>VFQN01001404.1_pt1 | contig 40506 bp, 59 predicted proteins | sample 3512371 | NCBI WGS metagenome assembly VFQN01 (sample SAMN10412370, study PRJNA504923) | tailings metagenome | isolation source: Replicate 2 from Balatoc abandoned mine | place: Philippines: Itogon, Benguet | collected 2017-08-28 | reverse complement strand
GTGACCCCATCATTACGAATGATGTGCTCTACCGACTGAGCTAAAGCGGCATTCCTGCTCGCGGCCCTAATCCGGCGGGCGCGCGGGCGCAATGCAAAGGTGGAGGCCCGAGCCGGAATCGAACCGGCGTATACGGATTTGCAGTCCGCTGCGTCACCACTCCGCCATCGGGCCGAGCCGCGGAAATCCGCGGTGCGCGGGCCTGTATGCGAGATTTTCCGCACTGCCAACCGATTTCTTCCGCACTTACCCCGCATCTGTTCTCGCCTCCCACTTGTCCATCGCAGTCTCGGCCGAGCGCCGCTGCGATGCATACTTGAGCCACATCTCGCGGGTCCGGTGGCCCACGATCGAACGGTTTTCTATCTCATTGCAGCCGGCTGCCTCGAGCATCCCTGACGCTGCGTAGCGCAGGCCATGAAGCGTGCGGTGAGGCATCCCCGGAATGCGGGCGACGGCGCGTTGCATCATCGCCGAGAGACTTCCTGCCGTCATCGGCTTCCCATCCTGGCCGCGTAGCACAGGGCCGCCGAACTGTGTCCTGATCTTGGCGAGGTGTGCCTTGAGTGTAGGGTGGCAAGGAATCGTCAACGGCTCGCCGGTCTTGTTCTGGCGCACCCTGATGGTGTCCCCTAGGCAGTCGCTCCATTGTAGCTGCACCAGATCCTCGCGGCGCTGGCCGGTGTAGAGTGCCAGCGTGACAGCGGTGGTTTCGGTGCTGGTTGCGCCAGCGAGAAACAGGGAAATTTCTTCGGCTGACCAGACCTCGATCATGCGCGCCCGGCCTTTCAGCTTGCGCAGCGCCTCGCATGGGTTGCGGAAGCCAGTCGGGAGCAGGTCTTCCTGATCGGCCCAGCTGTAGATCAGGCTCGCGACCTGCTGGACCTTGTTCGCGGTGCGCGGTGCCCGGATCTTCGCGACGTGATCGCGGACGGCCTTGATCGCGGCCCGGTTGATGCAGTCGAAACGCTCCGGGCCTAACGCAGGGATGAGGTGGTCTTCAATGGTTCGCCGATAGTCCACCTGGGTCTTGCCCATGAGCCCGTTGAATTCGGCGCTGGCGAGGTATGCCTTTGCGAGCCAATCGAACGTGTGCCGCTCGGGTTCGCGGTTCTCGCCCTTGAAGCGATCGCATCGCGCCATGAGCTCGGTGTAGAGTGCCATCGCCTTGATGTCGCGCAGCGGGTCGCCTGGTAGCGGGCAGTCTCCGACAGGCTCTCGGCGGAAGCGCCAGTAATCCTTGATCCGGCATGAAAGACGCTTCCGATTGCGATAGGTGTAGGGCAGCTTATGCACGGGTGCCTCCGATCCGGGCAGCAACCCGGGCTGCCACTTCGTCTGCTTCTGCCTCACGATCGGCTTGGTCAAGCGGTTGCCCGTCCAGCGCATCGGCCCAACGGTCGAGGTCGCGGCGGTCGTAAAGGGTGCGGGCGCCGAATTTGCGGGGCCTGGGGCCGTGTTCGCGCAGAGTGCTCGCCCCGATGCCGAGATATGCCGCGGCGAGCCGTTCGCCCATGAGGCGAGGCCAGTCGGGCATATCTGCGGGATCAAGGCGAACGGTCGCGCTCACCCCTCCCCTCCCTCGCGCAGATGCTCGCCGCGCTCGATGGCGGGCGGTGACGGTAGTGGCATCCAGTGGGTGGGACGAAGCTCTGTGCGCTCCTCCATTCCCCAACTGGCAACCGTGTCGTCAGTCCACGCGCCTCGGTATTCGGTCTGGTCCGTTTCGTCGTTCCAGTCGAACACGAACTCCGCGTCCCAATAGCCCACCGTGATATTCCAAACGGCACCGATGCCCGCCGCGTTGGCAAAGGCAAGACTGGCGAGCAGAACACATTTATCCCTCGGCGCGGTCTCAATCGGCAACCACGCCACGACCTTCTCCCGCTCCTCGCGCGCTGCGTCAGTCATGGCCTTCCCCCGTCTGGCGAGCGCGGAGATATGGGCAGTATCCCTTGGCTGGATCGTAAAGCCAGCAATGGACGTAATCTAACCCCTCGCAATCCTCGTCAAAATCACTGCAACGCGGCACATCGCCCGTCGCCCGTTCCAGCGCCTCGATCAGTTCATTCGTCATCGTTCGGTTCCTTGTTGGCGGCGGCGAGCATCTGCGCCCACTGGTTGCGGGCGTATTCGCTCCACCCGCCTTCACCTTGGACTGTCACTTGCAGCGCACGGGCCACAAAAGCATCGACCATTGCGCGCGAAGGCTCCACCGGCACCACGGCGAAACCGGACGCGGTGAGGGCTGCGAGGGCGGCTTGGGCGACAGACATTTGCTCGTCGCGCGTCAGTTCATGGGCGCGCACGGTGCTATCGACTTCGAACGCCAGTTGCCGATCAATCGCCCGCGCCATCGCTTCTACCGCCTCACGCATCGCGGTTCTCCAGCAGGGTGGCGCGGACATCGCGGGCAACCTTTTCCAAGTCGCGCTGAGTGAATCCCCAATGCAGTTCGATGAAGCTGTGGCGCAGGGCTTCCAGCAACGGATCGACCGGTTCCGGTTCCGGCTCTTGGGCGCAGATGTAGCGTTCAACCAGCCCGAGCAAATGCGGGATGCGGCCTTGGTTGAAGTAGCTGTCACGGCAGTTTTTTACTTCCGCCAGCACTTCCTCTTTCGTCGGGGTGGTCATGTCAGGTCACTCCAAAAATGCGGGCAAGAAGGCCCTTCCGCTGCGTCTGCATCGGCACGATAGGCCCATAGATCGCGCGCTGGCGGGCAGGATCGCGCGTCGGGCGGGGCGACACACACGAAGGCGCACGGTCGGCGTGGATCAGGTGCGGGGTCATGCGGATACCTTCAGCTTTTCCCGCAACGCCATAGCGTCCCACCAAGCGTTGTGCTGCACCGCGCCCTCAAGAGCAGTCGGGTAACAATCGACGTTATGGACTTCAAATCGCATCGCCGGATAGTTCGTGCTTGCCCATTCGCCATCCGGCCCTGTCGAGAGGGCGCGACAAAATCGTCCAATGTCCACGGGACTGTCAGCGATGATGACGGGGCAATCATCCTTGCCAATAAAGGCGCGGATGACACTACCGACTTCGCATAGGTAGACCTTAGCCGCCTTCTTGGCTTTATGGCTGCCCATCAACGGCAGGACATTTCGGCGCACCCATAAATCCATCGGCTCAATATCCGCTTGGATGTGAATGCTATCCTCTCCGTCAGTCACAAGTGCGATGCTGAGAAGGTCTCCATTGTGGCCGTCAAACTCGCAGTCGATGTAATACCGCATCCCTCAATTCCTTTCCTGCGTCGGGCGGGGTTGTATCCAGCGGTCCGGCGCGCTGGTGTGGTGGCGGAGAGAGGTCATAACTCTGCCGCCTGTTCGATAGTCAGGCCCTCGCAAGCCTTGCGGTCGAGCGTCACTACGATCTTGTCGATGGCGTTCCAGTCCGGACCGCGCTCCACGATGTCTTGCAGTTCTTCCAGCTCCTCAATGCCGTGCTCGACATCGACAAAGCCGAGGTCGTCGCTGCGGTAGTAGATCGTCGCCTTCCAGCGCGCCGTTTCAGCACGCGGGCGGCTTTTGGTCTGCGCGTCCATCATCTATCCTTCCATGTTGTCGGTGAGGGTGGCGCGGGCGTTCGGATGCATCATTGCCGAAACGATAGCGGCAATGCAGTCGTCCTCTGCTGCCGAAAGCGCGCTGTTCTCGAAATATTCGTCAAGGGCAGTGTCGATCTTCCGCAACGCCTCCCGCAACCTCTCGATCTCCGCATCCTTGGCAGCGGTGACTTGGGCCTCGAAGCGGGCGAAGGCTTGGGCGAGTTGCTGCGCCACCGCATCTACGTCGATCTCGTAGTAGCCGTCGTTTGTCACGATGTTGGCGGCGCTGGTGAGCTCTTCAGCGAGAGCATCAACGTCGATTTGCGCCGCATCCCGCGCGGCCTGGGTGGGGGTGGTCATGCCTCGCACTCCACCAGCTTGCAGCCATCAGCCCGATACCAGGTATCAAGCTTAAGCCCGTCCGCGCCGAGTTGACCCGTCGCAAAGCCCTCGCACTTGCCGTCGCGGCCATAGCTGGCGAGCGACACCCATGCAGGTTTGGACGCGCGCACCCATGTGCCGCGACCAGCGACGGCGGTGACAGCATCGGAGCCGTCAAGAGTGATCTGCGCGTAGTTGCCGCTCGACCCGATCTGCGCGTAGTTGCCGCTCGACCCGATCCGCGCGCCGTTACCGCTCGACCCGATCTGCGCGTAGTAGCCGCTCGGGTCATCACCCTTGCCCTTCGTCTCAGCGACCTGATAGGCAACCAGCGCGCCCACCATCTCGCCGAAGGTCAGTTCCTGCTCGACCGTGATTGTCTCGGCGGCGATCTTGTCGGCCTCACGATCAGTCGCGCCGGAAAGCGTGACCTTGGCAAAGCGGTTGCCCTCGTTGAAAGCGTAGTAGCCCAGCACGTCCCACGGGTTTTCGCAGGCATGGAAGCCGTTATGGCAGGTCTTGATCTTGCCGGTCGCGGTGTAGGTCTTGCCGACCTCGAACTGAAATCCACGGCATTGGATGTTCTTGTCGAAGCCCTTGAATGCGGAAATGGTGGTCATGCTACACTCCATAGAAACAGCGCCCACACGGGCAGGGCAATAAAGGCGCACAGCACGGCCAAGCCGTCGCGCCAGGCGGTGCGGAGGAAAGTCATGCGGACGGCTTCCGCTGAAGCGCGTCCTGCATGGCCTTGAACGCCCGCTTGACCCTGCCTGCCAGTTCGTCGGGCAGCGCGTCGATGTCGGTGGCCTTGCGGCTGCGCAGCTGCTGAAGGTCGATGATGGTGGTGCAGCGGTCGACCTCGGCGATGATGCCGGCCGCGATGGCCTCGCGCGGATCGGGGCCTTCGTCTTCCTCGGCGGCGTCATCGGCCTGGTCGAGCGGCCCGTCGATGTCGTCGAGGGTCTGCTGCGCGGCTTCGGAGAGCGTGCCGGGCATCTCGTCGGCATAGGTGCGCTCGATCTCGGCGACGGCCTCCTCGATCTCGGCGTCAACTATGTCGTCCTGCTCCACAGTTGCGGGCTGATCGACGGTCACGCCGGCCTGCTGGGCGAGCATATCGCTGCTGAGGCGCTGCGGCGCGCTTGATCCGCGCTCAGGGGGAATGCTTTCAATCTCGTCGGGAGTGTAAACCCCGAGCAGCACTTCCGGCGCGTGAAGCCGTGCCCATGCCCTCGTCGCGAAATAGGCGATCTGCTGTTCGGGGTCAGACTTCCAGAGCGGCGAGTTTCGCGTGGTGATGTTCGCCAGCTTGACCTCGCGGGTCTTGATGTCGGGATCGCCCTTGATGCGGCCGGTGACGAGGCACTTGAGGTTATTGCCCTCGCCCGACCATTCGACCTTCAGCCTGCCATCAAGCACGTTCGACGAATTGACGACCGCGTTCACCAGCTGCGCCTCGTAGGCCATCCGGTCGTTGACGAAGTAGGTCTTGTTGCCGACCGCGAAGGGGTCCATGCCCCAGCGCGCGGCCTGCATAACCACAGCAAGGCAATCGCCAGGCGCGCCGCGCAAGTGCTTGGCCACGAAGTTGCCGCCAGCCATGAGCTTGGCGATCTCCATAGCCTCGGCCATGCTGGTCGGCAGGAAAGCGGCCCTGCCCTGCCCTGCGGTAATGTCGGTCCCGGCGATGGCGGTGGCGACGGGGAGGTTGAGGGCGCCGGGGTTGCGTTCGGCGACGGCGGTGTTGGTGTCGGTCATGCTGCTACCTTTCGGGCTTCGATTGCGTGATAGACGCGCTTGCAGGCCCGCACATCGACGAGGGCGTCATGGGCGCCGTCCAGTTCCTCGTTGAAGAAGAAGCGGACGCATTCGCCGAGGTTTGGGGCCTTGAACTTGGTGAAGCCGGCCGCGATCATCTTCGGCGTCGGCGGGAGTTTGATGATCGGGGCGGCCGACCGCATCGTGCAGACGTAGGGCACCGGACACTCCCACTTCATGCCGTGCGAGCGGGTCGTGTGAATCCTCTTGATCCGCAGGTCGAACGTGACGTTGTGCCCGATGATCCGCTCGGCCTTCCAGAGCGCCGCAAAGAAGCGATCCGTCACCTCTTTGCCGTCCATTCCCTCGTCGGTGGCCTTACGGATGGTGATGCCATGTGCCTTGAAGGCTTCCTCGCCGATGACGCAACCGGGATAGGGCTTGACGAGCGTGCTGAAAGTTTCGACTTCGGTGCCGTCCTCTTCGGCGAGGATCCACGCAATCTGAAGCAGGTGCGGCTGGCAGGGGTCGTCAGACGGCTTGGCGAAGGCAGGTAAGCCGGACGTTTCCGTATCGAAAAACAGGTTCATGCGTATTCCCCTTCAGGTTCGCCCCAGATGGCTTTCGTGAGGTCGGTTTCTGTGCTCTCGTCGGTGCGCATCCGGGCGTAGATCGGCAGCCCGATCGGCGTCGGCCGCGTGGTGTAGCCCGGCCACTCGTCGCGCTTCAGACACTCGGCGAAGAGGTTGATCGCCTGCCGCATCATGGAGTGCCCGCGCAGGATGTCCTCGTTCTCAAGCCAGTAGGTTGAGACGGTGTGCGGCGGCTCTTTCTCGACCACGACGAACATGAAGTGCGTCGGGGCCTTGCCGTAGATCTGGCGGATGCCCTCGCTATACCATGCCGCCGCGATGAAGTAGCCGAATTGGTCGATGGCCTTGGCGAAGCCGCGCGGCGAGCAGTAGGTCGGGGACATGAATTTCAAATCGGTCACGATCCGAATGTCAGCCCCGTCGATGCACGATTGCGGCAGAAAGTCGGGCCGGGCGCGAAGCCAGACGCCGGTGAGTTCGTCCTGCCAGGCGAGCGTCATTTCCGGCACGCCGCGGAGCAGCGCATTGCGGGCGTCGGCGTTGCCGCTGATCTGCTCGGCGATGCGCTTCACCAGCGCCATGTCGGCGGCCTTGATGAGCGTCTTGCCCTTGGACTTGGCGAAGTCGGCCGCCGCGATTTCCTCGGCGAACTGCTTCGTCTTGGCACGGCTGAAGCCTTCCGGCAGAACGAAGTAGTTCTTCTCCCAGTCGCCGCCGAGCAGCAGCAGGTCGTGAGCAGCGCGGCCGACCGCGAAATGTTCGGCGTTGTCCTCTTCCCGGTCGGGGTTGAGGCAGGACTCATGCCAGAAGTGCGCGGGGCTCTTCTCGAGGATGGTCTTCGCGCCCGAGCTGGACAGCGAGGGTCCGGGCAGCAAGCCAGGGTTGCCGTGATAGTCGGCGGCGCTGATGTCGGGATATGCCCCTGCGGCGGTGATGATCGGCGCGCTCACTTGCCGCGCTCCCGCAGCATCGCGTCGGCCTGCTGGTATGCCCAGTAGGCTCGCTCATCGCGGTCACGCTCATGGCTGAGGCTCGTGCAGCCTGCGGGCATCCATGTGCCCATCCCGGCAAGGGCAGCGGCAGCGAACAGGTCGCGCAGCGTCATGCCGCCCTCGGACAGCGCCTTATTGCCGTGCTGAAGCATGGTCGGAAACACAGGCGGGTTTTCGGGTCGGTCAGCCATCAGAAGACCACCTGCACGTTCGGCACGTTGCCCGAGGCGATCGCGTTGACGACAGCCGTGGCGAGCTTCTTGGTCAGGCCCAGCTTGGTCAGCGCCTCGGCGGCGGTGTCGATCACCTGCTGGCGGTGCTGGATGTCGGCCTTGCGCCGGGCCTGCTCCTGCGCCTCAGCATCGGCAGCGGCCTTACGGGCGGCCTCGATGTCGGCAAGCTTCTGGCGTTCGGCCGCAGCTTCACGCTCAATCTGAGCGGCCCGCGCATTGGCCTCGTCGATCTGCCGCTGCGCCTCGGCCTCACGCGCTTCCTGCTCGCGCCGAGCCGCATCCTCGGCGTCACGGCGCGCCTGCTCAGCGGCCTCGGCCTTGGCGCGTTCCAGGCGCTCGGCTTCGGCCTTGGCGGCAGCTTCACGGGCGGCAGCGGCGGCGCGCTCCTGTTCCTCGCGCTGGCGACGTTCCTCGGCAGCGGCTTGCTCGGCGCGCAAACGCTCGAGCTCGGCGGCCTGCGCTTCCTGCGCCTTCAGACTGGCAACGGCCTCGGTCAGCTTCGCCACGGCGTCGGCCTTCAGTTCCTCGGCCATCTCGGTGCGGACGCCGAGCACTTCGCTGTTGAGGTTCATCCCACGGATGCGGTCGAGCCGTTCCTGCACCTCGGCCGAAGTCATGCCGAAGGTCACGGTCGGCGCGGCCTGAAGCGCAAGGATGATGCGATCGGCTTCGGCAATGCGGGCTTCTTCAGCCTTTTCCCATGCCGTCACCGGCGCGCGCACTTCCTCGATCAGCGTGTCGAGCTCGCCGATGATGACCTTGCCGACTTCATTCACCGCAGCGGTCTGACGGCGCCAGTGCTCGGTGAGATCCTTGCGGCTCCGGTCGATCGCGGCCTTGCGCGTGCGAATGCTGTGTGCCGCCGACTTGATGCGGTCCCGGCCGGCAGCGGTGCTGACATCGCCGCTTTGCAGCGCCACGGACGCGCGCAGTTCGGCCATGTATGCCTTGCGGTCGACCTTGCCGAGCAGGATCAACTTCGGATCCTCGTCGACCTTGGGGAGCGCGGTGTATTCGGCCTCGTCGACAACAGGCGTGTAATCTTCAGCGGTCGCGGGTGCGTTCATGGGCATGTTCCTCTTGGAGAAAGTGGGGGACGGTGAGGCGCGACTGGCTGCCATCCCACCAGCAGGCGCGGTGATCGGCAGCGGCGCGGTTGATGAGGCGGAAGGTGCGAGCGTGGGTCACGGCAGCCACCCCGCGAGGTAGGCAGGACCGACCCCCGCAAGCCCGACCACGGCCAGCGAGTAGGCGGCGATCAGGGTCCACACGGTCACATTGAACCAGTCGATCTGACGGATGGGGCGGCGGGTCACGACAGCACCCCCGCCGACAGCTTGCCCTGCGCGATCAGCCGCCGCGCGATTCTGCGCTCGAGCCGGCCGTCCTGCATCAGCATGATGTAGAAATCGAACCGGCGCGAACTCAGCGACATTGCGCCGATCCGCTCCGGGTCAGCGAACATCTCGACGACATTCGTGAAGCTGTCAGGCCAGCGCTTGACCGGGCCGATCAGCGCGTTGGCGAGCCGCCGCGCCTCACTCTGAGCAAAGGCTCGCAGCGCAGTGCGCTCGCAGTTCGGGAAGAACCGCTTCGCGTCCTCGAATGAGGGGTAATTGACGCGCAGCTTGCCCGAAGCGGGCCGTGCGGCGTGGCGGTTGGCAGGATGGAACAAAGTGGCTCTCCGATTGGTGTCGGAGGCCGGAATATTGGACTAATCCTATAACGTCAAGCGATAAACTAGGATATATCCAATCAGAAGTCGGAGGGTGCGCGCTTAGGTGGCGGAGGCTGCACAAATGCCGAGTATGTCAGCGAGTAGGAGTCGATGCGGGTGTCGCGTTCGCGGAACACCAAGTTTCCTGAGGTAAAGCACCACGTCATCGTGCGGCTTGTGAACCTTCCTCCAAGCCGATTACTCACCTCTTCGCTGCCGGTTTTGCACGGCAGGCCGTATTTGCCGCGCAGCTCAGGAAGAACGTCGGGCAGGTCGCGATCGAAGCCGCTAATCCGAAGGCTGGCCAATCGGCGATCCGCGATTGTAAATTCAAGGAAGGCCCAATGTCCCGCGATCGTGTCTTGGCGACTGCAATTAAAGACACGCGAGCCGGGCTCCTGATCGCAGCCGATGTCCAGCAGGTTCCGGTCGTTATAGAGAGCGGAGCCTCGAAATTCCTTGAACTCGAACTCCGAAAGCGGCGCATCGGACTGCGCCAGCATCAAGGCGACCAACGAAATCATTCTGGCCTCACAGACGAAACTACCACAGCGACAATCCTCACATCTTCGATGGAATCATCCGCAACATCAAGCGGGATGGCTTGATGAGATGGATTGCTCGACTTTGGGACCAGCCAAAGCCTGCCATCAGATTCGATCAACTCTTTGACAGTCGCTTCAACCAACCCGTCGATCCGCGTGCGAACAGCGATCACCCGCTGGCCAGGCTTAGGTGCAGGGCAATGGCCTAGTTCAACGCATTCCACAAATGAGCCGTCTGGGTAATGCAAGTCCATGCTGTCGCCGACGACCTCAAGGAAAAACCGAGCTGACTGAGGCGCTTTGATGTCTGGCCGCCCTAGCATTGACTGCCAATCGTCCGGATGCCACTCGTAAGCTTCAACCCATGATCCGGCCTGAACACGCCCCTTCACGAACAATTCTGGCCCGGCCGGGATGGGGCTGGCGCCAGCTTTAAGCAGATCTTCAACGGCAACGTTAAGCTCTCTCGCCAATCTGAAGAGGGTGCTGACCTTGGTGTCGCCAGTCTTTTCCAGAAGGTCTTTTACCAGCGTCGGGCTCTTGCCGACCGCAAGCGAAAGTGTCGTTGGCTTACGGTTTCGCCGAGCCATGATCGCAGCCAAATTGCGCCGCAACACCTCTATGTCGAAGTCTCTCGCCATGAGGGCGGTATGGCACGCCACGGCGGCCACTTAGAATATACTCCCTAACCTAGTTGACTGTAGGACGTGTCCAATATAGGACGCATCCACTATGACATTCCTCGAAGAAATTGAGGCGTTCCTCGCCGAAGCCGACATGAGTGCATCTGCCTTCGGGAAGGCTGCCCTCAACGATCCTCCGTTCGTGGCACAGCTTCGCGAGGGGCGAAATGTGACGCTCGCGACGGTTGAGAAGTGCCGCGCCTTTATGCGGACAGTGCGTGAGGGCGAGGCCGCATGATCTCGAACACCCACGGCGGCGGGAGATTCCTCATGCCTGTCGTCGTGGGGGCGGGGTGGCTTGACCAGCGACCCGAAAGCACCCCGCCAACCTATTGCCGCGCCTTTGCACCCCCCCTTTGCGGGCACGGCAGAGCGGCGCGCCACCTCTCTCGGCGCGCCGCTCACCCCTTTCTCGGCAGTCAAGGCTGTGTCCGTGCTCATCTCAATGATGACGTAGCGGCAACCGGCCGGATTTCCACAGCAAGCAAGATGGCCGTCCCGATGTGGGGCTGCGGTGCGGCCATTCGTTAACGCGCCCCCAAGGAGCATCCCCATGATTGAACTGCTCGGAGGCTTGGCAGCGCTGCTCGGCGTCTTGCTCATCATCGCGGTTGTCTATGCGGTGACGTATCGCCGCGAGCGCGACGACTATCGCGACGTGCATGAGACCAACAGCAAGTTCCAAGCTGGCACCATCGAGATCCTGAACAACCGCGTGACGGTTCTGCGGATGGATGTCGAAGAGCGCGACAAGACCATCGCCGAACTGCGCAAGGTCAACACCGACCTCTACCGCGAGAACGGCCGCCTCAAGGCCGAAGCGGTCGCCGAGAAAATGTCAGAGCCGGTTCCGCTGCCGCCGAACACGATCGTTCAGGCTGTCCTGCGCGACCCTGAGACCGGACGATTTCTGCCGAAGAAGCCCAAGCCCGTCAGCTGCGGCTGACACCATCCCCCACCAGCACTGAAAGGAGCCTGTCATGGCCCGACCGAAGAAGAAGTCCGAAGACGAGATCGAAACCACCGGCGATGTCACCGGCGAATACAAGCGCCCGAATGCCGAGCGCGCGATCGAGATCTACGACGCGCACATCTCGCCCAAGCTGACGCACATCGCCACCATCAAGGGCGATCTGAAAGAGCCGTGGCAGATGCTCAAGGACGAGGCGAACATGCCTCGGAAGGAGTTCAACTACGTCCAGTCGCTCGTCGAGGAAGATGATGATGCCAAGCGTGAGCACCGGCTGCGTGCCCTGCGTGAACTGCTGATCGCCTACGACCTCACCATCCCGCCCGATCTCGTCGACCAGGCGCAGGGCCACAACAGCAGCAACATCGTGCAGTTCGGCGCGGCATCGAAGCCGTTCCTGCCCGGCGTCGGCGATGACGATGACGACTTCGAAGCCACGCCCGAAGAACTGGCTAAGCAGGAAGGTCGCAAGCCGTCCGACGACGACAGCGAGAGCTGAATTCCCCAGACCCGTGCCGTTTCGGCGGCGCGGGCGAGGATGAGTTCAGAGCTTCCGAGGGCCGCATGAAAATCTGCACACTCGACTTATCCAAGTCCTGCACCGGCTGGTGCGTTTGGCACGATGACTGGGCCAAGCCCCGCATCGGCAGCAAGAAGCTGGGCGGGGAATACTCGACCAATGGGGACGTGTTCATCGCACTGCACAAGTTGCTGCACGAGCTTCGGATGACATTCGGCTTCGACATGCTGTTCTGGGAACAGAAGCTGGCCGTCCAGAAGATCATGACGGGCACGACATCGCAGCAGACGCTGGACCTTCAGGGCGGGCTCGATGCCTATGCGGAGGGATACCGGGCCGCATATCGGCTGCGCGGTGGGCCGGTGAAGGTCGATCTGTGGCGAGGTGAGTTTATCGGAAAAGACGTGGACGGCACGATCAAAGCCGCCACTCGCCGCCACAACAAGATCGCCAAGGAAACCGGCAGCAAGAAAATCAGCAGCACCGACAGGCTGAAGGCGGCGACGATGGAGCGCGCCCGCCAGCTTGGCATGGAACCGAAGAACTACGACGAGGCCGATGCCTTCGGGGTCGCTGACTACAAGATCGCAACCTACGGGATCACGCCGCCCTGGCGGAAGAACGAGGTGCTTCGCGCGCCGCTGGGGGTGCGATGAGCGAGATCTTCGGCGATCTACCCAAGGGTCATTTCAAGGCGATCTTGGCCGATCCTCCTTGGTCTTTCCGTGTCTGGTCAGAGGATACTGGCAGTGGGCGCTCGCCGAGCGCCCACTACAGCACCATGTCGATGGACGACATCGCCGCCCTGCCGATCGCAGAGTTGGCCGCCCCCGACTGCGTTCTCTTCTGCTGGGTTTGCTGGCCGAGTTTGCCTGAAGCGCTGCGGGTCATTGAAGCATGGGGCTTCGAATACAAGACCTGCGGCTTCGACTGGATGAAGGCCCGCGCTGACCAACTGGATATGTTCCGTGATGATGCGGACGTTCAGGTCGGCATGGGCTACTGGACGCGAGCGAACTCTGAGCCTTGTTTGCTGGCGGTTCGCGGGAAACCGAAGCGGCACAATGCCGATGTGCGCATGGGGATCATCGAGCCCCGGCGTGAGCACAGCCGGAAGCCAGACTGTGTGCATGGCCGCATAGAGCGGTTGGTCCCCGGCCCATACCTTGAGTTGTTCGCAAGAGCTCCGCGCCCGGGTTGGACTGTCTGGGGCAATCAGACCGACAAGTTCGGAGCCGCCGCATGACCCGCCGCGCCCCCAACTCGGTCGCCACGGCCGATGATGTCCTGCGCTACGTCGCCGGGTATCTCGAGGCGCATGGCGGCGTGAGCCCGTCATATCAGGACATCTGCGACGCGCTCGGCTTCTACAGCAAGTGCCAGGTCAATCACCGGATGCGCGAAATCGAAGCATCCGGCCGGCTGCTGCGCATGGAGCGCCGCTACCGGGCCATGGCGCTGACCGAGCCCGTCGAAATCCCGCGCGCCCCAGACGGTGCGCCTCTCTACTTTGTGAGGATACCGCAATGACCAGAGGACGTGTCTGGTTGCCCGATGAAGACGCCCGGCTGCGCGAGATCGCCGAGGCAGGCGTGCCATACGAGAAGATCGGCAAGATGCTTGGCCGCACACAGCAGGCCATCCAGAACCGCTGCTACACCCTGAAGATCACGTTCCGCGGTGAGCGTCGACCCCGACCGCGCGTGACCAGCCCCGCGCTGCCAGAGGATGTGTTCTTCCTGAACGGGGAGCCTCTGCAATTCGCAGAGGTCGACCGGCCCTGCGCCCGGTGCGCTGTGCGGGAATCCGTCCACCATCAACACGGCTGCGGCCAGTTCGCCGCCGAGGTCAGGGTGAGGCTTCGCTGATGGGGATGTATCTGGATTTCATCGACGAGGACGCGCGGGCGGAACTGATGAAGCACGTTGCGAGGCTCCCGCACCCCCGCGGCATGGCCTGGCGACTGCCAGACGACGCCTTCCGCGCGCTGGTGGAAGCCGAAGAAACCCGCACCGGCGAATACGCGCTGCGCGAGGGAGCGCGAGAGAGCGCCGTCGCGACCACACTCGTTCGCTACGGCATGGTCGAGGTCCGGGGCCGGATGCTCGGCAACTACGGCATGAAGGTCCGCGAGCACGCGCTGGCGCTGATCCGGGAGAGGGAGCGGGCGCTGTGAGAAAGACGGAAAGGAGAGCGCATATGCCGAAGAAGCAGTCGAGCGCAGACAAGCTCAACCAACTCATCAAGGACGGCGCTGAGGCGCTGGCGGTTCGTTACGAGGAACGTGTTCGCTGCCACCTAGACCAATGCGAGAGCCCCATCGAGCAGCTTCTGCTTGCCGCGCTCTTCGTCGACCATGACTGCCTCGAGTTCGATGTCATATTTATGGGTAATTGCGAGCCTACCATCCGGTTCTCTCGAGATGAATCGATCTACGTCTATCAGCAGGCCAAGGTCGGCGAGTATCGCGCGGACTTTCTCATCCATGACTGCTCTGTGCCCGAAGAAATCCAGCCCCCGCGCTGGATGGTGGTGGAGTGCGATGGGCACGATTACCACGAGCGGACGAAGGAGCAGGCGCGGCACGATAAGAGGCGCGATCGGTTCTTCCAGTCGCTAGGCTTCAAGGTTCTGCGCTTCACCGGGAGCGAACTCTGGGCCGATCCAAAGCAGTGCGCCGAGGAAGTCTTCAGCCAGCTCGCGACGAACGATCGTCACCGCACATATGGCTGAGTTTCCCGCCCTTACCCTCTGGACGGATTCCTACCTCGCCGACACGCGGATGCTGTCGACGATGGAGCACGGCGCATACCTGCTCCTGCTGATGGAGGCGTGGCGGCGACCGCATTGTGACCTGCCGGATGACGACAAGATCCTCGCCCGGCTGGCCGGCCTTTCGCGCGATGAATGGGCCGAGATCAAGCCGACGATCATGGGCTTCTGGACTTATGATGGCCGGTCGAAAACTTGGCACCAGAAGCGGCTTCGAAAGGAACGCGATGCAGCGCGGGTTCGGAGTAAGTCTGCGAAGGATAAGGCGGCAAAGCGTTGGAATAAGGCGAAAAACGCTGATGCTGGTGCATTGCCCAATGAATGCCCAGACGATGCTTCCACTGCCACTGCCATTATCACTGAAGAAGATACTGACGTATCTTCTCCCCCTGTAAGTCCCCCGCCCGACAAGCCGAAGGCGAAGCGCGCTGTGGCTTTGCCGCAGGACTTCTCGCCCGTCCTCACGCCTCGCGCTCAGGCAATCGTCGACGGTTGGCCCCCCGGCAAATTCGAGGCCGAGCTGCGGCGGTTCAAGGATCACGCCGCCGACAAAGGGCGAACGTCGAAGGACTGGCAGGCTGCCCTCCGCACATGGATCGAAAAAGCTGACGAATGGATGAAGCGCAATGGAACAGGAAACCGCACAGCCCAGCCTGCCGACGATCGCCGCGACGGGTTTGCTCGAGCCATCGACCGCCGCATCCACGCTGGCGATGCTGAAGGCGCTCCCGGCGAACCTCACGGACGAGCAGTTCAACCAGGTCAAGGCGATCGCCAAGGCGCCCTTGCCCTCCCTCCCGCGGGTCGGTGACGAGGGTTTCGGCAAGGCGATGAAGCTGCTCGAAACCAGCCTGAAGCGCCGGAAAGACGATGAGGACAGCGACGGGGAACTCAAGTTCCGCGCCTACCGCAAATGCCTTGCCCACCTGAGCCACCCGCAGCTGTGGTGGGCGGTCGAGCAGGCGATGATCCGGCTGACCTTCTTCCCGACGATCAAGGAACTGCTCGACATCGCAGAGGGCTGGGAGCGCCGCGACGAGGCGACCGAGGCTCACCGGCTGGCGAAGCTGCTCGCCAACCGCGAGGTCAATCGCCGGCTGGTCGCGCAGTCCCGCAAGCCCGTTCCACCGCTGACCCAAGAGATGATCGACAAGATGGACCCCGAGATGCGCTCGCTTGGCCTGAAGCTCGGCCACCTGATCGAGCGCGACGGCAAGGTCATTGCCAACCCCGAACCGGAAGGAACCGAGGCATGAAGTTCATCCGCAGAATGCTCGCCCGGCGTCGTCTTGCGCGGTCGCTGAAGCCCTGCCCCGAACTGCGGGCGCGCCGGCTCGCGCAGATGAGCCCGGAGCGCAAGGCCCGGTGCCTGCGCAACATGGCCGAGATCCAGCGCGAGATCGGGGGTGCGCGGTGAGCGGGTGGCAAGTTGGCGACCTCGCCCTTTGCATCAAGCAGGGTCAGTGGCGCGAGCGTCACGACCGCAAGCGTCCGCTGAAGTCGCCGCAACCCGGCTGCCGATATGTCGTTTCTGAGGTGGTGATCGGAACAGATGGTGTGGTGTTCCTGGGCCTCGAAGGCTTTCATCCCTTCGAAATATTCGTCGCAAAGCGGTTTGTGAAAATCACGCCCGACGCCGAACTGATCGCCGAAGAGCGCAAGGCCGGGGTGCCGGCATGATGGCCTTCGACATTCGCCCTGTCACGCTGCGCCAGGCCAACGCCTTCGTCGAGCAGCACCATCGCCACAACAAGGCGAAGGTGGGTCATAAGTTTTCGATCGGCCTCTACGACGATGGCCGGCTGGTCGGGGTCGCCATCGCATCGCGGCCGATCGCCCGCGCTCTCGACGATGGCTTGACGCTTGAGGTGGCGCGGACCTGCACTGACGGCACCCGCAACGCCAACTCTGCGCTCTACGGGGCGGTCTGGCGGGCGGCTCGCGCGATGGGCTACCGGCGCGCGATCACCTACACGCAATGCGGAGAGACGGGCGCATCGCTCAAGGCGGCAGGCTGGCGGCAAGACGAGTTCCTGCCGGCCCGGGCCAACTGGCACGAGGCAACGGCCGACCAGGCCCTCAAGGCGAAGCGCGACCCAGACCTGCTTTCGGGTGTGGATCGGATGCGCTGGGTGGTGTCGGCATGAGCCGCAGCAGCCTCACCCGTTACGCCCCGCTGATGCGCGAGCCCGACCCGAACGGCGCGCACCGGCTGGCGAAGCGGCAGTATCATGAAACCGGCGCGATCACGTTCCTGCCCGACCAGTTGGCGCGGATGCCCTGGCAGGATCGCGAGCTCGTGAATCGCATCGCCGCGAAACACTACGGCCCCCGACAGGAGACGAAGCGCAATGGCTGACACCGCCCCCAGAATGCCCCCCGTCAGCAGCGCCGAGGCCAAGCGCCGCGAGCAGGAGCGCGTGAAGGCCATGATCGAGCGCGACAAGGCCGACCGCGCCCGGGAATACGAGCGCGCGGCCGCCGAGATTGAACTGGCATCGGGCAAGGTCGCCTACGTCAAGGAAACCGTAGTTGAGCCGACGCCGGAATGGTTTCAGCACGGGGACGCCGAGGACTTCACCCCGGAGGTGCCCGACAAGACGGCCATCGTGATGAAGACCAAGCGGCGCGTGCAGACGCCGATTATCAAGCGGATGTGGGCAGCCGGAAAACTGGACATAGACCAGTATCGGGCGCTCGCCTGGTATGCGGACTGTTACGAGCGTGCCGGCCTTCATGGCAGCATCCCCAGCGTCCAGATCGGCAAAGAGGTGTTCGGGGGTGGGCCCGACCGGGTGCTGTTCACCGAGGCCCAGCAGGAAGCGCAACGAACCCTTCGGATGCTCCGGGATGTCGTCACACCGCACCGGGTCAGATTTTTCGAAGCTGTGGTTATCGACAATGTGCCGGTCGCAAGGGCTTCGCGCTTCATCCGAACTACGAGAAGCAACCAATTGAAGTTGTTCAAGATTGAAGCGCAGAAAGTGACCGTCGAGGCAATTCGGCTGGGAATTCTTGCATGAGACGGGAAATTTTCGTAAAGGAAATGGCAACTGGAATTCTGCGCCTCGGGCCTGCGAAGCCGTGGAATTCCAGCCCCCCCTCCATCACGGAAAGCTGACGCATGGGCCGCCCCGCTGCCAGCGAGGAAGCGCGCATTGCCCGGCTCCGCGCCGCGCTTGACCGGGCCGTCTCGCAGGGCCTCGTCACCGAAACGCTCAAGTTCGACCCGATGTGCAGGCTGCTCAGCGTCAGCCGCTCGACGCTGCGGGATTGGTGCAACGATCCCGAGATTGCCGACAGCGGCGCGCTCGTCGCTGGTGGCAACGGCATCGAATACCAGTTCAACCCGGTGGCGACCATCTGGGTGCTGATCCGGTTCTGGGAACGCAAGCGCGATGCCCGTATCCGTGACCAGCTTCGCATCCGCGAGGCCGTGGCCGGTGACAGCCTCGACAGCGCGCCGGCCGAACTGTCGATCAAGGAAGCGAAGGAAGCGCTCGACCTTCATCTGAAGCTGCTCGACGCCGAACGCGGTGCCGAAAAGCTGGTGGTCGCCGAAGAGGTGAGGGCCGCCGTCAACAAGCTGGTGATGGGCCTGCGCGATGCCACCCTATCCGCGCCACAACAACTCGATCCGACGAACCAGTGGTCGCCGGAATTCAGGGAGCAATTCGACAATGTGCTGGCCGACCTCATGGTGCTGCTGCGCCAAGCCGGTCAGGAAGCGCTGAGTCCCGATGATGGACCTGTCCCCGCAGGCCCTTCTGGAAAGGGTGAAGGCGCTCCGAAGCGGTCGCCGGTTCGCAAGCGCCGCAGCGCTGGTGCTAAGCGCACTGGATCTGCTGCAACCGCCTGAGCGCATCGCGACCGTCGATTGCGCCGAAACCTACCGGCTGATGCCGGGCAAAGAGAATGGGGCTGTCGTCCGCTACGACCGGATGCGGACGCCCTACAATGTCGGGCCCATGAACTCGCTCGACAATCCGAAGTGCCAAGGCATCGTGATGGTCAAGCCGTCGCGATCTGGCGGCACCGCAGTCGCTGAGAACTATGCCTTCAAGCTGATGAAGTTCGGGCCGATGGTTCACATCGCCTGGGTGCTCAACAGCGACGAGGCGGTGACGGCATACGTCCGCAAGGTCGTGAAGCCGATGTTCGACCTGAATGACCTTCCGGTCGGCAAGGGTCGCGGTGACGATACCGACACCTTCAAGAAGGTTGCGGGCTATCCGGTCGAATGGCTGGCGAACAAGGATTCGACGTGGCGCGATCGTGAGCCCGGCTACATTCAGGTCGACGAGCCTGATGCGGCGGCAAAGCGATGGGCGGCATCACCCCGGGTGCAGCTTGATGGTCGCCAGAAGCAGCTGGGCAACCGGCGCAAGTGGTCGATCATGTCGCACCCTGACCTTGGCTATCGGTCAGGTGTCGGCGCAGCCTTTGAGGATACGAGCCGCGGCATCTACGTGATGACCTGCCCCGAATGCGGGGGGCATGCAGCGGCCTATGCGACGAAATACTGGGATGACATTCCCGAGTTCAAGCTGACATGGGATCGCAACGACCAGTTGCCGGCCGATGAGCGGGTCAGGCGTGCGGCAGAAACTGCTGCGCTGAGTTGCCCGCATTGCGGTGTGGATCTTAACGACCAGCAGCGCCGCGACATGGTTGATGCGGCGCTGACCCGCGACGACGACAGCATTGATGGCTGGATGCACCGGGGCCAGCAGCTTGATCCCAAGCGCGGCGTCATCGGTGAGCCGGCACCGCATATCGCGCACGGCTTCTGGGTGCATGGCACTATGCTGAAGACGCAGGACATTGCCGAGTTGGCCCGGGCGTATCAGCAGGCGCTCATCAAGTTCGAACGCACGAAGGATGCGGCCGAGCTCAAGGAATTCATGTCCAAGCAGCTCGGCGAAATCTTTGAAGGGGCTGCAACGACAGGCGGGGTCAGCACCCGCGCGCTGAAGAGTCGGGTTGAAGCCTCCGGCTACGATCGAGGCATGGTGCCTCCGCAGGTGCAGTTCATCACCGCCGCGATCGACGTAGGCAAGCGCGCTTTCGACGTGGTGTTCATCGGTTGGGATCTGAAGGGCCGCAGTTGGCTCATCGACCGCCTCACGATCCGGCAGCGCGTCGATGAGAACGGCGTGCCGCGCACGATCAATACCTACGACCGGCAGGAAGACTGGGATTTGCTCTGGGAACAGGTGCTGACGCGGCGCTTCCCACTGATCGCGAAGCCGGATCATGTCATGCCTGTGGCCGTCACGTTGGTCGATGACGGCGACGGCAATGCGACGTGGAAGGCTCGAGAGTTTGCGCGTCGGGTGAAGCGGCTCGGCTACAACTGGTCAAATGGCTACAGCGTGTTTCAGCGGCTGGTGCTCATCAAGGGTAAGGATGGCAAGCGGCCCGCGCTTCCCGAAGCACCACGTCTGGTCGACAAGGATCAGCAGGGCCGAGCAGTCGAGCCGGCGCTGTTCGAATACACGCTCGGCGTCGACAAGCTCAAAGAGCAGACGATGGAGCGCCTTGCGGTGGCGATCGAGCAGCGACCGCATGAGACAAATCCAGACGTGAAGGTCGACTTCGCGCCTCCCGGCTTCTGCCATTTCCCTCGGGAGATGGATCAGCACTACCTTGACCAGTTCTTCGGCGAGTCACTGATCGACGGGAAGTGGGTCAGGAATGGCCCGAACGAGACGCTTGACCTCTACGGTTACGCCGAGGCCGGGCGGCAAATGCTGCAACCCGACAGAGAAGAAATCGACTGGACGGGACGACGCCCAATCTGGGCCACTGCCACACCACTGCGCGAGGAATCGAAGCCCGCCGCCGCCGAGCAGTCGGCGCCGAGTATCTTCGACGCCTTCGCGGCGCTCAACGAATGACAGAACTGGAACCTACGAATGTCGCACATGGGACGGAACAACCTGGCATGAGCAACCCGCCCGTGTTCTTCACCCGCCAGGACGGGAAGCTGGCGCTGTGCCTGTCCCGCGCTGCCCAATGGTTCGCGGGAGTGCTCGCCACGCTGATCGGCGCCGCGACGATCTGGTTCTTCTCGATAACCTACACAGCGGCCGAGAACAGCCGGCAGGCGCTCCTGGAGATCAGGCACCTGTCCGAGAAGCTGGATCTCTACAAGGTCGATACCAACGAGCGGCTGAAGGATCTGAAGGGTCAGATCGACAAGAACGACGAGCGCGACTTCGCGATCCACGGAAGGAGCAAGACATGAGCAAGGCCAACCGGATCGCGCTTCAGCAGTTTCTCAATTCCCGGGGTTCCGGGCTTACGGTCGATGGCATCGTGGGCCCCGCAACGCAGCGGGCCATCTGGCAGGTATTCGCCGGTGCGGACACACCGGCTACACCGGCTGAGATCTCGTCGGTGGCTGCGCAACTCGGCGCGGACAGCGCACAGGTGCGAGCGGTGGCCGCCGTTGAAAGCAGTGGTGGCGGCTTTCTCCCGAGCGGCCATCCGAAGATCCTGTTCGAACGGCACTGGCTGTTCCGCCGCATCGGCCGATCGCTTTCCGCATCAAGCGTTGCCGGTGCCTTCCTCGCCGCCAGCACGGCGGGCGGATACACGCTCGATGCCGACCGCGACGGGATCAACGACAGCTGGGAAAAGCTGATGGAAGCCTGCGCGGTCGATCCGGTCGCGGCGTTCGAAAGCTGCTCGTGGGGCAAGTTTCAGATCATGGGCGGGCACTGGAAGGCGCTCGGCTATCCCGATGTGTTCCGCTTCGCCTACTCGATGGTTGGCGGGGAGTGGGGACACTACAAGGCGCTTGCGGCGTTCATCCAGGCCAATCGCCTTGCCCCTGCGCTGCGCCGCATCGGAACTGACCCTGCCCAGAACGAGGCGTTCGCGCGTGGCTACAACGGGGCTGGGTTCCGCAAGACCGAGTATCACATCAAGCTTGCGCGGGCGATGCGCCGGGAGTTGGCGGCATGATTCCGGCATCAATGCTGACACCCGATGGTCGCCGCGCATGGGCCTTCCTTGCGCTGATCGGCGCATCACTGGTGTTCACGGCGCTCATTTGCTGGGGCCTCTGGCACCTGCGCGATCAGGTCCATGAGACGTTCTGGTTGGCAATCCTCGCACACGCCCAACTGTTCATGGTTCTGGGCGGCTTCACCTGGGTTCTGGGCCGCCGAATGCTGGTGACGGCCTCGCGGGAAGGCGCGACGATTGATGATCGTCATGATGACGGGGTTGCGGAATGATGTGGCCGCTCTGGGCCATAAGGGCCGCTGGTATCCTGAAGCGCATCCCTTGGCAGGTCTGGGCCGGGCTGGCCTTGCTCGCCGTCTGGTATTGGGAGCGCGACCGGCACGCCGACGCTCGCGAAACTGAAGTGCGTGCCGAAATGCAGGCCATCATCGACCGCATGGAGCAAGCATCCGCCCAAGCGCGCAAGGATGCCATCGCGGCGCGCAACAGCGAGGCGCTAGCCTTGATCGAACTGAAGGAGACGACCGATGAAGCCCGTGCCGAAATCGAGCGCACGAACCTTGAGCGCGCTCGCGCTTTCGCTGCTCGTGGCGGCGTGCAGCCCCAGTGTGATCGAGGTGGAGCCCGCCCGCCCGTTGCCGCCCCCGCCGATCGCGGTGCCGAAGGCGGTGACGGATCCGGTGCAGTGCCCGAGCTGGATGATCTGCAAGGCGGAAGCCTCGTCACCGTCACCGCGCGGGATGTCGAAGTCTGCACCGTGAACACGTCACGTCTGCTCGCCGCCCAGCCTTGGGGGGTGCAGCTTGAAGCCCGCAACCGCGAACCCGTGGAGCCCTGAGATGTCCGAACTGCCGATCGACAAGGTAGCGCGCCTCGAGGCCGAGCTCGGCGGACTGCGCGCGGCGCGGGCACTGGCCTCGCAGGGTCGGCAGGTCGAGGATGTCTGGCGCGATGGTCGGCGCATCCGCTATTCGACCTTCACGCTTGAAGACTACAACGAGCACGAGCGCGAACTTGAGGCGCAGCTTCAGGTCGCCAAGGCCGAGGCAGGTATGGATGTTGCACCGCGCCGCACCGCCATCGGGGTGAGCTACGTCTGATGGGCTGGTTCACGAAGCTGACCAGCGCGCTTGGCATCATGCCAGCCCAGCAGGCGCTGATGAGCGGCAGCACCGCCTTCGATGCCGGTTCGTGGAACACCCGCGAGCTTGAAGGTTGGTGGCCGTCGCTGCTCAGCGCCGATGACGAGGCGATGGATGCGCGCGATGCGCTGGTGGCGCGCGCCCGCGACCTCTACCGCAACCACCCGGTTGTGCATGGTGCGGTTGAGAAGATCGCGGACGCCGTGATGGGCTCACGCGTCATGCTCGACGCGAAGCCGATGCACGATCTGCTCGGCAAGGACATCAACTGGGCGCTCGAATGGTCGCTGACCGCTGAGGCCGAGTTCAAGGTCTGGGGCTACGGGCCCGGTCACGAATGCGATGTCGCGCGCGAAGCGTCGTTCGGGCAGATCATGCGAACGGCGCTCATCACGCGCATCGTCGATGGCGAGTGCCTGCTGGTGATCCGCAACAAGGCGCGCGGGCCGCGGCGCTACACCACCTGTATCGAACTCGTCGACACCGACCGGCTGACCAATCCGCGCGGCTACGCCGACAACATGAAGCTGCCGAACGGCAACACGATCTTCGGCGGCGTCGAGTATGCGAGCGACGGGGAGCCGGTCGCCTATCACATCCGGGTCAAGCACCCGATGCAGTTCAACACGATGGGCGACAACTTCCGCTGGGTCCGCATCATGCGCTTCACCAGCAACGGGAAGCCCCAGGTCGTCCACAGCTTCCGCAAGCACCGCGCGAACCAGAAGCGCGGGATTTCGGCGCTCGCTCCCGTAATCAAGCGGGTGCGAATGAATGACAATTACGACATCGCCGAGCTTGAGGCGGCGCTGTTCGACGCGATCAATGCCGGGTTCGTGGAGTCGCCCTACCCGACCGCCGATGTCGCCGCCGGGATGGCGCCGAGCGGTCAGGACAGCAACGCCGGCTGGTCGCTGGCGCAGCAAGTCGCCTATCGCTCGAAGAACAAGGTGGGCCTCACCGGCGTCCGCATGATCCACGGCTTGCCCGGCGAGAAGTTCAACTGGAAGCAGCCTGCGCGCCCGGCCGGGAACTACCCCGCCTTCAAGGGCGCTGGCCAACACGACATGGCTGCGGGGCTCGGCCTCAGCTATCCTCAGCTGAGCGAGGACTGGGCCGACATCAACTATTCAAGCGCGCGCACGCTGCTCAACGAGAAGTGGCGCGGCTTCGACAGCATGGGTGAAGAGTTCTGCGATCAGGTCTGCTCGCCGATCTACGCAGCATGGCTTGAGGAAGCTGTGGCGGTCGGGACGGTGAAGATGCCGGGTGGCGCCGCGCGCTTCTACGAGCGCCGCGCTCTCATCGCCTTCGCTTCGTGGCTGCGCCCTGGCCGCGGCAAGATCGACCCGCTGAAGGAAGAGAACGCTTCCGACATCGCGGTGAACGCGGGCCGGTCGAACAACGCGATTGAGTGCGCGAACAACGGGCTCGACCTTTACGAGGTGCTGGTCGGCAAGGCTCGCGAAGACCTGATCCGCGAGAAGCTGGGGATGCCCAAGTTTGTGCCGCTCAAGGTCGCGGGCGGTGCTGACAGCGGCAGCGGCGATGAGGGTGGCTCGTCTTCGCGCGGCACACAGGAAGATCGCGATGGGGACGGCAACCCTAACGAGGAAGATCAGCGGCGCCGACCGCGGCGCCAGACCGAGGGAGCGCAGTGATGGACTATCCGCTGATCGGCCAGCGCCTGTTCAACGTGCCGCTCCTGCTCCGGCCTGAGAAGTGCGAGATCGTCGCCGCCGCGCTGCTCGACCATCTCGGCATCACGAAGCTCAACCGGCTCGACGGCACCACGATGGGCGTCATCGAACTGCGGCAGCAGGCGATGGACGGGATGGACAGCCCGCGTGCCTCGCGCCGCTACTACGAGGTGATCGACGGGGTGGCGGTCATCCCGGCGCAGGGCTCACTGGCTCAGCGTGTTGCTGGGCTTGATCCTTACTCGGGCGTCCTAGGCTACAACCAGCTTGAAGCGAAGTTCGACATGGCGATGTCGGACGATGCTGTCCGCGCCATCCTGTTCGATGTCGACAGCCCGGGGGGAGAGGTGGCGGGCTGCTTCGACCTCGCCCGCAAGATCGCGCGGCTTTCGGCCCGCAACGGCGGCAAGCCGATTATCGGTGCCGCGAACGAGCAGGCGTGCAGCGCTGGCTATGCGCTGCTCAGCGCCTGCGACGAAATCTTCATGCCCGAGTCCGCGATGGTCGGCTCGATCGGGGTCTGGACGCTGCTGGTCGACATGACCCGCAACCTTGCGAGTGAGGGCATCGAGATCACGATGATCCGGGCTGGCGACCGCAAGGCTCGGGGCGCCTGGTTCGAAAAGGCCGACAAGGAAACGATCACCAAGCTGCTCGCATGGGTCGAGAACACCCGCCAGCAGTTCGCTGCGCTTGTCGCCGAAAACCGCCGCCTCAGCGTCGACAGCGTGCTCGAGCAGGAGGGCGACTGGTTCTACGGCGATGAGGCCGGAGAACGCGGGCTGGTCGACGGCTTCGGCTCGATGGAAATGATCTTCAACCGCGCGCGCGAACTCGCCCGCGCCTGACCACGCCGAAAGGACTGAAGATGACGAACGCGACCTACGCGGGTCTGCGGATGGCGGCGCGTGCCGGCAAGCCGATGCCCGAGAAGGAAACCATGCCCGAGGACGAAGACGAAGCCGAAGCCGAAGAGGCCGAGGCGGGGAAGAAGCCCAAGGGGAAGAAGAAGGACGAATACATGACCGAAGACGAAGCGAATGCCGCGATCGCCGAGGCGACCGCGAAGGCCAAGGCGGATGAGCGCGCGCGCTTCGCCGCCGTGATGGCTTCCGACGAGTATCAGGGCCGCGAAAGCCTCGCCGCCACACTGCTCGCCAACGACAAGCTGAGCGCCGACGAGATCGTCACCGCCCTCGCCGCCGCGCCGAAGGCCGCCGCTCCGGCTGCGCCCGAACCCGCTGCCGACGCCGATGACGACAAGGCGCGCGCCGAAATGCGCGACAAGCTCGCCGCCGAGCAGCCGGGCGAAACCGGCCAGGCCGCCGATGACGAACCGCAGGCTGACGACAGCCTCGTGACCAACATGAAGGCCCGTTACGGCCTCAAGTAAGGAGACACTATCATGGCAAACCAGAACGAAGGTCTTGTCCTCGGCGATGGCCTGAAGGCCGAACTGCCGATGGACGCGAGCCGCGCCACCGAGACGATTGCCTCCGGCGCCGGCAACCTCCCGCTGTTCCGCGTGCTCGGCCGCATCACGGCCAGCGGCGAACTCACCAACTACACCCCGGGAGCGACCAACGGCTCGGAAGTGGCCGTCGCGGTGCTCATCGAGGCCGTCGATGCGACTTCGGCCGCGCGTGTCGCCACCGTCATCGACTGGACCGCGACCTTCGCGCGCCAGCGCCTGACTTGGGGCGCCGCCGTCACCACCGACGCGCATCGCACCACCGCGATCCGCCAGCTTCAGAACCGCGGCATCCGCGTGCTCAACCAGGCGTAAGCCTGAAGGAAAGGAACCTCTACCATGGCACTGATCGACGCTTTCAGTGGCAACGCCTTCCGCATGTCCTCGCTCGCCGAGGCCATCAATGTCGTGCCCAACACCTATGGCCGCGTCCGCGAACTCGGCCTGTTCCGCGCCAAGGCGCTGCCGACGACCACGTTCTACATCGAATTCAAGAACGGGGTGCTCAACCTGCTCAACACCTCGCCGCGCGGCAGCAACTCGGGCACCGTGGGCCGCGCGCCGAAGCGCAACATCCGCGACTATCGCGTGTTCCACATCGAGCACGACGATTACATCTACGCCGACGACATCCAGAACGTCCGCGCCTACGGCTCGGAGTTCCAGCTTCAGGCGCTTCAGGAGCTCGTCAACGACAGCCTCGCGACCCTCGCCGGCAAGTTCGACATCACCGAGGAATGGCACCTCGTGAACGCGATCCAGGGCCAGCTGGTCGACGCTGACGGCACCGTGCTGTTCAACGCCTTCACCGACTTCGGTGTTTCGCAGACCAGCATCGACTTCGCCTTCGGCACCAGCACCACCGATGTCGGCCAGCGTCTCGTGCAGGTCGTCCGCCACATCGAAGACAACCTGCTCGGCGAAACCATGACGGGCGTTCATGCGCTGGTCGGCTCGACCTGGTTCGACCGCCTCATCGCGCACCCGTCGATCACTCAGGCGTATCAGTTCTACGCCTCAACTCAGGAGCCGCTGCGTCAGGACGTGCGCCGCATGTTCGTCCACAAGGGCGTGACGATTGAGGAATATCGCGGTCGCGCGACGTTCCTTAACCCGAACGACACCACCACCACCCGCACCTTCATCGCCGACACCGAGGCTCGCTTCTTCCCGGTCGGCACTCAGCAGGCGTTCCTCAACTACTACGGCCCGGCTGACTTCGTGAATGCGGCCAACAAGCCCGGTCAGCGTCTTGCCATCAAGATGCTGCCCGACCCCTCGGGTAAGGACAAGTTCGTCGGGATGCACGCCCAGATGAACCCGTTCGCGCTCTGCACCCGCCCGGCCACGCTGGTCCGCGGCTTTAGCTCGAACTGATCGGAGACGTCATGAAGACCGTCACTTTCATCAAGGCGTTCACCATCGTCGAGGACGAGCGCACCACCACCACCTACCCCGAAGGCTGGACCGGCGAAGTCGAGGACGACATCGCCGCTGCGGCCGCTGAGGAAGGTTGCGTCGAAGGCAAGGCCAAGCCGAAGTCGGCCAAGGCCGCCGCAGTAGCGGCTGACGCAGACACGCCGCCTGCCTGACCGTGTTGGGGGCTGGGAGCAATCCCGGCCCCCTCACTCCTGAGAGATCATCCCCATGAGCGACCTCGAAAGCCTGACCCCCGACATGGACGCTGCGATTGACGAAGCGCTTGGCGAGCGCATCACCTATCACGTCAACGGCGGCCCGCCGATTTACCCGCTGGCCCACGTCAACTACCGCGATGCCGTGCAGGACATCGGCGCCGGTCAGGCCATTGAGCAGGACATCACCGTGAGCGTGCGGAAGATCAGCCTGCCGACGATGCCGAACAGCGCCGACCGCGTTCGGCTTGGCAAGCGTCCCGGCCTCACTTTCAAGCCCGTGAACCCCAGCCATGACGACAGCGGGTATCACTGGGTCTTCAACCTCAAGGTTGTGCGATGACGCTTGCATCGGAGACGGTGCGCGGCCTGCTCGCCGCCAAGATCACCAGCCTCGGCTATCCGGCGAAAGAGTTCCGCGACGAGGATGATGCGATCACCGAATCCGAATCGCCGTGCGTGCTGATCCGACAGGCCGGAACCATCGAAATTCAGCGGCTCGAGGGCACGGCGGGCGGCGCGACCTATCACAGCGCGCCCTACTTCCTGAGCTTCGCCGCGACCACCCGCGCCGCCGCCGCCGCCATGATGGCCGCGACCGTCGCCGCCTTGGCGAACGACTACAACCTCGGCGGGCAGGTCATGGAAATCCAGCCCGTGAGCTATGGCGACGAGGACAATGACGGCAAGGATCTTGCCGCCATCATGCTTGAAATCCGCGTCCTCTTCGCAACCGCGCCGAATGATTTCGGCACCCTGCTGACCTGACCACCTAAAACGAAAGGACCGCCTGATGGCCCGCGTCGAGAAGAACGCGGCGGGTGAAGACGTGTGCGTCGACACCCCCGAATTCGGCTGCATCGTGATCGAAGCAGTCACCCCCGCCAAGTCCAAGGCCAAGCCCGTCGCCGACGAGCCCGCAGCCGAACCCGAAGGAGAATAAGCCATGTCGCTGCTTTCGACCCGGACCAGCCTTGCCTTTGCGGTGCAGGCCGATTCCGTGACCGCCGCCACCATCTCGACCCCCGGCGACCTCTGCCCGGTCGCGAACATGACCAACGCTGGCGAAGTCTTCCAGACCGCCAACCCGGAATACACCGGCACCATCCACGCGGTCGGTGACGCGGTGTTCGGCCGCTCGCCGGGCATCAACTTCGACATCATGCTGCGCGGCCCCGGTGGCGCAGCGCCGCCCTCGGCCGGCACCTATGTCCCGGGTCGCTATCTGCGCGCGTGCGGCTTCGACGAGATCGTCTTCGCCGGACAGGCCGCCGAAGCCCTCGTCGCTGGCGGCACCAACACCGGCGCGACCACGACCGTTCGCCTCGGCACCCTCGCCTCGTCGGTGAACGACTTCTACGTTGGTTACGTGATCCAGTTCGCGGGCCTCAACGGCGGCTCCGGCGTTCGCTCGATCTCAACTATCATCGCCTATGACGGCGCGACCAAGACCGCGACCCTCGGCGAGAAGCTGGCTGCGGTCCCGACCGGCAACTACACCCTACCCCCGCAAATCGTCTATCGCCTGAACGGCGCGGCCAACCCGGCGTGGCTGACCTTCGTGCGCTGGCACGATCGCAAGCGCTACAACGCGCAGAACGGCATCCCGTCGCAGCTTCAGATGACCTTCCCCACCGCCAACCGCGGCGACATCGGCCTGCCGATCATGTCGTGCGGCCTCAGCGGCGATGACCAGGCCACCCCGGAAGCGGATGAGAATGCGCCGATCACCCCGGCTGCCGGCGCGATCCCGCCGATCCGCGATGCGCGTCTGGCCCTCAACGGCGTAAACGTGCCCGGTGCCAGCGTCAGCTACGATCACGGCATCCAGGTCGCGTTCCCGCCCGATCCGAACCAGGTGAACGGCAACGCGCCCGGCCAGATCGTGCGGACCCAGCGCAGCGTGAGCATGACGCTGAACGAAATCCTGCTCGCCACGCAGGACCGCAACGCGCTGGCGCGGCTTCAGACCCCGGTGCCGCTGATGCTGCGCTACGGCAACGTGGCGGGCCGCACGGTCTCGTTCGTGGTGCCCTCGATGCGCCTGACCTTCTCCAACCCCGACCCGGGCGGCGACTTCGTGACCACCGAAGTCACGGGTCTGATCGACGGCAACACCGGCGCGGTGGCGATCAGCTTCCCCTACTACACCTGACCCTGACCCGAAGGACCATCCCCATGTCCATTCCCCTGACCGCTTCCTCGGAAGCTTTCACGCCGAAGTGCATGGCGGAAATCGAGGGAGCCCCGAGCTTCACGTTCCGCCATGCCACGGTGCTCGACAAAAATGCCTTCGCCATCGCCATGACCGAGGAAGGCATCACCTTTCACAGCGACGAAGCCATCCGCGATCGCATCGTTTCAGAACTGCGCCTGATGTTCGAATCCGCCGACATGGAGCGGAACATCACCCGGCTTCAAGCCTACTGGCAGGCGGTCGATGATCTGAGCGCTGCGCGCGCCGAGCACGCGAACCATGTTCTCGCCATCCTGTCCGACATGGATGACAGCGCGGTGCCCGATCTGCCGCCCGAGCCGGTTTTCGAGTTCGATGAAAAGGAGGCGCGCGACATCGAACTGCTCATCGCTCAGGTGAACGCCGAGAGCGACTGGCTGCGGCTGATGCGGACCCAGAACCTGCGTTACCGCATCGAGTTTCCCAACCTGCTGATCCGCATGTTCGTGACCGGCACGAGCCTTCCGGTCGATCTCAAGCGCAAGAATGACATGCTGACGAGGGCCAGTGCCGAGCAATTGCTGACCGCACTGCGGAAGGCTGCCAAGGATGCGGGCGTCGATCCCGATTTGGCCGTATCGCAGTTGAATGCGAAGGCGATGATGCAATTCGCCGTAACCGAGGACGAGGAAAAAAACTCATCGTCGCCGCTCTCCGATACTACCAGCCCGGAGCAGTCGGCGAGCAAGCGATCCACTGGCAAGCCGGAACCCCGGAGCACCCCCGAAGCGTCTTCATCGACCGACCATGCGACCTCGGAAGAGGTCACTGGATCGAGCTCGTAGGCATCCGCATGGCCTGTCAGAGCATGGCCGGCATCACATGGCCTGACGGCAAGCCGTTCATCTATCAGCCCGTGAGGCTACGCGAGGCGTTCAACATCATCGGCAGCGTCGAAGCCAAGTGCAAGAAGGCGGGCAAGTCCTGATGGCGCTTTCCTTCAAGGTCGACTTTCCTTCGGGAGCGCTGGCGGAAGCCGAGAAGGCCCTGCATCGCTTTGCGCAGCGGCGAATGTTGGATGTGACTGATCGGGCTGCCACAAGGGCCAAGAATGCGATTCGGCAGGACATGGCCGCGGCGGGTCTGGGGCGTCTGGGCTTCGCGCTCGGCTCTACGTCCGACAAGGCCAAGTCGGGCCGGGTCTATCGCGAAGGCGACATTACCCGCGCATCTGGCGTCATCTACATCCGGTCAAAATCTGAGCGCACGGTTGGCGCGATCATCTCCTACACCGAAGGCGCGAACATCCTGCCGGTGAAGGGGCGCTGGCTCTGGTATCCGACCGAGCAGATCCAGCGCCTCGTGGGCAAGCAACCGAACCGCACAAGGCTCACTCCTGCGCTGTGGCGATCAAGTGGGCTGGAAGCCAAGTTCGGGCCACTCATCCGCCTCAAATCGGTGAACGGTAATCCGGTGCTGGCGGTTCGGAATGTCGGGCTTGCGCCTGGCAGCGCCGGCCGCCCTGCTCGCATCCGGCCCACGACGAAGCGCGGCGCGGCACGCAAGGGCGATGTGCTGCGCGAACTGGTCGTGGTCTTCATCGGCATCCCGCGCACGTCGAGGCAGGCGCGGGTCAATCCGCGCCGCCGTGCGGAAGAGGCGATGCGGCAGGCGGCGGCCGAATTGCGCGGGGTCTAGGCCCGGCGCGCCCGGCATGATATGTGCGGGCGCATGAAGAATCTGATTTTCATGGTTGCACTGGCTCTGGCTGGGTGTGGTGGCGATCCGTTGGAGGACGCCGAGAGGTCATACTTCGCGCTCAAATACGAGGGTGTTAGCGGCGAGAGGCTGTGCGAAGCTGCACGCCGGGTCAAAGCGGAACGAGAATATGTCGGTCTGAATTACGGCTACGATGCCGAGGCATCCGACGAGATGGTTAAAGAAAGCTGCCCGCCAAGCTAGGCGGTCGAGATAGAACTGAACCCGCGAGGGGCTTCCGCAAGGAGGCCCCTTTTTCATTGGAGCATCGGAAAGAGCATCATGCCGAATCAGAGCAGCATTTTTCCGATTTTCCTGCGCGCCGAATATCGCGGTGATGGGCAGGGGTTTGCGCAGTTTCGCAGCGAGGCTCAGCGCGCGGCGGCGGCGGCGAAGAGCGAGTTTCAGGGCGTTGCGACCGCGATCAATGCGGCCCTCACTCGTCCGCGCGGATCAAGTGGCGCTCTCGATCTTGGCGTTCCGCAGATCCGTGAGGCGATCAGGTCCCAAGAGCAATTGGCGATCGCTGCCCGCGAAGTGGCGAATGCGACCCGGGCTGCCGTCATCGCGAGCGGCGAATCCACGAGCGCGACGATCGCGCAGGTTCGCGCAGCGTTCGACCTCGCCCGCGCCAAGGAAGAGGATGTCGCCGCCACCCGCGCCCAGCTTGCCGCTCTTGAGGCGGTGCAGGCGCAGCTGAACCAGACCGCCAGTGCAACCAGTGTGCTCACCGGCGAAAACCTACGGCTCGCACAGGCCGAAGCCGCGGCAGTGAATGGCGCCGCCATGATCGCGGCAACGCTGCGCGGCACGGCGCTGGAAGCTGACCGAGCAACCAACAGTGCGCGTGAATCTGCGCGGGTGTTTCAGGCGTTCTTTGCAGAGCAGGAAGAGGGAGCGAGAAGGGCTGCGGCGGCACAGGAGGCGCTTGCCGCATCAGCGGCCCAGCTTCGCTCCCAACTCGACCCCATGTTCGCGGCCCAGCAGCGGTTCGATCAGGAACTGGCCCGAGCCGATGACCTCCTGCGCGCCGGGGCGATTACGACACGCGAGTATGCGGCTGCACAGCAGCTTGCCCGCGATAATCTCCGGCAGGCTGCACAGGCTGCCACCCAGACCGCCGAGGCGACTGAGCGAGTGCGCAAAGTCGGCACGACCGCCACTCAAAGCGTCATCAATTCGCAGCGCGCTTCCCGCACCGCATTCATCCAGCTCGGCCAGCAGCTTCAGGATGTGGCGGTGCAGGCCCAGATGGGCACCAACGCCTTCCTGATCTTCGGCCAGCAGGCTCCGCAGGCGGCGTTCGCGCTCTCCGGTCTGGCCGAAAGTGCGAACAAGACCCAGCGCGCCATCGGCAATGTCGCCACGTTCCTTTCCGGCCCGTGGGGTGCCGCGATTTTCGTCGGCGTTGCCGCGCTCGGCCCGCTGGTCAACAAGCTGCTTGAAACAGAAAAGGCGGCTGAGCTTGCCAAGACCGGAGCGGACAACCTTGCCGCAGCGCAATCGGTGCTGGGCGGCGTGTTCGATGAGGTCAGCGGCAAGATCAAGACTCAGAACGAGCTGCTTCTGCTCAATGCCCGCCTGACCGCCCTCAACCTGCAAAGCGAGGCTTTGGCGAAGCGAGCTTCGGCCGCTAACACCTTCAGGTCAGCGCAGACCAGCACGGGGTTCGACAGCCTGTTCGGCGGCGGGATTTCTGACAGCGCCGCCGCGCGCGCTGGTGTCGCTCCGCGCCAGTCGCGGGGCCAGACAAATGCCAAGCAGGCTCGCGATCTGCTCGAAGGCGTCTTTTCCGGTCGCATCAGTGCTGATGAGGCCCTCAAGCGCAGTGCAAGGATGGACTTTGCCGGCACCGGAGCAACGCGCGAGGAATTTCAGCAAGCCATCATCGACCGGGCGTTCTCGCGGGATGCTGAGCGGGTCGCCAAACTCATCAACGATTCGCTGGACAGTGGAAACCTCTCACCTCAGTTGCGGCGCGATCGCGGTGGGCGTGGTTCGGGAGGCGGCTCGCGGTCGCGTGGCGGCGGTTCGGGCGGCGGCGCCTCCGGTCAGGCCGACCAGCTTGCGCGCTTCGCCGATCAGGCGGCCGAGCAGATCCAGCGCATCAACGAGCGCTTCGACGAGCAGCCGCGCCTGATCGACGCCGCCGCTCAGGCCACGCGCCAGCTTGATGCGATCATCGCCGACCTCGAGAAACGCAAGCCGCTCGGTTTTGAGCAGTTGGTGCAGGACGCCGAAGCGGCCAAGCGCGTCGTCAACGAAGCGCTGGTGCGTCCCATCGAACTGATCCGGCAGGAGTCGGAACAGCGCCTCGCGATCGAAGAAGCGCTTGCTGCCGGCCAGATTGACCGCGCCGCCGCCCTGCAAGAAATCTTCCGGCTGGAACAGCAGATCGGGCTGCTCAACGATGAGCAGCGCGAGGACATCGAGGACATCGTAGTGCGCGAGCAGCAGCGCCTGCGCGTGCTTCGCGACCAGCAGGCGGTGTTCAACGCGCAGCTTGACGTGCTCGGCACGGTTCGCCGAGACCTCACCGACATTCTGAGCGGCCGCAGCACGGATTTCTTCGGGAACTTCCGCCAGGCCCTTCAGGACTTGCAGGGCGCGCGGTTGTTCGAAGCCATCTTCGGCCAGACCTTCCGCGACATCGAGAACGAGCTTCAGAAGAACACGCCGCAGGGCCGGGCCAACGCCGCCTATGCCGAGCAGGTGCAGCGCACCGCCGATGCAACCGAACAGGTCGGGGATGCCGCGATCTCGCTTGCCGAGGAATTCGATCGCGCCTTCGGCATCCTTCGTGGCGGCAACTTCGGTGCGGCGAACGACAACGGCGGATTCAACCCTCGCGCCCTTATGGCGCAGGTCGGCTTGGAGTTGGCGGGCCAAGGCGGGATCACGGTGCGGGGCAACCGTCCCAGTCGCACGGAGATTGCCCGTGGCTCGGTGATCGACCTCGCCAAGCGCATCAGCGATGGCATCGGCGCCAGCATCGGCGCGCAACTGGAAGACGTTCTGGGTCCGCGCTTCGCCGGTATGCTCGGCGAGGTGATCGGCGGCTTTGTTGCCGGCAAGACGCTTGGGGGCACGACTGGCGGGATACTTGGCGGGCTCGAGGGGCTGGCGAAGAACATCAAGGGCCTCGAGGGGGTCGCCTCGGCGCTGGGCAAGGCTGGCGAGGGCGCTGCGATTGGCAGCCAGATCGCCGGGCTCGGCAAGGCCCTCGGCATCAAGGGTTCGACCACCGGCGCTCAGATCGGCGGGGCGATAGGCTCGTTCATCCCCATCCCTGGCGGCAACATCATCGGCGCGATCGCGGGCAACATCATCGGCGGGTTGTTCAAGAAGACGCCGCGTGCCTCGGCGACGATCGGCGGAGCGGGCGGCAGCCTCGGCATCACCAGCCTCACCGGCACCTCGGGCAGCCTGCGCGATGCGGCCGGGAATCTCGGGAACAGCGTGCTCGAGACGATCAATCGCATCGCCGAGCAGCTTGGGGCCACCGTCAACGCGGGGGCCGGCAGCGTCAGCATCGGGCAGCGCAAGGGCAATCTGCGCGTCGACACGCAAGGTCGCGGCGTCACGAAGATCGGGAACGGGGCCATCGACTTCGGCGAGGACGCTGAAGCGGCCATCGCCTTTGCGGTGCGTGATCTGATTCAGGATGGTGTCATCACCGGGCTGCGCCAGTCTGAGCAGAACCTGCTGCGCGCTGCAAAGGACATTGAGGAAGGGATGCGCGATGTGCTGACCTTCCGCAGTGTCTTCGACCGGCTGCTCGAGATCCGCGATCCCATCGCGTTTGCGACCCAACAGATCGACCGTGAGTTTGACCGGCTTCGCGATGTCTTTACGCGCGCCAACGCGACCGAAGCCGAGTTCGCCGACCTTGCCGCGCTGAAGGAAATCGAGCGCGCTCGCGCCATCGAAGACGCGACCGATCGCATCGTCGGCTCGCTGCGCGAGCTGCTCGACGACCTGCGCATGGGCGACAACGGCCTGTCCCTGCGCGACCGGCGCAGCAATACCCTCAGTCGCTTCGATGCACTGGCGGCCCGGGTGGCTGCCGGAGACTCCACCGCCTTCGACGACTTCGCGGACATCTCCCGTCAGTTGCTCGACATCGAGCGCCAACTGTTCGGGTCGACGCAAGCATACTTCGATCGTCTCAATCAGGTGACGACGCTGACCGAGCGCGCGATTTCGGGGCAAGCGAATGTGAGCCCGATCGGGGCTGCCGTTCCGTCAGCGGCTGATGAGAGCGCCAGCATCGCGCGTGCGATTGAGTCCACCAGCGCAGAGCAGGTGAGCCTCCTGCGGGCGATCAATGACAACCTCATCACTGCGCTGAGCCCCGTGGCCCGGCCCGGCGTCAGTGGCGGCGGCCGCTTCGACTATCCGCTCCCTGCGATGATCCAGAACTTCTGAGACCATGACCATCTTCGCCACACTTACCCCGATTGACCTCGTGAGCGGCACGCGCGTCACCGTGCGCGTGTGCGGTTCGGCTGATGAGGCTTCGACGGGCATTGCTGGCGAACGCTGGTGGCCTGCGCTGCTCACGATGCCTGTGATTCAGGCGCGGTTCTTCGACGGGGACTTCAGTTCGGCCGTCGCACCGGCGACCGCTCAGATGGATCTCCGGCTGGACGTTCTCATTGCTGGTGGCGCGTTCCCCGGGGTCGAGCGCTACGACTGGGCCGGGGCGTCATGCACGCTTCAGCGGCTCAGCGGCGGCTCGCTTGTCGACTTGCAGCTTATGCAGGTCGAGAGCTTTGCGTCGAAGGACATGGTTCTGGCCTTGCGGTTGGCGGCGGCCGGCGACCTGTTCGACGCCGAGGTCTTGCAGGCAAGGTATGCTGGCACGACCGGCGCTGAGGGCGGCGCAGACCTCAAGGGCCAGTTGAAGCCCTGGGTGTTCGGCCGCGCGCTGAACGTCGAGCCGGTATTCATCGACCAGATCGACAACGTGTTTCAGGTCAGCGGCTACGGGGCGGTTCAGGCGATCAGCGCGGTCTATGAGCGCGGCGCGAGCTTCGGCGCGAGTGTGGGCGACTTTGCCAACTACGCTGCTCTGGTCGCGGCCACGATCCCGGCCGGGCGATGGGCCACTTGTCTGGCGCAGGGCATGTTCCGGCTCGGCGCGCCTCCTGCCGGCGTCATCACCTGCGATGTCGATGGCGACAATGTGGGCGGGTTCCTGCGCAGGACGGGGGAAATCCTGAGCAACGTCGCAACCCGCATCGGGCTTGTCGATAAGGTGAGCGCGGCAAGCATGTCTGCGCTTGACGCTGCTGTGCCGCGCAACGTGAACATCGTCATCCGTGAGCAGATCAGCTTCATGGAACTGGCGCAGCGGATGCTCGCGCCCTGCAATGCCGTCGCTTCGGTGGGGCAGAGCGGGAGACTGATCGCCTCGCGTGTCATCTTCGGGGCAGAGCAATTTACGCTGGACGCGCAAGGCCGCGAGATGCCGCCCGTGCTGTCCATGGAGCGGCAGAACACGAGCGCGCCCTACAAGCGGGTCCAGATGGGGGCGGCGCGCTCGTGGCGGGTGCATAGCTTTGATGAGATCGCGTTCTATTCCGATCTGATCGACCGCGGGCTCTATAGCGCATCGCAGGTTTATCGTGAGGGCGACATCGTTTCGCTCATCGACAAGTCGCGCTGGCTTTATATCAGCCAGACTGCGGCGAGCGGCAACGCCCCTCCGACATGGCCCGTTCTCGAGAATGCTTTCTGGGCGAACTTGGAACCGCCAGCCAGCGAGGACATCGCGGTAGCCAATCGGCGGGTCCTTCTCCAAGGGCCGTTGGACGAGCGGCCGATCGCCGGCGACTTCATCGGGCAGATGTTCGCGGTGGTGGACCCGGCAGACCCAGATGCTGAGGCGAGCACGGTGTATCGCTGGGATGGGCCGATCTCTGGCTGGATCATTGTTGCCACTGAGGGCGCGATCCTGCCGTCGCCGGGCGCCGCTGAATCTGGTTCGGGTGGGCTGACCAACCTTCGCGATCACACTGGGCGCCGATATGACCCCGGCGAACTGCTCAACACCTCAATTGTGCTGACTCCCAGCGGCCGCCTTGAATACCGTCCGCTGCCGAGTTCCGCGCCGGTCGGTATCGGGCAGATTGCCCTTCCCGATCTGGGCGCCGCCAGTCAGGTCGCGCTGCGCCGCGCCGAGGATGATGTCGATGCGCTTGCCGAGGCGCTTGCGACCGCGCTTGACGAAGCCTCGCGCACCCGCCAGACCTTTACCGATGCCGGGTTCTATTCGGACCCCGCGACCGGGCAGGTCCGCATTCACGCGATCGAGCAGACGCGCGAGCGGGTGAGCAGCGCCGAGATCCGGCTCAATGCCGCCGAGGCGCAGATCAACCTGCGCGCAACGGTGAACTACGTCGACGAGGCGATCCTCAACGCGGTCATTGACCCGAGCCAGATCGCCGAGCTGGAAACGGTGTTCCTGCGCCTCACCGCCGCCGAGGTCGACATCGACGGCCTCAATGCCACCGTCACCACGCTCGCCACCGCGACCGAACTGAGCCTTGTCGCCGGCCGGGTGACGACGGCCGAGAGCGCCATCGACGCGCTCGAGGGGACGGTTGCCACGAAGGTCGACACCACCACCTTCAACGCGCTGGAAACCCGCGTCACCAGCGCCGAGAGCACGCTGACCGCGATTGGCGATACCGCTTCGATCGTGAACGCCGTCCGTTCCGTCAGGCTGGTCGAGCGCGAGCAGGATGCCAATGCCGAGGCCGATCTTCGCGCGCTGTTGCAGGGCGACCGGGCGCAGCGTGACCAAGTGGCGGCAATTGCGGCGGCGCGGCAGGAGCTTCGCACCGACATTCGTGAGGGCGATGCAGCCGAGGCGCTGGCGCGGCTCGCCTTGCAGGTGCGCGTCGGGCAAGCGGAAGCGACGGCGGCGACCGAGACGGCGGCGCGGATCAGCGGCGACAATGCGCTTGCCACCCAGATCACGGCCCTGACCGCGAGCCTCAACACCGAGACGGCGAACCGCGTGGCGGCGATCAACTCCGCCAACCAGGCGCGGATAGACGGAGACGCGCTGATCGCGGCGGGGCTGGCCCAGCAGGCGACGGCTGCGCGCGTGGCGGATGGCGAAGCGGCGGGGCAGGCCGAGCAGCTGCTCGCCGCGCTGTTGCAGGACGACAAGACCCGCCGCGAGACAAATGGCGCGCTCGCCGGGGTGCGGCAGGAGATCACTGCACAGATCGTCGCGGACAAGGAAGCATTCGCCTCGAGCCTCGTCGCGCTGGTGGCGCGCATCGCCGGGAACGAAGCGAGCATCATTGAGGAACGGCAGGCGCGGACGAGCGCTGACCAGTCGATCGCGCAATCGGTCACGAGCCTCAACGCGAGCTTCACGACCCAGCTTTCCGCCGAGACTACTGCGCGCATCGCGGCGATCGCGCAGGAGGCCGATGCGCGCCAGCAGGCCGTGACCACGCTGACGGCCTCGATCCAGAGCGAGGCGACCGCCCGGGCCGATGCGGATGGCGCGCTGGCGGGGCAGATCAACACGCTGACCACGACCGTCGCCGGGAACACCGCCACGCTGGTTACTTTCGGCGAGAGCATCAATGGTCTTCGTGCCCGGCAGGGCGTGCGCCTCGATGTGAACGGCCGCATCACCGGATACGTTCAGAACAATGACGGCACGCAAGGCGACTTCATCATTGTCGCCGACAATTTCCGGGTGGTCGATCCCGACACCGGCGCGGCCTTCATCGACGCCGACGAGAGCGGGCTGAGGCTTCGCAATGGCCGGGTCATCATGGACAACGGGGTCTATATCAAGGCCACCGGGGTCGGCTTCGGCACCAGCGGCCAGTTCATCGAATGGTTCGGCCCGCGCCCGGCAGGCGGCGACCTTGCCCTTTGCACTGAGGCGGCCGCGCTCGCCTATCTCAAGACCAACGGGGATGCCTATTTCGGCGGCAGCCTGTCGGCGGGCGTCATTCGTAACGCCGCGCGCACTACCGATATCGGCGCGGGGGCCAGCATCACCATTGGGCCGTTCGGAACCAACGGGAACCCGATCCTCGTCGTCACCAGCTACTCGGCGCTCAGTCAGGACGTGGCGACCTATCCGGCAACTTCGCAGGGCCTTGCCGACTGGAACGCAGCGGTGAGCGCATGGGGCGCAACCCCCGGCACCACCGTAAGCGCGAGCAAGGCGATCAGCTGCAACGTGGTGGTGCGGGTCGACCGGGCCGTAGGCAACGGTTCGCCCGCGTCATGGGCGACCCTCACCATCACGGGCGGAACTGAGACGCTGACCGGGCAGGCGCCGACGCCGGGCGATCAGGAAGGCAGCCTGACCTACCTGCGCACCGTCAGTGGCTCGATCACCTCGACCGACAATGGCGGCGGGACACAGAACCGCACCTTCACGGCAACCATCACCACCCGGACGAATGCCGTCCTGGGCACGATCATCAGCCAGATCGTCGCGCTGACGGCGACAGAGGAGTAGCTTCAATGTGGTATCGGACAGGAACGGTTAGTCTGACCAATGGCAACGCCACCGTCACCGGCAGCGGCACGGCGTTCATCGCGAATGCGCAGATCGGCGAGGGGCTGGTTGCGCCGGATGGTCGAATCTACGAGATCACCGGCATCGCCTCCGACACCTCGCTGACGATCAGCCCAGCCTATCTCGGCAGCACGGCAGGCGGCCAAGGTTATGCCATCGCCCCGCTGCGTGGCCGGATCGCCCAGCTTTTGAGCGAGACGAGCAGCCTGCTTTCGAGCTTCGCAGCCGTGCGCGACGGCATCGGCGCGGGGCTAATGGCCGATGGCACGGTTAGCCTTCCGGGCCTGCGCTTCGCCGCCGATCAGGATACCGGCCTGCGCCGCTGGGGCACGAACGCGCTGGCGCTGGTGGCCGGAGGGGCTG
>VFQN01001403.1_pt1 | contig 40520 bp, 53 predicted proteins | sample 3512371 | NCBI WGS metagenome assembly VFQN01 (sample SAMN10412370, study PRJNA504923) | tailings metagenome | isolation source: Replicate 2 from Balatoc abandoned mine | place: Philippines: Itogon, Benguet | collected 2017-08-28 | reverse complement strand
CACGAAGCTGAAGGATGGCTCGTTCACGCTGCCGCTGGACAACGGCGCGCAGATTCAGGTGGCGGTGCGGGTGAACGCCGCTGAACGCAGCGCCGAGATCGACTTCACCGGCACCAGCGCGCAGCTGGAGAACAACTTCAACGCGCCCACCGCGGTGTGCATGGCCGCGGTGCTGTACGTCTTCCGCACGCTGGTGGGCGACGACATTCCGCTCAACGCCGGCTGCCTGAAGCCCCTGAAGGTGATCATCCCCGAAGGCTCGATGCTGAACCCGCGAGCGCCGGCCAGCGTGGTGGCGGGCAACGTCGAAACCTCGACCTGCATCACCAACGCGCTGTACGGTGCGCTCGGCGCGATGGCGGCCGGCCAGTGCACGATGAACAACTTCACCTTCGGCAATGCGCGCCACCAGTACTACGAGACCATCTCCGGCGGCAGCGGCGCCGGCCCGGGCTTCGACGGCACCAGCGTCGTGCAGACCCACATGACCAACTCGCGGCTGACCGACCCCGAGGTGCTGGAGTTCCGCTTCCCGGTGCGGCTGGAGAGCTACGCGATCCGCGCCGGCTCGGGCGGCGCCGGCCAGTGGACCGGCGGCAACGGCGGTACGCGCCGCGTGCGCTTCCTCGAGCCGATGACGGCGTCCATCCTTTCCAACGGCCGGCTGCACGGTGCCTTCGGCATGGCCGGCGGCCAGCCGGGGCAGCCGGGCGCCAACCGGGTCGAGCGTGCGGACGGCCGCATCGAGACGCTCGGCCACATCGGTTCGGTGGAGATGGCCCCGGGCGATGTGTTCGTCATCGAGACGCCCGGCGGCGGCGGCTACGGCACGCCCGGTTGACCTCGCCCGATGCTGCTCAAACTGCTGCTCGTCGCCGCGTCGGCGCTGCTGTCGTCGCTGGCAGCGCGCCGCTTCGGCCATGCGGTGGGCGGCACGCTGGCCGGGCTGCCGATGATCGCCGGGCCGATCATGGGCTTCGTGCTGGCCTCCACGCCGGTCGAGAGCGTGCGCGACATCGCACTGGCCACGCTGGTGTGCCTGCCGGCCACCGTGGCGCACCTCGTCGTCTTTGCCTGGAGCGCCACGCGCTGGCCGTGGTGGATCTCGCTGGCGCTGGCCAACCTGGCGTTCTTCGGGATCGGCGCGCTGCTGCCGATGCTCGCGCTGCCGCGGGCGGTGGTGTGCGTCCTGGCACTGGCCGTGCTGGCGATCGGCCGCCCGCTGATGCCACGCCTGCCGGTGCGCCATGGCGCGGTGGACATCCCGAACGTCGAACTGGCCTGCCGCGTGGCCGCGGCGATGTTCGTCGCGTGGCTGATCATCCGCAGCGCCGGCGTCGCCCCGGCCGCCTTCAGCGGCCTGCTGCTGGCTGTGCCGATCACCGGCAACGTGCTGCCCTGCTTCACGCTGCCGCGCTACGGCGATGCGGCCACGGTGGCACTGCTGCGCGGCTTCGTGCGTGGCTTGTCCGGCTTCGGCGCCTTCTTCGTCACGCTGACGCTGGGCCTGGGCCAGGCGCCGGCCTGGCTGGTCTATGGGGTGGCGTGGGCCGCGGCGCTGGTGGTGGCGGTGTTGCTGTACGGGCTGTCGCAGCGCCGGCTGGCCAGGGCGGCATGACGGCGCCGCTGAGCATCGTCGTGCCCGTGCTGAACGAAGCGGCGGGCATCGCGGCGACGCTCGACGCGCTGGCCCCGCTGCGCGAGCGCGGTGCGGAAGTGGTCGTCGTCGACGGCGGCAGCTGCGACGACACCATGGCGATGGCCGCGCCACGGGCCGACCACGTGATCGCCGGCCCGCGCGGCCGGGCGCGACAGATGAACGCGGGCGCGGCGCGGGCCTCGGCGCCGCGGCTGCTCTTCCTGCACGCCGACACGCGCCTGCCCGAGCGTGCCGACGCGTTGATCGCCGCGGCGCTGGCGGTGCACCCGCTGGCCTGGGGGCGATTCGACGTGGTCATCGAGGGCCGATCAAGGATGTTCCCCGTGATCGCCGCGCTGATGAACCGCCGCTCGCGCTGGACGGGCATCGCCACCGGCGACCAGGCGATGTTCATGACGCGTTCGGCGTTCGATGCCGCAGGCGGCTTCCCCGACCAGCCGCTGATGGAGGACATCGAGCTGTCGTCGCGCCTGAAGCGGCTGCGCGCGCCGGCCTGCCTGCACGAACGGGTGGTCACCTCGGGCCGGCGCTGGGAACAGCACGGCGTGTGGCGCACCATCGTGCTGATGTGGCGGCTGCGGCTGCTCTACGCGCTCGGCGTGAGCGCCGATAGACTGGCCGCGTGGTATCGCTGAACCCCGAACCGATCGCTGACGACTGCGCCGTGGTGGTGATGGCCAAGGCCCCGCTGCCCGGGCTGGCCAAGACACGGCTCATTCCGGCGCTCGGCGCGGCCGGCGCGGCCGCGCTGGCGGCACGCATGCTGCGGCACACGCTGGGCGAAGCGCTTTCCGCGGGCCTCGGGCCGGTGACGCTGTGCGCCGCGCCGCAGGCCTCGCACCCGGCCTTTGCCGAGGTCGCGCGGGACGGTCGCATCACGATGGCCGATCAGGGCGACGGTGACCTCGGCGCGCGCATGCAGCGCGCCTTCGAAGGCACGCTGTCCCGCCACGCCGGCGCGCTGCTGATCGGTACCGATGCACCCGCGCTCGATGCGGCGGTGCTGCGTGCAGCGCATGCGGCGCTGACCGGGCACGATGTGGTGATCGTGCCCGCGCACGACGGCGGCTACGTGCTGATCGGCCTGCGCCGACTGCTGCCGCGGCTGTTCGAGGACATGACCTGGAGCACGCCGCAGGTGCTGGCGATCACGCGCCAGCGGCTGCTCGAGGCGGGCCTGCGCTGGGCCGAACTGCCGGCGCTGCACGACATCGACGAGCCGGCCGACCTGGTGCACCTCGCCGGCCGGGGCTGGACGTGAGCCAGGCCGAAGCGCTGCGCACCGCGCTGCGCGAGATGCGCTCGCCGTGGGCCGATGCGCCGCTCGAGCCGCTGCCCGACCTGGGCCTGGCCCATGCCCACATCCGCCTGGCCGGCACCGGCGTGCTGGCGCGCATTCCGAAGCAGAGCCAGATGGGCCTGGCCGCCGCCGACAACCTCGCCTACCAGGCCGCCTGCTTCGAGCGGGCGTCGGCGAGCGGCCACGCGCCACGGCTGCACGGCGTGCTGCCGCCCTCGGCCGCGCTGCCGCGCGGCGCGCTGCTGGTCGAGGAGATCGTCGGCCGCCCCGCACGCCTGCCGCAGGACCTGGGCGCCATCGCGCAGGCGCTGGCGGTGATCCACTCGCTGCCCCTGCCTGCGCCGGCCGCGCGTGCGCCGCTGCGCGATCCCGCCGATCCGCTGGCGCTGTTGCGTGGCGAGATCGAGGCGCAGGCGCGGCACTTCGACGCGGCCGGCCTCGCGCCCGCGGCCCGCGACACGATCGAATCGCAGCGCCGCGAGCTCGACCGGCTGTGTGCACGCGCGGTGCGCCCGCCGAAGCGGCTGATCGCCTTCGACGCCCATCCCGGCAACTTCATCGTGCGCGCCGACGGCCGCGCCGTGCTGGTCGACCTGGAGAAGGCGCGCTACAGCCTGCCGCCACTGGACCTCGCCCACGCCACGCTCTACACCTCGACGACCTGGGACGCGGCCAGCCATGCCGTGCTGACGGTCGACGAAGTGCGGTCCTTCCAGCGCCGATGGCAGTCAGCGTGCGCCGACGCCGAGGCCTGGTCCGCATGGCTGGTGCCGCTGCGCGCCGCGATGTGGCTGTGGTCGGTGAGTTGGTGTGCGAAGTGGCGCGTGCTGTCGGCGCAGGCCGCACGCGCCTGCGGCGATGGCGAGGACTGGTCGGCCCAGCGCAGCGAGGCCGCCCTGGTGGCCCACGTGCGCGGCCGCGTCGACGACTACCTCTCGGTCGAGGGGGTGAATCGGGTCGCCGGCGAACTGGCCGCGCTGGCCGCGTAGACTCGCGCCCCCATGAAGTTCCAGATGGCCCCCAACTCGCTGTTCGCGATCCTGCTGCGCTCGCCGTGGTGGTACAGCCTCGCCATCGCCTTGGTGCTGGGCACGGCGATGGCGGCGGTGATGCCCGACGGCTGGCGGGTGGTGGGGGCGCTGTCGGCGTTCCCGTTCGCCGTGATCTCGGCCATCGCGCTCGGGCGGCAGTGGAAGCAGCCCAGCGCCGAGCAGGTCGAGCAGGCTCGCCAGCAACTGATGGCAATGGCCTGGCCGGAGTTCTCGGCGCTGCTCGAGCAGGCCTTCGTTCGCGACGGCAACCGCGTGCAGCGCCTGCAGCAGGAGGCCTGCGACTTCGAGATCGAACGCGCCGGCCGGCGCATGCTGGTGAGCGCGCGGCGCTGGAAGTCGGCCCGCACCGGGCTGGAGCCGCTGCGCGCGCTGCAGGCGGCGCGCGAGGCGGCCGGCGCGCCCGACGCGCTCTACATCGCCTTGGGCGAACTGACCGACACCGCGGCGCCGTTCGCCGCGCAGCAGCGCATCGCCGTGTGGCAGGCGGCCGAGATGGCGCAGGCGCTGCGCGGGCTGCTGCCGGCCGTCCCGCGCTGACGTTCAGGCGGCCTGGCCCGCCAGCGTCTCGCGCACCAGTGCCGCCAGCCGCTCCAGACTGTGCTCCTTGAGCAGCACGCCGCGCACGCCCAGCGCGCGGGCGCGCTCGAGCAGTTCCTCGGTCACGTAGCCCGAGGTGATGATCAGCGGCAGGCCCGGTGCGATGTCGGCGATCTGCTCGGCCACGGCCAGGCCCGACAGGCCGGGCATGTTGTAGTCGGTGATCACCAGCGCGTGGGCGCCGGGGTCCTCGCGCACCGTCTCGATGGCCGCCAGTCCGCTGCCCACGCGCGTGACGCGGTAGCCGGCGCGCTGCAGCAGCGCCTCGGCGGTCAGGCCGACGACCTCGTCGTCGTCGGCGAGCAGGATGCATTCGCCGCAGCCCGGGGCCGCCTTGCCGGTGTCTTCGGCCGGGGCCGGCGGTGCGGGGTCGGGCGCGGCTTCGGCGGGCGCCTCTTGCAGGGGCAGCAGCACGTCGATGCGCGTGCCGTGCCCGGGGGCGCTGTCCACCGCGATGCGCCCGCCGCTGGCGGTGACGATGCCGTGCACCACCGCCAGGCCCAGCCCGGTGCCCTGGCCCACCGGCTTGGTGGTGAAGAAGGGCTCGAAGATGCGCGCACGCGTGGCCGCATCCATGCCCGAGCCGTCGTCGACCACCGACAGCCGTGCCATGCCGTCCTCGGCACGCGCGACCTCCACCCGGATCAGCCCGGTCTGCGCCGGCAGCGCCTGCAGCGCGTTGGTGCAGAGGTTGAGCAGCACCTGCTGCACCTGGTGGGCATCGACCTCCACGTACAGCGGCTGCGCATCGACGCTGCGCTCCAGCCGCGCCGATGCGGGCAGGGTGGAGCGCAGCAGCGCCAGCGGCTCGTCGATCAGCGGCGCCAACGGCTGCACCGTGCGTGCCTGCGGCAGCCGGCGGCTGAAGGCGAGGATCTGCTGCACCAGCGTGCGCGCCCGTGTGGCGGCCTGCTGCACCAACGCCAGCGGCGCCTGCACCGCGTGGCCGGGGCCGAGGTCCTCGCGGGCGATCGCGAGGTTGCCCAGGATCACCGCCAGCACGTTGTTGAAGTCGTGCGCCACACCGCCGGCCAGCGTGCCGATCGACTCCATCTTCTGCGCTTCCTGCAGCCGTGCTTCCAGCGCGCGCTGCTGCGCCTGCGCGGCGTGGATCTCGCTGAGGTCTCGCGCGACGGTGGACAAGCGCACCACGCGGCCCTGCGCGTCACGCTGGCAGATGATGACCTGCGACACCGGGATCTCGCGGCCGTCGGCGCAGGCGATGGCGAGCTGGCCGGCCCACACGCCGCGGCGCCTGGCCTCGGGCACGCCGACCTCGAGCACGGTGCGGGTGGCCCAGGCCGGATGGCACTGGGCGAAGCTGTAGCCGCTGATGTCGGCGTCGGGCGCCAGCCCCAGCATCAGGCGCGCCGCGCGGTTGAGGAAGGTCAGCCGGCCGCTCGGATCGGCCGAGCCGACGAAGTCGGGTGTGGCGTCGAGGATGGCCGTCAGTTCCGCCTGCTGCGCGGCGGCACGCTCACGCTCGGTCACGTCGCGCACGATCAGGCTGCTGGTGGTGTGGCCGTCGGCGTCGGTGTACTGGCTGGTCGACAGCTCGGCCTCGAACAGGCTGCCGTCGGCGCGGCGCATGCGCAGCTGGCCGTGGGCTCGGCCGGTGCGCTCGCGCTCGGCCAGCAGCGGCGCCAGCCGCGGGTCCGCCGCGTCGACCAGGCCGGCGCGGCCCAGGTTCCGGATCTCCGCCTCGCTGGCGCGGAACAGCGCGCAGGCGGCGGCATTGGCGGCAAGGATGCTGCCGTCGGGCCGGGTGCGCAGCGCGGCATCCATGCTGTGTTCGAAGAGCATGCGGAAGCGCTGCTCGCTCAGTTCGACGCTGCGCTTCTCGGCGCGCAGCTGCTCGGTGGCCTCGCGCACCTTCTGTGCCGCCACGGCACTGGAGCGAACCAGCGTGTGCGTGATCGCCGCCAACGAGCCCGACAGCAGCACCCCGAGCAACAGCGCCAGCAGGCTGGCGCTGTCCAGGGGCGCACGGGCCACGCCTTCCTGCAGTCCGATCTCGACTTCCCAGTGGCGGTCGGCCACCGGCAGCCGCAGACGCTGCAGCGGCCCGTCGGCGGCGCGGCGCGCGCCCGGCGCCAGCCAGGCGCTGTCGAACACCAGGGCCGTGCGGCCCTGTTGCGCCGCCTCGGCGTCGGTGATGCGCAGGTGCAACCACTGCAGCTGGTCGGGCGGGATCACGCTGCGCAGCAGCTCGGCGGTGCGGAAGGCGATGCCCACCACGCCGACAGCGCTTCGCAGGCGTTCGGCTTCGTCGGCCGGCGGCAGCGCATCGCGATAGGTGGCGGCGCGGACCACCACGCTGGCCAGCGCCGGCGCCATCGGGCTGTTGCGGTCGCGCGCCAGCAGCAGCGGGCCGGTGGCCACATAGCCGCCGCCGCGCAGCGCCGCATCCACCTCCACCCGATAGCTCTGTTCGGGGTCGAACAGGTCGTAGCCGAAGGTCGCGGCGTCGAAGGGCTGCACGTGGCGGATCACCATGTGCTCCGGGCGCGCGCCCGGTGGCCGGATGTCGAACTCGGGGTGGCCTTCGGCGCGGCGGCTGCGGTCCTCGCGCACCGAGGCCACGTAGGCCAGGCGATCCTGCCCTTCCACCCGGTCGGCGATGAAGCTCAGCGCCAGGCCCGGGAAGCGGCGCTCCAGCGACAGCGCCTCGACGTAGCGCGCGAACGCCGCGTCGTCGATGTGGCCGCCGCCGGCATCGAAGGCACGCAGCCCCGGCAAGGTGTCGACGTAGGACTGGACGCGGTTGACGAGGGCCTGGGAGACGCGATCGGCGCGTCGCTCGAAGCGCGCCAGATGCTCCCGGTTCTCGCGATGCCAGGACCAGGCGCCGAACGCGGCCGTGAGCGCCAATCCCGCGCTCAGCACGGCGAGTGCCAGCCAGCGGCGGGGCGGGGGCGACTCGAGGTCGGCTGTCGCGTCGGCGGGCATGCGGGGCGCGGCGGGTACTGCAGTGGTAACCATGCCGATGCTGCCGCAGTTCGGTGCGTTCGCACACGCCGGATTGCACGGGTTTGACGTGGACAACACCCGTCGGTCGTGATGGGTGGCGAAGCTGTGTGATCCGGGGTCGATCCGTGACCAGGTCTACTCAGACCTGACGGGATGGCTCATTTGTGCGATGTCGATGCCGTTCGGCCCCGGCAGGCTGTCGAAGAAGGCGCGGAAGATCGCATCGCGCTGCACGGCATGGGCCTCGCGCATCGGGTGGCGCGACGCGTCGGCGACCCAGCGCCGGTCGTCGCCCAGCCGCGGCGTGCGCACGATCTCGCTGGGCACCCAGCCGGGCTGCACCAGCCAGGCGATGCAGATCAGGTCCCAGATCACCCAGGAGTGCGCCTCGAAGCTGTCGATGCCCAGCAGCGGCCACAGCGGGTTGTGGGTGTAGAGGTGGAACAGGTGGTCGCCGATCGCGCCGCGGCCGCGCACCCATCGCTCCATCTCCGGCAGCGACAGGCGCAGCTGCGCGCCGACGTGGAAGCCCGGCAGGTAGACGTGCGGCACGCCGCTGTCGAGCAGCCACTGCGAGGCGAGCAGGTCCTGCTCGAGGTTGAACGAGTCGTTGACCTGCGGCGCGTGCGAGGGGTAGCCGCTGGTCCACACCACGACGATGCGCTCGGCGATGCGCGGCTCGAGCAGCAGCGCATTGGCCACGTTGGTGGCGCAGCCGATCGCCACCACGTACAGCGGCTCGGCGTCGGGCGGCGTCGCCATGGCGGCGGCGATCAGGTGGTCGGTGGCTTCGCTGCGCTCGGGCTCGGCCAGCGAGCGCAGGTAGCGCGTCGAGCCGCGAAACACGCGGCCGGCGGCGTCGAGCCCGAGCCGATCGAAGACTTCGACGATGGCGGCATGGCTGCGCGCCATGCCGACGCCCGGTGGGTCGAACTGCGGATGATCGCGCACGGCCATCTGCTCTCGGCGGTGGGCGAAGGAGTACGGCGTGGCGTACAGCGCTTCGACCGTCAGCCGCTCGGGCACGCGCAGCGCCCAGGCGATGGCGAACGGATCGTCGATCTCGTTGGCGGCATCGGTGTCGATCACCACGCGCACCGGCCCGGCCGGCGGCGCCAGGCGCATCGCGTACCAGCTGTCGTCGCGCACGAGGGGCTGCGGCATGGCCGCATTCTGGCCCACGCGCGAGCCGCTAACGCCAGACGGTCACCCGCCAGTTGTCGACGCCATGCACGACGGCCTCGCCCGGGCTGGAAAAGACGATGTCGAAGTAGCCGAAGCGCATCGGCGCGCCGCCGGTGGAGAAGTCGGGGCAGGCCTCGCCGCTGCCGCAGGCCGGCCCGTCGAACAGGCGGAAGTCCGACGCCGAGAGGCTGGCGCGACCGGCACGCCCGGTCCAGGGCTCGACGTTGCATTGGCTGGTCGTGTTCGCCACGTAGCGCCGGCCCGACTGCTCGATCGCCAGGGACATCTCGGTCGAGCGCAGATCCGCGGGAGGCAACAGGCCGCAATCCTGGGCATGGTCGATGACCTTCACGGCGCCCGAGGCGGCCGGGTCGTAGACGGAGGCGTTCGAGAAGAAGAAGGCAACCGCCGTGCCCGAACTGCTGCCCGGTGTCATGCTGACGCGTCGCCAGGCGCCGGGGTTGCCGCCGGCATCGATCCGCTCCACCTGAACTGCCGGCGGCGGGGCCGGCGCGGCGGGCTCCACCGCCGCCACGCTCCAGTCCTGCGCCAGGAACTCGCCGTCGGCCCACACCAGCCCCGGCGTGGCCGACACCGTCAGGCGGGCGACGGCCTGCGCGGCGAACCCGCTGCCGTCGCTGACCACCACGAGAAAGCTGGCGCCGTCATCGGCGAGGTTGACGGCCGAGAGGTCGTAGCTGGCGGCCGTGGCCCCGGGGATCTCGACGTAGATCGTCGCGCCGGCATCCCGGCGCAGCCACTGGTAACTCGGCGTGCCGGGCAGGTTCGCCACCGACACCGTCCAGCGGACCGGTGCGCCGACCTGTACGGTCACGTACGCGGGTGTGACGGTGGCCGCCGGCAGGGGTGTCGGCGGCGGACCGCCGCACACCGGGGGCTCGCACGGCGGGAAGCCGACGGCGCCGCCGCCACTGCCGACGATGGACAGGAGCCCGGCAGCGACGACGGCCAGCGCCGCGAGCAGGCGAGCAAAGGCCTTACGGGGGGATTCACGGCTCATGCGCGGCCTCCGCTTCGTGGTGGGTCCAGCACAGCAGGGCCCAGGCCGCCAAGCCGCCCAGCAGCACCGCGCCGAGATCGGCCGGGTCGAAGGTGCCGGCACGGAAATAGCGCGCCAGCGGCTGCGCGATCGCCGCTGGCAACGCGGACTCCAGGTGCATCGACAGCTCCGTCGCGATGGCGGGATGCTGGCCGGCCTCGAACGCGAGGTCGATCGCCACCCAAGCGGCGCAGGCCATGGCGTACATCGACCGGCGCGGCGGCAGCAAGGCCGCGCTGAGCAGCGCGAAGGCGAAGGCATGCACCGCGCTGGGCAACCAGGGTGCTGCGGCACCGAACCAGCCCCGCCCGGCCGGCCAGTCCAGGGTGGGAAGCAGCCACGCCGATCCCGCCGCGCGGTCGGTGACGTACACCAGCGTGCCCAGCAGCAACGCCGTCAGCCCCGCGGCCCACAGGGCGGCTTCACGTGGAATCGGACCACTCCTCATGGCCCCAGTCTGCGCCGGGCCGTCCTGCCCTCGTTGAGCGCCCGCAACCGAAGGCACCGATACACTGCGCCGCAAGCTCAAGAGTCTCCCGACATGACGTTCCCGATCCGACGCCGTCGCCTGCTCGGCGCCGCCACGCTGGCGCCCTGGTTCGGCACCGCCCACGCCGCCGACCCGGCCGCCTGGGAGCGCACCGTGCGCGCCGCGCGGGGCCAGACGGTCTACTTCAACGCCTGGGCCGGCAGCGACCGCGTCAACGCCTACCTCCAGTGGGCGGCCGGCGAGGTGGCGCAGCGCTTCGGCATCCAGCTCGAGCACGTCAAGCTCGGCGACACCGCCGAACTCGTCAAGCGCGTGCGCGCCGAGAAGGCCGCCGGCCGCAGCAGCGACGGCTCCGCCGACATGGGCTGGATCAACGGCGAGAACTTCCTGACGATGAAGCGCGAGGGCCTGCTGTTCGGGCCGTTCGCGGAGGCGCTGCCGAACTTCGCGCGGGTCGACGTGGTGGGCAAGCCGACCACGCGCATCGATTTCTCCGAGCCCGTGGAAGGCTACGAGGCCGCCTGGGGCATGGCGCAGTTCACCTTCTACGGCGACGGCCGGCGCGTGGCGCAGCCGCCCACAAGCCTGGCCGAACTGCTGGCCTATGCGAGGAAGAACCCGGGCCGCTTCAGCTACCCGCGCCCGCCCAACTTCCACGGCACCACCTTCCTCAAGCAGGTGCTGCTGGAAACCGCCGGCGACCGCAAGCCGTTGTACGCCCCCGCGCCGGCCGACACCGCCACGCTGCTCGCGCCGCTGTGGCGCACGCTCGACGAACTGCACCCGGTGCTGTGGCGCCAGGGCCGGCAGTTTCCGGCCAGCAACGCGGTGATGCGCCAGATGCTGGCCGACGGCGAACTGCACATCACGCTGACCTTCAACCCCAACGAGGCGGCCAACGAGATCGCGGCGAAGCGCCTGCCCGAGACGGTGATCAGCTGGCAGCACGCCGGCGGCACGATCGGCAACACGCACTTCCTGGCCATCCCGTTCAACGCGCGGGCCAAGGAGGGCGCGCAGGTGGTGATCGACTTCCTGCAGTCGCCGCTCGCGCAGGCGCGCAAGGCCAACATCCGCCACTGGGGCGACCCGACCGTGCTCGCGCTCGACAAGCTCTCGGCCGCCGACCGCGCGCTGTTCGACCAGGGCAGCGCGCCGGGCAGCGTCAGACAGAGCGCGCCGGTGCTGCCCGAGCCTCACGCCAGCTGGGTGGAGGCGATCGAGCGCGAATGGGCGCGGCGCTACGGCCAGTGAGTGCCGTGGCAGGTCGCGGCTGGTGGGTGCCGGCCGTGGCCTTCGCACTGCCGCTGCTCGCCTCGCTGTGGTTCGCGTTGGGCGCGGCGTTGGATACCGCAGCGTGGCTGCGGCTGTTCGCCGACCCGGCCTTGCCGCAGGCGCTGGCGCTGTCGGTGGCTGTCGGCGTGGCGGCCACGGCGATCTCGCTGGCAATCACGCTGTGGCTGGTCACCCACCTGCACGGCACGCCGGCCTGGCTGCGCATCGAGCGAACGCTGGGCGCGCTGCTGGCCGTGCCCCATGCGGCCTTCGCGATCGGCCTGGCGCTGCTGCTGATGCCCAGCGGCCTGCTGCTGCGGCTGGCCGCGCCGCTGGCGGGCTGGGAGTCGCCGCCCGACGTGTCGACCGTGCACGATCCGCTCGGCCTGGCGCTGATCCTCGGCCTGGTGCTCAAGGAGGTGCCGTTCCTCTTGTGGAATGCGGCCGCGCAGCTGCGCCCGGTGGCGCAGGCTGCGCAGCTGCGCCACGCGCTGCTGACCGGGCAGGCCATGGGCTACAGCGCGGCGAGCGTGTGGTGGCGCGTGCTCTGGCCGCAGCTGCTGCCGCGCCTGGCGCTGCCGCTGCTGGCGGTGTGGGCCTACGGCGCCAGCGTGGTCGACATGGCGCTGGTTCTCGGGCCGACCAACCCGCCCACCCTGGCTCAGCTGGCCTGGACCTGGCTCCTCGATGCCGACGCGGCCGTCAACGCGACGGGCGCCGCCGCGGCGCTGCTGCTGGCCGGCGTGGTGGCGCTGGGCGCGCTGGTGGCCGTGGCCGTCGTGCGGGCGCTGCGGCCGCTGCTGCGGGCTTGGCAGGTGCGCGGCGACCGGGCGGCGGCCGGCGGCGCCTCGCGCGCGGTCGCAGCCGCCGTCGGCAGCGGCGCGCTGCTCTACGGGCTGGCGCTCGCACTGCTGGCCTTCGTCTCCGTGGCCGGCGTGTGGCGCTTTCCGGCGCTGTGGCCGCAGGTGGTGTCGCTCGATGCCTGGGCCAGCGTGGCGGCCAGCCTGCCGGTGCTCGGCCACACCGCCGGCCTGGCGCTGGCCTCGGCGGCCACCGGTGTACTGCTGGCCGTGGCCTGGATGGAGACCACGCCGGCGCACTGGGACGACCGCGCCGCGCCGCTGGTCTTCGCCACCATGCTGGTGCCGGGCGTGCTGCTGGTGGCCGGGCTCTACCAGCTGATGCTGCTGGTGCGCCTGGACGGTTCGCTGACGGGCCTGTGGCTGGCGCACAGCCTGTTCACCGCGCCCTATGCGCTGGTGGCGCTGGCACCGGCCTACCGCGGCTTCGATGCGCGCTACGAGCAGACGGCGCGGGCACTCGGCCGCTCGCGCGCGGCCTTCCTGGTGCGCATCAAGTGGCCGATGCTGCTGGCACCGCTGGCCGCGGCCTTCGCGGTGGGCTTCGCGGTCAGCGTGGCGCAGTACCTGAGCACGCAGTTCGTCGGCGCCGGCCGCCACGCCACCGTCACCACCGAGGCGCTGACCCTGGCCTCCGGCGGCCAGCGCACGCTGCTGGCCGCCTATGCGCTGCTGCAGGCGCTGCTGCCGGCCCTCGTCTTCGGCGCGGCCTGGTGGCTGGGCCGGCGGCAGGCGCGCCGGCTCGGCCTGGAGGCGCGCTGATGCTCGAACTCCACGGCATCACGGTGGCCACGCCGCAGCGCACGCTGATCGAGGGCCTGTCGGCCACCGTCGGCGCGGGCGAAGTGCTGGTGGTGATGGGCGAAAGCGGCTCGGGCAAGTCCTCGCTGCTCGCCTTCCTGTGCGGCGCACTGCCGGCGGGCCTCGCGGCCAGCGGCTCGGTGCGCATCGACGGCCGCGAGGTGGCTCACCTGCCCACGGCGCAGCGCCGCATCGGCATCCTGTTCCAGGACGACCTGCTGTTCCCTCACCTGTCGGTGCTGGAGAACCTGCTGTTCGCGCTGCCGGCCGGCCGCGACGCCGAGCGGCGTTCGGTCGCCGAGGCCGCCCTGGCCAGCGCCGACCTTGCGGGCTACGGGCCGCGCCTGCCGCACACGCTGTCGGGCGGGCAGCGTTCGCGCGTGTCGGTGCTGCGCGCGCTGCTGGCGCAGCCACGCGCGCTGCTGCTCGACGAACCGTTCTCGCGCCTGGACATGGCGCTGCGCCAGCGCTTTCGCGCCTTCGTGTTCGAGCGGCTGCGCGCGCAGGGCGTGCCGGCCGTGCTGGTGACCCACGATGCCCACGACGTGCCGCCGCTCGCGCGCGTGATCCGTCTCGACGACGAGGAGACTGCCCCATGAACCGCCGCCAGGTGATCGTGCTGCTGGTGCTGATCGCGGCGGTGGCCGCCTTCTTCGCCCTCGACCTCGGCCACTTCCTCAGCCTCGAGGCGCTCAAGCAGCGCCAGGCCGAACTCGCCGCGCTCTACGACGCCCGGCCGCTGTGGGTGATCGGCGTGTACTTCGCGATCTACGTGGCAGCCACCGCGCTGTCGCTGCCCGGCGCGGTGATTCTCACGCTGGCCGGCGGCGCGATCTTCGGCCTCGCGGTGGGCACGCTGGTGGTCTCGTTCGCCTCGAGCCTCGGCGCCACGCTGGCCTTCCTCGCCGCGCGCTACCTGCTGCGCGACGGCGTGCGCTCGCGCTTCGGCGCCCGGCTGGCCGACATCGACCGCGGCATCGCCCGCGAGGGCGGCTTCTACCTCTTCACGCTGCGGCTGGTGCCGCTGTTCCCGTTCTTCGTGATCAACCTGCTGATGGGCCTGACGACGATGCGAGCGTGGACCTTCTACTGGGTCAGCCAGCTCGGCATGCTCGCCGGCACGCTGGTCTACGTGAACGCCGGCACGCAGCTGGCGCGCATCGATTCGCTCAAGGGCATTCTTTCGCCGGGGCTGCTCGGTGCCTTCGTGCTGCTCGGCCTGTTCCCGCTGGTGGCTAAGAAGCTCGTCGACGCGATCAAGGCGCGGCAGGTCTATGCGCGCTGGAAGGGTGTGAAACCCAGGCGCTTCGACCGCAACCTCGTCGTTATCGGCGCCGGCGCGGCCGGGCTGGTGACGAGCTACATCGCCGCCGTCGTCAAGGCGCGCGTGACGCTGGTGGAGCGGCACAAGATGGGCGGCGACTGCCTGAACTACGGCTGCGTGCCGAGCAAGGCGCTGATCCGCACCGCCACGCTGATGCAGCAGATGCGCGAGTCGCCGAAGTACGGCATCGAGCGCGCGGAGGCGAAGGTCGATTTCGCGCAGGTGATGGAGCGCGTCGCCCGCGTCGTGAAGGACATCGAGCCGCACGACTCGGTTCAGCGCTACACCGGCCTGGGCGTCGAGGTGCTGCAGGGCGAGGCGAAGATCGTCGACCCGTGGCGCGTGCAGGTCACGCTGGCCGACGGCACGGTGCAGACCCTGGCCACCCGCAGCATCGTGATCGCCACCGGCGCCGAGCCGGCGGTGCCGCCGCTGCCTGGGCTGGCGGAGGTGGGCTACCTGACCAGCGACACGCTGTGGGGCCTGCGCGAACTGCCGGCGCGGCTGGTGGTGCTGGGCGGCGGGCCGATCGGCTGCGAGCTGGCCCAGGCCTTCGCGCGGCTGGGCTCGCAGGTCACGCAGGTGGAGATGGGGCCGCGGCTGATGGTGCGCGAGGACGAGGAGGTGTCGGCGCTGGTCGCGCAGTCGCTGCAGCGCGACGGCGTGACCGTGCTCACCGGCCACCAGGCGCTGCGCTGCGAGCGCGAGGGTGACGAGCGCTTCCTCGTCGTGGCGCAGGGGGGCGTGGAACGGCGCATCGGCTTCGACCGGCTGCTGTGCGCCGTCGGACGCAAGGCCCGCCTGTCCGGCTTCGGCCTCGAGGAACTCGGCATTCCCACGGGCCGCACGATCGAGACCAACGACTACCTCGAGACGATCTACCCGAACATCCTGGCCGCCGGCGACGTCGCCGGCCCCTACCAGTTCACCCACGTGGGTGCGCACCAGGCCTGGTATGCGGCGGTCAACGCACTGTTCGGAACCTTCCGCAAGTTCAAGGCCGACTACTCGGTGATCCCCTGGGCGACCTTCGTCGACCCCGAGGTGGCGCGCGTGGGCCTGAGCGAGCAGGAGGCGAAGGAGAAGGGCATCGCCCACGAGGTGACCCGCTACGGCATCGACGACCTCGACCGCGCCATCGCCGACAGCGCTGCGCACGGGTTCGTGAAGGTGCTCACCGTGCCGGGCAAGGACCGCATCCTCGGCGTGACCATCGTCGGCGCGCATGCCGCCGAGCTGCTGGCCGAGTACGTGCTGGCGATGCGCCACGGCCTGGGGCTGAACAAGATCCTCGGCACCATCCACACCTACCCGACGATGAGCGAGGCCAACAAGTACGCTGCCGGCGAATGGAAGCGCGCCCATGCGCCGCAAGGGCTGCTCGAATGGGTGGGCCGCTACCATTCGTGGAGACGCCGATGAGATTCGCCCCCCTGTTCCTGCTGGCTTGCGCCGTGCTGCCAGCCGCCGCCTCGGCGCAGCTGCTTGCGCCGCTGGCCGGGCCCGACGGCCGCATCCACGACGCGTGGCGCGAGGCGAAGTTGCCGCAGCAGAAGTTCCCGGCCACGCGTTATGCGATCGAGACGGTGGACGGCCGCCCGGTGCTGCGCATGGAGGCCGAAGGCTCCTACGGCAACCTGGTGCACGAGCTGCGCACCGAGGCGCAGGGGCTGACGCTGTCCTGGCGCTGGCGCGTCGACCGCTTCGCCGACGGCGCCGACCTGCGGAGCAAGCAGGGCGACGACAACGCCGCCAAGGTCTGCGTGTTCTTCGACCTGCCGCTGGCGCGTGTGCCTTTCCTCGAACGGCAGCTGCTGCGCCTGGCGCGCAGCAAGAGCGGCGAGGAGCTGCCGGCCGCGACCGTCTGCTACGTCTGGGACCGGCAGGTCGCCGCCGGCAGTGCCGTGCCCAACCCCTACAGCCGGCGCATGCGCTACCTCGTGCTGCGCTCGGCCGAGACCGGCCGCTGGCACGAGGAACGGCGCGATGTGGCGGCCGATTTCCTGAAGCTGTTCGGCGACGAGTCGACCAGCGTACCGGCGGTGATCGGCGTGGCCGTGGGTGCCGATGCCGACAACACGGCCGGCCGCAGCCTCGCCTTCGTGGCCGATCCCGTGCTGTCGAGATGAAGCGGCTGCTGCTGCTCGGCGGCGGGCACGCGCACCTGCAGGTGCTGCGCGCGCTCGCCACCGAGCCGCTGCCGGGCGCCGAGGTGACGCTGGTCACGCCATGGCCGCGGCTGACCTACTCCGGCATGGTGCCCGGCTACGTGGCCGGCCACTACACGCTGGAGCAGTGCAGCGTGCCGCTCGCGCCGATGGCCGAGCGGGCCGGCGTGCGCCTGCTGCAGGGCGCAGCCACCGCGATCGACAGCGGCGCACGCACCGTGACGCTGGGCGATGGCCGCATGCTGCCCTACGACGTGCTCAGCCTGGACACCGGTGCCACCATCGACCGCGAGGCCATTGCCGGCGCCCGCGAGCACGGCCTGTTCGTGCGCCCGATCGAGGCCTTCGCGGCGCTGTGGGAGCGCATGCGTGAGCTGGCCGAGCGCCGTGCGCTGTGCGTGGTGGTGGTCGGCGGCGGTGCGGCCGGCGTGGAGCTCGCGCTGGCCATGCACCATCGCCTGGGCGACCGCTCGCGCGTCAGCCTGGTCACCGGTGGCGGGCCGCCCCTGCCTTCCCATCCGCTGGCGGTGCAGCAGCGCGCGATCCGCGCGCTCAGGCGCCGCCAGGTGACGATCCTGGAAGACGTCTGCGCCGAGGTCACGGCCGAGCACGCGGTGCTCGGCCGCGGCACGCGCGTGGCCTGCGATGCCGCGGTGATCGCGCTGCCGGCCTTCGCGCCGGCCTGGCTGCGCGACACCGGCCTGGCGCTGGATGACCGCGGCTTCGTGGCCACCGGCGCGACGCTGCAGAGCACCTCGCACGCCGAGGTGTTCGCCGCGGGCGACACGGCCACGATGCTCGACGCGCCGCGGCCGAAGAGCGGCGTCTACGCGCTGCGTGCCGGCGCGCCGCTGGCGCTGAACCTGCGGCGCTTCATCGCCGGCGGGCAGCTCGAGCCGTGGAAGCCGCAGCCGCGCGCGCTGAACCTGCTGGCCTGCGGCGACCGGTACGCCATCGCCAGCTGGGGCGCGCTGTCGGCCGAGGGGCGCTGGGTGTGGCGCTGGAAGGACCGGATCGACCGCCGCTTCATCAACGACCATGGCGGGCAGGCCTGAGCGGCTGCGCGAGAATCCACCATCCGACCTCACAAGGAGCACCCATGAACGACCACCGTCTCGCAGACGACGACAAGAAGCCCACCGACGCTGCCGCCGCCGGCCGACTGGAAGAACAGCTGGCCTTCAAGTCGCGCTACGTGCTGGTGTTCGGCGAGATCGACGACAAGATGGCCCTGGCCACCTGCCGCCGGCTGCTCGCGCTGTCGGAGGAATCCGACGCGCCGATCACCATGCTGATCTCCTCGCCGGGCGGCCACGTCGAGTCCGGCGACGCCATCCACGACATGATCAACTTCGTGCGTGCCCCGGTCACCACCGTGGGCAGCGGCTGGGTGGCCAGCGCCGGCGCGCACATCTTCCTGGCGCCGCCGAAGGAGCGCCGCCTGTGCCTGCCCAACACGCGCTTCATGATCCACCAGCCTGCGGGCGGCGCTGGTGGCCAGGCCACCGACATCGCCATCCAGGCCAAGGAGATCCTACGCACGCGCGAGCGCATCGCGCGGGTGATCGCGCGCCAGACCGGCCGGCCCTACGACACCGTGGTGTCCGACATGGAGCGCGACTTCTGGATGAGCGCGCCCGAGGCGATCGAGTACGGCATCGTCTCGCGCATCGTCGAGCGGCAGAGCGAGATCGGCTGAGCGGCGGCCCGCCGCTCAGGCCGGCTGCGGCCCGTCGTAGCCCTCGACGATGACCACGTCGCCGGTGGAGATCGGCGCGCGGATCGCCAGCGCCCGCTGGTACTCCGGCGAGTTCCAGCAGTCGAGCGCCGCCTGGTAGCTCGGGAACTCGATCAGCACGTTGCGGCTGCGCGAGCCGCCTTCGGGGTTCTCGAAGCGGCCGCCGCGCGCCAGGAAGCGCGCGCCGTACTTCGCGAAGGCCGCCGCGTTGGCGGCGACGTAGTCCTTGTAGCGTTCGGGGTCGGCGACGTCGACGCGTGCCACCCAGTAGCCCTTGGGCATCGTGTTCTCCTCGTTCAGAAATCCCGCGGCGGGGCGGTCAGCGTGTCGTGGAAGCCCGTCGCCTGCGTGGGGAACCACTGGCCGTAGAGCGCCGGCTCGATGCCGATCACGTGGACCTCGATGGCGTCGTCGCCGAGCTCGGGCGAGTAGTCGACGATCTGCACGCTGCCTTCGCCGGCCAGCTCGCGGCCGTCGGGTGCCACGACGCGCAGCGCCACCTCCGGCCCGCCGCTGCGCGCGCTGGCCAGCACGGCGGGCTGCACGTCGGCGTAGGCGGGCGCAGGCAGGAACCGGCCGGCCGCCACGCCGATCGGCGCATCCCGATGCTCCAGCCAGGAGTGACCGAGGCGGACGGTGCCGGCGTAGACGTCGAACTGCGGCATGGCGGGCGGATCGAGGGACTCAGGGACAGCGCTTGTCGCGATTGTCGCGCCGGAACAGCGTGAACTCCGCCCCCGTGTCGATGTCGCGGTAGCGGTGCGTGTGCGCGTCGATGCCGACGATGTCTGTGCAGTAGCGCTGGCCGGGCCGCAGCCAGAAGTTGTCGCTGGCGGCGTCGACCACGTAGCACATGCGCTGTCCCTTCACCTCGACGCGGCCTTCGCCGCGGAACGGACGCGGGTCGTCGTCGGTGCGGCCGCAGGCGCGGAAGCGGCCGTCGGTGCCGAACTCGTCCCATGCCCAGCAGCTCTGCCCGCCGTCCGTCGAGTTGCACCACAGGCCGTGCAGGGCGCGATGCAGGGCCAGGTCGCGCGGCTGCGCCGGGGGCGCCCCGGCGCAGCCGGCGAGGAGCAGCAGGGCGACGAGACGGGCGGGGATCATGGCCTCGCTTCGTCGCGCAGCAGGCCGTACAGCGCGGAGTCGCCGAGCACGCCCTTGGTCACCCAGCGCTGCCGCAGCAGGCCTTCGCGCACGAAGCCCAGGCGCTCGAGCAGGCGCACCGAGGCGCCGTTGAGCGGATTGACGTCGGCTTCCAGGCGCCGCAGGCCCAGCGGCCCGAAGGCGTGGGCCACGAAGCCGCGCATCGCCTCGAGCATGAGCCCCTGGCCCCAGTGCTCGCGGCCCAGCACATAGCCGATCTCGGCCCGCGCGCTGGCCGGCTCATGGCGGAACAGCAGGCAGCTGCCGATCACGCGGCGCGGCTCCCGGCGCTCGATCACGTACTGCGCCGCACCACCGTCGGCCTGCAGCGCGGCCATGCGCGCGAACCAGGCTTCGCCATCGGCCAGGGTCTGCCACGTGGCGTACGGCAGGAAGCGGGTCACCGCGTCGTCGCCGTTGACGGCCAGCAGGTCGGGCAGGTCGTCGCGCGTCACCCGGCGCAGGGTCAGGCGCGGCGTGCTCACGGAAGATTCGTCGTGGAGGGGCATCGGTGCGGCTCGGTGCAGGCCTGTCAGTCGCGGTGAACGATCTGGAACTCGTTGCCGTCCGGATCACGGAAGGCGGCCAGGGTGCCGCCCCAGAACTGCCGCTGCGGCGCGGCCGTGAACACCAGGCCGCGGCGTGTCAGGTCCTGGTGCGCCACGTGCACGCTCGGCACCAGGAAGGACAGGCCGGTGAACCGACCGACCCGCGCCTGCTCCTCGGCAGGCGCGCCGGCCCGCACGGCCTCGACCACCAGTTCGCAGTTGCCCGCGTTGAAGATGCAGTAGCCGCGTGCCAGGTCCTCGGCATGCAGCTTCAGTCCGAGGGTGTCGGCATAGAAGCGCCTGGCCTGTTCGATGTCGCGGACGAAGACGCGGGCGGTGTTCAGGTTCACGGCGGAGTGATCGTGCGGCGGCGGCACGGGGTCGCCACGAGGTCGGTCATCGTAGCGGCCCAACGCGGAACGCGCCGATCCATGGCACGCCTACAATCGCGCCCCTCAGCATCACCATGGCATCCGCTTTGAACACAGGCTCGCAGGACAAGCAGAAGGCGGCGAAGCGCAGCGTACCGCTGGCGCCCACCGGGACGGTGCCGGTGGCATCACCAGCAGCCCGGCGTGAGATCCGCACCGTTCTCGTCGCTGCCCACGGGTGGCCGACCGAGGCCGCCGCCGCGACGAAGCGGCGAAGCAAGCGCTGAGCGCCGGCTCGAACGAAGCGGCCGCGTCGTTGCGGCGCGTGTCATGCCGTGCCGGCATCGGCGACGTGCCGGTGCAGCCGCTTCCAGCTCGTCACGCAGGCGATGGCCGGTGCGAGCCAGAGGGCGAGCCACGACCCGGCCAGGACGGCGAGCGCCAGCGCGTCCGGGCCCGATCGCGTGACTGCGAAGACCACCGCCGCGGCGATGCCGGCGATGGTCACGGCTGAGGCGATGTAGGTGAACAGGAGCTGGCGCAGGAACAGGGGCACCAGCCGAGCCAGAGGAACAGCCTCGAGCCGCAGGCGGCCGCGGCGAAACGCGAGCACGCAGATGGCCGCCGTGGTGAGGATCGCCGCGGCGACGAGCTGGATCCAGAACTCGGGGGTCCAGCTGACCCTGCCCCGCACGAAGAGCACCAGGATCAACGAGCACATCAGCGTGCTCAGCGCGAACACCACGCGAAGGCTGTGGGCGGGGGCGATCATGCCGGTGCAGGGGCAGCCGCGAGCAGGCTCGGCGCGATGGGCTGCGCTACGGGCCGCTGGGTCCTCGGAGGCCGGAATTGCTGCGATCGATCGCGTCGCGGGCGGAGCGGGCTGCATCGGCATCGCGGCGAATCTCCTCCGCGGAGCGGCAACGCCTCACCGGAATGTTGGAGCCGGTGGGAGATTCGCGCGCACAGTGGGCGGGAGCCGCCGCGCTGGCGGATGGCGGTTCCGTCGTCGAGCACCCGACCAGCAGGGCCGCGGCGATGAAGGCGAAGGGCTGTGGAGTCACTGGTGTCCTCGTGGTTCGGTCTGGCGCCGTGCTCCGGCGAGCGGGTCGGACGCGCGCGGATGATGACAGCGAGTGCGTCGCGGGCCAAGCGCCATGCGGTCGCGAGCCGGCTCGAGCGAAGCGTCGGGTCACGCCGGGAAGCCTGTGCAGGGGCCTAAGGTTCGCTGTGGCCAGGAGGCTCGCTGCGGATGTGCAGCAGCACCGGACTGGGATAGCGGTGCTGCTCCGCGCTTCGAACCGCACCGACGAGCCCCCCGATCTCGCCACCCTTCATGGCGGCGCCGGCTGCAATGAGCACGGCGAACGCACCGCCCATCACCGGGGCGGCTGCGGCACCGAGCGCGATCCCTGCACCCGCACCGGCCTTGGCGCCGGCCGCAGCACCCTCGCGTGACCGCTCGCGGGCGGAGACTGTCCGCGCCGACGTGAGGCTCGGTTCAGCCACCGCGCCCGCGGGTGCCTGGCAGGCGATCTGCAGCGGCGACGCCGAGCGCACGACCGTGACCGTTCCCGGCGCCGTGAAGGACCAGGTACCGGCCTCGTTGCGGGCCTGACAGGCCAGAGGTCCGGCCCAAACCGGGGACTCGGCCTCGACACGTACCTCGACGGTCTGCTCTTCGGGAGGGTTGTGCGCGCAACCGCCGACCGCGCAGGCCGCCAGGAGACAGGCGGCCGCTGGAAGCACGGGCGAGCGCATGGCTAGGCATCGCTGCGCGGAATGACCGCCAGCAGGTCCGTGACACCGACGTCGACGCCCGACTGAAACAGCAGCGTCGACACCTGGCCGCGATGGTGGGTCTGGTGGTTGAAGAAGTGCTGCAACAAGGCGCCGAAAGGCCTGCTGGACCGCACGCCCGCCATGTTGCCGTAGGTGAGGTGGGCAGACAGGTGCTCGGGCGTCAGCTCGGCGACCCAGCGCTCGATGAGCGCATCGAGCTCGCCCCGGTAGCGGCGCAGCCCCTGCAGATCCGGGGCGAGGGGCTGCGACAGCGACGATGGCTGCGCGAGCGCGGCAAGGGCGCTCAGGCTGGAGAACGACGCCTCATGCTGCGCGAAGCGGTGCAGCCAGATCGTGTCGGCCACCGCAATGTGATTGAGCGTCCCCAGGATGGAGCCGAAGAAGGCGCCCTTGTCGGCCGACAGCACCTCGGCGTCGAGCGTTGCGGCCGCCCCGTACAGGCGCTCGTTCATCCAGCGGTTGTATTGCGCCATCAGCGACGCGATCTGCGGGGTCATGGGCGTGTCCGGTGTGTGTGCCTCGGGGCTAGGGCGCGCTCGTGAAGCCTCTGCAGACGGCGGCAAGCTTGTTCCCATCGGGGTCTCGAACATAGGCGGCGTAGAAGTCGTCGCCATACTGCGGACGCAGTCCGGGTTCCCCCTCCGATGTGCCGCCGTTGCGCAGCGCCGCAGCGTGAAAGGCCTGGACAGCCGCCCAGGTGCGAGCCTCCAGGGCGATCATCGTGCCGTTGCCCGCCGTGGCTGCCTGTCCGTCGAATGGCGCGCACACCCAGAGGGCGAGTGCCGCAGAAACGTGCCCGTCCATCCGGCCCCAGTTCACCCAGCCTGTCACGGTCTCTTCGCCCGGGGGCGTTCGCCTGCGGAGCCCGAGCGGCGCCAGCGCCTCGTCGTAGAAGGCGAGTGCCGCGGGCAGGTTGTTGGTGCCGAGACAGACGTAGGCGAACATGGATCGGGCCTCGCCTCAGCCGCCTGGCGGCTTCGGTGGCACGGGCGGAGCGGGCTGGAGGGGGACGTTGCCGTTGTCCATGTCGGCGACGATCAGCCAACGGCCCTCGGCGTCACGGCGCAGGACCAGCGTGAACTTTCCGAAGTCGGGCTGGTCCGCGGCAGGACCGAAGCCACCGATCACGTAGGCGAGATCGCTGGAGGCCGCGAACTCGAACGGGCGAAGCGCGAGCGGCGTGCCCGCGCCCTGCGCATAGACCTTGCGAATGCTCTCGGCGCCACGGGCCGCGGGCTGGCCATTCGGCAGCGCCATGCCGTCCGGCGCGAACAGGCGCGAAAGCGCCTCCGGATCGTTAGCCGCCCACGCGCGCGAGTAGGCGGTGAGGACGCCGGCGATGTCCGGCGGCAATGCCACGGTGGGCAGCGCCTGGGCCAGCGCCGTTGACGACGCCACCGCCGTGAGCAGGGAAAGCAGGGTTCTCTTCATCGCTAAGGATCCAGTTCGGACGTCGAGTGGCTGCCGATCGGCGACGACCTTACCCGAAGACGGTGTCGCTTGCCGCATGGCCGCTGCTGAGCAGCAGGCGCAGGCTGGGGGCCATGCCGTCGTGCTCCCAGATGCGCGCCTGGACGATGAACTGGCGCCCGCCGATGCGCAAGGCATCCCCGGCCGCCGGGACTTCCGTGTGCCCTTCGAAGAACGAGGGGACGGACACGGACGAAACGCGAAGCCATGTCTGGTCTTCGGGTGAGAAGGCGAGGACGATGCGCAGGCTCTGCTGTGCCATGTCGGCGACTCCATGGTGGGAAGTTCAGTTCGCGCAGCTTACCGCGCGCGCCGGCAGCGGCCCAGGCTCAGTCCGCCCGCCGGCCGGCGCGCCAGTGGAACACCTGGGTCTGCGTGCCATCGTCGTTGACCCGCAGCGCCGCCCGCTGCATGCCTGCCTTGAGCAGGACCCGGTGCGATGCGACGTTCTCCGGCGCCGTCGTGGCGATGATGAAATCCATTCCGTGGGTGCCAGTGCCGTAGCCGATGAGGCCCGAGACGGCCTCGGTGGCGAGGCCGCGGCCCCAGTGGGTGCGCGCAAGGGCGTACTTGACCTCGGGCTCCGGCTGGCCGCCCGGATGGACGATGCCGCAGAAGCCGATGGCGCCCGGCGACGCGCGCTCCTCGAGGGCGAACATGCCGTAGCCGCGCGTCGCGTAGTTGCTGCGCGTGACATCGAGCCACCGAACACATTCCTCGAGCGTGATGGCTCGACCGTCACCCACCCAGCGCATGGCCTCGGGGTCGCCGTAGACGGCCAGCAGGGAGGGCAGATCGGCGTCGCACCAGCGACGGACCCACAGGCGTTCGGTCTGAAACACCGGCTCGGACACGTGCTGATGCCTTCGCTGCGCCTCAGCGCTCGGCCGCAGAGATAACGCGCAGTTGTCCGTTCAGCGTGACCCTTTGGAACGGCCAGGCCGACGCGAGCCACGCGACGACGAACTCACCGAGATGATCTTCGAGTCCGGACGGCAGTTCGCTCTGCCGGGCCCAGAACCAGACGTCCGCATCGGTCCCCGATTCGTGCGGAGGGTCGATGTACACGCATCCGAGCAGGCGGCTCTCGTCGGTCGCCATCACGGCATAGTCGAACGAGGAGCGGAGCTGGAACTCCTTCTGATGCCATGCGAGGTCGATGATGTTCTGCTCGATCGACAGGTCTGCGGCGGGCCAGCCCCAGAGGGCACCGAATCGATCCCAGAGATGATCCCGGCTCGACATGACGGCGTCGTAGTCCTTGAACGCGTCGTGAATCGTGATGGAGCGCAGACGGAAACGCTCAGTCTGCACGACGGCAGGAACAACGAAATCGGGCGGCAGGAATCGCATGGGGTCGGCGGCGTAACGTTCGAGCAGTGCGATTGTGGCCGGATCGTCCTGGCCGCCGAAGTGCGCCTTCAGGGCCTGGTGGAAGACCGACCCGGGATCGGACACCCGTGCGAACAAGGTGACGCAGGAGTGGAACTTGCGCGCATCGATGCCGCCGAGGAGGGTTTCGGGCCTCGTGCCGACGTGCCGGTTGACGGCCGCGACGCACTCGGCGAGACGAACGCCCAGGACGGGGTGTGCCAGGTACGCCCTGGCCTCCGGCAGCCCGGAGAGGGCGTAGCGAACCGACATGGCACTCGAGCCCAGGCCGCGCAGCTGAGGCAGGACGTACCAGCTCCAGTGGGTCCGCTTCCTGCCGGCCTGCAGCTCGGCCAGCGCGTCCGCGTAGTTCTCCCGCTGCGCCTGCACGAAGCGCTCGAGGTCGAACGGGTCACGCATCGGCTTCGGCGGCGGAGGGGGCATCACCGGTCGGTGCATGCCTCAAGACGCGATGGCGGCGCCAGCCCGGGCCAGCAGCTCGCGCAGTACCGACCGATGGCAGTGCGACTCGTCCTCGCAGTAGCACCCGACCGAAAAATCGACGCGGTGCGAGAGTGCGGCAAGGAGCGCGATGGTATGGCTGTTCTCGGAGGTCGACATTTCGGCCCGGTACTTCTTGACGAAGGTTTCCCACTGCGCCGGGGTCGAGGCTTGCTGCCCCAGCTTCATGGTCTGCGGGCTCGGAGCCAGGTTCGGGTACCAGATGTCGTACCAGTTCTGGCGCGCGAATTCGGTCTTGGGGATGCCGCGAGGCGGGCGCCGCACGGTACCGATGCGCAGGCCTTCCCCGGGTGCGCGGGGATGGCCCAGCCGAACGACACGTATCGCCACGTCGGTCTCCTGTCACGCCTGAAGGCTGAACCGCAACGCCCGTTGAATTGCCTGGGAGGCTCGTTTCATCGACGGGCTAGGCTGCACCGGGCTCGGCGGCCGACTGGGGCAGCCCGAACACTCGGTCGAAGGCCCACGTGAACGCAATGGCATACACGAAGAAGAAGGCCAGGATGCCGAGATCGGCCAGGAGGGCCTTGAGCAAGGTTGTTTCCAGCCAGTACGCCATCACCGGGACCAGCATGACAACCAGACCGCCCTCGAAGCCGATGCCATGTGCGAGGCGCCGCTTGAACGAACGGCCCTTGACGACCTGGCGTGACTCCCAGGCCTCGAAGAGCCCGTTGAAGACGTAGTTCCAGCCGAGCGCGATGGTCGACATGAGAATGGCCAGGGCGAGGGTCGAGCCGACCGACTCCTCGAACATGAGGCTCATGGCCGGCCCCACGAACGCGATGGCGATGGCCTCGTAGAGGACTGCTTGGAGGACGCGACGGACCGTGGGTGACATTCGCGGGATTCTGCCCTGGTCTCGCGAGGCGCATGCATCGGAGCGGGGATGGGTCTCGCTGGCGGCTACCTGCACACTCGATAGCCGTTGTCGAAGACGACGAGCCAGCGGCCCTGCGCCTGGCGCTGCCAGGTGGTGTAGAAGCGCGACGCGCTGACCCCGGACGGTGCGCTCACCGGCCCTTCGGTGTACCCCAGCGTTCCGCCCGCCGCGATCTCGACAATCTCCGGCTTCCATGAGAAGGGCGCCGTGGGGGCAGAGAAGAAGCGCTCCCAGAACCGGACGATGGCTGCTCTTCCCCGCAGGGGCTCGCCTGCGTTGATGAAGACTGCATCCTCGGCGATGAAGCTGGCGAAGGCCCGCAGATCCCGTGCGGCCATGGTGGCCGCGAAGGCGAGTTCCGAGCGGCGCACTTGTTCGAGCAGGTCGGTACTGGGGACCTCCGCCGTCATGCCCGTGCAGCCCGCGGCCGGGAGCCATGAGGACGCCAACACGAGCGCCGTGCGACGTGAGGTCATGCCGATTTCCGGGGGAATGAGGGCGGTTGTCATGGGGAGCACCATTGCTCCTCGCACGGAATCCCATCCCCATCGCCGTCCATCTTGACGCCAGGGCACTTGGCCAGGAAGTACCTGGCCTCGGCGCAGGACCGCATCTGGGAACAGTACTGGCGTCCATCGCAACTGAAACCGCTCGGCGCGGCCGTTGGCGCGACAGGCGCTTCTCGCGGCGTCGCTGCCGCAGCGGACGCCGCGGCAGCACGACGCTTCTTCTCCGCGGCGTTCAACTCCTCGAGCGTCGGATCCCTGCGAACCTGATTCGACGGACAAGGCCCCTGTTGATAGGTCACGGTGCCGTTCACGATGCACTTGTGCAGTGGCGCCGCCTCGACCGCAGACAAGGCGACGACGAGACCCGCTGCCAGGGTGAACAGGGATGAGGCAATGCGCATGTTGGTGCGGCTGGAGGTGGGAACGGAAGGGCGGATGCCGCGACGGCGTCCGGCCTGCGGGCCACAGCATAGGCCCGAGCGCCTCGCCGGCCAAGTGTCGTTCCAGAGTCGCTCCGTGCCGTCGATGGCTGAGCGCTTGAGCGTGCGCAATGGCTTCGATCAGTGGCGAGCGCAGATTGGCCGGCGGGCGCGAGCTTGAGCCCACCGAGAGGAGTTGCCATGTACGCTCGACTGACCACCTTGCAGCCCCGACCTGGGATGGCGGAGGAAGCGGCCAGGATCTTCAGGGAGTCCGTGATTCCGGCTGCGCAGACGCAGAAAGGGTTTCGAGGCGCGCTGCTGCTGGAGGACCCCGGCAGCGGCAAAGGAACCTCCATCACGCTGTGGGAGACGGAGGCTGATCTGAAGGCCGGGGAGGAGAGCGGCTACTTCAGGGAGCAGATCGCGAAGTTCGGCCCGCTGATGTCCGGCCCGCCAGCGCGCGAGATTCTGGTGGTGACGGCTCAGGACTTGCGCGGCGGCCCGGTGGGCTCCGCGTCACCTGGCGCTTGAGCGGAGCAGGCCGACGAAGGCCTGATGCTGGGGCGGCGAGGTGTTGCCCGGGATTGTCGAAGCCGATCCCCGTCGAGCCATGGGGCCAGAAGGGGGTCAGGGCGCACTCTCTGCTTGCGCAGCAGCCTGAACCAGCATGAGCGCACTGGCCTTGGCCAGGCTGAGATCTCTGGAACAGGCCGCCAGGTCTTGCTCGAACCTGGCAGCCACTTGGCGGTACCAGCGCATCAGTTGCTGCACGCTGGCCGACCGCGAGGCGGACAGGGCAGCCTCCATGCGCTTCACCGTTGCGGCCAGTTCTTCTTCGGTGGCGGACACCCCGACCATGACTGCGCTGAAGCGCGGTTGGCTCCTGCCGTCATGCTCGACGGGTTCGAGGAACATGGCGAAAGGGCGGACCCAAGTGCCCGAGTTGCTGTGCAGTGGGCGATAGAGAACCAGCGGTTCGAGCGTCTCGCTGTGCCGGACCACGCCGAGCACCTCGTACTCGCCGCCCTTGTAATGCCGGTAGCGCCCCAGCGGGATGGAGGGCAGGGCCGGAAGATCGTTCGCCATGGCTGGTGAGGTGCTGCAGAGTGAAGTGCCCCAGGGTCGGCGCGGCGGGCCAGGGGCCGTGCCAGTGAAGGCCGCGCTTCAGCCAAGGGCTGGGCGACTCTGACCCGGCCCGGCCGCGGTCTTGCCGGCCGGCCGCGCTGGACCTTGCCGCCGCTCCCTGTCATACCTCCGCTGCTTGAGGCCCAGTTCCTTGAGAACGGCGTTCTCATCGGCCTTGAGGAAGGGCCGGGATGCGCAAGTCGCCAGATAGTCGGCTTCGGCCTCCTGCAGATCCGCGAGCACGGCGTTGAGCGCCTCTGCGCGCTGGTTGTGCAAATCGACCTGGTCGTTTCGAGCGTCGTTTCGCTGGTTGTACAGGTCCACTGCCACGGCGTCATTCGGATCTGTGGCCCGCAGCATGCGCGAGAGTTCGATGGCCTCGGCGGACAGCTTGGCACTCGAGCGTTGATGTTCGTCCTGAGCCTTGCGCATTGCGTCCTGGCGCCGGCCCAGCTCTTCCTCTCGCTGAATGCAGATGCGCAATTCGACACGCGACAGCAGCTTGCGTGGGGTCGGCTGCGCCGGGTTCGCGGAGCTCGAGAAGGGAACGCAGATGGCAGCTGCCAGGACAGGCAGCAGAACCCGTGGAGTGCGCATAGGGAGGGTGGGACGCCTTCGGTTTGAGCAGAGGGGCCAGCGCCGGAACGATGCCTGGCCCGCGAAGCGCATGATAGACAGCGAGCGCTTCGCGGGCCAGGTGCCAGGCCGGTGGCGGCCCGCCTGGCATGTGCTCAGAGACGACCGCCAAGGCGCAAGCTCTCCAGGCGCAGCGCAATGACCTGCTCCAGTTCACCGAGTCGCTGCCGCAGCGCCGCTCGTTGCAGCTCGGTCGTGGCCTCCTCCAGCTGTTGCCGAAGCTGGGCCCGTTGGTGAAAGAGCTCGACTTCCGGGGGGATGACACCTGCGTTCTTGAGGATCTTGAACGGGAGGCGAAGCTCCAGCGGGGTCTCGCTCCAGCCCTCTGCCTCCGCCATGGGCTTGCCGAAGCTGGGCGCGCTTTTCAGCTCCCCGCTTCGCATCGCTTCCGCAAGGTGATCGGCGATGGCTTCATCCTGGGAGCGCAGCGCCGCATCCCTGGCTTTGCGGCGGTCGGAGTCGGCACTGGAGGGCATGGGAGATCTACCGATCGGGCTGCGGTGCGAGCCGGCTCCGGCCAGGTGTCAGCCTTCAACCGCGAGCTCAACGGCTGCCTCGACTGTCGCACGGAATGAGGTCACCGGGGTCTCCTGCGACGAGTCGAAATCACCGATGGTGCGTCGGCCGAGCGGCGCTGGCTGATCGCTCGTGGCCGCGTGACGAGGGATGGATTGGGTGTCTGCGCAGCGATGGTACTCAGGTCGCCGAATGAGGAGTTCACCAAGATGGTCAAGATGCGAGGACCGACAAGGCCATCCGCAGTGGGAACGTGGCAACGCCTGGCCTGGAACTCGCGGATGGCGTCCAGTGTCTTGGTCGTCAACACGCCGTCAACCGGGCCCGGATCGAGGCCTACGCGTAGCAGTTCCATCTGTATCGCTGCGACAGCAGGGCCGTTTCGGGAGTTCGGACCGACAGCGCCGACTCGCGTGGCGATGCGTTGCGCAATGGCCTTCTGCTGATCCGTCAACGCCTGGGCCAGGTCGCTCTCCGTGACCAGGAATCCCGGCAGGCGTTGGCAGAGTTGCAGGCTTGGCATGCCACCGCTGCAGACGTTGTCGAACTGCAGGTGCGCTGCGCACGGCAGCATGCCATTGAGCTCGAGAAGCAGCGGATAGACGGGGATCCGGCAATGGATCGCGCGTCTGACTTCGCGTTCGACCCAAGATGACCTCTGCGCGGCCTTGGACATGAGTACGAGCAAAGCGGCGGAGGCATCCAGCTGGGCGTAGATCTCGGATTCCCACTGGGCGCCTCTGGCAATGCGTTGATCGATCCAGGTGCGAACTCCATGGCCATTGAGCCAGGCGCACAGCGCATTCGCATAGTCCTGATTCGACCTGCTGTAGCTGATGAACACGTGCGGTGCTGTGGGCATGGAAGTGGCCTCCAGCCGCGCGAGTGGACTCACTGCGCAGCCTGACGTTTGAGCTGAGGCGCCGGCGCCATGCGGGTGCGGGCTGGGTCCGGCGAAGGTCAGGCGGCGCTGATCGGCTTGCCGGGTGGGACTTGGTAGCGAAGCTCTGCGAAGCCCGAGCCCACTTGTCTGACAGAGACCAGCGCAAGCGGTCGACTCGTGAGGCGCCGAGGGAACAGCGGCTTGCCTCGGCCCAACGTGACTGAACCGACCTGGACGATGAGTTCGTCCAGGAGCCCGGCATCGTAGAACTGGCCGGCCAGATCTCCGCCGCCGACAATCCAGATGTTCTTCTCCCCTGCTTCCGCGCGCATGGCCGCGTGGACGGGGCGAACATCTCCTCGGACGAAGCGCAGTTCGGCTCCCGGGACCCGCGGCAGGGTTCTGCTCGAGAAGACCCAGGTGGTTTGGGTATAGGGCCACGAAGAGCCAGTCTCTGCAGCGACCGTCTCGGCATGGCGCAGCATCCACTCGTATGTGGATGAACCCATTGCGAGTGCACCGACCTCGGCGATGAATGCGGGATAACTGGTGTCATTCACATCCCCGAGCGGGAAGAGCCAGTCCAGGGAGTCGTCTTCCGTGGCAATGTAGCCGTCGAGGCTGGTGGCCGTGTAGTACTGAGTCTTCATGAGGTCGCCCTCGCATGGGCACCGTGCCCGAGCCAGCCGAAGAGCACGCAGACGATGACGATCGTGCCCAGAGAGCTTGCCGCCATGGCGGCCGCAGACGGTGGCGGTGGCGCGACGGTCATTCCAGCTACCGTGAACGCCAGCAGGAGGAGAGGCAGGCACGCAATGGCCAGCTGTTTCGGAAGGGCCAGGCCGCAGGCAGGGACAAAGAGCAGCATGCCCAGCAGGACAAGCACCGCTTCGACCACGAGCGCCACGGGCATGTTGTTCCACAGGCCGAGCCCGAACTGACGCGAGACTGCCCCGGTAACCGGCAGCTCTGGCCGATGAACCAGCACGTCGAGGAGCCAATGCGAGAAGACGACTCCCGCCATGAGGAGCGCGGGACGCAACTTCGCGGCGCCGTGACTCTCATGGCAAGCGAAGACGAACACCCCGGCGAGGGCGGACCAGGCGGCGCTGGCGAGCAAGCCGTGCGAGTACGGAAACACGAACTCCGGCTGGTGGGTTTGTGCGAAGTCGGCTGGAATGACGACTGACTCCCAGCCAACGAGGACGAAGCACCAGAGCAGGAGATCGAGCAGAAGCGCAGCGGCGACCCACAGGCCGACATTGACCCGAGGCTCAACCCGCGCGGCGGCGAGGGCAACTCCGATGTGTCCAGCGAACATGGTGGGGACTGGCCGCCTTGACGTGTTGGCAGAGGCGCGGGTGCCATGCCGTTGCGAGCAGGCTCCAGCGAAGGGTCAGGCATCACAGCCAGCGTCGTACGCGGGCGGTGTACCGGGTGTACTGCTCCCCGAACAATTGCCGAAGAATTCGCTCCTCCGGCAGGACTTGGAAGCGGGTGATGTACAGGACGAAGACGAGCGGGCCCAGGAACGGAAGAACAGCCGAGAGATACACGGCCCAAGCCAGCAAGATGAAACACATGCCCACATACATCGGGTTGCGGGTGAATCGGTAGACGCCCCCAGTGACCAGCTTGGAGGCACGTTCCGGCGAAAGCGGATTGATGGTGGTACCAGAGGCGCGAAAGGCCAGCAGACCAGCAAGATCAAACGCCAGTGCCACGGTAACCAGGGCGATGGCAGTGACGTAGCGAGCATTGGTGTCCCATGCCACAACCGGGCCAAGTGGCGCGACGAACCACATGCCCACGCCTACGAGAGCGCCGACAACCGGAGGCGGAATCCTGTGTTCCAGCCACTGCATGGGTGTTTGGGTGATGCCTGACGATTGAGCGGAGAGTTGGACTCCGAATGGGGCTGGGCCCGTGAGGCGGATGATGACAGCGAGCGCCTTGCTGGCCAAGTGCCAGGCCGGTGGAGATCCGGCCCCAGCGAAGGGCCAGCCGTCAACCCTTTGCAGCGAAGGCGCATACGCGAAAGTCGGGCACGGGGATCACACGGAATGCTCGCGATGCCTGACAGGTGCCCGCGTCAATCCACCCAGCGTCTGCTACAAGAATCTGCAGCCATGTGCAGCCCGAGCGGGAGTCGGCCTCAAAGGTCAAGGCTCATTCTCGGGCTCTGTTGCAGGCTCATGAATCCAACGGCATCGTATGGGCCATTGACTGGACTGTGTTCAATTCCAATGAGAAGCCTTCTTGCTGCCCTCGATCGACGCCTGGATCAACTTTTCCGCATTCTGGAGAAAGGCACTCTTGAAGGCAGGCGGATAAGAAGCGACCGCAGCTAGCCCGCGACCCGCTTCCGCCGCTGCGCTTGAGGCCGGACGGGGCACGGAGGAGACGTTGACGCGGATTTGACGCCTAACGCTTGAGCTGAAGGGCCGGCGCGAGTCTGTTCCAGCGAAGGGTCAGGCCACACTGGCCACCATGAGGTGGAAGTTGTTCCGACGCTCCACCTTGCGAAAGCCACAGCGCTCGTACATGTACTGCGCCGGGTTCTCCGGATGCACGGTGAGAGACACCTGTCGATAGCCTGCGAGGCCTGCAGCCTTGAGCGCCTCGAGCATGAGCGGGCGACCATGGCCCTGGTGCTGGAACTCCGGTTCAAGCGCGATGCCGAGTTGAGGAGTCTGGGCGTCAACCGAAGCCAGACCGGTTCCCGCGGGCAGTAGACGCATCCAGCAAGCGCCAGCGTCCGCGCCATTCACCTGAGCGACAACTCCAACATCCGAAGGCTTGCCCCAGTCCTCTGCATAGATGCGCACTCCCGGCATTTGCAGAACCTCGATGGGCCGGAGTCCGGCGGGAGGGGGATCCCAGAGTGCCACGTGCAGCCAATGCCAGAGCTTCTCTTGGTCATTCGCGATGAGGGGTCTGAACCGGAGCAAGTGGTGTGGCCTTACGTTCGAGGTTGGGCGCAGGCGCCGGTGTGGCGCTTGGCCCGTCGGACGGATGATGGACCACTCCGGGAGGCGGGCCAAGCGCCATGCCGGTGCGAATCGGCTCCAGCGAAGGAATAGGCGGCATTCTTGGGGCGCTTGCAAGTTGAGCCCGAAGCGGGGAACTCGGGCTTGGGACAGAAGGTGCTTGCCGGCGCGACGTGAACGGCACGGGCAGTGGGTGGCTCAATGCGGGGCGAGTGCACCACAGACACCTAAGAGGCAAATTGGCTGCGAAGCAGGAACAGCAGCGGCGGGAGCAGCACCACCCCAAAGGCTGCGAGGACTGAAGCGAGCGGTGAAAGATAGCGGCGCAGCGCCCAGGTAAACGCCAGCGCGGCGGCAAGGAACTGAAGCAACGCCATGAAAAGCGCGGGCAGACCGGCGACGAAAGTTGCGTCTGATGCGTACTTGCTGGTCGCTGCGTAGAAGCCTCCGCCATAGACGACAAGCCAGCCACCAAGAAGCGACAACGCGCCAAACGCGCCGACGGCGAGGAACGCAGGAAGCGAAGTGCGCGCGGTGTTCGTCATGCGGTTCAGCGATTGAGCTGAGGGGCCGGAGCCGGCGTGGCGCTTGGCCCGCTGGACGGATGATGGGCCACTCCGGAAGGCGGGCCAAGTGCCATACCGGTGCGAGTCGGCTCCAGCGAAGGGTTAGCCGTCATTTCGGGGCAAGGCGTACACCCTCTCTGTGCTCGGCTCGCCACGGAACACGACTTGACGGCTCTCGATGAACTCGAAGCCAACGCGCTCTAGCAGCTTGATGCTCGGTAGGTTTCGCTCGTCGGTGATGCCCAGAACGCGAGTGACAGTGGTCGCCGAGAAGAAGAGTTGAAGCGCCTCACCGACTGCAAGAGTCGCGACCCCACGACCTTGGGAGGCTGGCTGAAGCGTGAAACCGACTTCGCCGGAAGTTCCGTCTTCGGACAGATACAGACCGATGTCTCCGACAAGCGCGTCCGACTCTGGCTCGGCGATACCGAGTTGTACCCAATGGCCTGGCGCGAAGAGCGGTGCACGGTGCACGTTGTCGAGGAACTCAAGTGCCTCGCTGTCGGACATCGGAGACCACCCTTGATAGCGACCAAGTCCTGGAATTGAGCGATAGGCCTGGAACGCAGCGAGGTCGTGCGGGTGCATTCGACGGAGTCGACCACCAGGGAACTCGCGTGGCAGCAGCGTCTCGTGCATGACGGCTAACGTTTGAGCTGAGGGGGCGGAGCCGGAATGACGCTCGGCCCGCGAGGCCGATGATAAGAACCACGGATTCGCGGGCCAAGTGCGATTCCGATGCGAGTCGGCTCCAGCGAAGGGTTAGCCGGCTCTGAGCAGCCCGCCCCGCTACTGCTTTGCAGGCTGAGCGGCTGGCTGCACCCGAGGTGCGCCCTTGTCCACGACCAAGCTGTTGAGCAGCTTGGCCTGCGTATCGCCAACGTTGCGGAAGCCGTGGGCAGTCCCGCGCAGATTGCTATAGGCCTCACCGGCGGCAACGCGCCGGGGAGGTTGACCCTCCACAAGGAGCTCAACGGTTCCCTCGACGACTGAGCCCACGCAGTCGCCTGGGTGGGTATGCATAGGAACAGCGCCGGTGGGCTGGATGGAGACGGACATGAGGACCATCTCCTTCCTGTCGTCCCCAGTCACCGGGGCAGCCATGATCGGCTTGGAGGCATAGAGTGGTGCTGTTGGTGCGGAGGCTTGCTGTGCCTGGGCCGCAGAAGCCGCCAGTGCGATCAAAGCAAGGCCGGGAACAAGATCTCTACGGAATGCGCGCATCTGCTTCTCCTGTGACTGATGGACAAGCCAACTTTGGCCTGTCCAGGCAGGTTGAGCATTGATGGCCATCAGCGCAGGGGCGTACGAGCCGACTGACGTTTGAGCTGAGGTGCCGGAGCCGGGATGGCGCTTGCCCCGCGGGGCGGAGCCTAGACCGACAGCGCCTCGCGCGCCAAGCGCCATGCCGGCGGAGGTCCCGCTCCAGCGAAGGGTCAGGCCTCACCCTCGTAGCGGAACACCAAGTCACCGGGCGCAAAGCTGAGCAAATGCGGTTTGGAGCCGGTGACTGGGATGTAGCCGCAGCGACGCAGCAACGCTTGACACTTGAAGTTGGCTGGTACGGTTGTAGCCCAGAAGTCGGACACGCTACAGACGCGCTTGACTTCAGCGTGAAGCCAAGACAGCCCATCAGTGGCGTAACCATGACCCCAGTACGAGGGGCCGAAGAGAAACGCAACTTCAGCGAGGGCATCATGAACTGTGGCTTCAAGCCGGCCGAGCATGACATTGGTGCCGGCTTGGCGTACCAGGTAGTTCAGCCAAGTCTGGCCGACGGCGCGGGCAGGGGGACCGGCAATAGCGCGCGACAGGGAGAGCTTGAAGTCGCTGAGCGAGGGAAGCGCATCTTCGATGTGCTGATACACGGCTGGGTGCAACAGCGTGACAGCCAACTCGTCCAGATGGTCGACGCGCAGTGATTCAAAGGCAAGCCGAGCAGTCACGATGGGGGTGCGTGCGGCCTAATGTTTGAGCTGAGGGACCGGAGCCGGGATGGCACTTGGTCCGCGCGACGGATGATGAACCACAACGGCGCGCGGGCCAAGTGTCATGCCGGTGGAGGTCCCGATCCAGTGAGGGATTGGGCCCCGCTGCTTGTGGCTGGACCTGGCGCTGCGAAGCCGGCTATGAAGGCAGAAGCTGGACAGGAACACCCTGGCGCAGAGTGTTGTGCACCTCGGCGACTGCATCAGTCTCGCGCAGGAGCTGAGCAATGGCTTCCGGGGATGCAGCTGACTTGACGATGGCGCTGTACCTCACACTGGAGGCTGCCAGACCAATGCCCGCGAACTCTGCAAAGGCCTGGACTTGAACTTCCTCGAGCTGCAGGCCAAGACGGGTAGCTTCGCGGTAGAGATCGTTGCAGTAGCAGGTGGCAAGTGCCAGCACCAGGAACTCGCCACCGTTGGTAGTTGACCCGCCGCCCGTGCTCTTGGGTGCGACGCTCAGCTGGTGCTCTGCATTTCCCGTGCGAACAGCCACGCGATGGCTACCCGGCGAACTGACGACTGTGGCGGAAATCTCCAAGGGACCTCCAACGGGTGGCCTGCGAGGCCTAACGTTTGAGCTGAGGGGCGAGCGCCGGTGTGGCGCTTGGCCCGCTGGACGGATGATGGACCAGACCGGGAAGCGGGCCAAGTGCCATGCCGGTACGAATCGGCTCCAGCGAAGGGTTAGGCCTCACTGCCAGTGGCACCCATGCCGAGGAGGCTACTCACTCGCCAGCTTGCCCTTTACGTGGCGTGCGAAGTTGTCGAGGATTGCTTGCCAACCGGTTCGCTGCTGCTCTTCCGAGTGAGTGGACTCAGCGTCGAACGCAACAGTCACGGTGACGCCATTGGCTCCCTGGGTGAACTGAACCACCGCCACACGGTCGCCGAACGCGTACTCGATCAGTTGGTGTGGCACAACCCTTGTGTACTCGCCCTCGAAGTCGAATCCGAAAGAGCCGTCTTTGGCTTCCATCCGCGAGCAGAACTTGCCGCCAGGCCGAAGGTCAACTGAGGCGGCTGTTGTATGCCAGTCGGAAGATGCAGCGTTCCAGAGTTTGATGTCGTCCGGAGTCGTGTACGCGCGCCAGACCTCTTGGACCGGGGCGGCGACGATGGTTGACACAATGATCTTCATGCTGACTCCGTGGAGCGCCTGGTGGTGCGCTTGGTGAGGCCTAACGTTTGAGCTGAGGGGCCAACGCCGGGATGGCACTTGGCCCGCGAGGCGGACGATAGACCAGAGCGCCTCGCGGGCCAAGTGCCATGCCGGTGGAGGTCCCGCTCCGGCGAAGGGTTAGGCGTCACTGCTCTGCTCGAGCGCGAGGAGTAGGCTAGTTCTGTGTTCGCGAGCGACAACCTGCCAGGGCAAGCCCGTGAGGGCACCCCCGAGCGCCCACAGGAGATTGAGGCTGACGTTGGCACCAGCTTGCTCTGCCTTCGCATACGCAGCCACCGAACCCAGGCGGCGAAGTTGCGCGACAGCGGTGATGCCGGCCGCAGCCAAAGCGGCCTGGGACTTGGCGCCGAGGTTGGGCAACTCGGAGATGGGCGCCGGGGACTCACTTGTCTTGCTTCGGCTGCAGGACGAAGACCATTCCGAGCGCACCGACCGAGACGGTGCGCTCGTTGACCGTCGTGTACGACGCCACGCCCAGCGGGTGGTATGTGGAGGTGAACGCCGTAAGGGCACCGATGCCAAGTGCACCGGCGATTGGACTGCGCTCGGCAATGGCTTCCTTGATCTTCTCTCGGTGCTGCTCCGGGGAAGGATTGAGAAGGAAGGCAGCGGCGGTGACAGCGGCTGCGATGACAGCGGAGACTACTGCGGCTTTGGCCATGGGGCGGGGGCGTGGGAGACGCCTAACGTTTGAGCTGAGGGGCCGGAGCCGGAATGGCGCTTGGCCCGCGAGGCGGACGATAGACCAGAGCGCCTCGCGGGCCAAGTGCCATGCCGGTGGAGGTCCCGCTCCAGCGAAGGGTTAGGGCGCCTTGGTTGCTAGGACTCGAGCGCACGAAGAATGAGCAGCCCCAACGGCGGAAGCAGGGCAATGGCTAGCGAGATCAGAACCGGCCGCAAGGTCTCGGTGCGACGGCGAACAGTGGAAATGCCGTGTGCCAGCAAGGCTACCAGTGAAGCCGCTGCGACTGGCATTGCGAAGAGGCCCATGAAGGAACCACCCGAACTGGCTGCCAGGTAGACGACGATGTAGGCGTAGACCTGCACGAGCAGGGGCAGGACCACGATAACGAGAGCTCGCATGTGCTACCCCGGTTCTTCTTGTCGATATGAAGCTGGCTCGGCTGTGACGAACTATTCGAATGCGACAGAGTGAAGCATGAGAGCGCTAACGGTGCCAACCGAGAACGGGAAGGACGTGATTGGAGCAAGCTTGCGCCGTTGTGCCAGGAAGCACCCTAACGTTTGAGCTGAGGGGCCGGAACCAGGATGGCGCTTGGCCCGCCGGATGGATGATGGACCACTCCAGGAGGCGGGCCAAGTGCCATGCCGGTGCGAGTCGGCTCCAGCGAAGGGTTAGGCGGCATTGCTTGACCCAGCACTACGGGAGCGAGTACTCGAACTCGTAGAAGTGCTTGCCTTCGGTGATGTTGATCTTGAAATCGCCTGCGATTCCCGCCAGGGCTCCGGTCCCGGACCCAGGCACGACCGTGATGGACAGTCGCTGAGCCCCTTGGTCCATGGTGCCGCTGTGCTGGAAGACGAAACTCCCGCTGCGGCCCTGGAGCGAGCCCGTGACTCGCTCGATGGCGACGTAGCCGGCGGAACCTTTAGTGGGTGTGAGAGCCGTGAGCATTTCGCCCTTGCCTGTGGCTAACAGGTCGCCCTGAAACTGCTTGTCCAGAGACATCCGACCAAGGTTGACGCCATCGGCGGTGTTGGGTTCAGTCTGCGGCTTCATCTCAACGGTGAAGGTGCCCTTCGCGAGGGAAGGCATACGTTGTTCTCCCTTTGGCTGCGCCTGTCCGGCTCTCGGAGCCAGCAAGACCCCCGCAAGAACCTTGAGCGACGCGCGTCGCAGTGTATTGGCCATGCCGCCTAACGTTTGAGCTGAGGCGCGAGCGCCGGGATGGCGCTTGGCCCACCGGATGGATGATGTACCACTCCAGTAGGCGGGCCAAGTGCCATGCCGGTGCGAATCGGCTCCAGCGAAGGGTTAGGCGGCAATCTCGTAGCAGCGCTCACTGGCTGGCTTGGAGCATGGCGGCCATGCGTTGGTGAATGAGGTTGACAGCCTTGAGCGGACGAAGCATGACCTTGAACTCAACGATATGGCCCGATTCGTTCCACTTGATGATGTCTACACCGTTGACCAAGACACCGTCAAACTCGGTTTCGAACTCAAGCATGGCGTCTGTGTTTCCGACGATCTCGCGCACATACCGAAAGGTCGGGTTGAAGAAGACTCGAAAAGCTGCAGCCAAGTACGTGGCAGTGATCTTCTTGCCCCGCTGCGGCGTGTGTACTACCGGTGAAATGAACACTGCGTCTGCATCGAGCAGCGCATCGAGCCCGCGTGGGTTCTGTTCCTTGACGAGCCGATGCCAGACTTCGATGGGGTGTTCTGTCACGCGAGTCTCCGTCGGTTTGGTTTACCGTCTAACGTTTGAGCTGAGGGGCCGACGCCGGGAAGGCGCTTGGCCCGCGAGGCGGATGATGACAGCGAGCGCCTTGCGGGCCAAGTGCCTTGCCGGCGGCAGTCCCCGCTCGAGCGAAGGGTTTGGCGTCACTGCTTGCCTTTGAGGGCACTGAACCCCTTGAACTTGCTCGGCTCTCTCTCGCGGGCCCGAAGGACAGCTAGGAACTCTGAGTCAGTGCCCTGGAGGAAGGCGCGAAGATGGGCTTCGATATCACTTCGAAGCGCGGAGAAGCTCTGTGTCACAGTGCCACGGAAGTTCGGGTAAGAGTGCTTGCCCCAGACTCCGGAGTAGCGAAGGTAGTCCTCGTGGCTGATGCTCGACTGGCCCAAGCGGTACTGGACCAGGCCCAGGCCATAGCGGACGCTAAAGCTGAGTCCGCGGTCGCCTCTTACGAACTCGCCACTCGCGAAGTGCCCGCCTGAGCCTTTGCCGGAAGAATCTGAGGCAAACACAAACCCGTGCCGCTCCAGCAACGGACTCAAGATGGCCGCGCCATTCAGCAGTCCCTCTTCGGGCGATTGCATGCGCGTGTTGACTCGTGACGCCTAACGTTTGAGCTGAGGCGCGAGCGCCGGGATGGCGCTTGGCCCGCTGGACGGATGATGGACCACTCCGGGAAGCGGGCCAAGTG
>VFQN01001402.1_pt1 | contig 40529 bp, 38 predicted proteins | sample 3512371 | NCBI WGS metagenome assembly VFQN01 (sample SAMN10412370, study PRJNA504923) | tailings metagenome | isolation source: Replicate 2 from Balatoc abandoned mine | place: Philippines: Itogon, Benguet | collected 2017-08-28 | reverse complement strand
CGGACGGCCAGTTCCGCCTCGGCGCGCCGTTCTGCGAGCGCGACCTGCACGGCCCGGCGACGCTCGTCACCGAGGACCGCGACGCCGACGTGACGGTGCTGGTGAAGGACGGCCCCCGGCTGACGCGCTACACCCTCGCGCACCACCCGTTCGACGCCGTGGGCTGGGACGGGTGCGTGTACCCGTTCACGTTCAACGCCGACGACTTCGAGCCGATCACGGGCACGGTCCACCAGCCGCCGCCGGTCCACCAGACGTTCGAGTCGGCGGGGTTCGTGGTGTGTACGTTCGCGCCCCGGGTGCTCGACACGCACCCGGACGCGATCAAGGTGCCCTACGCCCACTCGAACGTGGAGAGCGACGAAGTGCTGTACTACGTCCGCGGCCGGTTCGGCAGCCGCCGGGGCGTCGAGGAGGCGTCGATCACCCTGCACCCGCACGGCATCCCGCACGGCCCGCACCCGGGCACGATCGTGGCGAGCAAGGACCAGACGCGGACCGACGAGCTCGCGGTGATGGTGGACACGTTCCGCCCGCTCGCGCTGACGACGACCGCCCTCGACCTCGACGACCCCGCCTACCCGCTATCCTGGCTGGACTGATCCGGGCTCGGGTCTTGTAGGTCGGGTCTCGAAGACTCGACCCGACCTACAAGACCCAAGTGACGACCGGAGGAGACCAGTGGGGCCGACGCGACCGACGTGTCGGGTCGGCGACCGGGGTCGCGGTGTCAGGTCTCGAAGACTCGACCCGACCTACGAAACCGATACTGATCCCTCATGCACATCGACACCGCGACGACCGACCCCGTGCGGGTCTACCAGCTCCTCACCGGCATCGTCACGCCCCGGCCGATCGCCTGGGTGTCCACGGTGTCGGAGGCGGGCGAAGTGAACCTGGCCCCGTTCAGCTTCTTCAACGCGTTCAGCGCCAACCCGCCGGTCGTGGTCTTCTCGCCGACGCTCCGCCGCGACCGGACGAAGAAGGACACGCTGCTGAACCTGGAGCGCGTCCCGGAGTTCGTGGTGAACGCCGCGACCGCCGACCAGGCCGCCGCGGTGAACGCGACCAGCGCCGAGCTGCCGCCCGGTGACAGCGAGGTGTCATACGCCGGGCTGGAGACGATGCCGAGCCTCCACGTGCGCCCGCCGCGGGTGGCCGGCGCGCCGGCGGCGCTGGAGTGCCGGGTGCGGCAGATCGTCCCGCTCGGCGACGGCCCGATCGCCGGCAACCTCGTCATCGGCGACGTGCTGGCGATCCACGTTGCGGACGCGGTGCTCGACGCCGCCGGCCGCGTGGACCCGCGCGCGCTGCGCACGGTGGCGCGCCTCGGCGCCGACTTCTGGTGCCACACGTCCGACCTGTTCGAGCAGAAGCGGCCGTGACGCCCCCCGTCAGTTGTCCCAGTGGCTCTCGGTCCATTTGAGCTGTTGCAGCAACTGGTAGCTCTGGTACGCCAGCACGCCGAACAGCGCCAGCGTCCAGAGGCCGCCGACCGGGAACCACCACGGCATCCCTCGGAGGAAGTCGATCACCGCCGGCAGGCGGAGCATGCACGCCAGGCTGTACGCCGCGACCACCGCCGCCGTGCCGATCGAGATCTGCAACGCGACCCGCAGCCCGCGGGCGCGGAACAGGTGCAGGCACACCTCCTGCGACACCCGCCCGCCGTCGAGCGGGAACACCGGGAGCAGGTTCACCGCCCCCCACGCCAGATTCACGAATAGCAGGGCGAAGTACGCGAACGCGGCGACCGGTGCGCCCTCGGCCCAGTGGGCCGACTGGTTCGTCGCCCACACCACGGCGGCGAGCAGGAACCCGGCGCCCGGCCCGGCCAGCGACACGACCACGCGCCGCCACCGGCCGTGCAGGCTTTCCCACGGCACCGCCAGGCCTCCGAACGAGTACAGGATGATGTGCGACCCGACCCCAAACGCCCGGAACGCCAGTGCGTGGCCGAACTCGTGGACGAGCAGCGACACGAACGCGATGGCGAACCACGCCAGGATGAACTCGGGGCGGTCCGGATCGAACACGTTCGCCCCGAAGATGAGCGTGACCAGCCAGAACCACGGGTGGACGCGGACCGGGAAGCCGAATAGGCGGAAGTTCAAATCGTAGCCGGTGCGCTCGGGCTCGGCGAACACGGTGACACCTCGGTGGCGGCGGGGTACGCTGCGATTGTACGGCCGTCACCCGCCGGGGTCGAAGCATGGACTGGTCCGCGTTCCGCTCGCACTTCCCGGTCGCGTCGCACTGGGCGTTCCTCGACCACGCCGCCGTCGCACCGCTGCCCGACGTCGCGGTGGCGGCGCTGCGCGACTACGGCGACAGCCTCGCGGCCAACGGCATCGCTGCCGTCCGCGAGTGGGTACACCGCCTCCGCGACGTTCGCGACCTCGGCCGCCGGCTGATCAACGCCCCGGGCGCCGACGACGTGTTCTTCGTCCCGAGCACCACGCACGGCATCGCCGTGGTCGCGGAAGGGTTCCCGTGGCAACCGGGCGACAACGTCGTGCTCCCGGCCGACGAGTACCCGGCGAACCAGTACGCCTGGCTGAACCTCGCGGCCCGCGGCGTCGAGGCCCGGCGCGTGCCGACGCGCGCCGGGCGCGTGCTGGTCGATGACCTGCGCGCCGCGATGGATGCTCGCACCCGCGTGCTGGCGGTGTCGGCGGTACAGTTCGCCACCGGCTTCCGCGCCGACCTCGACACGCTCGGCGAGCTCTGCCGCGGCCGCGGCGTGTTCTTCTTCGTGGACGCGATTCAGGCGCTCGGCGCCTTCCCGATCGATGTGGAGCGCACGCCCATCGACGCGCTCGCCGCCGACGGCCACAAGTGGATGCTCGGGCCGGAGGGCGCCGGGATCGGCTACGTGCGCCGCGAGTGGGTGGACCGGCTGCACCCGATCGGCGTCGGCGCGTTCAGCGTGACCCGGCCGCTGGAGTTCAGCACCATCGACTTCACCCTCAAGCCGCACGCCGGCCGCTGGGAGGGCGGGGCGCAGAACGTCCCCGGCCTCACGGCGCTCGGCGCCAGCCTCGACCTGTTGCTGAACGCCGGCATCCTGGAGCTGGAACGGCGCGTGCTCGCGCTCACCGACTACACCTGCGAGCGCGCCGCGGGGGCGGGGTGGGAGGTGTACTCGAGCCGGCGGCCGGGGGAGGCGTCGGGGATCGTGTCGCTGACCGTGCCGGGTGTGCCGGCGGAAGCGGTTGTAGCGGCGTGCCGGGCGGCGGGCGTGGTGGTGAACGCGCGGGCCGGGCGGGTGCGGCTCAGCCCGCACGGGTACAACAACGAGGGGGAGATCGACCGGTTCGTCGCCGCGGCGGCTCGGGTCTCGTAGGTCGGGTCGAGTCTTCGAGACCTGACACGGGGGGTACGGGCGGCGGCCGGGGAAGACCCGCGGCGCGGACGCGGCAGGGGTTGTTGGGTCAGGCGGACGACACCCCGGTGTCAGGTCTCGAAGACTCGACCCGACCTGCGGAAAGCCCGGTGTCCCTGTCCCCGGAGGCTCTCGTGTCGAACCCGCTCAGCCCGCGCATCGCCGTCTATACCGGCACCTTCGACCCCGTTCACCTCGGGCACCTCGACATCATCGAGCGCGGCAGCAAGCTGTTCGACCGGCTCGTCGTCGGCGTCGGCATCAACCCGGAGAAGACGACGCTGTTCTCGATCGAGGAGCGGGTGACGCTGCTGGAGGAGGTGGCGGCGCCGTTCGGGAACGTGGAGGTGCAGGCGTTCACCGGGTTGGCGGTGCAGTTCGTGCGCGGGCTCGGGGCGGCGGTGATGCTCCGCGGGCTGCGGACGCTCAGCGACATGGAGTACGAGTTCACCATGTCGCTGATGAACCTGAACCTCGACCCCGGGGTGGAGACGGTGTTCCTGATGGCGAAGGAGGAGTTCAGCCACGTCAGCAGCTCGCTCCTGCGGCAGATCGCGGCCCTCGGCGGCGACCTGTCGAAGTTCCTCCCCGGGCCGGTGAAGGGGCCGCTCGTGCGCCGGGCGCGGGGCGGGTAACGCCCCGGGTGGCGTTGACCGTCACTTCTTCAGGTTCTCCCACAGAATCCCGATCGCCTTCTTGCCGCCCTCCAGCACTTGGGCGCCGACCTTCTTCCACTGGTCGGCCTGGGCCTCGGCGTGGAACGCCCGCAGCACCGCGGCGCCGCGGGCGTCGTCGAGCTGCGCCGCCACCGCCGGCACCAGCCCCTCGGCGATCCCGAAGGCGTCGCCGCCGCGGGCGCACACCGGCACGACGTCGATCACGCGCGGCCCGAGCTGCTCCCGCACCGCCGCCACGCAGTCGCGGATGTTGACCTCCTTCGGGCGCGTGCCGGTCACCCAGTTGTACGGCGGCGCCCACTCGGCCTTCGGGCTGAGCAGGTCGATCTGGTTCACGACGGCGACGACCGGTGGGAGCTTCAGCTGCGGGCGCTCCGCGAACCACGCCTTGAGGCGGTCGAGCAGGTCCACGTCGGCGCGGCGGCCGGGGTTCGTCGCCGGCGTCACGAACAGGATCAGGTCGGCCTCCTGGCTCGCCTTCGTCGCCGCCGCGAACTCGGCCTCGTTCGCGCCCTCCTGTCCGTACCCGGCGGTGTCGAGCACGGTCACGGGCGCGGTGCCGTTGAGGGTCAGGTTGTAGCGCACGCCGACGTGCGGGACCGGCAGCGTGTCCACCGTCGCCGCCTGCTGGCCGAGCAGCGCGTTCACCAGGCTGGACTTTCCCGCCTTCACCGGCCCCAACATCGCGATACCGGTGCGAGTCGTTGTCGCCGGGGGTGGCGGGGCGGCCGGCGCGGCGGTGGCGGCTTCGGCGGGCGCGGCGCCCTCGGGCGGGATCACGTCGGACTGCACCGGCGGCGCCTGGTGCGCGGCGATGAGCTCGCGGTAGCGCTTCACGCCGACCTTGAGGCGGCCGCTGTTCATCTCAACGAGGTAGTGGCCGAGCTGGTGGATGAACGCGGTGTGGACCCACAGCAATACGTTCCCCTGGAGCCGGTCGAACAGGCTGCCGAGGGCGTACCGCGACGCCACCCAGCGGATGCCGACCTCGACCGGGTTGAACAGCGTGGCGCCGGCCCAGTAGAGGTTCTGCCCGGTCTTGTACCAGTCCGCCGCCTGCCGGGCGCGCTTGAAGTCGCGGACCCGGAGCATGTGGCTGCCGGGGAGGTACTTCTGCACCAGTTCGTTGAGGTCCGCCGCGGCGAGCTCGGCGCACGCCAGGATTTCCGGAATGGTGAGGTGGTCGATCGGTGTCGCCCCGCCCGGCGCGTAGACCTCCGACACCTTCTCGGCGAGGTCGAGCGCGATTTCGGTGTAGTGACGCGGGTCGGCGAGCTGCTCGGCGCCGACCTTCTCGTAGCCCTTCGCCTTCGCCTGGACGAGTTCCCAGGCCGCCTTGTCGCGGTCGGTCCAGTAGTTCGGCGGGGCGCGGTCGGTGTCGGGGAGAACCCCCTTGCCGCGCGTCCAGCGGTAGGCGAGGTAGTACGACAGGCCGAAGCAGAGGAACAGCGGCCACCACGCCCAGAACAGCCAGCCGGTGCTCCAGACGTGGTAGCTCCCGGCCCCGACGAGGAACGCCCACGGGAGGAAGAACAGGACGGCGACGACGGCGACCCGGGCCTTCGACATGGGCGGTCCCTTGCGAGCGAGCGACGGACTCGTGCCACCGCGGGCGGGGCTCCCGGGGAGTTGCCCCAGGCTATGGAATCACACCCCTTCGGGGTGAAGAACGCGGCCGACCGGCTTTGGTGATAAACCCCGGTTTCCTCGCCGTAAGTCCTTATTCCTCGGTCCAACGGCGAGGTTTGTCACCAAAGCTCGGCCGACCATCTTCAGGCCAACGGCCTGGGAGCGCTCAGCCCAGGGCGTTGCCCTGGGTAGCGTCGGCCCGCGTGCGGCCTACGACCCCGCGCCCTGCGGCGTGCCGGTGCGGGTCGCCTTCTCCGCGCGCCACGTCGCCTCCGCAGTGCTGTACTGCTCGTGGTACACCTTGCGGAGGGTCTGCGTGTCGGGCACGTGGCCCTCGCACACCGCCTGGTAGTAGTAGCAGAACGCCCGCCCCAGCGCGAACGTGCTCGCCCACGCCACCGCCGCCCCGGCCACCGAGCCGACGTAGGGGATCACCTTCGTCACCTCGCGCACCGCCTGTCGCGCCACCAGCCCGGCCCCGAGCGACGCGGCCACCTCCTTGAACCGGTCGTTCGACATCGGCTGGCCGTACAGCCGCGCCAGGTGGAACACCATCCGGCTCTGGATGCCCGGGATGATGAGCAGGTCGAGGAACGGCACCGGCACCGCCCCGGCGCTCGCCGCCATCGACGAGTACCCCAGGATCACCGGGATCGCGTGCTTCAAGTGGACGTCCTTCAGCGCGTCCGTCGCCTCCTTGAGCCGCAACAGCGTCTGCCGGTACGCACCCGGGAGGGCGTCGAGCAGCGTCCGCTTCAGGGCCTCGCCGCCGTAGTCCGGGTCGGGGAAGCCGTCCTCGGGGCGCGTCAGGTCGATCGGCACGCACGTGTCGTACAGCCCGGCGAACGCCTTGCGGTGTTCCTCGATACAGCGCCGCAGCGCGTCCGGGACGTTGGGGGATTCGTGCGCCGTGACCCCACATTGCTCGAACGGGTACGGCGTCGGGTGGGGCTGGCGCGGGATCGCTTCGTTGAGGCACGTCACGCACAGGATGACCGGGCGCGACGGGTTGACCCGGCGGATCGGCTCCAGCGCCGCGCGGATGTTTCCCTGGGCGAAGTCGGTCGCCTTCGCGGTGACGACGACGACGTGCGCCACCGGGTCGAACGCGGCGATGTCCTCGGCCGGGTCGTAGCCGGGCTCGTCCACCCCGCGGGTGTCCAGGAATTCGAGCAGCGGCGCCTCGGGCGTCGGGAACTGGAACCGGCGCGAAGTCTTCGTACACGGGCGGTAGCCGGAGCCGATCACGGCGTCGTCGGCGCCGGTGAGGAAGCGGGTGATGGAGGTCTTGCCGGACTGCGTCTTGCCGAGGAGCCAGAAGACGGGCGCGGGGGTCTTGGCCCGCAGTTGGGCGAGCGTGGCGTCGAGGTCCGGGGGCGGCGAGTTGTCGCCGGTGGCGATCCGCCGGACCACGTCCCAAATACGACTCATCCGTCCCTCCGCCCGGAACACCGCATGGCGCGATTGTAGCGAACTCTGTGCCGGCGAGAGGGGCGCGCTTGGCAGGTCGGCCATGTCGGGTGTGGTGAGGTTCCCCAAGGTTCGTGGATACGAGGTTAACGGTGTAGACTCAGCCCGAGGAGTTTACCGATGCCTCGCAAGCGCTCGACGTACACGGCCGAGTTCGAGCTCCAGGCCGTCCGGATGATCACCGACCAGAAGCTCGCCGTCGCCGAGGTCGCACGCCGCCTCGACGTGGGCGAGAACCTGCTCCGCACCGGGAAGAAGGCGTTCGAGGCGCGCGGCCGCGACGCCTTCCCCGGGCACGGCAACCCGACCCCGGCCGACGACGAGCTGCGCCGCCTGCGGGCCGAGAACACCCGCCTCAAGGCCGAGCGGGACCTGCTAAAGAACGCCGCCGCGTACTTCGCCAACCCGCCGACCTGACGTTCCGGTTCATCGCCGACCACGAGGGCGAGTGGCCCGTAACCTGGATGTGCGAGGCGCGGGACGTGTCGGCGTCCGGGTACTACGCCTGGGCCGCCCGGCCCGACAGCCCGACCCAGGAGTGGCGGCAGGGGTTGGTCGGGGCGATCGAGGAGATCCACGCCGAGGTCAAGGGGCGGTACGGGAGCCCGCGGATGACGGCCGAGCTGAACGCCCGCGGGCACGAGTGCTCGGAGAGCACGGTGGCCAGCCTCATGCGGGAGCACGACATCCGGGCCCGGGCGCCGAGGCGGTTCGTGCGGACGACCGACTCGAATCACCGGCTGCCGGTGGCCGAGAACCTGCTGGCCCGCGACTTCTCCCCGGCGGGGCCGAACGAGTCGTGGTGCGCGGACATCACGTACATCCCGACGGGCGAGGGGTGGTTGTACCTGGCCGTGGTCGAGGACCTGTTCAGCCGGATGGTGGTGGGGTGGTCGATGGCCGAGACGATGGAGAGCCGGCTGGTGGTCGATGCCCTGGAAATGGCGATCCGCCGCCGACTCCCGGGCGAGGGGCAGGTCGCCTACTCGGACCGGGGGAGTCCGTACGCCAGCGGCCACTACCAACGGGTGCTGGCGTCCGAGGGGATCGTGTGCAGCACGAGTCCGGCCAATGCTGGGACAACGCCCCGGTCGAGAGCTTCTTCGGGCGGCTGAAGTGCGAACTGGGGGGGCGACGTGTTCGCCACCCGCGACCAGGCGCGGGCGGTGCTGTTCGAGTACCTAGAGGTGTTCTACAACCGCGTCCGGCTTCACTCCTCCCTGGGGTTCTTATCTCCGGTGGACTTTGAACGGACGCACAACCAGACCCACCGTTAACTTCGTGTCCACTTTTCGTGGGGAAGATCACCAAGCGCTGCACCTGACAGCCGCCGCCACGTCGCTTTCTGAGAATTCGTAGTCCACTCATACACAGTCCGGTTGGTGCTGTCCGGTTTGAGTTTGGTGGGACCGGCGTCCCGCCGGTCGTCCGGGAAGACCGGCGGGACGCCGGTCCCACCAGATCAGACACTCCCAACCAGACCGGGTATCAGGCGGCCGTGGGGGAGTCATTAGCACTACAGCGCGGCTTTACGTCACGGATGCCGGGCCTTGCTTCTTGTGCGACTTCGTGGCCTGGGCGTTACGCCGCTGATGATACCCGATCACCTCGCTCGTATGCCGGATCACGCCGGTGCCGCGCCGCCGGCGGAGCAGCCCGGCGCACCGGACGTTCAACGCCCGGCACACCTGCTCCTGCGTCACCCGCGGTTTTTTTCCCCCGCAGCCGCTCCGTGTGCGTCGCCACGAACCCGCGCACGATCAGTGCCAGCGTCAGGTGCCGGATCAGCCCGGTGTAGTCCCGCTCCTCGTAGTGCATCAACCCCGCTTCCCGTTTGGCCACCCGGAACGCGTGTTCCACCGTCGCCCACCGGAACCCCACCGCCAGCACCCGGCCGACCAACGCCCGGACCGCGTTCGTCACGACGAACTTGACCTCGCCCGTCGCCTCGTTCACCGCCGTCACCAGCGTGCCACCCCCGGGCCGCCCACACCCGCGACCCCTTCGCCCGCCACACCTGGTCCGCCCGTGTCTTCCGCGGGACGCGGAACCGCCGCCACCGACCGGTGGCGGCCCCCGGCTGGAATCGGTCGGCCCGGGCCGCCGTCCCGTCGGCCCCGGACCGGACGGTGAAGTTCACCGGCACCTCGGCCACGAACTTCTGACCGACCCGCCCGAGCACCCACAGGAACGGCACCTTCGACCCGTCCCCCTCGTCGAACACCAGCCAGTCGAACCGCACCCCGTTCCGCCCGAGCCGGATCAACTGGTCCAGGGCGACCCGCCACTTCGACCGGTAGCGGACGGCGTCCGGGATGCCGGCCGCCCGGCACCGCGGGCGGTCGTCGGCCCACGACCGCGGCAGGTAGAGGTCGGCGTCGAGGAGTGCCCGGAAGTCGCCCCGGGCCAGCCCGACGTGGACCGTCACCACCCCGTTGTCGATCTTCCCGGCGCACCCCAGGTACTGCCGCTGCACCCCGGGGGTCTTGTCCCCCTTCTTGGCGCAACTCGTCTCGTCGATCACCCCGACCATCCCGTGCGTCCCGTGTGGCAGGCCGTCCGCGACCGCGGCCAGTCAGCGGTGGAGGTGGTCGCGGGCGGCGTCGTGGTCCCAGGCGGCGGTGACCCGGAACTCCTGGAGGGTGCGGACGGCCGTCCCGGCGGCCAGGGCGATGGGCTCGACCGTCTTCCGCGGGAGGTCGGCCAGCAACCCGCGGCAGTAGGTGTCGAAGTGCTTGGCCGTCCGGTCCTGCTTGAAGCACCCGCGGTAGGTGCGGAGTTCGACGGCGAACGCCGGCCCGAGTGCGGCGATTTCGTGCTCGGTCATCGGGGTTCCTCCCGAGGACCATCCTATCCGCCGTCAGGGAACCTGCGCTGTAGTGTTAGTTCGCCGTCGGAGGCGCACAGACCGTGAGAAGCATCGACCAGCTCGTGTTCGTCGGCCTGAACGGGTGCGCGGTGGCGCTCGACCGCGACACGGGCGAGATTGTCTGGTCCAACAACGAGCTCAAGTCCGGGTACGTCACCCTCCTCCTGGACGGCGACCGGCTGGTCGTGTCCACGAACGTTTACCTCTTCTGCCTCGACCCGCTCACCGGCCGCATCCTCTGGAACAACCGCACGAGCGGGTACGGGGTCGGGACCCCGACCGCGCTCGTCTCGGTGCGCGGGCAGGGCTCGCAGACGGTGATCCAGCAGGCCGCCAAGGCGATCGCGGCCGCGCAGCAGACCACGGCAAGCCAGCACCACGGCGGGTCGTGATCTCAACGCCGAGCTCGGCGCGGTATCGGACTCGGACCGCGATCCAGTGTGACGAATGTGGCGTTTGACACGCCCCCCCACGGTCGTTTAGTCTGACCAGCCGTTGCGCCGGTCGGCGTACCCGCCACCGGCTCGACGTGATCGATTGCAGCGATGCCAATCTAATCGGTGGTTCGACGGCGACAAAGCAAGAGTTCCGCGACGACCGGACAGGTGACTGGATTCCACGGCCTTGGGCCTCGCCCTTCGCGGGTTGAGAGCCATTTCAAGAAAGGGATTCCCCCATGCAGCTGTTTCGTGCGGCGGTACTCCTCGTTGCCCTGCCCGCCGCCGCGCACGCCGGGGAGGTCGTCCTCCAGACCACGCCGTTACTCACCTCGCCTTTCTACGACAGGGCGCGGGTCGAGAAGGAAGTGATCGAGAGAATCCATACCGGAGTCTACGACGGCTACCAGGCCGAGTTGTGCGTTGATGATCCGGCCCGGTGCGACGCCGCCGTGTTCAAACCCTACAAGGTGGAATCGGGATACATTCTGAAGATCCAGAAGGGTACCTGGAATAGCCTCCCGGCCGAGGTCAAGGACGCGGCCGTGCGCGAGATCGTTTACTACACGTGGGGCCACCCGAAACGGACCTACTCGCCCGTGGATGTTGTTATCAAGGGCGACCCTTTGGGGGCTTCACCGCTGAGCTACCTGTCCCCGAAATCGGCTGAACGCTACCTCCGCTTCGCGCGATCCGAGTGGCTATTGGGTGGTGCGGGAGGCGACGCCTACGGCCCGAACTGCTGGTTCAGCGCGATCTCGGCCATCGCCGACGGCCGTTCAACCTACGCCCGTGCCCAGATGCTCGCGCCCGCCGTATGGGAGAAACCCAGGTTCATGGGGCCGACCGAGTTCCGTCTTCACCTGCGGCAGTTCACCCAAGTGTCGGAGCCTCAGTTCGGTGACATCATTCGGTACTACACGGACCAGCCCATCTACGGCGGGTTCCAGGATCTCGTGTTCGGCGGCGAGGTTCACGCGGCGGTCTATGTCGGGAAGGAGACCTACGCGGCTAAGAACGGGCAGAGCGGCGTGCGGGAGTTTGCTCTCACCAAGAACGGGCGGAGTGACCTGGATTTCTTGATATTTCAGGACGTCCGGGGGTTGGACGAAACCTACCTGTCGCCTCTGGGCGCAACCCCCGCTGTGCCGGAAGACCAGAAGATTAAGAAAGGGTATTTCCGGGTCAAGCGAGGGGTTTCCCTCCTCGACCCCGTGGAGTCAGGGAAACTCTCCGGAGCTCACGGCGGTTACTTGGTCGACAACAAAAACTATGCCGACCGGTGGCTCTGTCTCGCTAAACTCATTGGCCCCCCCGCGGGAGAAGGCAAGAACTGCTACAGCTACCCGGCCGAGTGGATGACCTTGCCGAGCGCGGACCTGGTACCGGCGTCGGCAGAGGCGCAGCCGCTGAAAATGCAGCACGCCCCGCGGCTGAGGCCGTTCGGCCCGCCATTGCGGCGCGACGTGACAAAGACCAGCGGCTGAGGCACGCTCTCTGTTGCCGGTGCGCGGAATCGTAGGCCGAGCCCCGTACTGCACCTGACGCCGGCCGCTGGCACCTCGTGACTCTTTGCGCACCCAGCGGTCGGCGCAGGGGGTCTTCCTGTTCGGCCAGACACGGGCACACCAGATGGGCGAGGCGGCGGAGATCAGCTGGGACGACTTCCTCCGGGTGGACCTGCGCGTCGGCACGGTCACCGCCGTCGAGGCGTTTCCGGAAGCCCGCCGCCCGGCGTACAAACTGTGGATCGACTTCGGCCCGGAGATTGGCGTCCGCAAGTCGTCGGCCCAGATCACCGCCCGGTACACCCGCGAGGAGCTGATCGGCCGGCAGGTGGTGGCGGTGGTCAACTTCCCGCGCAAACAGATCGGGCCGTTCCTGTCCGAAGTGCTCGTCACCGGGTTCGCGGACGCGGACGGGGCCATCGTCCTGGCCCAGCCCGACCGGCCGGTGCCCAACGGCGCGCGGCTCGCGTAGCCTGCCGTGGCGGTGAGCCATTCGTTTCGACCTCCCGGAGTTACACCATGTCTCGCCGCACTCTCCCGCGGCTTGTCCTGGCGCTCGGCCTGTGCGTCGGCGTGGCGTTGAGTGGAGACCGGCCTGTTTTCGCACAAGGGAAGCGGGCCGGCACCGCCCAAGACGCCCAAAAGGAGCACGACGAGCTGGTCCGCTCGGCCGAGCAGTCCGAGCGGATCGGCTACGTCGCCGCCGGGGTCGGCGTCCTCCTCGTCGTCGTGGCGGTCCCGCTCAGCATCTACCTCGGCCGGAAGAAAAAAGCCCGGTAGCAAGTCGGCGCGGTGGGGCCGGCGTCCCGCTGCACTGGCGCCCACCGGAGGGGCGGTTCGGGTGCTACGATAGTCGCGTACCACCCCGCGGAGCCGACGTGAGCGCGAACGACACCACCCCCGTACTGCGCGGCGGCCCGCCGCCGGTCTTCCACCAGCTCCCGAGCGGCCGGCTGGGCAAGTACCGACTCCTCGGGCTCCTCGGCCGCGGCGGGATGGGGGCGGTGTTCGAGGCCGAAGACCCGGTCCTCGGCCGCCGCGTCGCGCTCAAGGTCATGCTCCCCGAGGTCGCCGCCGCCGACCCGCGGGCGAGAGACCGGTTCGTCCGCGAGGCGCAGACCCAGGCGAAGGTCGAGCACGACCACGTCGTCCCCATCTTCGAGGTCGGCGAGGAGCGCGGCGTCCCGTACCTGACGATGCCGCTGCTGAAGGGCATTACCCTGGCGTCGGCGCTGGTGGCGAACCCGCGGCCGCCCCTGCGGGCGGTGCTGCGGATCGCCCGGCAGGCGGCGGAGGGGCTCGCCGCCGCGCACGCCGCCGGCCTCGTCCACCGCGATATCAAACCCGGCAACATCTGGCTCGAAGACCCGCGGATGCGGGTCAAGGTGCTCGACTTCGGCCTCGCCCGACGGAGTGGACCGGACGCGGACGAGTCGCCGGCGCCGTGGTCCGCCCCGCCGACCGTGGTTGCGTCCGACGCCCTCACCGCCGTCGGGACGGTCGTCGGCACACCGTACTACATGAGTCCGGAGCAGGCCCGCGGCGACGCGCTCGACCCGCGGTCCGACGTGTTCTCGCTCGGCATCGTGCTATACGAGATGACGACCGGGCGGTCGCCGTTCCCCGGCGCGTCCACCCGCGACGTGCTCCGCGAGCTGGCGGCCACCGACCCGCCGCCGCCACTGGCTCTCGTCCCCGACCTGCCGCCGGCGCTCAGCGCGCTGGTGGTGCGGATGCTGGCGAAAGACCCCGCCGACCGCCCGCCGACGGCCGCCGAGGTGGCCGCCGAACTGCGGGCGGTCGAACTCGGGGTCGTCGGCACCGGGTCCGGGTCCGGCGAGTTCGCCCCGCTCGCCGGCGCTCCGAACCCGTGGCAGGAGATCACCGCGACCGTGCCGATCGACCCGGAGCCCGCCCCGCCGCGCCGGCCGCGGGTGCCGACGGCCGTGTGGGCGGGGCTGGCGCTGGCGGCGGCGGGGCTGGCCGGGCTCGCGGCGGCGCTCGCCCCGGTGTTCGCCGCCCGCGGGGAACTCGTAGTCGAGTCGGACCTCCCCGCCGTCGAAATCGTGGTGAAGCGCGGCGGCGTGGTGGTCCGCGGGCCGACGCGCGACCGCCGGTTCGTGCTCCCGCCGGCCGAGTACGCGGTCGAGGCGGTGGACGCTCCGCCGAACCTGAAAGTGCTCCCGGCACAGGTGGCGGTCGCCCGCGACGGGCGGGAGACGGTGTGGGTGTGGGCGGAGCGGCCGCGGCCCGCGCCGCCCCGGCCGCCGCGCCCGGACCGCGAGCGCGAGACGGCGTCCGCGCTCCTCCCCGACCTGCGCGAGATGGTCGTCCGCCTCGACACCGGGGTGGACCGCTATGTCTCCCCGAGCACCCCGCTCCCGAACGAGCCGTTCACGGTGACGGCGGTCTGGTTCCCGGTCGAGGGCGTGCCGGCTGACGCGACGGGCCGGCTGTTCCTGCCGGCGGCCGAGAAACTGCGCGGGCTGGTGTCGGCGGCCGGGCCGCTCCGCCCCACCCCGGCCCAGCTCGAGCGCCTCGCCCTCACGCCGTCGCGCGAGACGATCGACACCCTCCAGCTCGAGTTCGACCCCGGCCGCGAGACGGTCGCCTTGCTGGCGCTGTTCCCGAACCTGGTGCAGGTGTCGTTCGACGCCGGCGGGGCCGCCGCGGCCCGGTTGCCGGCGCTGGCCGGGCTGCCGCCGGCGGCGAAGGAGGTGTTCCTGGTCCGCCTCCCGGCCGGCGCCGCGCTGCCGCCCGAGGCCCGCGCGGGGCTCGCCGGACTGCCGCGGGTGGAGGCGCTGGGGGTCACCGCCGGGGGCGGGTTCGACCGCCCGCTCGCCGACGCCGTCGTCGGGATGCCGGGGTTGAAGGTCCTGCGGCTGACCCGCACCCCGGCCGACCCGGCGGCGGTGGCGTCGCTCGCCCGGGCGCCGGCGCTGGCCGAGCTGACGCTGACCGGCACCGGGCTGACCGACGCCCACCTCCCCGCGCTCGACGGGCTGACGACCCTGCGGAAGCTCGACCTGCGTGGGACCGCGGTGACCACCGACGCGGTGACGCGACTGTGGGGGGCGCTGCCGCGGTGCGAGGTGCTGTGGAACGGCGGCGCGCTCCGGCCGCGGCCGTAGTGGGTCCGTATCTCACCGGTTCCCCGGCGGCCCGCCCGGCCGCCCCGGCCGAACCGGAGCACGCCATGTCCGCCGTCCGCCACATCCTCGGCGACCCCGTCACCCGCCACATGCGCCCGGACCCGACCCGGGTCCGCGCCGACCTCGCCGTCGCCGAAGCCCTCGACTACATCCGCGACCACGAGGTCGGCAGCCGGGTCGTCTACTTCTATGTCGTAGACGCCGATGACAAGCTCGTCGGCGTCATCCCCACCCGCCGGCTCCTCCGCGCCCGCACCACCGCCCCGGTCACCGACGTGATGATCACCCCGGTGGTCACAGTGCCGGACACCGCGACCGTGCTCGACGCGTGCGAATTCTTCACCCTCCACAAGCTGCTCGCATTCCCGGTCGTGGACCCCGCCGGCCGGCTGGTCGGGTTGGTGGACGTGGACCTGTACACCGACGAGCTCGCCGACCTGGAGCGCCGGCAGGAGGCCGACGACCTGTTCCAGCTGGTCGGCGTCCACCTGACCGAGGCCGAGCAGCGGCGGGCGGGGCTGGCGGCGCGGAAGCGGTTCCCGTGGCTCTTGTGCAACGTGGTCGGCGGGATGATCGCGGCGGTCATCGCCGACGCCTACGAGGACGTGGCGACGCTCGCGCTGGTGACGCCGTTCATCGCCCTGGTGACCGGGATGGCCGAGGGGGTGGCGATCCAGTCCGTGAGCCTGGCGCTTCAGACCATGCACGGCCGCCGGCCGACGTGGCGGGTGTTGGCGCGGACGGTCGGCCGCGAGGTGGTGGTCGGGCTGCTGCTCGGGGCGGCGTGCGGGCTGATCGTCGGGCTGGTGGCGCTGGCGTGGAAGGGGAGCGCCCGGGCGGGGCTGAGCCTGTGCGTCGGAATCGCGGGCGGGGTGGCGGCGTCGGCGGCGGTCGGGGTGGCGCTGCCGTTCCTGCTGCGGATGGCCCGCCGCGACCCGCAGGTGGCGTCCGGCCCGATCGCCCTGGCCGCCGCCGACATGGTGACGCTGCTCCTCTACTTCAACCTCGGCCGCTGGCTCCTGGGGTAACAAGCCGGCGTGCACGGGTCGCCCCCGCCGGGCGTCAGAACATGTCGAACGGGTCGCCGCCGAGGCGGAACCCGGCGGCCATCGCCCCCACCCGCAGCACGACGGCGAGCAGCCCGAGCACCAGCCCGGTGATGGCGAGGCCGCGGCCGTCGCGGTAGAACAGCCCGATCAGCCCGCTCAGCACCGCCCCGCCGCCGAGCAGTAGCGGGAATGGTCCGCAGCAGCACGTCACCAGCGCCAGCGCGCCGAGGATCAGCGACAGGAGGCCGAGCCCCGTCCCGCCCTCGCCCTTCTTCTTGCGCGGCGGCAGGTCGTCGGGCTCGCGCCCGCCGGGGTCGGCGACCGGCACGAACGTCTTCCCGCACGCCCCGCACCGGACCGGGCGGTTCAGGTGCTCGCGCCCGACCGTCAGGTCGGCGTCGCACGACGGACAGGTGACGGGGAGTTGGGGCATCGGTGTTAATGACCAAGGACCAATGACCCACCAATGACCAAGGAAGACGGCCGGTTTCTTCCCTTGGTCATTGGTGGGTCATTGGTCCTTGGTCATTCCGCGGTTCGTGTGTGTCATTCCCGCCAATCAGTCGTTGAACAGCTCGCTGATCGACTGGTCCTCGTGGATGCGGCGGATGGCGTTGGCCAGGAGCGCCGCGACCGAGATCACCTTGATGTTCGGGAGTTGCTTCTCCGCCGGCAGCGGGATGCTGTCGGTGATGGCGATCTGCTCGATGCCGGCGTCGCGGAGGCGGTTCACGGCCTTGTCCACGAGCAAGCCGTGCGTGGCGCACGCGAACACCCGCTTGCACCGGTGCTTCCGGGCGATCTCGATCGCCTTCACCATGCTGGAGCCGGTCGAGATCATGTCGTCGAACAGGACGACCGTCTTCCCCTCCACGTCCCCGATGAGGTGGGCGGCGGTCGTCTCGGTGGCGCTGGCCCGGCGCTTGTCCACGACCGCGATCTGCCCGCCGAGCCGCCCCTGGTACTTCAGCGCCTTCTTGACGTTCCCCTCGTCGGTGCTGAGCACCACCAGCTCGTTCGGCGGGATGCCGAGCGAGCGGACGTGCGCGGTGATCTCGTTCGACGCGTACAGGTGGTCCACCGGGATGTTGAAGAACCCCTGGATCTGTGCGGCGTGGAGGTCGAGGCAGAGGACGCGGTGGGCGCCGGCGGTGGTGAGGAGGTCGGCGACGAGCTTGGCGGTGATGGGCACCCGCCCGGTGTCCTTGCGGTCCTGGCGGGCGTAGCCGTAGTACGGGATGACGGCAGTGATCCGGGCCGGGCTGGCGCGCTTGAACGCGTCCAGCATGGTGAGCAGTTCCATCAGGTGCTGGTTGACCGGCGGGCACGTCGGCTGGACGAGGAATACGTCGCGGCCGCGCACGTCCTCGTCGATGCGGACCATCGTCTCACCGTCGGGAAAACTGCCCAGGTTGATGTTCCCGAGCGGCACCCCGAGGTGCTTGGCGATTCCCTCGGCGAGCGGCCGGTTGGCACGCCCGCTGAAGATTTTGAGCTTGTGACTGCCGCCGTTCCCGGTCACCGCGCACCCCCGCCCGTCCGACGTGTCGGTCCCGGCATTATGCGGGGAAGGTGAAGACGGAGCAACCGCCGAGTGGCGGGGCCGCAACCCGTCCGGGTCCCGGGGCGTGGGCGGCGGGGTACGCGGACCACTTATTCCGGTTCGGGGGCGGACCGTGGGTCGCGCCCGTCGCCCACGCCCCGGGCTCCGACGGGCGCGAAGTACCGCGGCCCGGCGTCACCCCTGGTTCTTCCACATCATGGCCTTGGCGATCATCTGGGCGTCATCGCCGGGGAGGCCGAGCGCGCGGCGGAGGTCGTTGATGAACGCCTTCTCCTCCTCTTCGACGACGCCGTCGGCGAGCACCTGGTTGACGGCGTTGGCGAACGCCGCCCGGTGGAGGTTCTCGGGCAGGGCGGCAGCGAACTCCTTGAGCGCCTCCTCCGGGCCGACGCGCTTGATGTGCTTGTTCCCGCGGTCGATGACCCGGTTGATCTGGTCGCCGCTCAGGTCGCGGTACAACTTCATCCGGGAGACGGCGGTGACGAACGCCTGCATCTCGTCGTCGCTGACGGTCCCGTCGCTGTAGTCGGCGAGCATGAGGATGCCGATGAAGGCGACTTCCTTGGTGAGCTCGGCGGGCTTGTTCCCGCCGAGCGCGTCGTCGAACAGACCCATGGCGTCGGGCTCCTGTCGCGGGAGCGGCCCGCGGGCCGGGGTGTGCCGCCGTTATACCCGACCCGGCGGCGCCCCGCACGCGCGAACCCGACAGGCTCCCTCGGCTCCGTCGGATTTTTCGGCAACGGCATGGCACAGGGAGCCGTGCAGTCGCAATAATTGCGCAGTATTAAGAAGAATACACGCGTACGGTCGACTTTCAAGGATCGAGGCCGTATCGTCACCGCGGCCGGCGGTTCCGGCCATCCACCCGGAGGTCCGTATGACCAGCAGGATTCGGGTCGCGTGCATCGGCTTGGGCGTCGCCTGGGCGGTCGTGGCGCTCGCCCCGGAGGCGTCCCCCAAGCAGCCGGCGGTGCCGCCGAACAAGACACTGGGCGTCAAGCTGTTCGCCCAGCGCACGGACATGTGGTGCTGGGCGGCCAGCGGTCAAATGGTGATGGAATTCCTCGGCCGGAACGTCGAGCAGTGCGACCAGGCGAACGCCCGGTTCGGGCTCAAGACGTGCTGCGGCAACCCGACCCCCGGAACGTGCGCCCGCGGCGGGTGGCCGGAGTTCTACAAGTGGGGCTTCAGCTCGCTGCACACCAACGGCACGGCCTTGTCCGCGGCACAACTGCAGGAGCAGATCGGCGTGAAGAACAAACCGGTCGCCTTCTCCTGGGGCTGGACCGGCGGGGGCGGGCATATGATGGTGGCGGTCGGGTACAGCACCGCCGGCGGGCAGATGTTCGTGTCAGTCAACGACCCGTGGCCGTGGAGCGCGACCGGGAACGGCGGGGCGACCTACCCGGTGACGTACGCCCGGTACGTGAGCGGCCCCAACTACGTCCACTGGGACGACTACTACGACGTGACCCGGGTGCCCGGCAGCGACGAGCCGGGGAAGGCCGTCCCCGCGCCGCCACCACCGTCCCCCAACCCGGCGACCGCCCAGGCGCCGGGCACCCCGCCCGAGAAGGGAAAGGCCATGACCGAACCAGGCAAGGCGGTGGCCGAGTCCCGGAAGGCCGCGGAGGCGGGGTTCCAGGTGCTCCAGGCGCTGGACACCAAACGCGAAGGCCCGGGGGCTGTCGGGGGCAAACTCGGTGACCCGTTCCCGGTGGTCCACGTCGGGCTCGACCGACTCAAGGCCAAGGAGCCGGGCGGCCCGAAGGCCCTGTTCGACGGAACGGTCAATCAGGTGCTCTACCCGGTCGTGGCGGATGAGAAGGTGACCGGAGCGGTCCAGGTGGACCAGGGGAAGGACGGGTGGGAGTTCGGCGGGGGGGGGAACCCGGCCCTCGTCCGACTGCTCGATCAGGCCCGGACGACGCACATGCGGGGGTCCAAGGCGAAGGCCGGAGACTACCGCGTCCTCGCCGTGCCGGCGCTGAACCAGTACTTCGTCGCCCTCCGCGCCGGCGGCCGAGTCACCCTGATCCCGGTGACCGACGCCCCGGACCTGGGGCTGAAGGCGGGTGCGGCCGAGGACGCGGACGCGGTCTTCCCGCGGCTCGTCGAAGCGGCCCTGAAACACGACGGCAACCCGAGCTGACGACCGCCGGTCATGCCGACATCCGCGCCGCCAGGTCCGCGATGTCGACCGCGACCAGATCCACGTACTCGGCCCGGTCGGGGGCGCCCGATTCCTCACCGGGACGGCGGACGAAGGCCGTGCGGAACCCCTCCGCCCGCGCCGCCCCCAGGTCGTACAGGTGGGCGGCCGACATCATTACCTCGTGTGCCTCGAGCCCCAGCTCCCCGAGGGCGGCCCGGTACACTCGCGGGTCCGGCTTGTACGCCCGGACCGCGTCCGGGCCGAGCACCACGTCCCACGGCAACCCGGCGTGCCGGGCCAGCGCCGTCCCGAGGGCGACGTTCGCGTTCGACAGGGCCGCCACCCGGTAGCACCGCCGGAGGGCGGTCAGCCCCGGCACGGCGTCCGGCCACGGGTCGAGCCGGGACCAGGCTCCGAGCCATTGGTCCCGGTCCTCGGCCGACAGGCCGGGGATCCGCAACTCGGCGATGAGTTCCTCGCCCGCCTCCCGGAGGATCTCGTCGAGCGGTCGCCAAGGCCCTGCCAGCCCTTGGGCATACTTCTCGCCCCACCGACGTGCGACGGCGGCCCAATCGGCGGCTACCCCGTACTCCCGGCCGAGCCGTTCGCCCTCGCGCACGATCGACCCGCGCCAGTCCACGACGGTGCCGAAAACATCGAAGGTGATGGCCTTCACCCCGGCGACTTGTGGCACGATTGTCCCCCGTGAATTCCTCCGCGACGACACCCGCGGTCATGTCGCTTCGGCCATCACACCGAGCTGGATGACGCTGCGCTGCTGCTCCTTCTCCAGGTACGCGCGGCCCTTCTTCACGTTCACGTGGTCCCACGGCAGCACCTCGTCCGTCGGGCGCTGGCGCTGGGCGTACCACGCGAAGTCGACGCCCAGGTCTTCGACCACCTTCCACCACAGGTCGGGCTTGAAGCACTCGTCCCAGGCGTCGAGGCCGGCGCCGCGGCGGTACGCCTCCAGGAGCACCGGGGCGGTGCGGCGGTCGCCGCGCGTCAGCAGGCCCTCCAACAGGCTGCGCTCGACGTTGTGCTGCTTCACCTTCACGCTGCGGAGGCGCTTGCGGCGGTGGAGGTAGTCGCCGGCCCAGCGGAAGTACTCGCGCGTCTGCATCCCGTTCCACTGGTACGGGGTGTGCGGCTTCGGCACGAAGTTCGACACGCTGGCGACGACGTCGGTGAACCGCCCCGTCACCTGGCGGCCGATGTCGCTGATCTGCTCGCTCAGGTCGACGATGCCGTCGAGGTCGGCCGGGCGCTCGCCGGGGAGGCCGCACAGGAAGTACAGCTTCACCCGCCGGAACCCGAGCTTGAACGCCTCGCGACAGCCCTCGTACAGGTCGCTGTTGTCGATCGGCTTGCGGATCTGGTCGCGCATGTCGTCGCGGGCGACCTCCGGCGCGAGCGTCAGCCCCTGGGTGCGGATGCCCTTGATGAGCTTCGGCAGCGACCGCCACTGGTGGTTGACGCGCAGGCTCGGCACGCTCACGTTCACCCCGAGCGGGTGGAACGTCTCGTGCATCCGCTTCACCAGCTCCTCGAAGTGCGGGTAGTCGCTCGAACTCAGCGACAGCAGGCTGATCTCGTTGTACCCGGTGTTCTTGTAGCTCTCGAGCGCCGCGTTCATGATGCACTCGACGCTGCGCACCCGGAGCGGCCGCTTGATGACCGTACTCTGGCAGAACCGGCACTGCCACGGGCACCCGCGCATGATCTCGATAGCGATACGGTCGTGCGTGGTGGCGATGTTCGAGACGATCGGCCGCACCGGCAGCGGGATGTCGTCGAAGTCCTGGCGGATGGTGCAGGCGGTGATCTGCGCGGGCACGTCGGAGCGGGTGCGGGCCAGCCGGGCGAGCGTGCCGTCGGCCCGGTACTCGGGCGAGTAGAACGCCGGCGCGTACGCCCACGGCGCCCACCCGCCGTCCTGGACCGTGCCGACCAGCTCCGCGATCATGCCCTCCCGGCTCTGCCCGCCGCGCTCCTTCAGCGACATCCACTTGTCCATCAGCCACGGCAGGCTCTCCTCGCCGTCGCCGACGATGAAGACGTCTACGAAGGGCGCGAGGATTTCGGGGTTCTGCGCCCCGGGGCCGCCGCAAATGACGAGCGGGTCGGAGAGGGTGCGGTCTTTCGAGAACAGCGGCACGCCGCCGAGCTCCAGCATGCCGAGGATGTTGGTGTAACACACCTCGTACTGGAGGCTGAACCCGAGCACGTCGAACTCGCGCAGCGGGGTGAACGTCTCCAGGCTGTAGAGCGGCAGGCCACGCTTCTTGATCTGAGCGACGAAATCCGGCCACGGGGTGAAGACGCGCTCGCACGCCCACCGCGGGTCTGAGTTCATGATCGAGTACAGGACTTGCAGCCCGTGGTGGCTCATGCCGAGCTCGTAGGCGTCGGCGAACGACAGGCACAGCTTGCCGCGGACGTGGCGGTGGTCCTTCACGACCGCGTTGAACTCGCCGCCGATGTACTGGCCGGGCTTGAGGACGCGCGGCAGTACGCCGAGCACGGCCTCGCGGAGGTGGGTGTTCATCATGGGTGTGGCCTCCTGGGTCTGTTTACCGTAGCGGCGCCGCGTGACGGGGTGAAGGGGGGAGCGGGTGAAGGGGTGACGGACGCCGGATTCTCGTCACCCCCTTCACCGCTCACGACCCGCGGTTACAATCACCCGACACGAACGAGCTGTTCCGGGGAACGACATGACGGGTTACCGCGTGTGGGTGATGGCCGGGGTCGTGGTGCTGGCGGCGCTCGGGCGGCTGGTCCCACACCCGCCCGGGTTCGCCCCGGTGTGCGCGCTGGCGCTGTTCGGCGCCGCCACCCTCACCCCGCGCTGGCTCGGCGTCGCGCTGCCGCTCGCCGCCATGCTCCTCAGCGACGTGCTCCTCCAGGTCGGCACGCAGCTCGGCCTCCTGAGCGGCTGGCTCGCCGGCGGCACCGGGTTCTACCACTTCATGGCGATCGTCTACCTCGGCGTCGCGGCGGTCGCCGGCGTCGGCATGCTCCTCCGCGGGCGGAGCCTGGCGTTCGTGCCGGCGGGGGCGCTGGTCGGGTCGGTCGTCTACTTCCTCGTCACGAACTTCGCCGTGTGGCTGGAAGGCGTGGCGGGCGGCCCGCTGGCGATGTACCCGCCGACGTGGGACGGGCTGGTCGAGTGCTACACGATGGCCCTGCCCTTCTACCGGGCGTCGCTGGCCGGCGACCTGTTCTACTGCGGGGTGCTGTTCGGCGGCCTGGCGCTGGCCGAGGCGGTCGCCCCGCAACTCGTGCGCGAGGCGCTGCCGGTGCGGGACGAGTCGTAACGATCGATCCCACTGCTACCCGATCCGATTGGTGTCGTCCGGTTTGAGTTTGGTGGGACCGGCGTCCCGCCGGTCGTCCGAGAAGACCGGCGGGACGCCGGTCCCACCAGACCAGAGCCCCTCAACCGGACCGTGTATGAGAGTCCTGCTAACCCTGCGGTCAGAGGAACACGTCCTGCCCGGCCGCCAGCACCCCGCGGGCGTAACGCGAGTAGCCGCCGCGGGCCAGTTCCGCCAGGACGCCGGGGAGCCGTGCCGCCCGCCAGGGCCGTCGCCGGAGCCACGCCCGCCGGCGGTGGAACGCCACCTTTCCGCTCAGTAACTCCAGCCGATCGGCCGACACGCCTGGTAGCCGCTTCAAGCGTTCCAGCGCCGTCGCGTAGCGGTCGGCCACGGCGTCGCACTCGTTGGCGGTGAGCCGGCGGGCGGCGCCGAGTTCGTCCTCGACGGTTCGCAGTGCCCCGCCGATCTGCTGCGCCGCGTGCTGGCGATACCTCACTAGCGGCGTCGAGATCGGCACGCCGCGCCACAGCGCCGACAACACCAGCCCGATCCAGGCGTCGTGGACCCACCCCGGCGGCACCGGCAGAAACAGGTCGCGCAGCGCGGCGCGGACCACCAGCGTCGCCCCGGTGACGCGGTAGCGGCGCAGCAGGCACTCGAACCCGCCGCCGGCCGCGAACCGCGACTGCTCCCGCTTCCCGAAGCCGATCGCCCGCCAGAGCGTGTGTCCGAGCGGTGCCAGGTTCTCGTCCACCACCTCGGCGTCGGAGAAGGCGAATCCCGCCCCCGCGTCGGCGGCGAGTGACGCCTCCAGCGTGCCGATCTTCTCCGGAAGCCACTCGTCGTCCTGGTCGGCGAGCGCAATGAGTTCGCCGGTGCAGAGCGAAATGGCGCGGGCGAAGTTGTCCGACGACCCGAGCCGCGTGGGGTTCACCTCGACGCACACGCGGAACGGCGCCTCCGCCGCAAACGCCCGCAGCAGCTCGACGGTGCGGTCGGTCGAGCCGTCGTCGCAGGCGACGATCTCGTCGGGCAGGCGCTCTTGCGCGCGGATGCTGGCGAGCTGGTCCGGCAGGAACCGCTCGCCGTTGAACGTACACAGCGCGACCGACAGCCTCATGCGGGGCGCTCCGGCCGGGTCCAGCGGTACGCCCACCAGATGAGCACGCCCTGGAGCGGCAGCCGCGCGAGCAGCAGCCACGCCGGGAAGCGCGGGAAGAGGTCCGGGTTCGCCGCCATGTGGACGTTCGCCGGGAACACCGCGGCGAGCAGCGCGACCAGTCCCCACCCGGCGACCGGCGCCGTCCGCGCCGGCAGCGCGAGCAGCCCGAGTACCACCTCCGCGACGCCGCTCCAGAACACGAGTTCGGCGTGCCACGGCAGGTACGGCGGCATGATGCCGACGTAGAAGTCGGGGTTGACGAAGTGGTTGACCCCGGCGGCGGCGAACGCCAGCCCAAGCCCCCACCGGCGGACGACAGCCCCGCGCGTCATTCGGCCCTCCCCGGGGCAGGATAGGGCGCGGCGGGCCTCACGGACTGAAGCCCGGAGGGCGCCCCTCGTAGCCCGGGGTGGCAACCCCGGGCGGGCGACGGCGGTGTCACTGGTGCGTTACCCCACACGCTTCGCCCCAGGCCGCCCGGGGTTGCCACCCCGGGCTACGAGGGGCGCCCTCCGGGCTGAGGCCATGCCCCGCGAACCGCGTGGTTGCATCGGCGCCGCGGGCGGGTAGGATGGGGCCGTTCCCCCACCCCGCCGGGGCCGCGCCATGCCGACCGACCCGTCCCGCCGCGACTTCCTCCGCGCCACCGCCGCCGGCGCCGCCGGCCTCGCCCTCGCGCCGGCCGCCGCCGCGGCGCCGCTCGCGCCCGGCGGCACGGCGAAGTCGTGCATCTTCATCAACCTGATCGGCGGGCCGAGCCACCTCGACACGTTCGACCCGAAGCCCGCCGCGCCGGCCGAGGTGCGTGGCCCGTTCGCCCCAATCCCGACGCGCGTCCCCGGCGTCCACCTGAGCGAGCTGTTCCCGCGGCTCGCCGCCGTCGCGGACAAGTTCAGCCTGATCCGCTCGATGCACCACGACGCTCCGCCGATCCACGAGGCGGGGTTGCAGCTCAATAACACCGGCCGCCTGTTCCGCGACGGCCCCGCGTGGCCGAACGCGGGGGCGGTGATGGCGCACCTGTACGGTTCGCGCAACGGCGTGCTGGGTTGGCTCAAACTTCCCGGAGACGACATCGACACTGGCATCCAGATCAGCCGCGGGCTGGACCTCGACCACGGATTCCTCCCCACGCCAGATCGCACGGCGCTGATCCCGCGGTTTGTCGGCGCCCCATTCCCGATGGCCTGCCAACTGGCCGAGAGTGCCGTCGGTGACGGCGTCCGGTTCGTCACGATCAACCAGTTCCCCACCGTCTTCGACGCTCCCTCGTGGGACTGCCACGCCGACCGCGGCTCGCTCGCCACCACCCTCGACGACTACCGCACCACCGTCGCGCCGTCGTTCGACGCGGCGTTCGCCGGGCTGTTGACTGACCTCGAAGACCGCGGGCTGCTCGACACGACGCTGGTGGTGGCGACCGGCGAGTTCGGGCGGACGCCAAGGCTCAACGCCAACGGCGGCCGCGACCACTGGGCCGGGTGCTGGACGGCGCTCGTCGCCGGCGGCGGGGTGCGGGGCGGGCGCGTGGTCGGCCGTTCGGACGCGACCGGCGCCGGACCCACCGACCGTCCCGTGACGCCGCCGGAACTGGTGGCGACGGTGTTCCACGCGCTCGGCGTGCCGGCCGGCGCGACCATCCCCGGTCCGGCCGGCGCGCCCGTCGCGGTGTACCCGGCGGCGCCGGTGTGCGAGCTGTTCTGACGCCCCTGTGACACCGCTGACGCCGCCCGGGGTTGCCACCCCGGGCTACGAACGGCCGCCCCTCCGGGGCTGAAATCCGTTGGCTCGGAGCTTGAGCCCCCGGATGGGGGCGCTCGTGCTTAGCCCGGGGTGACAACCCCGGGCGACTCTTCCCCACCCACCACCCGCCCGCCATGAAACACCTCCTCCCCGCGCTCGCCCTCCTCGCCGCCGCGACCGCCGCGCCCGCGGCCGAGCTGCCGAACACGAAGCCGCTCACGGAGACCGGCGACCTCGCGGCGAAGATGGTCGCCGGGATGCACAAGTACCTCGACCGCGCTACCGCCGAGTCGGTGCAGAAGCGCGCCGCGCTGTGGAAGCCCGACTTCACCAGCCCAGAGGCGTTCGACAAGTCCGTCGAGCCGAACCGCGAGCGGCTCCGCAAGTACCTCGGCGTCGTGGACCCGCGCGTCGAACCGCGGCTGGAGTACGTCGGCGGCCCGGGCGCCCCGGCGCTCGTCGGCGAGACGGACGCGTTCAAGGTGTACGCGGTGCGCTGGGCGGTGCTGCCCGGCGTCGATGCCGAAGGGCTGCTACTCGAACCGAAGGGGAAGGTGAACGGCGTGGCGGTCGTGGTGCCGCACGCCGGCTGGACGCCGGAGCAGGTGTGCGGGCTCGTGCCCGGCGTGCCGGTGTCGGTCCAGATCGCCCCGTCCATCGCCGACCAGTTCCGCGTTCTGGTGCCGGTGCTCATCGACCGCAACGACACGCACTCGGGGAACCCGAAGCTCGGCCGGCAGACGAACCAGCCGCACCGCGAGTTCGTCCACCGCATGGCCTACGAGATGGGCCGCACCATGCCCGGGTACGAGGTGCAGAAGATCCTCGCCGGCGTCGACTGGCTCGTCGCCACCACGCCGGGCAAGGCGAAGGGGCGGGTCGCGCTGTACGGCCACGGCGAGGGTGCGTACCTGGCGCGCTTCGCCGGCGCGCTCGACCCGCGCATCAAGTTCGTCGCCCCGCTCGCCGACATCGTGCCGGCGGAAACGACGTGGGACCGCCCGCTCGACCGCAACGTGTGGGGGCAGCTCACCGAGTTCGGCACGGCCGAACTCAACCTGCTGATGGCCGGGCGGTTCATACCCGTCGAGCCGCAGACAGACCCGGCCCCGCCCGACGGCCGCCCGGCGGTCCACCCGCTCCTGGCATGGCCGACGTGGCCCGGCCCGCTCGCGCCGTCGGGCGGCCGTGGCGGCGGTGCCGCGCCGGGGAAGCTCGTCGTGCCCGACGTGAAGGCCTACGCGGCCGAAATCCGCCGCGGCGACGCGCTGCACGTCGGCAAGCTCTCGCTCGACTCCGACTCGAACGTCCTGTCGCTGGTGCTCGGCGTCACGGGCGACGCGGCGCCGCAGTACACGCTCGCCCGCCCGCTCACGCCGATCGAGGTCTCGAGGCGCCACAAGCGGCAGTTCGACCAGCTGGTCGGCTTCACGCAGAAGCTGTGGCGCGACAGCGACGCCACGCGACGCGCGTTCTGGGCGAAGGCGAAGACCGACTCCAGCTCGCCGCAGGCGTGGGACAAGTCGTGCGACGCGCTCCGCGAATACTTCCACAGCGAGGTGATCGGCAAGCTCCCCGAGCCGACGGTGCCGCTCAACCCGCGCACCCGGCAGGTGTACGACGAGGAGAAGTTCACCGGCCACGAGGTCGTGCTCGACGTGTACGACGACGTGTTCGCGCTCGGCATCCTGCTGCTGCCGAAGGACCTGAAGGCGGGCGAGAAGCGGCCGGTCGTGGTGTGCCAGCACGGGCTGGAGGGCACGCCGCGCAGCACGATCGACGTGGAGAAGAACCCGGTCTACGACCACTTCGCGCGGCGGCTCGTCGAGCAGGGGTACATCGTGTACGCGCCCCAGAACCCGTACACCGGCCAGAACACGTTCCGGCAGCTCCAGCGCAAGGCGAACCCGCTGAAGCTGTCGCTGTTCAGCTTCATCATCCGCCAGCACCAGCGGACCATCGACTGGCTCGTCACCCTCCCCTACGTGGACCACACCCGCATCGCGTTCTACGGCCTGAGCTACGGCGGGAAGACGGCGGTGCGCGTGCCCGCGGTCGAGCGCCGCTACTGCCTCTCCATCTGCTCCGGCGACTTCAACGAGTGGGTCGGGAAGAACGTGTCGGCCGACCTGGACCGCAGCTACATGTGGACGGGCGAGTACGAGATGTACGAGTTCGACCTGGGGAACACCTTCAACTACGCGGAGATGGCGTACCTGATCGCGCCGCGGCCGTTCATGGTCGAGCGCGGGCACGACGACGGCGTCGGCACCGACGAGATGGTGAGCTACGAGTACGCCAAGGTGCGCTACCTGTACGCCAACCGGCTGAAGCTGCCGGAGCGGACGGAGATCGAATACCAGGTCGGCGGGCACCGCGTCTTCAGCCGCGGCACGTTCGCGTTTCTCGCCCGGCACCTGGGGAAGTGAGCGGCCCGCCGCGGCCGTGAGCGACGGGTCGTTACCATACTTTTCGGCCCCGGCCACACTTCTGCCGGGGGCCGAAATCGGGGCCGTTTTTTCGCCGCCCCGTGAGCCCCCGTTCCCGGGGTTTACACCGCGTAAACCCCCGTGATTTCAGGACACATTTCAGGCCCGATCCGCGGTCCGCGGGGGGCCGCGCTGTTCTACATCTGAGTGTCGCGGTGGCCCCTCCTCCGGGGTCAGCCGGAATGACCCGGGATGTGGTCATGAAATTGACACAAACGCTACGGGCGTTAGAATACCAATCTTTGATGCTGGTTAGCTGCTTTATAGCAGCGAAGCCTGTGTCTCTGACCGACCCGCCCGTCGTCGGTTAACGCCCCCAAACGCTCGGCTGACCGGCACCCGCTGCCCGCGGGCCCGGCACCGGGCCGTACACACGCCCCGCCCGCACCCGCGCAGGCCGGCCCCACGCCGGTCCCGTCCGGGGTGCGCGCCGGGCCGGACGGAGCACCGCCGATGACCCGCACCGTGCTGTCGCTGGAAGGCCTCGAAGCCCGCGAAGTCCCGGCGGTCACCATCCAGATCGACTACTCGTTCGACGCGAACGGGTTCTTCAACGACCCGACCCGCCGGGCGATCCTCCAGCAGGCCGCGAACGACATCGCCGCCCACCTGGACAACACCCTGCCGGCCCTGACCCCGGGCGGCGGCAACAGCTGGAGCGCCCGGTTCTTCAACCCGGCCACCGGCGGCGAGGTGTCGGTCCCGAACCTGACCGTCGGGGCGAACACGATTGTCCTGTTCGCCGGCGGCCGCGACCTGAACGGGGCCGAGGCCGGGGTCGGCGGGTACGGCGGGTACTCGGCCAGCGGCAGCCAGGCGTGGTTCGACTCGATCCGCGGCCGGGCCGGGTACGGCCTGTGGGGCGGGGCGCTGTCGTTCGACACCCACGGCACCGACTGGTTCTTCGGCACCACCACCGCCGGCATCGGCGCCAGCCAACTCGACTTCTACAGCACCGCGGCCCACGAGATCACCCACGCCCTCGGCATCGGCACCGCGCCGCAGTGGAACGCCCTCACCGCGACCGGCGCGTTCACCGGCCCGACGGCGGTGGCCGTCTACGGCGGGCCGGTCCCGCTCGGCCCGGACGGCGACCACTGGGCCGAGGGGCTCCAGGTCGGCGGGAAGGACGTGTCGATGGACCCCTACGCCACCCTCGGCGGACGGGTGCAACTGTCGGCCCTCGACTACGCCGGCCTCAAAGACCTCGGCTGGACGGTCTCCGACGTGCCCGGGGTCCCCGGCGCCGGGCCGTCGTTCACCCCGCCGGTCACCGCCGACACGCCGGGCACCCCGGTCGTGCTCACCGGCCCGACCGACGGCACCGCCCAGGTGTACACGCTCGGTGGCGACAACACGCTCACCCCGGTCGGCGGGCGGCAGAGCCCGTTCGGCTCGTACACCGGCGTCATCCGGTCGGTGGTCGGCGACTTCAACGGCGACGGCACGAAGGACTACGCCTTCGCCACCGGCGCCGGGACGGCCGCCACGGTCCGCGTCTTCGACGGGAAGACCGGCGGCGAGCTGGTGGCGCGGACGGCGGTCCTCGACGGGTTCGCGGGCGGCGTGTTCCTGGCCGCCGGCGACATCGACCGCGACGGCCGGGACGAACTCGCGGTGTCGGCCGACGCCGGCGGCGGCACGCGGATCAGCGTGTACCGGGTGGCGGACGGCGGGCTGACGCTGGCGGCCGACTTCCTGGCGTTCGGTGACGCGAACTTCCGCGGCGGCAGCCGGGTGGCGATGGCCGACGTCAACCGCGACGGGGCCGCCGAGGTGGTGGTCGGGGCCGGCCTCGGCGGCGGCCCGCGGGTGGCGGTGTACGACGGGGCGACGCTCGCCGCCGGCGGGGCGCAACGGCTGGTGCCGGACTTCTTCGCCCTCGACCCGAACCTGCGGAGCGGGGTGTACGTGGCCGCCGCGGACGTGGACGGCGACGGGTACGCGGACGTGATCTACAGCACCGGCAACACCGGCGGCCCGCGGGTGCGGATCGTGAGCGGCGCGGTACTGGTGGCGAACCCCGGGGCCGACCTCGCCGCGCTGCCGGCGCTGGCCGACTTCTTCACCTGGGACGAGAACGACCGCTCGGGCATCCGGATCGCGGCGAAGGACGTGGACGGCGACGGCCGGGCGGAACTGGTCGTCGGCGGCGGGAACAAGGACGCGGCGACGGTGCGGGTGGTCCCGTTCGACCAGTTCAACACCCCGACGACGCCGGTGACGAACCCGTTCGGCAACCCGGCGACCATCGACGGGGTGTACGTCGGGTGAGAACGGTGCGGGCGAACGGCCGGCGCGGGCGAACGGCCGGCGTGAGCCGGCTGGTCGTTGGAACAGGCACCTGCCACCGCGACCAGCCGGCTCACGCCGGCCGTTCGCCCTTTTCACCGCCGCGCCGCCAGCGCGAAGAACCTCGACTGCTCCGGGCTGGTCGGCGCGCGTGTTCGGGGGACCGGGTTCGCCGGGTTGAATTTTGTCACGTTCCTGCGTTACAATCATTGTATTCCAAATCAGACCGCAGGAGCAATGCCCATGCTTCGCCCACGCCTCCTAGCCGTTCTGACGGCCGTCGTGGTCGCCACCGCCGCCCCCGCACAGCAGCCCACGGGCACGACCCCCGCTTACCCCAACGACCTAGCCGTGGGGCCGTTCCCGGCCACCCTCGCCCCGGCTTACGACACATCCAAATCCCAGGAGGAGAACACGGCGCGGCCGGTCGAAGTTCGGTTTATCACGAAGCAGCAAGTGGTGACCTGGGAGAAGAACGTCGTCAAGGTCTATGAGGCGAAGAAGGTGTGGTCGGTGGCGGCGCTGACGACCGACGGGAAGGAGGATACCAAGCGGGTGTGGAGGCTCAACAAGCAGACCGGGGAGATGGCCCGGGAGCAGCACCCCACCCTCCCACTCAACCAGCTGCCGTCGACCCTCCCGCCGCCGATCAACACCACCCTGAATCCGGTCACGGATAAGCAGTTGTCCGTCTACCTCCTGCTCCGCGCCGAGCGGTTGCACCGGCTCGTCGACTGGGCGATCGACCGGCGGGACAAGGCGGGCGCGGGCGACCTGGTCCGGTTCGGGGGGCGGCTCCGGGAGGTGGCCCGCGCGAAGGGGCTGCCCCGGGAGATCGCCGACCTGTACGCCCTCGACCGGTACGTCGCGGACCAGTTCACCCACCTGGAGCGGCAGGACGCAACCCTGAAGACCCTCCGCGACATCAAGTTGAACGCCGACCAGCAGGTCCAAGCGGCGTTCCGGGATGGGGTGCGGTGGAGCGCGCGCCGTATCGGCGCGGGGGGCGACGCTCGTGACATCGTCGACGAGGCGGCGGTCTTCGACGAGCGGAAGGAGTGGATCGAGGAGCAGGCCAAACTCCTCGCGGACGAACCCCAGCGGGAGTTCCGGGAGGCCGTCGCCGCCCGGGCCGCGGACCGGGCCGGGCTGGTCCGCCGGCTCGACCAAGCGGCGGGCGCGCTGCGCATCGACCCGGGGGTCTTCACCCGGCTGGAAGACTTCGCCAAGCAGTTCGCCGCGAACCGGGACGATGCCGGCGCCGCCGACCTCCTGTCGGCCCGCGCCGACCTGGCGGCGAACGCCGCCGCCGGCCGGCGCTTCCCGCTCCTGGAGTGCGACATCCTCCGCCTGAAGGCGCGGGTATTGGATGCCGGCCCGGTCGCCGACCGGGTCGCCCAGGCGGAGAAGATGATGGCCCTGTCGCGGACGGCCGAGGCGGCGGCCCGGGACGTGCCCGACCTGTCGGAGTTCGTCGGGGACCGGGTCGAGGTGCTCACCACCGCCGCCGAGCTCGCCCACCGGGCGGTGACCGTCGGCCACGGGCCGAGGTTGTGGTCGATGGCCTACGACCCGCGGGCCGAATACGGGGTCCGGCTGGCCGACCAGGCGCTCAAGTACGGGCCGCTGTTCGACCCCGCCGGGCGCGCCCGGGCCGTCCGGGCGTGGTGCCTGTTCCAGCGCGGCATGTACCAGGACGCGGCCGTCCAGGGGAAGGAGATCGGCGAGTTGCGGAAGTCCGACCCGACCACCCAATATAACCTGGCGCGGGTGTACGGGAGGGTTCTGTCCGGCCGGTCGCCGAAGGACTGCCAACCGGCCGCCGACTATCTCGAACGCGCGATCGGAGGTGGGTTCTACAACATGGCGGATGCCAAGACCGACCCGGACCTGAACGCCGCCAAGAACACCCCGGGCTGGAAAAACCTGCGCACGGCGAACGTGGAGGGGGTGATGGAGGCGTCCGCCGGGACCGGCGGACAGACCCGGTTCATCCTCTGGCTCCACAACAAGTCGCGGTTCGCCCTCAAGGATGTGGACGTGAGCTACGCGGGGCGGGTCAAGGTCGGGCGGGACTGGGTGAAGTACAATCGCGCCCCGAAAATCGGCTACCTGCCGGCGGGCGAGAAGTTCCCAATCGACGACCTCCCGCCGGGGAACGACATCGACCTTGCCCCCAGCGTGACGCTGACCAGCCCCATCAGCCTGGTCGAAGGCAGCCAAGTCACCGTGACTGTGCGCAGGGGTCAGGCTGGGTATGTTCCGCTGTGGCTCCGGGCCAACCCGTTCCCGTTCGGCGGGTTCTGACCGGCCGCGCCTCGCTACGGCCGCGCCGCGAGCGCGAAGAACATCGACTGCTCCGGCCCGGTCGGCTTGCGGACGTACATCACGCCCAGCCACACCCCGGGGCTCACCTCGCGGACCTCGTCGCGCACGTCCGGGAACAGCCGCGACGTGCCGGCGTAGTCCATGATGACCGCCGGGCGGCCGTCCAGCCAGCTCTCGCCGACGTACACCCGGGCGTGGACGGCGCGCACCCCCAGCACGCGGTTCACCATCATCCCGTCGTCGGTGAACACCTTCCCCTGCCACAGGATTCGCGTCACCCGCGACGCCGGCACCGTCAGCCGGCTGCCGGGGTTGCGGATCGCGCGGCCGGTCGTGACGCCGGCCGGGACGTGCCCGATCTCGGCGGCGCGGTACAGCGCCTCCAGCTGCGCGCGGTCCATGCGCACGAGTTGGTCGAGCGTGTACCCGGGGCAACAGTCGGGCGGGGCCGCGGCGGCGAGCGTGGCAGCGGCGACGGCGGTGGCGAACATGGGGCCTCAGTCCAGCGGCGGGAGGATGTCGGGCTCGACCTGGTAGCCGTCGGCCAGCGCGTTCGTCGTGCTGAACAGCCCGACCACGGCCAGCGCCTCGCCGAGCGTCTCGGCGTCCACGCCGAGCTTCCGCAGCGCGGCGGTGTGGGAGTTGACGCAGTACGCGCACCCGTTGGCCGCCGACACGGCCAGCGCGATCAGCTCGCGCTCGCGCGGCGTCAGCCGGCCGCCGCCGGCCGCCTCGGGGTGCATGATCGCCTTGAGGCGGGACCACACGAGTTCGAGGTGTGCCGGGTTCGTCGCCAGCACCCGCCACAGGTTCGGGACGCGGTCGATCCCCTTCGTGCGGCGGATGTCGGCGTAGACCTCGGCCACCACCCCGGTCGCGGATTCTTCCGGGACCGGGGACACGGTGGCGACGCGGCCGGCGGGCATGGGGTTGCTCCTGGCGCGAGGCCGCAGGCGGCGTTACGGCGTCGAGGTCAGGTTGACCTCGAACACGAGGTCGGCGTTGGGCGGGATGCTGGCGCTCGGCGGGTTGCTGCCGTACGCGAGCGCCGCCGGGATGACGATGCGGCGCTTGCCGCCGACCTTCATGCCGTCGAGCCCGCTGACGAACCCCGGGATCAGGTTCGAGGTGGTCAGCGTCCGGCCGGTCAGGGTGCCGCTGTCGAACACGGTGCCGTCGGTCAGGTAGCCGGTGTAGGTGGCGGTGAACAGCGACCCGGTGGTGATGGCGGCGCCGCTCCCGGTCGTCACGTCCCAGACGCGAACGCCGTCGGACTTGGCGACGAACCCCGGGTCGGAGAGCGAGAACGGCAGGGTGCCGGCGGGCGTGTCGCTGCCGTCGCCGTCGGTGCCGCCGTCGCCCGACAGGTCCGGGCCGAACACCGTGCCGCCGTCGGCCGGCGGCGGGGGCGGCGGGGGTGGGACGATGGGCGTGCCGCCGAACCCGCGCGCGTACACGTCCGCGTACACGCCGTTCAGCGTCGCCTGAACCTCGGCCCCGGCCAGCTGCATGAGGAACCGCTGGAGTTCCGGCGACACCACACCCGGGTTGGCGGCGAGGCTGGCCTGGAGGCCGGTGCGGTAGCCGTTCAGCGTGGCGGCGTCGGTGCGACTCTGCTGGGCGGCGAGCGGCAGCATGAACGCGAGCTGACCGACCTGGATCGCCGTGAACCCTTCGTGGAGGGTGGTGCCGAGGTGGAGCAGGTCGCCGGTCGAGTTCACCGTGCGGGTGTACGCGGCCACGACCTCGGTCTCGGCGGCGCTGGCTGGTACGAGGCGGGTCTCCAGCCCGTCGAGCGTGGGGCGAAACGGGCGCGGGTCCATGCGGCCTCCTGCACGGCGGGCCGTCAGCGGGACGGCCTGTAACAGAAGTATCGGCTGTACCGGGTGCCCGACTTGAGGAAGCCCCACCGCTCCACCGGCCCGGTTTTCAGCCTAACGGCCAGGGATTCGATCGCCCGGGGCGTTGCCCCGGGCGATCGAATCTCACCCCTTCGGGGTGAAGTGGCGTGATTCGATCGGCGAACCAACTTCGCCGGTCCCACCAGGCCAGACACCTTCAACCGGCCCGTGTATCAGATGACATGTCATCAGGGGCGCCTACGAGCTCTGCCCGACCGGCGCCGACCCCTCGGCCACCTGCTCGGTCTTCTCGGCGGCGGTGCCGAGGTGCTCGGCGGCGGCCCCGGCGGCGCCCTGCACCGCCCCGGCCAGCGCGGCCGCGCCCACGTCCACCAGCACGCTCTTCGCCTCCTCGGCCACCTTCGCCATCACCGTCTTCGGCTTCGCGCGCACGGCCTTCTTCTTCGGCGCGGCCTTCTTCGCCGCCGGCTTGGCGGTCGTGCGGGCCGCGACGTTCACCGCCGGCTTCTTCGCGGCCGGCTTCTTCGCCACGGCCGCCTTCGCGGTCGGCTTCGCCACGGTCTTCTTGGCGGCCTTCACCGCCGGCTTCTTCGTCGCGGTCGCGGTCTTCCCCGCCTTGGCGGGGGCGGCCTTCTTGGCCGGCTTCGCGGACGCTTTCGCCACGGTCGTGTCTCCCGGAGTGGACGGTGTGTGGACGGTGCCCAGCAGGCGGTCCTTGAGGGCGGACAGCCCGCCCTCGATCGACCGCCGCGTGTCGGCCATCGCGGCCCGGATCAGCCCCGGGTCGCCTCCAGTTGCCCGGTCAGCCATTCGAGGTTCTCCCCGAGGGCGTCCGTGGTTTCGGGGAGCGGGCGGAGCGACGCGAACCCGTCGCGCCCGGCGAGGAGGAGCTTCGCCCCGGCGGCCCCGAGCCCGGCCGCGGCGAGGGCGTAGCCCCACCCGAGCGGCAGCCCGGTGACCCGGCTCAGCCCGCGCGCCGCGGCCAGCCCGGCGAGGAACCCGCCGGCCGCCACCAGCCCGCCCCCGGCCGCCACGCACGCCGCCGCGCCGCCGGCCTTCCGCAACTCCTGCCCCGCCTCGGCGCGGAAGAGTTCGACCTGCTGCCGGACGAGCGCCTTCGCGTCCGCCGCGAGGTCGCGGACGATGGCCCCGAGGTGCGGCGGCGGGTCGGCGGTCGGCTTCGTCGGCACGGCGGCATCTCCTGCTGCGGCGAGTCGCCGCACGCCGCACGTCCGAGCAACTGCGATGCCGCTGTGACTGTACCACATCCACAGGACGCGCAAGACCAATTCGCGCGACTCCGCGGAAGCCGGTGGCGTGGCGCGCGACGGTGTGGTATCCCGGGCTTCTGTAGGTCGGGTCGGGCGAACGGCCGGCGTGAGCCGGCTGGTCGTTGGTGTGGAAGCCCGAGCGCGAAGTCGGCCACGCCACGAGCCGCGACCGCGTGGGAGCGGCCGGCGTACCGCGCGGGCCGCGGTCGGCGGAGTTCGGTTCCGCAGCCGCTCCCTGCCGGTCGCGGCTCGTGGTGCTGCGGTCACCCCGCCGAAGCACGAGTACCAACCACCAGCCGGCTCACGTCGCGGGCAGGCAACCGCCTGTTGGATGATTCTGGACGACGGCTTCGTGCAAGGTCGACGCCGGGCTGGTCTCGGACGAGCACCTGTCATCCGCAACACCCGAAAGGACGCGAAATGTCACGAAATGTCACGTATCGGGCGTGGAGCTGCGGTGCGATTCGGATGCAAAATTAAGCCACGAATGACTTTAGGTGATCGCCCGCCATCTGCGGCATCCGGAAATCCGGTCACTTATGGTCACGTATCAAGCGCAGATAAGACCAATGACTGGGACCAGAGGCCGACGCGTATCGGATCGGCCTTCCTCCTACGTTCCCCTCCCGGAACCCCTCCCATGAAGTCCCTCCTCCCCGCGCTCGCGCTCCTCGCCGCGACCCCCGTCGCCGCGCAGACACCCGCTGCCGACGCGCCCGCCGGCCCCGCCGACCTCATCGTGCACCGCGCCAAGGTGCTCACCGTGGACGCCAAGTTCACCGTCGCCGAGGCGGTGGCGGTGAAGGGCGGGCGGATCGTGTCCGTCGGCACGAGCGCCGACGTGCTCAAGCAGAAGGGGCCGGCCACGCGCGTCATCGACGCCGCCGGCAAGACGGTGCTGCCCGGGCTGTACGACAGCCACACCCACCCGACCGGCGCCGCGTACAGCGAGGCCGCCGGGCCGCTGCCGCTGCTGAACAGCATCCCCGAGGTGCAGGCGTTCATCCGCGAGAAGGCGAAGACGACGCCGGCCGGCAAGTGGATCGTCATCCGCTACGCCTTCCCGACGCGCCTCAAGGAGGCACGCTTCCCGACGCGGGCCGAGCTCGACGCCGCCGCGCCCGACCACCCGGTTCTGTACCACGCCGGCCCGGCGGGGGTGGCGAACACGATGGGGCTGAAGGTGTCCGGCGTCACGAAGGACACACCTCACCCGCGCGCCGGGCAGGTCGTGAAAGACCCGGTCACCGGCGAGCCGACCGGGATGCTCCGCAACGCCTACGGCGTGCTCAAGGGCGTGCCCGGTGGCTCCGACTTGCTCACGGTGGAGCAGAAGAAAGCAGCGCTGCTGAAGCTGTTCGCGCTCTACAACCGCCTCGGCCTCACCAGCGTCGCCGACCGCAACGCCGGCCGCGGCGACCTCGACAGCTACCTCGCACTGAGCCGCTCCGGCGAGCTCACCGTGCGCGTGAACGTGGCGCGCTCGTTCAACCCGATCGGCACCCGCGACGAGCTCGCCCGCCGCTTCGACGAGCTCCCCGGTGCCGACGGCCGCGGCGGCCCGACCGGGGCCGGCGACCAGTGGGTGCGCATCGGGCCGATCAAGGTGTTCCTCGACGGCGGCATGCTCAACGGCTCGGCGTACATGCGCGAGCCGTGGCCGAAGGGCGACACGTATCAGGTGACCGAGGACGACTACCGCGGCCTGCTCTTCATCCCGCCCGAGCAGGCGAAGGTGGTGGCGGAAGAGGCGGCGCGGCGGAAGTGGCAGATGACCGCCCACACCGCGGGCGAGGGGGCGATGGACGTGCTCCTCGACGCCTACGAGTTCGCCGACCGGCTCGTGCCGATCCGCGACCTGCGCTTCTGCATCACGCACGCCAACTTCCCCTCGCAGCACAACCTGGAGCGGTGTAAGCGGCTGGGCGTGTGCGCCGACGTTCAACCGGCGTGGCTGTGGAAGGACGGGCATACGCTGCTGAACGTCCTCGGCCCACGGCGGATGCGCTGGTTCCAGCCGTACAAGAGCTGGCTCGACTACACGACGGTCGGCGGCGGGAGCGACCACATGCTGCGGTTCGACCCGACGGACAGCACGAACCCGTGGCACCCGTGGCTGGGGATGTGGGTGGCGCTGACCCGCAACCTGGAGCGCGGCGGGGTGCTGGAGCCGACCGAGGCGCTGACCCGCGAGCAGGCGCTGCGCCTGTACACGATCAACAACGCCTACCTGCACCACGAAGAGACGGAGAAGGGCTCGCTGGAGGTGGGCAAGCTCGCCGACCTGATCGTGATCGACCGCGACTACCTGTCGTGCCCGGTGGACGCGGTGAAGGACACGCGCGTGCTGCTGACGGTGGTCGGCGGCCGGGTGGTGTACGAGGCGAAGTGACGGCGATCGCAGCTTTGTGTAGACCTTGAGTTGTCACGCCCCAAGCCGGGTCGCCGTCGCCCGATCCGCCGCCGCGAGAGCGGTTTGCCCAAGTCGGTCGTAGACATCGGCCCGTGCTAGGTATTGGTGAGCGGACTCTGGCTGCACGGCGATGGCGCGACTGAGATCGTCCGCTGCGCCGGTCAGGTCGCCCGCGGTGGTCCGTGCAGAAGCGCGGGTGCGGAGTAGGTACGGGTCGCCGGGGGCAAGCCGAACGGCGGCGTCGAACGCCGCAAGAGCGGCCGCGATGTTGCCCAGCCGTTGAAGCAGCATCCCGCGGTTCTTGGTCGGCATCGGGTTTTCAGGTGCCAACCGCGCGGCTTCGGCGAAATCGGCCAGTGCCTGCTCTGCCTTCCCGATCTCCCAGTACGCCACGCCGCGGTTGTTGAGCGCGGCCGTATTCGCCGAGTTTCCCGCGAGGTGGTCGGACAGGAAGCGGATGACCTCCTCGTAGTCTTCCTCCTCGTCGTACATCAGAGCGGCGTAGCACTCGTGGAGAAGGTGGTTCCCCATTACAGCACCCATCGGAATAGTCATGGCGACCGGGCACCCGGCGTCACACATCGCACAGCCGCACGGCCTGCCGCAAGCCTTCGAGCGGGTTGCGCGTCGGGATGAACTCCTGCCCGACGAACCCGGTGTACCCCACGGCGACGAGCTTCCGCATCACCGCCGGGTAGTTGACCTCCTGGTTCTCGTCGAGCTCGCCGCGGCCCGGCACCCCGGCCGTGTGGACGTGCCCGATGACGTCCTTGTTCGCCTCGATGCGGCGGATCACGTCGCCGTGCATGATCTGGACGTGGTAGATGTCGAACAGCAGCTTCACCCGCGGCGAGCCGACCTTGCGGACGATGTCGGCGCAGAAGTCGAGGTCGTCGCCCTGGTAGCCGGGGTGCCCCTTCATCGGGTCGGACGAGTCGCGGGTGTTGAGGTGCTCGAGGCACACCGTCACGCCCTTCCGCTCCGCGTGGCGGGCGAGCTCCTTCAGCCCGGCGATGCAGTTCCGCGCGGCCTCGTCCTGCGGGATGGCGCCCGAGGCGGGGTCGTCCGGGTTCCGCCACTTGTAGCCGACGAAGGTGATGGCCGCGGGGAACCGGGCGTCCGCACAGGCGTCGATCATGCGGCCGGTGCGCTCGAGGTTCTCGGCGTGGAACTGCGGGTTGTTGAACCCGCGCATGAACGGCGCCCCGGGCATGCCGTTGGGCGCCAGCGCGCAGGTGAGCCCGTGCTTGACGAGGACGGGCCAGTGCTCCGGCCCGATGACCTCGATCGACGGCACGCCGAGTTGCCGGGCGACCTCGCAGACGCGCTCGACGCCCCACTGCTCGCCGCGGGCGTTGAAGCACCAGTAGACGATCGACTGGCGGACGCGCCCGTTGCGGGCCGGCTGCGCCTCGGCGCCCTCGGCCACGACCCCGACGGCGGCAGCGGCGACGGCCCCTTGCAGCACCTGACGACGATCGGGATCGGGCATGGGGAATGCTCCGGGAGGGATGGCCGGAGTATACCCGCCCACCCCGGCGGGGCAACGGCCGGGCGCACGAACCCGGATTTCGCCCCGTGGCTCCTCTTGTCGGACGACGAGGTGTGGCTTAGGATTTCAACGGCTAGATTCCTCTGTAGCTCAGCGGTAGAGCAGCCGGCTGTTAACCGGCGGGTCGAAGGTTCGAATCCTTCCGGAGGAGCTCGCGATCTGGTGCGAACTCGCACCGACCGAGTAGTTAACACCGACACCC
>VFQN01001401.1_pt1 | contig 40579 bp, 31 predicted proteins | sample 3512371 | NCBI WGS metagenome assembly VFQN01 (sample SAMN10412370, study PRJNA504923) | tailings metagenome | isolation source: Replicate 2 from Balatoc abandoned mine | place: Philippines: Itogon, Benguet | collected 2017-08-28 | reverse complement strand
CTCCGAACCCAGGGCGGCGGGCCTTCGGCCCTTGCCCTGGGCTGAGGGCTCCCAGCCCTTCGGGCTGAAAACCCGATCCATCGCGACGCCTCGTTTGAAACTCTGTCACGCTCCGGACTCCGACGAACCCGCGTTACCGTTCAACGCTATTCGGTATCACTCCAGTATTGGCACCGGATGTTGCCTGCCCGCAACGTGGCGCATGGCCGGCGAGAGTTGGTGGGTCGTTGATTCCGGCAGCTGGACCAACGACCAGCCGGCTCACGCCGGCCGGTCGCCGGACTCGACACCGAGCGGTAGACGCACCACTACGAGGGACGCGTTGATGACCGGCACCGTCAACGCCATGCTCGTGTGCTGCCCCGGCACCTTGCCGCAGGTGTACGAGTTCGCCCCCTGCCCGGGCCGGTCACTCGTCGCCGCCTTCGAGGATCGCGCCGCCACGCTGGCGGCCGAGCTCGGCGAACCGCGGCTCGAAACCCGCCTCGACTGGTATCCGCACGCCGAGGCCGCCGCGTGCTGGGTGCGCGGCTCGAAGACGGTCGTCCTGGTCCGCGAGCGTGAGGGCCGGTGCGGCGCGCGGGTCGTCCTGTGGTGCGTGACGGACGACGAACGCGCGACGCTCGCGGAGGCCGAACGCACCCGCGCCGCCCGCGTGGCCGAGGCCGCGTTCGACCGCGACTGCGCCCGTCGCCTCGCCGAGTTGTCGGAACCGGGGTTCGGCAAGTTCTTGCGCCGCAGGGCACTCGCGGACGACCTGGCCTTGTCCGACCGGGCCGACGACCTGCTGGCCCTGGCGCTCGCCGACGCGGACGGCGAGATCCGCTGTCACGCCGTCGATCTGGTACTCGAACTGAACGGCGTCCGCGCCCTGCCGCGCGTGACGCCACTGTTCGACGACTCCGAAGATTGGGTCCGCCACCACGTCGTCGGCAGCATGGGGCACTACGGCGACGGGTCGGTGGTGGGCGAGCTGCTCGTCAAGCTCCGGTCCGACCCGGACGCGGGGGTGCGCGGCGAGGCGGCGTATTCGCTCGGCCACATCGGCGACCCGCGGGCGATCCCGGACCTGCTCCACGCGCTCGATCACGACACGGAACCGGACGCGCTCGGCCACACGCCGAGTTCGACGAGCGCGACGGCGCTGGACAACATCCTCGGCACGCACGAGACGCGCGTCGCCCACGGCGACGGGCTGTGCTCGCTCGCCCCACGGCCGCCGGACTACGAGTCGCTGAAGCGCCGGGCGCGCGAGCTGTACGAGCGGTGGCAGGCGGGCGGGGCACGTTCGTAACGGGGTTGTGTCGCCCGCTCCGTCACTTGTCTTTGGCGGGGAGGACGGAGAACTCCTTCACGTCGACCTGGCTCGTGGCGGCCTTGACCGTGATACGCGAGGGCGCGCTCAGGTCATACGCCCGCTGCTCGGCGAACACCACTTTGCCGTCCACCGACACCGACATGCCCTCCGCGGTCAGCCGCCACCGGAGCGTGTACCACGTGTTGGCCTTGAGCGGCGTCACCGGCGCGGTCGCGATGCTCCCGCTCTCGAGCCTGTTGTTTCCGTCCGGCCGGTGTACCCGCAACTGCTTCGGGTTCAACTCCCAGTTGAAGATCACGCAGGACCCGCGGTGGGCGAGGACTCGAATGTTCTCCAGTTCGGTCCGGGCCACCATCACGATCTCGACCGGCCCGGTGTACTCCCGCTTGGTCGGAACGAGCGTCTCCTTCTGAATCCGCAGGAACCCGTCGTTGGCGGTCGCGCCGGCTGTGGCGGTATCCAGGTACTGCCAGACCGAGGACGCGGAGCGTCGGAGCTCCCGCAACTCGCCCTCGACCTCGGCGGCCGTCAAATCCCGCCCGGCCTTCGTGAGCTCCTTGATGGCAGTTTCGAGAGCCTTCTCCCGCTCCTTCCGGGCGGCTTCGAACCGGGTGAGGGGGAACTTCGCGACGCTCGCCGGGTGCTCCTCGGCCTGGGCGAACGCCTCGCGCTCGGCGACGATCTGGTCGAGCAGTTTCTTGTTCCCGGCGGCCCGGGCGGACTTCTCCTTCTCGTCCAACCCGGTCCGCACCGCCTCGCGGTACTGGGTCCGGGCCTGCTCGTACTTGACCTTCGCCTTGTCCAGCTTCTGGCGGACCGGGTCGGTGCTGTCCTGGCCGGCCACGCCCAGACCGGTGCACAGCACGAGGGCAAGTAGCGCGCGCGGCATTTCGTTCTCCAGATCAATACACAGGGCGAAGTTATGATAACCACGTGCGCCCGTCGGTGCCAGACTGTGCAAGGGATGCGGGTGCCGGCGGATAGGTCCGTGTGATACCGAATCGCGTTGAACAGTAACGCTGGTTCGTCGGAGCCCGGAGCGTGAGCGACGGGGTAGGCGACCCCGTCGCTCACGCTCCGGGCTCCGACGGCCGCGTTTCAGTCCGCGGCGGTGACGCGAACGCCCCGGGGTCCGGCTCCCCGGACCCGATCTGAAACTGCGGAGCGTGGGTTCGCGGTCACCGCCAGCCGCGGCGCCGCCATCTCTCATCGACTTTTCGGCTCACGACGCCCGGCCGACCGGGGTAGAAGGGTGGTGCCCCTCGAAGGAGGCTCACCCGTGCGAATCCTTGTCACAATCGCGTTCGCAGCCGTGACCGCGACGGCCGCCGGGCAGCCTCCGGGTGGGGACGACGGCGCCCGCCTACTCGCGCAGTGGGAACAGCGGAGAACAATCCCTGCAACGCGGTACGCACTCCGCTGGGAGCTGTTCCCGACCGAGGTCCGCCCCGGCGCCCCGAAGCCCGGCGAGGACGGGGCGTACACCGGCTCGGGCGCGGCGGTCGTGGACGTGCCCAACGGCCGGGTGCGCGTGGACCAGGACGAGTTGATGCACTTCCGGAACCGCCCCGAGCGCCTCAGCCGCGTGCGGCAAACCTTCCGCTTCGACGGCCGGGACCAGTTCGCCTACCTGGCGATCGATCTGGACGCCGCGAAAGCGCCGGCCGAGCCGAAGGTCGAACCGGTCTACGTCGGCGACTGGGGTCGGGCGATGCGCTGGCCGGGCGGGTTCGACCCACTGCTGTGGGCGCACGGGCTGACCGCGCCGGTGATCGGCTGGCACGCCGGCCCGTTTCCACAGGCGTGGCAGCCGGGGCCGGGCCGGTTCCAGCCGTCCGGACGAGAAGACGTGGCGGGCCGCGCGTGCGTCGTATTCCGTGACGCGGCGGCGACGAGCAAGACCACGCTCTGGGTCGATGCGGAACACGGCGGTGTGGTGCGGATGCGAGCGGTGTACGAGTCCGGCGGCGCCCGGGAGACGACGGTCGCGTACCGCGACACGCCGCGCGGCCGCCTGCCGGCCGGCTGGGAAGAGGGCACCGCGAAGGCGAACGGGTCGGCGGTCGTGGAGCGGCGGGTGACGGTCGAGTCGGTGGCGTTCGAGCCGCCGGCGGCGGACGCCGAGTTCCGCGTGGCGTTCACGCCCGGGATGATCGTGGAGAACCGCGGCGCGTCGTCCCGCGTCACGGCCGACGGAAGCCTGGAACTGCTCAACCCGCCCGTCGGGGCGCTGCCGCAGCTGGGGGCGAAGGTGGAACGAGTCCTCGACGTGCTCGGCTGGGTCGGCACGGCCGGGCTGGCGGTCGCGCTGGCGCTGACCGGCGGGCTGGTGTGGACGCGGGGCCGTCGCTCACGCCCGGCGTCGGCGGCGTGAGAGTCCCCGAAAAAATCCGCCGCGGTCCGCGAACCACTCTGCGGCGGCGGCGTCTCTGGTAGTGAGCACGCACGAGGACGAGCGATGACCCGGTTCCCGCGACCCAATCCGAAACCGCAGAACCCGCAACCCGGGTTCGCGTTCAACGCCACCGGCTGACGCCGCCGCACCACGGGAATCTTCCGGGGCCGGGCGTCTCGCAGGGGGCGCCCGGCCCCGGTGCGTTTGCGGGGTCACTCACAGCGGTGTGGCCTAACGGTAAGGCGGCGCTCTGTTAAAGCGTCCGATGTAGGTTCGACTCCTACCGCCGCTGCTGCACGGGGATCGGCTAACGGTCGGCCGCCGGCCTTTGACCCCGGAAATGACGGTTCGAGTCCGTCTCCCCGTTTCGACAAGACATTCCGGGATCGTCTAACGGTAAGACGCCGCGCTCTGAACGCGGTGAGTGCTGGTTCGACTCCAGCTCCCGGAACTGGTGACGCCGCTGGTGTAGCTCAACTGGATAGAGCCCCCGCCTTTTAAGCGGGTGGTTGTGGGTTCGACTCCCACCGCCGGCACTGACGACGGACGACATCCCGGTGTGGCTTAGCGGTCTGAGCGTGCCGCTGAAAACGGCGAGGTGCTGGTTCGACTCCAGCCGCCGGGACTCCTTCGAGTACGGAGTGCGGAATGCGAAGGTGAAGACAGCGAATCAACCCCGCGCCCGACGCCAGGGGCCTACACACGTAGCCCAATGGTAGGGCACTAGCCTTGGGAGCTAGAGGTTACCGGTTCGAATCCGGTCGTCAGTTCGCGCAGCCTCCGGGACTCGCGCGGGGTTGTCCTTCAGGGTGTGGGTCAGAGGTTGACCACGGGTTTCGGGAACCCGCCCATGCAGGTTCGAGTCCTGCCACCCTGACTCCCGGACCGGTTCCGGGCGAGTCCGCCCCCGAGGGGGCGGGAGCGGTCCCCCGCCGGACGCGGCGCGGGGTCGCGCTCCGGCCGCGCACGCGGCCGGCTCGCCCGGGCCGGTCTACTGCGTTACGGCGCCCGCGGGACGACCACGTCCAGGTAGCCGGTGCCGAGTTCCACTTTCGCCTCCGCGGTCAGTTGACCGCCGATGCCGATCTCGAAGTGCTCCACGCCGAACTGGTACGTCCCCGGGCGCAGCCGGGTGTACGGCACGATGAATTCCCGCTCGCCGGACGGCAGTGGACGGTGGACCGGCCAGGAGCCGACGACCTGCTCGCCGCCGGCCTTGAGCGTGGCCTGTACCGGAATCCCGCCGTAGCCGCCGAGGTGCTGCACGGCCTGGTTCGTCACCAGGCCGTGCAGCGCCTCGCCCCACACGTGCCACCGCGACAACGGCCGGTGAATCTGCACGTCCGTAGTGCCGAGGTTCCGCAACACGACCGCGAGTTCAGCCACGGCCGGCGGGTTGGCTCCGATGCCCTTCCCGGGCACGACCGTCCGGAGCCCGAGTTGCAACTTGCCGACCGGCCGCCCCCAGGCAGTCGGTGGGGGCGCTTTCTGCTCGTCCGCGGGCGACGACGGGACGGTGAGGAGGACCAGCGTGACGGCACACGAGAGGGTACGCACGGTGACCCCCGCGGTGAGGTGATGGGCGCACCCAAAACGCGGACGGCGGTGGTGATGTTGGCGGGTCGAGGTTCGGGTTCTCGTAGGTCGGGTCGAGTCTTCGAGACCCGACGCTGCGCCGCCGAACACATACGACCGGGGCCGGGTACCCAAACCCATGTGGGTTCGAGTACCCGGCCCCATCGGTTGCTGTCCGCGGTGCGGTGTCAGGTCTCGAAGACTCGACCCGACCTACGGGACGATCACCACCACGGGATGAAGTTGTCGAGCAGCACCAGCCCCAGCGCGCCCGGCAGGTAGAGCAGGGACGCGCGCAGCACCCGGCGCGCCTGGCGGTCGGTGCGCGTGCGGGCGAAGCGGACGGCCTCGCGCAGGAACAGCACGCCCAGCACCGCACACCCCACCGCCGACAGCCACCCCGCCACGCCCAGCGCCATCGACAGCGCGCCCACCGGGATCAGCGCCGCACACGTCAGCACCATCACGAACGCCGTCTTGCCACCCGTCGGGTCGGTGTGCGGGAGCATCCGCAGGCCGCCGCGGGCGTAGTCGTCGCGGTACATCCACGCGATCGCCAGGAAGTGCGGCAGCTGCCACACGAAGATCACCCAGAACAGCGCGAACCCGCCCTCCGGCCGCGCCCACCCGCACGCCGCCGCCCACCCGATCACCGGCGGCAGCGCCCCCGGCACCGCCCCCACCACCGTGTTCCACACCGTTACGGTCTTGAGCGGCGTGTACACCCACACGTAGCTGACGAACGTCGCCGCGGCGGCGACGCCGGCCGGGTACGGCAGCGTGGCGAACAGGTACGCCAGCCCGAGCGCCCCGAGGCCGACGCCGAACGCCAGCGCCTCCACCGGGGCCATCCGCCCGGCCGGGAGCGGGCGCTTCAGCGTGCGGAACATCTTCGCGTCGATGCGGCGCTCGAGCCACTGGTTCAGCGCGCTGCCGCCGGCGGCGACGAGGCCCGACCCGACGAGGACGTGGAACAGCGCCGTCAGCGACGCCGCGGCGCCGGCGGCCACGAGGTAGCCGATGGCGACGGTGAACAGCGCCATCACCGCGATGCGCGGCTTGGTGAGTTCGAGGTAGTCGGCGAGGCGCGACGGGACTGCGGCTACGGGCACCGGAACCTCCGCCCCGCGCGGGAACGGCGCCAGCGGGGCGACCTCGGGCTCGACCGCAACGGCCTTCATCATCGCGTCTCCCCCGCCGCTACCAGGACCGGGGCGGCCGACTCGCCGGCCCCCGCTTCGGTCTCCACCGGCTTCCGCGCCCGCACCCGCACGGTCAGCCCCACCGCCGCCGCCAGCACGCACGTTCCGACGAGGGCGTGGCTGGTGCGGATGGCGGCCTGCTTCACGGTGACCTTCTCGTTTTCGGGAAGGAACACGCCGGCCGGCTGCCCGCGCCGCGCCTCTTCACCGAACTTCCCCATCCACGCCTCGACCCCGAGCGTCACCTGGAGGGCGACGAGCAGACCGAGGGCGACGCCCCACGGCGCGACCCGCGGTCGCGCGGCGGGCGTGGTGAACAACTCTCGGAGCAGCGACACCACCTTTGCCACCGCCAGGAAGGCGACGAGGATGTGGAGCCGCTGGCCGAGCGAATCGGGGCTGTGGCGCACCCACGCCCCGAGAGTCAGTTGTACGAACAGCAGCCCCACGAGGTCGCCGGTCGTCCATGCCAGACGCTTGCGGAGCGGGTCGTCGAGATCCGTCGCCGGCGGCCGCGCCGTGATGACCGCGATCGCAACAAATACGGCGAACGTGACCTGCCCGAAGACGCCGTGGACGGCGGCGAGGTCGGTGCCGACGAGTTCGTTGAGCTTCACCCGGAACCCGCCGAGGAGCCCCTGGATCATCACGAACACGAGCCCGACCAGCCCCGCCGCCCGCACCGCGGCGCCGCGGTTCCCCACGACCAGCCCGCCGATCGCCAGGAACACCGACGCGGCCAGCGCGGTGAGCATGGTGAGGACTACCGGCTGCGGCACGACGACGGGGACGCCGGGCTCGCGCTGGGCGATGAGCGCCCGGTGGAACTCGCCGAACGCGCCGAGGAGCACGACGAGTGCCGCGAGGCCGACGTAGCGCGCCGCGGCGACCGGGTGCGTCGCCCACAGCCCGAGCGCGAGGACACTGACGAGCCCGCCGACGAGGAACCCCACGATGCGGTGGGTGTGCTCGATGAGGTAGCCGAAGTCGAGGCGGTAGTTGTTGAACAGGTACCACGGCTCGGTGGGCCAGACCGGGTCGGCCATGCCGGCGCGGAAGCTGGTGACCATCTGCCCGAGGACGAGCAGCGCGAGCGTGGCGCACACGGTGACGCCGGCCCACAGGTGGAGCCAGCGCGGCACGGGTCGCGGCGGTACGGCGGGGTCGGTCATGGTGTCGGTCAGCGTCGCCTTCGGCTCTCGGGTCTTGTAGGTCGGGTCGAGTCTTCGAGACCCGACGCCGCGCCGCCGGTGCATTGCAATCAAACCGTGGCACGCAAACCCCCGGATGTTCGGGTGCCCGGTCCCCGACGTTGGCTTTCGGCATCGCGGCGTCGGGTCTCGAAGACTCGACCCGACCTACGGAAGACCCGAGCCACAAAGCACCCGGCCCTTCACGTAGCCTGGTCGCCCACTCACGGGTACACCTTCGCCCGCACGTCCGGCGGGAGCTCGCGCGGGTACGGCAGCGCCCGCACGAAGCGGACCACGTCGAGCAGCTGTGCCTCGGTCAGCACCGGGTGCGCCGGCATCCCGCTCGGGGCGATCCCGAACCGCACGCGGGCGGCGAGATCTTCGGCCCGGTCGCCGCCCTTCGCCTTCAGTTGTGTCAGGTCCGGCGGGCGCACCGCCTGGCCCCACACGTCGTACTTCAACTGCGACGCGCGGCCGTAGTTCTCGTGGCACTTCGCACAGCCGGCGCCGGTCTCGGTCACGAACAGCTCGTGCCCCCGTGCCACCGACGCCAGGTAGTCTGACGACTGCTTCCCCGCGTCGTCCGGGAACGGCGGCACGACGATCTGAGGCGCCTTCTCCGCCCGGTCCCAGTCGTCGAGGATCGCGGCCAGCCGGCGCCGCGCGAACCCGGGCACGTCGCCCTCGGTCCCGGCCTCGCCGCGGGCCTCGTCGGCCAGGGCGGCGAGCGTCTGATACTCGACCTGCCCGCGGACGCTCAGGAACACCGCGAACGCTGCGAGCCCCTCGCGCTCGTCGTCGGCGATCAGCCCGAACGCCGGCATCGCGGTGCCGGTCAGCCCCGTGCGGAGCGTCCGCAGTAGGTCGGCGCGGCGCGGCTTCATCCCGTCGCCGGTCGTCACGAACTTGTACGCCCCGCGGCGCAGGTCGCGCGGGTGCGGGTCGATCCACGGGCCGGTCGGGCCGCGGCCGTCGCCGACGAGCCCGTGGCACTGGAGGCAGTGCCGGCGGTACAGCCGGCCGCCCTCGGCCAGCCGGTCAGGCGTCAGCCCGAGGCGGTCGTCCGGCACCCGCGGGGCGGCCGGCGTGCCGAACGCCTCCTTGAGGTAGCCGTCGAGCGCCGCCCGGGCGGCCGCCGGGAGCGCCGCCGGGTCCACCGTCCGCCCGCCGGCCGCGTCGAGGGCTGCGAGTTCGGCGTCCAGCTTGCCGATCTCGCCGGGCCGGGTCGGGGCAGCCGCCGGTAGCGCCAGGACGAGCCGATCCGTTCGCGGGGCGAACGCCAAGTCGGTCGGGAAGTCTTTCTTCCCACAGCCGCACCAGCTCAGAACGAACGCGAGCGCGGCGAGGGCCGCGCTCGTGGCGAGGAGACGGCGGTAACGGCGGACCCGCATCACGTTGGTAACCGCACCCCCGGGCGACGGGCCACCCGCGTCAGATGCCGCCGCGCCAGCGGGTGAGCACGTCGGACAGCACCAGGACGAAGAAGATGCCCATGAAGAACAGCGTGGTCGCGACGGACAGGGCCACCACGGTGTCGCCGCGGCGCATGTGCATCCAGTACCACGCGACGAGCGACGCCTGCACGGCGCCGATGCCGAGCTGGACCGGCAGCGCCACCGCCCCGAGCCCGCTCACCGACAGGAAGATGTTCGCCGCCGCCAGCCCGAGCACGACGAGGTAGACGACGAGCAGCGTCGGCACCTTGTCCACGTCGTGCAGGGTGGGCGGGTCGTCGGCGGTGGTGGTCGGGTGCGGGTCGTGCGCCATCGCGGCCTCGTGTTCGGTGCGCCCGCCGGGGGACGGTCGCCCCCGGCCTTGCTGTCGGTCAGTGCCCGCTCGCGTGCAGCCCGGCGCCGGCCAGGTAGAGGAGCGGCATCAGGAACAGCCAGATCATGTCGACCAAGTGCCAGTAGAGGCTCACCACCTCGACGGTGGAGTAGTTCTCCCTCGGGATCTTCCCGGCGTACGCCTGCTGCACCAACCACAGGATGCACCCGAGGCCGGCGATGATGTGGATCCCGTGGATGCCGGTCATGATCCAGTAGAAGCACAGGAAGAGCTGCACCCGCTCGGGGCTGACGTAGCCCTCCGCGCCCGGGATCTTGCCGTGGTTGTGCCGCGCCAGGTCCTGCGCCCAGTGCTCCTGGTGGCCCTTGAACTCGTACTTCGCCGCGTCGGCGTGGCTGACGGGCGCGAGCTCGTCGTGGGCGGCCCTGTACTCGTCCTGGAAGATCCGGCCGGGGACGAGCTTCTCGTGGATGTCGGTGGCGTACTCCAGCGCCTTGAAGCCCATGAACCCGGCGCCGAGCGCGAACGTCAGGAGCAGCCAGCGGATCAGCGCCGCCTTCTCCCCGAGCTGGGCCGAGCGGATGGCGAGGGTGATCGTCAGGCTGCTGGTGATGAGCAGCGCCGTGTTCACCCCCGCGATCCACAGGATCAGGTGGGAGCTGGCGAACTGGAACTCCGCCGGGAACCAGTGGCGGTACACGGTGTAGGCGACGAACATGCCGCTGAAGAACAGCACCTCGGTCACCAGGAAGAACCACATCCCCAGCCGCTCGGCCGAGTGCTGCTGTTCCAGGTTGTCGAAGTGGTGCTTCAGCACCGCGTCGTGGCCGTGGGTGCTAGCCGACAACTTCGGTCTCCTTCGGTTGGGGGCCGGGGAGCAGGGTCGGCCCGACCTTGGCGGCCGGGTTGTCGTCGCCGGCGCCCGGGGGTTCCGGGAGCCCGCGGCCCATCTGGTCCACGCCGATGGCGTACTCGTACGGCCCGCACACGGTCACCGGCAGGTACTCGAAGTTGAACACCGTCGGCGGGCTCGGCACCTGCCACTCCAGCCCGGTGGCGCTCCACGGGTTGGCCTGGGCCTTCGGGCCGAAGAACAGCGACAGGGTGAGGTACACGGCCGGCATCAGGTAGCCCACCCCGAGGATGCTCGCCCCGGCCGTGGACAGCACGTTGTAGACCTGGAACTCTTCCGGGTAGTTCGGGTACCGCCGCGGCATCCCGTGGTAGCCGAGGACGAACTGCGGCACGAACGTGAAGAAGAACCCGACGAAGATCACCGTCGCGCTCGTCTTGCTCCAGAAGTCGGAGTACATCCGCCCGGTCATCTTCGGCCACCAGAAGTGGATGCCGGCGAGGTACGCCAGCACCATCCCGCCCACCATCACGAAGTGGAAGTGGGCGACCACGAAGTACGTGTCGTGGAGGTGGATGTCGGTCCCCATCGTCGCCAGGAACAGGCCGGTGACGCCGCCGACGGTGAACAGCACCAGGAACGCCAGGGTGTACATCATCGGCGCCTGGAACGTGATCGACCCGCGGTACAGCGTCGCCACCCAGTTGAACACCTTGATGGCGCTCGGCACGGCCACGAGCATGGTGAGGAAGCTGAACAGCAGGGCCGAGTAGTAGCTGATGCCGGCGACGAACATGTGGTGCGCCCACACCAGGAACCCGACCACCGCGATGCCCACGCTCGACCACGCCACCGCCTTGTAGCCGAAGATGTTCTTCCGGCTGAAGCAGGTGAGCACCTCGCTGACCACGCCCATCCCGGGCACGATCATGATGTACACGGCCGGGTGCGAGTAGAACCAGAACAGGTGCTGGTACAGCACCGGGTCGCCGCCGATGGCCGGGTCGAAGATGCCGACCCCGGCGAGGCGCTCGACCAGCAGGAGTACCAGCGTGATGGCCACCACGGGGGTGCCGAGGAGCTGGATGAAGCTGGTCGCGTACATCGCCCAGATGAACAGCGGCAGCCGGCCCCACGTCATGCCCGGGGCACGCATCTTGTGGACCGTCACCATGATGTTCAGCCCCGTCATGATGGAGCTGAACCCGGTGATGAACACGCCGAACACGCCCGGCGCCACGCTGGCGTGCGAGTACCGGGAGCTGTACGGCGGGTAGAGCGTCCACCCGGTGTCGATGCCCCCGCTGAGGAGGCCCCACACCATGAACGCCGCCCCGATCATGAACACGTACCAACTCGCCAGGTTGAGCTTCGGGAACGCCAGGTCCTTCGCCCCGATCATGATCGGCACGAGGAAGTTCCCGAACACCGCCGGGATGGACGGGATGAGGAACAGGAACAGCATCACCACGCCGTGCGCGGTGAACGCCTTGTTGTACTGGTCCTCGGTGAGGATCGCCCCGGTCGGCGACAGCAGGTTCGCGCGGACGAGCCCGGCCGCGATCCCGCCCACCAGGAAGAAGGCGGTGATCGACACGAGGTACAGGATGCCGATCCGCTTGTGGTCGACCGTGAGCAGCCACGACCAGACGCCGGACGTCTCGTTCAGGTAGTTCCGCTTGGGGACCGCCGGCTCGGGCGGGGGCGGGGCGGTCCGCGGGGTGTCGGCGACGACGATGCTCATGTTACTGCTTCCCCCCCGTGGACCCCGCCGGCGGCGGCGTCACCCGCGGCGCCCCGTCGGGCGGCACCGCCCGGTCGTTCGGCGCCAGCTGGGTGCCCGGCCGGAGCCACTTGATGTACGCGACGACCTCGGCCAACTCGTCCTCGGTCACCTGGCTGCCGTAGTTCCCCGGCATGATCGGCTCCCACCCCTCGACGACGTGCTTCCGCGGGTTCACGATCGAGTCGCGGATGTACTGCTCGTCGGCGGTGATCGTGCCGCCGCCCCGGAGGGGCACCGACCGGCCGAACACGCCCTCCAGGCTCGGCGCCCGCGGGTGGGTCTTCGTCCCGGCGCCGGCGTTCGGCATGTGGCAGCTCTGGCACTGGAGGCGCTGGAAGTGCTGCCAGCCCCGGTGCGCCAGCGACCCGTCCACCGGGTTCGCCGACCCCTGCGCCCCGCCCTTCCCCTCCAGGAAGGCGTCGAACTCGGCGGCCGGCACCACCTTGATCTTGCCGACCATCAGCGAGTGCCACGCCCCGCAGTACTGGTCGCAGAACACGTGGAACTCGCCGAGCTTCGTCGGCTGGTACCAGGTGCTGACGTACCGCCCGGGGATGACGTCGATCTTCTGCCGGAAGGCCGGCACGCCGAAGTCGTGGATCACGTCCTCGGAGATGAACGTGACCTTCACCGGGCGGTCGAGCGGGAGGACGAGGGCGCCGATGTTCTGGCGGTCCTCCTCGGTCATGTTCTTCGGGTTGCCGCCGATGATGACCCGCTGGCCGTTCGGGTACTGGGCCTTCCACATCCACTGCTTGCCGATGACGAACACCTCCGGCGCGTCGGCCGGCGGGTGGACGGCCTTGTCGTAGACGTAGACGCCCCACACGTAGAACGTGAGGAAGATCAGGAGCGGCGTGACGGTCCAGAACAGCTCGAGCCGGTGCGACCCGAGGATGCGCGGGGTGGAGATCTGCCCGGGCTTGCGCCGGTAGGCGACGCAGCACCACGCGAGCAGGGCACAGACCAGGACGAACCCGGCCGTCGTCCAGAACGTGATGTACCAGAACAGCGGCTCGAACAGGTCGGCCATGACCGACGCGCGCTCGGCGATGGCCGGCAGCGGTCCCCTGTCACCGTTCACTTCGCGTCCTCCCCGGGGCCGGACCCCGCGTCAGCCGTCGGCGGGGCGACCGCGGCGCGGCGGCGCTCCCGAACCCGGAAGTATCCCACCCCGGCGAGCAGGCCGACCACGGTCAGCACCCCCGCCGCCCGGACCGCGAGCATCACGTCCGGGGTGTACTTGTGGCTCTGGTAGTCGAACCGGTAGCAGCGGAGGATCAGCCGGTCGAGCAGCGACCCGACCTTCCCCTCGCTCGCGTCCACCAGCGACAGCCGCAGCGTCGTCGTCCCGCCGGGCACCCGGTACTCCTTGTCGTACTCGATGCCGTAGAAGTACCGGGCGATCGTCCCCGCCGGGGTGAGCACGGTCAGCCCGCTCGGGTGGTCGTACTCCTTGAACACCTTGTCGTAGCTGTACCGGAACCCGACGGCCTCGGTCAGCGCCCGGATCGGCTCGCGGCGGCCGGTGAGGAAGAACCACCCCTTCTCGGCGCCGGGGCGGCCGTACTCGGCGAGGTAGAACCGCTTCTTGTCGGCCGCCTGCGCCGGCGTCTCCTTCGGGTCGAAGCTGACGACGACGACGTTGAACTGGTTGCCGACGTCCATCCCGGGCGGGAACTGCCGGAGGGCCTCCACCAGCCCGGCGAGCACCTGGGTGCAGTTCATCGGGCAGCGGTAGTAGGCGAGCACCAGGATGGTCGGCTTGCCGTTGGCGCACTGGCCGAGCGTGACTTCCTGGTTCTGGTCGTCGCGGAACACGAGGTCGAGCGGGATCTGGGCGCCGACCTGCTCGTCGATCCGCATGTCCGGGTTGGCGACCGTCCGCCCCTCGCCGGGCGCGGCGACCGGCGCCTGCTGCGCCGCCGCGGGCAGCGCGGCGGCCAGGGCGACGGCCAGGGCGAGAGGGAGGCGGCGGGTCACGGGTGTCGGCTCTCCTGGCTCGGTACGTCGCCCGGGGCGTTGCCCCGGGCGATCGGATCTCAGGCCGTCGGCCTGAAGACGGTCGGCATTGGTCTTCACCCCGAAGGGGTGAGATTCCCTGGCCCGGGGCACCGCACCGGGCTGGGGGCACGCCTTACTTCTTCGGCGGCTCCGGCGCCTTCGGCGCGTCGGGTGCCTTCTGCATCGGCGCGGGCGCCTTCGCCGCCTCGGCCTTCGGCGCCGCCGGCAGGCCGCCGCGGCCGCCGTTCGCCTCGGTCGGGCGGTCGGCCGTCCCCTGCGGGCGCTGGCCGTTCGGCGCCGCCTTCAGCATCCCCTTCTCGACGATCAGCTTCATCGCGTCCTCGATCGGGATGCGCGCCGTCGTCTTCTCCTTGTTCGTGTACCCGGCGCGCTGCAGGTTGGCGACGCGGCCGGGCTGGATGTCCTCGGGGTGGATCCACGGCGAGTTGCCGGTCGGGATCTCGGGCTGCGTGGTGAACTGGTGCGTCTGCCCCTTGTCGTTCCCGGCCAGCCGCTTGAGCGTCTCCAGCCGCGGCTGGTCCACCTCGGACTTCACGCTGGTGGCGCCCTTCTGGTCGATCCGGGCGAGCCGGTCGTTGAGCGACGCGTTGCCGCGGGCCAGCCCCGCGGGGTGCGCGAACGGGTCGGGCTTGTCGGCCTGGCCCTTCACGTAGGCGAACACCCCGGCGGCGACGCCGAAGCCGATCACGAACGTGACCACCACGGCGAACGGGATGCTCATGATCGGCTTGACCGCGAACACGTCCGGTTCGTGGCCGAGCTTGAGCGCCTCGGGGTTGACGCCGCCGCCGCCGCCGTGCTCGTCCGGGGCGCTGCCGTGGGCCGCGTCGGCGGGCCAGTTCGGGCCGGCGCCGGGAGCGCTGCCGGGCGGGATCGGGGCGCCCGGGGGCGGGTTAGTGGTGCTCACTGTGGCCCTCCGGCAGGTAGTACAGTTCGTTCACCGGCAGCAGCGGCCGCTTCTTCAGGAAGCCCAGGAACACGAGCCCCCACACCCCGCCGATGCCGACCACGGCGCCCGCGTCCATCAGGACGTACAGCGGCGACTCGTGGGGGAACGTCGGCTCCACCCACCACACCACGTCCACCGCGCACACCACCAGCAGGTACACCGCCATGACGCGGAGGCGCGCCGGGTGGAGCTTGATGTCGCGGAACAGGAGCAGCAGGAACGGGACCGCGAAGTGGAACACGATCAGCCCCGCGGACACCGCCCACCACCCGGGCGCCGACCGCTTGAGGTAGAACGGGATCTCCTCGGGCAGGTTCCCGATCCAGATGAGCATCAGCTGGGAGAACGAGGTGTAGCTCCAGAACAGCGTGAACGCGAGCATCAGGCTGCCCATGTCCAGCTGGAACTTCGGCCGCATCGCGCTCTTGAACGGCTCCCGGCCGACCAGGAACAGGAACACCATGACGCTGAACGCCAGGCAGGTGAGGAACTGGTTCACGGCGAAGATCACCGGGAACATGGTGCTCGCCCACCCGGCCTCCAGCGACATCACCCACTGGGTGCACGCGGCGGTGATGGTGACGGCGTAGACGATGAGCCCGGGGCCGGAGAAGCGGTTCAGCTTCTCGCGCGCCGCGTCCACCTTCTCCCACTGCTGCCCGGGCGTGCCGGTGCCGATGGCGGCGTCGGACACCTCGCCGAGCTTGTTGATGTACGCGATCATCGCGTACCAGACGGCGAACAGGGCGACGGCCAGGCCGACGAACACCGGCGGCGAGAGGAAGTTCCACGTGCCCTTCGCTCGCTCGTGGCGCTCGTGCTCGACGGCCTTCTGCACCTGCGCCTCCGACGCCTTGAACCGCTCGACGCGCTTGGCCGCGTTGGCGTCGATGAGCGGGTCGCCGGCTTCCTTCTCGGCGATCGCCCGGGTCTTGTCCTTGTTCGCCTCCAGCTCCTCGTGGGCGTGGTTCGGGTCCACCCACCAGTACGGCGACTTCTCGTGGAAGGTCAGGCCGACCAGCACGGGGATGAACAGCAGCGCCATCACCGGGAGGGTCTTCGTCGCCGCCTCCATCGGCCGGCGGAGGAGGAGCCCCCACGAGGTCTTGGCGAGGTAGTGGATCATCAGCAGCGCCAGCCCGCCGAGCGGGAGGCTGGCCCAGTACGTCCACCCGGCGAGCCAGGACAGGACGAACTGGGTCTTCCCGTCCGGGCCGTGGCCGTCGTGGGCGGTGCCCATGTAGAGCACGCCGGCGATGCCGTAGGTGGCCAGCCCGGCGACGGCGGCGACCATCGCGATCTTCGTGGGCGCGGCCCAGAAGTCCGCCGGCGGCGTCGGGGGCGGCGGCGTGGCGGGGGTCTCGGTCGGGGCGGTCGTCACGGCTGGTTCCCCCCGGCGTTGAGCCGCTGGACCACGTCGGCCGGCAGCTGCGACACGTCGGCGCGCTGGCTCAGCTGGAGCGTGCGGATGTAGGCGATGATGCGCCACCGGTCCTCGGGCTTCACCTGGGCGGCGTAGCTACCCATCGCCCCGTACCCCTGGGTGATGACCTGGAAGTAGTAGCCGACCGGCACGTCCCGCATCGGGATGCGGACGTCCCACTTCCAGTACCCGCGGCTGAACCCGAGGTTGATCTGGCCGTAGTCCGGCGGCTCGTTCGCCTCGACCGGCTCGGTGTGGAACGAGGTCGGCTTGAGGTAGCCGCGCTCCCAGATCTTCCCCTTGCCGTTGCCGAGCGGGCCGTGGCACATGGCGCAGTACTGCGTGAACCGCTGCGAGCCGATCGCCAGGTCGCGGGCGGTGATCTCGAACGGGAACTCGGTGACGAACACGGCCGGGCCGCTGTGCGGTTGGCCGGGCCGCGGGTCGAACCGCGGGGCGCCGTAGGCCGTCCCGCGGTCCTCGGCCGGGGTCGCGGCGGCGACGTCCACCTTCTTGTCGTCGCGGTTCCAGAACCGCCCCCACTCCTCCTGCGTCAGGCCGGTGACGAGCGGGTCGTGGTCGAGGTACTGGGCGCGGTGGACGACGCCGCGTTCGAGCGGCCGGTTCGACCGGCCGTCCTCGAAGAACGTGGTCGGCTCGTACGGCCGGTAGTACGGCTGGTCGCCCATGTCCTGCTTGCAGCCGGTGTTGACGGCGGCGACGGCGGCGGCGAGGCCGAGAACTACGGCGCGGGCGGCGTGCTCGCCGGTCCGGGCGGGCTTGCGGAAGAGCGCGATCACTCCATCACCTCCTCGACCGTCAGCGGGTTCAGGGTGGTGAGGAACGCCATGGTGGCTTCCCGGTCGAACTTCGGGTCCGCGGCCTCGACCGACAGGAAGAACCGGTCGCGGGTGGCGCGGTCGAAGTTCGCGCTGTTGAACAGCGGGTGGTTGAGCCGCGGCAGGCCGCACAGCGCCATCAGCCCGAACAGGCCGCTGAGCCCGGCGGTGAGCACCATCATCTCGAACGTGATCGGGATGAACGACAGCCAACTCAGGTACGGGCGGCCGCCGATGTTCAGCGAGTACCCGTAGGCGTTATTCCAGTACTGCATCAGGAACCCGGAGCAGGCGCCGGTGATCCCGCCGATGAACATCACCGCGCCCATCTCCGACTTCGGGTAGCCGAGCGCGTCGGCCGTCTCCCCGACAGGGTAGGGCGTGTGCGTGTCCATGAGCGTGTACCCCGCCGCCGCCGCCTTGCGGGTGGCGACGATGAGGTCGTCGGCGGTGCCGAACCCGGCGAGCAGGGCGTACAGCTTCGGCGCGTCCGGGTCGGCGCCGTGGCCGTGGCCGTGCGGCGCGGTGGTCGGGTCGATCGTGGTACTCACGGCGCGTTCTCCATGATCGAGTGCCCGCCGCCGCCGCCCTGCTTCTTCGGGAGGAGTTCCCGCATCTCGGTGATCGAGATCATCGGCAGGTAGCGGATGAACAGGAAGAACAGGAAGAAGAACAGGCCCAGCGACCCGACCATGGTGGCGTAGTCCCACACGGTCGGGGCGTACCGGCCCCAGCTGCTCGGCACCTGGTCGCGGGTGAGCGTGATGACGATGACGTACCGCTCGAACCACATCCCGATCAGTACCGAAATGCAGACCATCTCCAGCCAGAACTCGCTCCGCCGCACCTTCTTCGACCACAGCGCGACGAGCGGGAAGGCGCAGTTGAAGAAGATCAGCGCCCAGTACGACCACCCGTACGGGCCGAACACCCGCTCGATGGTGGTGCCCCACTCGTAGAGGCTGTGCCCGTACCACGCCATCCAGATTTCCGAGAAGTACCCGTAGGTGACGAGGAACCCGGTGGCGAGCATCACCTTGGCCATGATGTCCATGTGATGGTCGGTGAAGAAGTCCTCGAGCTTGTACCAGTGGCGGATCGGGATGGCCAGCGCCACCACCATCGCGAAGCCGGAGTAGATGGCCCCGGCGACGAAGAACGGCGGGAAGATCGTCGCGTGCCACAGCGGCACGATCGACACGGCGAAGTCGAAGGACACGACCGTGTGGACCGACAGCACGAGCGGGGTGCTGAGCCCGCCGAGGAGCAGGTACACCTTCTCGTACCGCCGCCAGTGGATGGCGCTGCCGCGCCAGCCGAGCGACAGGAGGCCGTACCCGATCCGCTGCCACTTGTTCCGGGCCGCGTCGCGGAGCGCCGCGAGGTCGGGGATGAGCCCGATGTACCAGAACACGAGCGAGATCGTGAAGTACGTCGTCACCGCGAACACGTCCCAGGTCAGCGGCGACCGGAACTGCGGGTACATGCCCGCGATGTTGGGGAACGGGTAGAGCCAGTAGAAGAACCACGGGCGGCCCATGTGGATGAGCGGGAACACGCCCGCGCACATGACCGCGAAGATGGTCATCGCCTCCGAGAAGCGATTAATGCTGGTGCGCCACTTCTGGTGGAGCAGCAGGAGGATGGCGGAGATCAGCGTGCCGGCGTGGCCGATGCCGATCCACCACACGAAGTTGATGATCGCGAAGCCCCAGGCGGTCGGGACGTTGATGCCCCAGATCCCGACGCCCATGTAGAACAGCCACGCCACCGAGATGGCGAGCACCTGGAGCATGGCGAACCCGGCCAGGAAGCCGATCCACCACCCGCGCGGGTGCTTGCCGTCGAGGACGACGTTCCCGATCGCGTCCCCGACGCTCACCAGGTCGTGCTTGTTCAGCACGAGCGGGTGCATCTCGGGTTCGAGGGGGAGGTCGTTCCCCGGCTTCGCGTGCTCGGTCGCTGTCGCTGCCACGTGTTGACCCTTCGTGGGAAGCCCCGGAGGTCTCGCCGCCGGGGGCCGGGCCTCAGCCCGGCCCCGCCCCAGTTACCGCTTCAGCGCGTCCACCAGCTCTTGGTTCGGGTTCCGCAGGCTCGCCAGGTAGGTCGTCCGCGGCATCGTGTTCAGTTCCGCCAGCAGGCCGTAGTTCGACGGCTCGGCCTTCCACTTGCCAACGAGGCTCGCCGGGTCGCCGAGGTCGCCGAACACGATCGCCCCCGACGGGCACGCCGACTGGCAGGCGGTGCGCACCTCGCCGTCGCGGATCGGCCGGTGCTCGCGCTCGGCCACGATCTCGCCGTACCGGATGCGCTGCACGCAGTACGTGCACTTCTCCATCACCCCGCGGCTGCGGACCGACACGTCCGGGTTGCGGCCGAGCTTCAGGCTCTCGGTCGACCAGTCCTGGAACGACAGGAAGTTGAACCGCCGCACCTTGTACGGGCAGTTGTTCGAGCAGTACCGGGTGCCGACGCACCGGTTGTACACCATGTCGTTGAGCCCGTCCGCCGAGTGGGTCGTGGCGGCCACCGGGCAGACGATCTCGCACGGCGCCTTCTCGCACTGCTGGCACGGCACCGGCTGGAAGTACGTCCGCGTCGCGTCCGGCTCGTTCGGCGTCCCCTCGTAGTACCGGTCGATCCGGATCCAGTACATGTCGCGGCCGCGCGTCACCTCGTGCTTGCCGACGACCGGGCTGTTGTTCTCGCTCTGGCACGCGACCATGCACGAGCTGCACCCGGTGCAGGCCGAGAGGTCGATGGCCATCGCCCACCGCCGCCCGGGGCCGCGCGACCCGTCCGGGTACAGGCGGTCGTTCGGGTTGTACATCGTCAGCGGCACCAGCCGGTCGTCGTGGTGCCCGTGCCCCTCGTGGCCGTTGCCGTGGCCGTGGTCGTGCCCCGGGCCGTAGGTGGTGCCCCGCTGGCGGACGGCGCCCGAGTCCGGGTCGCGCGGCCCGGCCTGCCCGGGGATGTTCTGGCTGATGAGCGCCGTCTCGCCGGCCGCGGTCGGCGTGATCTTGGCGAACCACGGGTTCGTCTTGTACTGCTCGTTCGTCCCGCGGCGGACCGGGGCGCGGTCGATGACCGTGCCGTTGAGCGGGTCCACCTGGGTCATCACCCAGTTGGCCTGGACGCAGGCGAGGAGGTAGTGGTCGGTCGTCTTGGCGAGCTTCGCCCCGGTGCCGAACGCCGGCGCGGCGGCGGTGCGGAGGGCGAACGCGTTCGACCCGCGGACCTGCTTCCCCTCCGCGTTCGGCCCCTGCCCGGGGTTGTTGCCGACGTGCGCCCCGGCCCGCTCGCGGCCGTGCCCGAGGTGGACGGTGATCGCGCCGTCCGGGTGTCCGGGGAGCAGCCACACCGGGAGCTTGATCGAGCGGCCCTGGTAGGTGAGCGTCACGACGCTCACCTCGGTCCGCCCGCGCTCGCCGCCGGTCCAGCGGAAGTCCTTGTCGAGGTCGAGCTTCTTCGCCGTCGCCGCGCTGACGTAGGCGGCGTTGTCCCAGCAGATCCGCGTGACCGGCTTGGGCACTTCCTGGAGCCAGCCGTTGTTGGCGAACCGGCCGTCGAACAGCGTCGGGTCGGGGCGGAAGTTGATCTCGTACTCGTCGGCCGCGAGCGCCGGGTACGCCGGGCTGGCGCCCTCGGCCCAGGTGCCGGCGATCGTCGGCTTGTCGGCCCGCGGGGCGGCGCTGTTGGCGACGACGCCGAGCCGCACGGTCTCCTGCCAGGCCGGCTCGAACACCCCGGCCCGCTTCTCGTCGGCGAACCGCTTCCGCCAGTACGCCCGCACGATGTCGTAGCCGTCGGTCTCGACCGCCAGCGTGACGCCGGCGAGCACTTCGATCGCGCTGCGGCCGTTGTACAGCGGGGCGATCAGCGGCTGCTGGAGCGCCACCGTGCCGTCGTGCCCGCGGCCGTCGCCCCAGGTTTCGAGGTAGTGCGCCTCGTTGACGTGCCACTCGCACACGCCGGCGGTCTCGTCCTGGTGCGAGCCCAGGTGGAACCGGAACGGCACGTTCTTGATGGCGCCGACGAAGTCGAGGTCGACCGGGGCGGTGTACGCCGGGTTGGTGCCGCCGAGGATCAGCAACACGTCCACGGTGCTCGCGGCCATCTCGCGGACCAGGTCGGCGAGCGCGAGCATCTTCCCGTCCGGCCGCGCCTCGACCGGGGCGGTGACGAACACCGTGGTGCCGAGGTTGCCGAGGTGGTTGTTGATGGCGTGCGCCAGGGCGTGGACCGCCGGCGGCTGGCTGTCGCCCGCGAGGACGATCGACTTGCCGCGGACGCGCTGGAGGTCCTTGACGAGCGGGTCGATCCACTTCTGCGCCGCGTCGGGCAGCGTGCCGGCGGCCGGAGCCCCGGCGACGCCGAGCTTGGCGGCGACGGCACGGGCGAACACCTCGACCTGTCCGCTCAGGATCGGCAGGCGGTGGTCGGCGGCCGAGCCCGTCTGGCTCGGCATGCACTCGGCGACGTACAGCCGGCTCATGTTCTCCGGCTTGACGTACTCGCCGTCGGCGCCGGCCGGGATGCTGTCGCGGACGCGGCGGCGGGCGGCGAAGTCGCGGCTGTAGCGGACGTGCCCCGGCCCGTCGCCGAGGAAGTCGGCGTCGAGCGACAGGACGACGTCGGCCTGCTTGAAGTCGTAGTTGACGGCGGCGTCGCGGCCGAAGGCGCGGCGGGCGCCCTCGCGGGCGTTGTCCTGGCCGCACGGCTCGAACTGCGTCCACTTCGCCTGCGGGAACTGGCTCAGCAGCGCCGTCATCCGGTCGGCGAGCGTCGGCGAAGTGACGGCCCCGCTGAGGACGCGGAGGCGCACCGCCTGCTTCGGCTGGCCGGTCGGGTCGAACAGCTGCGCCCGGACGGCGTGGACCGCCTCGTCGAGCGAGACGGGGGTGCCGGAGCGGGTCGGCGTCTTGGAGCGGTCGGGGTCGTACAGGTCGAGGACGCTGGCCTGGTCGATGCCGGACGTGCCGCCGAGGCTGCTCGGGTGGTCCGGGTTCCCCTCGACCTTGACCGGCCGGCCCTCGTGGCTGCGGACGAGCACGCCGGTGGCGTAGCCCGCGAGCGGCGCCGCGCTGGCGAAGAACAGCGGCACGCCGGGGACCATCTGCTCCGGCTGGCGGGTGTACGGGACGATCTTCCGCATCGACGCCGGGCGCGGGGTGCAGCCGGCGGCGCCGGCGAGTGCGAGGCCGGCGCCCATGACGGTGAGGAAGTTCCGCCGGCTGACCGGGTCGGTCCACTCGGCGGCGTCCTCGGGGAACTCGTCCGCCATCGCCTTGTGGAACGCCGGGCTGTCCATGTACTCCTCGAGCCCGCGCCACAGCTGCGGCGGGTTCGGGGCGGCGGCGGTGTCGTTCGCTTCGGGGGGCATCACTACCTCTCGCGGAAAGCCCGAAATTCGAAGCACGAAATCCGAAACTAGCCGGGCCGGAAGCTCGAAACCGCGGCGGCCCGGGTCTCGAGGTTCCGCGTTCGAATTTCCCGCGTCAGCGGTGGCACATCGAGCAGCTGGTCATCGTCACGCCGTCGCGGATGTCGTACAGCTCTTTCAGCTTCAGCCCGAGCTCGCGCTGGGTCGTCGGCCGCGGGGTGCCCTTCCGGTCCGGGCCGAGCAGCTCGACCGCGGCGGCGGTGTCGGTGCCGTCCGGGTTCTTGCCCCAGTTCGGCAGGTCCTCGCGGACCCACACCTGCGCCTTGCCGTTCACCGGGCGGCCCGGCGCCCAGGTCATGCTGAAGACCTCGGACTGCGGCCGGAGCTGCTCCTGCGGGTTGCGGTGGCAGTTGATGCACCACTCCATCAGCAGCGTGCTGCTCTGGAACGTCAGGTTCATGTGGTCGATGTTGCCGTGGCAGCTCTGGCAGCCGACGCCCTTGGCCACGTGGATCGAGTGGTTGAAGTAGGCGTAGTGCGGGACGTTGTGGACCCGGTTCCACACGATCGGCTTGTCCTTCTGGAAGCTGTCGCGGACCGGCTGGAGCATGTCCGACCCGTGCCACATCTCCTGGTGGCAGTTGATGCACGTCGCCGTCGGCGGGATGTTGGCGAAGTGCGAGTCCTCGACCGACGTGTGGCAGTACAGGCAGTGAATGCCGAGCTGGCCCACGTGGTGGGCGTGGCTGAACGCCACCGGCTGCGGCACGACTTCCTCTTTGCCCGTGGCGTAGCTCGACCGGTAGAACGCGGCGAGCCCGACGCCGGTCGCCCCGAACCCCATCGGCAGGAGCAGCACGAGGAACCGCGTGAGCGGGTTAACAGCCTTCGGGAAGATCTGGGGCATCCACGGCCTCCGGTGAGACGGCCAACGAGCGAGCGAACCGGGCGGGTCACCAGAAGGTGTAGCCCCAGGTCAGGAACCCGATGCCCCAGTACACGGCGGTGGTGATCGACAGGCTGAACGCGCAGATGCCGACTCCGGCGAGCGCGACGTTCTCCCCCCGCAGCCCGCCCTTGTTGCCGATCGCCAGCGAGATCAGCCCGAGGGTGAGGCCGACGGCCCCGAGGAGCATGCCGAACGGCTTCCAGAAGAACACGATGAGGCTGAAGTACCCGAGTGCGACCGACGCGGCCGCGATCCCACGGACCGCCGGCGCGTAGCCGGGTCCGGCGGGGGTGGGAGGGGTCGGGTGTTCCATCGTGTCCCTTTCCGACCGGATCGACGGGAGGCGCGAGCAGAGTCGGGTTTTACGTCCGTAGCACGACCCGGCAACGCCAAATTCCGAGAATGACGGCCCACCGTCACTTCCCGAGAACCGTAGTCAGGCTACGGCGGATAACCCCAGGAATCCCAGACACCTGCGCGGGTTCTCGCGGTCGGGAATGCAGGGCCGGCGGCGCCCCAGAGTTGAGAAAGGCATCAAAGGACAGCGGCTCAGAGGGCAGAGAGTCACGGTCCCGGATTTCACCCCGAAGGGGTGGGAGCCCTCAGCCCAGGGCCAGCCGCGACAGCGGCGCCGCCCTGGGTATGGAATTGGTGGGAGTTGCAGCCTGAAGGGCTGCGAGCCGGCTCGCAGCCCTTCAGGCTGCGGCGTGATTTGATCCGCGATCCCAGGGCGGCGGGCCTTCGGCCCTTGCCCTGGGCTGAGGGCTCCCACCCCTTCGGGGTGAAATCCGGGATCTGCTGCCGTCCGCCTTCTGCCCTCTGTCCTCTACCCTGGCAGCGTTACCACGAACGTCGCGCCCTCGCCCGGCTTCCCGTGTGCTGAGATCGTGCCGCCGTGGCGCGCCACGATCTTTTTGCACACCGCCAGGCCGACACCCGTCCCCTCGTACTCGTCTCGCCCGTGGAGTCGCTGGAACACCTGGAAGATGCGCCCCGCGTGCCGGTCCTCGAACCCGATGCCGTTGTCCGTCACGGTGACCGCCCACCCCGCGTCCACCCGCTCCGCCGATACCGTCACGACCGGCGGCACGCCGGGGCGGTGGAACTTCAGCGCGTTGCCGACGAGGTTCTGGAACACCTGCCGCAGCTGACCCACGTCCCCCGGGAGCGTCGGCAGCGGGCCGGCCGTCACCGCCCCCCCGGTCTGGTCGACGCGCTCCGCCAAATCCTCCAGCGCGTCGGCGAGGGCGGCGCTCAGGTCCACCGGGACGAACGCCCGGGCGCGCGTCGTCACCCGGCTGTACGCGAGCAGGTCGTCGATCAGCCGAGTCATCCGCCCGGCCGAGCCCATCATCCGGTCGAGCCGGTCGCGGTTGTCGTCGTCGAGTTGGTCGCGCGCCTTCTCCTTCAGCCGCGTCCCGTAGGCCTGGATCTTCCGCAGCGGCTCCTGCAGGTCGTGACTGGCGGCGAACGCGAACTCCTCCAGTTCCTTGTTGCTGCGGACGAGGTCGGCGGTCCGCTCGGCGACGAGCCGCTCCAGCGTCTCGGCGTGCCGCTTCTTGTCGTCGATGTCGGTGCAGGTGCCGAACCAGCGGACGACGGCGCCGAACTCGTCGCGGTGCGGGTGGCCGGCGGCGAGGAACCAGCGGAACCCGCCGGCGGGCGACCGGAGCCGGTACTCGATCCGATACCCGACGGCCGGATCCTCCACCGCCTTCTGCCACGCGGCGGCGGCGCGGGTGCGGTCGTCCGGGTGGACCTGGTTGAGCCACCCGGCGCCGTGGCTCTCGGCCGGCGGGGCGCCGGTCGCCTCCTCCCAGCGGGCGTTCATGTACTCGGTCCACCCGTCCGGGCGGCACACCCACACCGCCACCGGCACCGCCTCGGCGAGGGTGCGGAACCGCGCCTCGCTCTCGCGGATGCGCGTCTCCCAGTCCTTCCGCGCCGTCACGTCCGTCCGGCAGCCGACGACGCGCCGCGGCTTCCCGTCGGCCCCGTACATCACCCGCGCCCGGTCCTCGACCCACACCCACCGGCCGTCGGCGTGGCGGACCCGGTACTCGGCCTCGAACGTCGGGGCGCCGCGCCCGAGCGCCCCGTCGGTTTCGGCCGCCTTCCGCGCCCGGTCGTCCGGGTGGACCCGCCCCCCCCACCAGCCGACGGCCGGGTCGGCGTCCTGCGGGCGGACGCCGATCAGGTCGTACATCCCGGCCGAGCGCTCGACCCGGTCGGCGGCGAAGTCGGCGTCGTACACCAGCCCGCGGACCGCCTCGGTCGCCAGCCGGAACCGCTCCTCGCTGGCCCGCAGCTGCTCCTCGGCCTCCTTCCGGTCGGTCACGTCGCGCTGCGTGCCCCACGCCCGGATCAGCTTCCCCCCCTCGACCACGCCGGCCAGCGTGTTGATGAACACGCGCGGGCTGCCGAACCGGTCGGTCTCGCGCGACTCGGCGTCGGCCAGCCGATACCCCTCGCGGACGAACGCGGTCAGGTAGCCGACGTTCCGCGGGTCGGCCGGGTCGAGGAACTCGGCGAGCCGGGCGCCGGTCAGCTCGACGGCCGTCTGGTAGCCGTACATGCGGGCACAGGCGTCGTTGCACTCGGCGAGGTAGCCGTGGCGGAAGAGCGCCGCCACCTGCTCGCCCGGCGGCGCGGCCACGTCCACCGGCCCGTCCAGCTCGAACCGCCAGATGCCCTCGGAGCTCTGCGCGATGAACGCCTTGTACCGGTCCTCGCTGCGGCGCAGGTCGTCCTCGGCGCGCTTCCGGGTGGTGACGTCGGCGACGACGCCGTACATCCCGCGCGGGGTGCCGTCGGCGGCGTAGGTGGCGCGGCCGCGGGCCGACACCCACACCTCCCCGGCGGGGCGCAGCACGCGGTACTCGATGTCGTAGTCGGTGCGGGTGGCGACCGCGGCCTCGACCGCCGCCCGCGCCCGGTCGCGGTCGTCCGGGTGGAGGCGGTCGCGCATCGCCGCCCACGTCACCGGCGCGTCCGGGTCGAGCCCGAACACCTCCGCCGCCCGCGGCGACAGGTCCACGGCGTCGGTCGCGGCGTCCCAGTTCCAGTCGCCGAGCCGGGCGGCTTCGAGCGACAGCGCCAGCCGTTCGGCCGTCTCGCGGGCGAGGGCGCGAGCCTCCTCGCGGTCGGTGATGTCGGTCACCACGACCCCGATCCCGGGCGGCTCGCCGGGCGCCCCCGGGACCGGGTAGTAGTTCGCCAGGCAGACGTGCTCCCGCCCCGGGTCGGTGGGCGGCACCCCGCGGACCTCCAGGTTGAGCACCGGCTTGCCGGTGTACGCGACCAGCCGCAGGACCGGCTCGACCGTCTCGGCCGCCGGCACCGCGTCGGCCACCATTCGCCCGACGTGGTCCCCCGGGGGGATGCCGTTGAGCGCGCCGAACGCGGCGTTCACCCGCACGAACCGGCCGTCGGCGTCGAGCAGTGCCAGCCCGGCGGGCGACGTGTCGAACAGGGTGTCGAGGACCGCCCGCTGGCGGTCGATCTCGGCCTGCCGGTCGCGCGCGGCGGCGAGCGCCGCCTCGGCCCGCCCGCGGGCCTGGCGCTGCGCCTCGCCGAGGATCCCGGTGCCGAGCCCGCTGAACAGGAACAACCCGAACGCCACCCGGTCGGACAGGTCGCCGGTGAACAGCACGCCGTGCGGCGGGACGAACCAGACCGCGGTCCCGACCCCGGTGACCACGGTACACAGCACGGCCGGGCCGAAGCCGGCCTCCCACGCGACGTAGATGACCGCCAGGAACGCGACGACGTACGGGTACTTGTCGTCGAGGAGCGGGTTGAGCAACTGGCGGACGAGCAGCCCGGTGGCGGCGGCCCCGGCGGCGACAACGTACCCGCGCCAGCGGGAGCGCTCCGCCGGCGCGGTCGGCACCGCCTCGCCGGCCCGGGCGGCGGTGACGGTCAGGTCGAGCAGCCGCGGCACCGCCGGGACGAGCGCCAGCACCGTCATCCACGACACCGCCGCCGTCGCCGCCTTCACCACGCCGGACAGGTTGTAGACCGGGTGGTAGAAGATGACCGCCTCGACGAGGTGCGTGGTCCCGCACGCCAGGATGAACGCCGCGAACAGGACGAACAGCCGCGAGAACGGCAGGTCGCGCCGCCGCCGGGCGAAGTACACCAGCACCAGCGGGATCGACAAGTACGCCAGCCAGATGAGGAGGTCGGAGACGACGTGGAGGGCGACCGTCCCGGTGGTCCAGTTGCCGCAGTCCTTGCGGGGGACGAACCCGGTCGTGTCGGTGAGCCAGCCGAGACCCTGTTCCATGCGCGTGCGCCCGTCCGGTGGGGCCGTGGGCGCGCGGCCGGAGGCGGAGCCTCCAGCAGGCACTTCTACGGTTCCGCCCGGGGGCGTGAAGGGGCTCGGGTCGGGTGACGGGCCAGATGAAGGGGTGAAGGGGTGAGCGGGTGAAGCGGGTGATAAGGCGGTGTTTGATCACCCCTTCACCCGCTCACCCCTTCACCCCTTCACGACCGCGGCTAGTGCGCCACGATGATCTCGGACCGCCGCACGGCGGTGGTGGCGGGGAACAGCCGGAACTGCGGCCCGGACCCGGCGACCGCCCCGCCGACCGCGGCGCCGATCGACACCAGCAGCGCCACCAGCGCGCCCCACGACGTGGCAATCGCCGCCTGCCCGGCGCGCTCGCGGGTGGCCGGGTCGGTCGCGGCGGCGCGGGCGCGGGCCGGGTCGAGGTTCGCCCGCGCGGCGTCGATGCTCGCCTGGCTCACCCCGGCGTCGCGGGCCATGTCCTCCCAAGACCGCTGCTGGACGGTCTGGTTGTTCTGGGCGACGAGCGTCCCGCCGACGAGCGCGAAGTACCCGGCCCGCACGCCCATGCCGACCATCATCAGCGAGACCGCCGTCACCGTCGCCCACGTCAGCACGCCGTAGATGACCGCCTCCTGCCGCGTCTCGCCGGCGGTGAGCTGGCTGGTCACCCACCCGCCGAGGAACAGCGACGCCGCGAGGGTGGCGATGGCGGCGACGATGCCGGCGATGCCGATCGTCTCGGAGCGCAGGTCGGTCTCGCGGAGGCTGATGCCGATGGCGGCGAAGAAGAACGTGAACACGAGCGCCGCCGCCAGCGCGAAGACCGCGCCGCCGAGCAGGGCGCCCCAGCTGATGCGGCTGCGGACGCCGGCGACGTCCTCGATGTGGGGGACGTCCGTGCGGTGGTCGGTGGTGTGTGTCATGAGGTGCTCCTGAATCCCGGGGGCGCCGGCCGCGGCCCGGTGGTGTGAGTGCTCCCCGTTCTTGGGGGCCGGACGGATCAGCCCGGTTGCATCGATCGTGCCCGCGAGGGCACGAAATTCGAAGCACGAAGTCCGAAACTCGAAACCCGAACCGCTCACACGGTTCGGGTTTCGAGTTTCGGACTTCGTGCTTCGAATTTCCCCGCTAGATGGGGTCGATCATCCGGTCGCGTCCGCGGAAGGCGTCGGCGATGAACGACACCACCGCCAGGACCAGGAACACGAAGAACAGGATCTTCGCGGCGTCGAACGAGAAGTCGGCGATCAGGCCGAACCCGAGGACGGCCGAGATCATCGCCACGATCAGGAATACCAGGGCCATGCGGAGCATGGTGATGTCCTCCTGTTAGGTAACCGCGAGGCCGCCGGCGGCCTCACGGCGTTAGGGGCTGACCACTTCCACCTTCACGTCGAGGCTGGTCGGCTGCCCCTTCTCGGGGGTGCCCGTCACCTTGATGACGTGATTCCCCTTGGGGGCGTCGGTGGCGGCCTTTACGGTCAGCGTCACCTCACGGTCCGAGCCCTCCATCTTCGCCTTGTTGACCTTGGCGCTGATGGTCGGGCTCTGGCTGTCGGCCTTCAGGTTCACCACCTGTGTGAAGTTGTCGTCCCGGCGCACGGTCAGGACGATCGTCTTCTCCTCACCGGGCTTCAAGTTGGTGTCGCCCGGGGCGGTGGTGATGGTGAACGTCTGGTTCGTCCCGGGGGTGCCCCCCTCGGGGCTCTTGTTGCACGCGGCAGCCGACAGTGCGAACGCGGCGACCGCGGCGGCGAACAGGGTACGGGTCATGGACGGGGCTCCGAATGTACAGGAGAGACCGGGCGAGGCGGCCGACCGCAATCAGCCGGACGGATTGGGAGTGAAGCAACGGGTGTGCCGTTGACGACGGCAGATCGGGGCAACCCGCTGCGCCCGCCCGCGCGGCCGGCTTCGCCCGCGGCGCGGAACGCCGGATGCACCGCCCACACCCGGCACAGGGGAGGGGACGCGATGGCCAAGGCGTGGGGAGTGGGGCGGCGGGTGCTGATCGGCCTCGGGGCGGTCGCCGCGGTCGTCATCGTCCTGCGGGTGGGGGCGGGGCTGTACCTGCACACTGCGAGCGGTCGAGCGGTCGTTGCCGAACGGCTCGGCGCCGCCATCGGCCTGCCGGTCGAGGTGCGACAGCTCGACGTGGGCGCCGTGTCGTCGTCGATCGGCTTCCGCGTGCTCGACCCGGCGCTGCCCACCTCGCCCGAGGCCGAGGTGCTGGTGGTCGAGTCGGCATCGGCCGACGTGTCGTTCGCGGAACTCGTCACCGGCCGGGTGAGGCCGAAGGAAGTCCGCCTCCGCGGCGTCGCCGTGGCGCTGCGCCTCGACGCGAGCGGCAAGCTCCTCACCACACTGCCGACGCTCCCCGAGGGGCAGGCGGGTGGCGGTGACATGCCGGTGCCGCTGGTGGTGGTCGAGACCGCGCGGCTCACCATCCGCCAGGAGGGCCGCCCGGCGTTCACAGTGTCCGGCGTGACGCTCCGCGCCGAGCCAAACGGGAACAAAGTGGTCCTGTCCGGTAGCGGCGACGACCCGAACTGGGGGAAATGGAAGCTCTCGGGCGAGGTGGACAGGTCCGCGCAGACCGGCTGGGTCGATGTGGCGACCGATGACGCGCCGCTGAACCTCGACCTGCTCCGCTCGCTCCCGTACATCCCGCACGAGGTCTGGGACAACGCCCAGCCGGCGGGGCGCGGGAAGGCTGTCGTTCACCTCACGGTCGGCCCCGGCCCGCAGCACGACGTCGGCTATGACGTGCGGGTACAACCGGTCGGCGCGGCGACCCTCGGCCTGCCGGCGGCGGAGGTGACGCTCCAGGAGGTGAACGGCCTGGTGCGCATCCACGACGGCAAGGTGGACGTGGGCGGCGCGGACGGCCGCCCGACGGCGACGGGGAAGCTGGCGGGCGGCGAGGCCCGGTTGGCGGGCCGCTACGACTTCACCCCGGAGCCGTCGGTGGCGGACCCGATCACCGTGTCGGTGGACCGCCTCGCGGTGAAGGGCTTGCCGGCGAAGTGGGGGTTGAAGAACCTCGGCGGCAAGCTCCCCGGCAAGCTGAGCCTGGAAGACGGCTTCCTGACGGGCAGCGCGAAGCTGAAGCTGGTCATACCGGCGAAGGGCGAGGTGCAGGTGTTCGGCGGCGGGACGGGGCACGTGACGCTGCCGAACTTCCTGGGCGGCAAGGGGCGCATCGGCGTCACGCTGGGCGGCGACGGCAAGCGCCTCGACTTCAACCTCGGCGAGGCGACGGTGGCGCCGCCGGGCGCGAATGCGGGTGATGCCGCTCCCGTAGGTCGGGTCGAGTCTTCGAGACCCGACGCGGCGCCGCAGGTGCCTGACGACGTGCGCGGTGAACGCGAACCCACAAGGGTTCTCGTTTCTGAACTTCGCCGTGCGCTGATCGAACCCCGCGTCGGGTCTCGAAGACTCGACCCGACCTACGAAAGCCCCACCATCCCGAAGGCCGACCTCGACCGCCTCCTCCTCGCCGCCGTGCTCCTCCAGCAGCCCGAGCCGAAGCGCACCGACCAGACGCCGGTCGAGGCCACGCTGTCGCTGCGCGACATCGACGTCGCGCAGCTCATTACACAGCTCGAACTCAAGATCCCGTACAAGATCGACGGCAAGGTGACGCTCCGCGCCAAGCTCGGCGTGCCGCTCGGCGAGGCGACGACGGCCGCGTCGTACAAGCTCAGCGGCACGCTCACGTCGCCCGAGCTCCGCTTCGAGGGGCTGACGGTCAAGGACGCCGCCGCCGAGCTGAACTACCAGAACGGTGTCCTCACGCTCAGCGAGCTGCGCGGCAAGGTGCCGCAACCGGGGACGGACGAGCCCGGCGAGTTCCGCGGCACGGCTCGCGCCGCCATCGACCCGCCCGGCGCCGCCACCGCGTCGCTCACGCTCACGAAACTGCCGCTCGGCCCCGTCCTCGCCGCGGTGCCGGACCTCGGCGTGTCCGGTGCCGGTACGGTGAGTGGCACGGCCGAGTTCCGCGCGCCGTTCGACAAGCTCGAAGACCCGGCGACGTGGGTCGCCTCCGCGAAGCTGACGAGCGACACGCTGACCGTCGCCGGACGCAAGGCGACGGCCGTGTCGTTCGCCGCCGCCGTGGCGAACGGCACGCTGAAGCTCAGCGACACCGCCGCGACCATCGAAGGCATCCCGGTTACGGCGAGCGGTACGCTTCAGCTGAAAGACCGCTTCGACTACGACGCCACGGTCAAGGCCACGGGCGCGAGCGTGACCGACCTGCGCAAGCTCGCTCCCGAGGCGGAGCTGCCGGTGCCCGTCGAGGGCGCGCTGACCGCCGAGGCGAAGTTGACCGGCACCCTGGCGCCGCTGACGTACCGCGCCACCGGCCGCGTCACCGCCGCCGACCTGACGCTGAACAAGACGCCCGCCAACCACCTCGACGTGCGCTGGGAACTGAACCCGGACCGCGTCCAGATCACGGAACTGTCCGCGAAGATGTTCGGCGGCTCGCTCGACGGGCGGCTCGACTACCCGCTCAAGGCCGACCGCGCCGGGTCGTTCGCGCTCGGGTTCAAGGAGCTCGATGCGTCAGCGGCGCGGGCGTTCGTACCCGACTTCCCGGTCCGCGTCACCGGCGCCGTGACCGGCCGCGTGTCGGGCACCATCCCGCCGGCGAAGGACGGCCAGCGCGTCGGCGACCTGGACGTGGACCTGTCGGCGCCGAAACTCACGGTGCAGGGCTTCCCCGCCGAGCGCCTCGTCGGCAAGGCGTCGCTCCGCGGCGGCGCCCTCGAATACTCGCTGGAGGGGCACACGCTCGGCGGCACGTTCGACGTGAAGGGTCGCTACCCCGGGAAGCAGAACCCGCCGCCGAAAGACGGCGCGAAGGCCGGGCCCGGCTCGGTCCGCGTCCAGAACATCGACCTGTCGCGCCTCGGCGCGGCGCTGCACGTCGATCAGCTCCGCCCGCTCGCCGGCCGCGTGGACCTGACGTTCGACTACGAGAACGACCTGTCCGCGGGGTCCGGGCGCGTGAGCGTGCGCGGGCTGCGCTGGGGCGACGAGGCGACCGCCGACGACGTGAGCGGTGTGCTGCTGCTGCGCGACGGCTACTTCGAGCTGCGCGACCTGAGCGGCTACATCGCCGGCGGCGTCGTACGCGGCCGCGCCCGGGTGAAGGTGGACGACCCGGCACGGAACTTCGTCTCGCTCACGCTCGACCGCGCCGACGCCAAGCGGCTGGCGGCGCCGTTCGGCGAGTTCGAGGTGGTCGGGAACGTGTCGGCGGTGGTTCGCGGCAACATCGGCCGATCTACCCGGCTGACGGGCACGGTGTCGCTCGACCGCGGCACGGTCGGCGGCGCGGCGCTGGTGGGGCTGCGGGTGCCGTTCGAGGTGACGGCCGGGTCGGCGGGCGGGCACCTGACCGTCCGCGAACTGACGGCGCAGGCCGGCGCCGGGCGCACCGCCGGCGGCATTACCGTGGACTGGGGCGGCGGCCCCGGGGTGCGCGTCGGCGGGCAGGTTCGGCTGATCGACGTGCCGATCCGCGCGCTGGCGCCGGGCCTCGGCGAGAACGCCTTCGTGGGCACCGGGCGCGTCACCGGCCGGTTCGACGTTTCCGGGCAGAACGTGCGCTCGGTGGACGACCTGAAGGGGAACCTGGTGGCGGTGCTCAACGGCGCGTCCGTGCGTGAGATCCCGCTGTTGCGGCAGGCGGTGCCGTACCTGAACCCGGTCGGGGTGACGAAGGCGTTCCAGTCGGGCGACGTGCGGGCGACGCTCGCCGGCGGGGTGGTCCGCGTCCACCGGTTGGCGCTGGCAAACCCGACGGCCCAGGTGTACGCCGACGGGAGCATCACGCTGACGAACGGCCGCCTGGATCTGGACGTGGTGGCGCACACCGGGCAGATCGGCCCGGACGTGCGCGCCCTGCGGCTGATCGGGCTGGGCGTGCCGGTGCTCGGCCCGGTACCGCTGACGGTCGTGCGGGACGTGAGCGACTTCCTCTCGAACCGCACGGTCCGGCTGACGATCGGCGGGACGGTGTCGAGCCCGGCGGTGCGGGTGAACGCCGGGGCTCTCCTGCGCGACGAGGCGGTGCGGTTCTTCCTGAGCCGCTACGTGTTGCCGGCCGGGGTCGCCGACGCCATCGGCGTCGGGAGCGTCGGCGGCATGCGCCGCTAGCGGCGCCGCACTACCACCCGAGCGCCGTGCGGAGTTGGTCGAGCCCGCCGGCGACGGCGGCGTCGGCGGTGGGGTAGTTCGCCTTCGCGTCGTCGACGCGCCGGCCGTTGACCGACTGGACGACGTAGCACGTGTACGAGGCGCCGGCGGGGCGGACTTCGAGCTTGTACTGCGGCACCCCGCCGAGCGTCACGAACGTGACGAACGGCTGATACCCCGCCTGCAACGCCCCGTCGCGCTTGGAAAGCCAGTCCGGCGCCGTCATAGAAACTCCCGGCGACCAGCCGGCGTGCGCCGGCTGGTTGTTGTCCCGGCGGCGCGGGCGATCGCCCGGCCGCGTGTGGAGATGGTAGTACCCGACCGCGCCCCGACCAGCCGACTCACGCCGGCCGTTCGCCGCTACTCCGGCAGCGGCTTGTCCTTCGTCTCGGGGAGGAACGGCAGCACTACCAGCCCGAGCGCGAAAATACTGCACATCGCCAGCCCGGCGTAGCGGAACGGGCGGTCCGGGTACGCCCCGCCGTCGCTGGCGGCGGCGAACACCGTGGTCGTCAGGTAGCCGAGCAGCAGCGGGCCGCTCGCGGCGATGAACCGGCCGACGTTGTAGCAGAAGCTCGTCCCCGTCGCCCGCAGCCGGGTCGGGAAGAGTTCGGGCAGATAGACGGCGTACCCGCCGAACAGCGCCAGCATGCACACCCCCATCAGGACGTTCATCCAGATGATGTCGGTGCGGGTCTGCATCTGGGTGAACACCAGGGCGACGCTGCCGGCCGCGGCCAGCAGGGTGATGGCGAACGCCGGGCGGCGGCCGATGCGGGTCGCCAGCCAGGAGAACCCGGACATGCCGAAGAACGCCCCGACGTTGATCGCCAGCGACGTGACCCCGGCCCAGATGATCCGCTGGCCGGCGATGTAGTCGTCGGCCGGCTTGCCGCTGAGCCCCTGCGCGGTGGCCTCGGCGGTGAAGGTGGCGGTGAAGATCCGCTGGGTCAGGTCCACCGAGAAGAACGCGATCCCCCACAGCCCGACCACCCCGACGAACGCCAGGAGCATCCCCAGGAGCGCGTTCCGGGTGACCCAGCCGCCGCCGAACAGGTCGCCGTAGGAGCCGAGCTTCTTGCCGGTGCCGGCGTCCGCCGCCGCCTTCGCCGCCCGCCAACTCTCCGGCTCCTGTAGCCGCCGCTGGATGAAGACCACCAGCACGGCCGGGGCGATGCCGATCAGGAAGAGCACCCGCCAGGCCGACAGCCCGACCCCCTTGAGGGCGTCGAGGTGGCCGTTCAGCTCCAGCAGGCCGAGGGTGATGAACAGCAGGGCGGCGGTGCAGTTGCCGACGGCCGAGAGCGCCTGCATCAGCCCGAGGGTGAACGGCCGGGCGTGGCTCGGCATAGTCTCGGCGAGCAGGGCGACGGCCGCGGCGAACACCCCGCCGACCCCGAGGCCGGTCAGGAATCGGTACGCGCAGTAGTCGATCGGACCCTGCGACAGGGCGCTGAGGCCGGTGAAGATCGAGTACAGGAGGATGGTGTACGTCAGCGTCTTCACCCGCCCGATGCGGTCGCCGTACATGCCGAATATGAGCCCGCCGGTCGCCCACCCGATGAGGAACACGGACGTGGCGGTGGTGGCCCAGAAGGTGACCGCCGCCTTCTCCGCGGCCGGCCCGCCGAGCAGGTCGGTGAGGCTGGTCTGCCGGGCCAGGTTGAAGAGCTGCTGGTCCATGCAGTCCGCCATCCAGGCGATGGCGGCGACCGCGAACACGAACCACTGGTAGCCGTTCAGGTCGCGGAGGCTCGCCCAGCCGGTGCGGGTGGGGACGGAGGCGGGGGGCGTGTCGGTGTTGCCCATGATGAGTCCGGGACGGGCGCGGCGGGAGGGTTCCCGCCAGATATACCCGCTCGCCGAGCGCGGTGCCAGTGCTCGGAGTTGGTGTTTGGTGTTTGGTGTTTAGCATTCAGCCGTTCGAGTCGGGCTGTGCGCCTTGCGCGGCTCGCCGGTCGAAACACCAAACACCAAACACGACGCGGCTTGTACAATGGCGTTTTCCCACTGCGTGGGGCGACGATGAGCGAGCGGTTCGCGGTCGGGTTCCTCGGCGCCGGGCAGATGGCGTCGGCGCTCGCCGGCGGGTGGTCCCGCGCCGGCCTCCTCGACCTGCCGCGCTGCCGCGCCGCCGACCCGTATCCGCCGGCGCGCGACAAGTTCGCGCAGGCCACCGGCATCGAGACGGTCGCCCAGAACGCCCTCGTCGCCACGTCCTGCGACGTGCTGATACTCGCGGTAAAGCCCTACGCCGTCGCCGACGTGCTCGCCGAGATCAAGCCGGCGCTGGAGCCGCGGCACCTCGTCGTCTCGATCGCCGCCGGCGTCACGCTGGCGCAGCTCCGGGCGGGGGCGGGCGACGGTGTGCGGCTGGTACGCGTCATGCCGAACACGCCCTGCCTGGTCGGCGCCAGCGCCAGCGGCTACGCCACCGCGTCGACGCGCCCCGACAGCCCGGACGCGATCGTGGCGGGCCGGCTGTTCGGCGCGGTCGGCGCGGCGGTGCGGGTGAGCGAGGGGCAGCTCGACGCCGTGACCGGCCTGAGCGGGAGCGGCCCGGCCTACGCATACGTGATGATCGAGGCGCTGGCCGACGGCGGGGTGAAGGCCGGCCTGCCGCGCGACGTGGCGCAGAAGCTGGCCGCGCAGACGGTGCTGGGCGCGGCGAAGATGGTGCTCGAGACCGGCCAGCACCCCGGCGCCCTGAAGGACGCGGTGGCGAGCCCCGGCGGCACGACGATCGCCGGCCTACACGCGCTGGAGCGAGCCGGCGTCCGGGCGGCCCTGATGGACGCCGTCGAGGCAGCCGCGAAGCGGGCGACGGAGTTGGGGAAGAAGGAGTAGTTTTCCCGGCTCGGAGCTTCCCGCCGCGGCGGGAAGCCGCAAGCGGCAGCGTAGCCGGACCGTAACCAATCACACGACCCTGCCACCCGGAACCCATGCCGTCCGACCCCACCGACGAACTCGTCCTCGTCCTCGACTTCGGCTCTCAGTTCGGGCAGCTCATCGCCCGGCGGGTGCGCGAGCTCAACGTCTTCTGCCAGGTCGTCCGCCACGACATCACCGCGGCGCGCGTCCGCGAGTTGAACCCGAAGGGGATCATCCTCAGCGGCGGGCCGGCCAGCGTGTACGAGCCCGGGGCGCCGCAGGTCGACCCCGCGATCTTCGACCTCGGCATCCCGGTCCTCGGCATCTGCTACGGGATGCAGCTCGCCTGCCGGGCGCTCGGCGCCACCGTCGGCGGGGCGGAGTCGCGCGAGTACGGCCGCGCCACCCTCACCGTCACCGACCCGAACACGCTCTTCCGCGGCTACCCCGCCGAGTCGACCGTGTGGATGAGCCACGGCGACCAGGTGCAGAACCTCGCCGACGCCGACTTCGAGCCGCTCGCCACCACCGACACCTGCCCCTACGCCGGCGTACGGCACCGGACGCGGCCCGTCTACGGCATCCAGTTCCACCCGGAGGTCAGCCACACGCCGCACGGCGGGATCGTCCTGCGGAACTTCCTGCTCGACGTGTGCGGCTGCCGCGGGCTGTGGAAGATGGCGACGTTCATCGACCGCACCGTCGAGGAGGTCCGCGCCCGGGTCGGCAACAGGCGCGTCATCTGTGGGCTGTCCGGCGGCGTCGATTCGAGCGTGTGCGCGGCGCTCCTGCTCAGGGCGATCGGCCCGCAGGTGGCGTGCATCTACGTCGACAACGGCCTGATGCGCGAGGGCGAAACGGAGGTCGTGAAGCACACGTTCCGCGACTGGTTCAAGGCCGACCTGCACGCCGTCGACGCCCGCGAGCGGTTCCTCACGGAGCTGAAGGGCGTCACCGACCCGCAGGAGAAGCGGAAGGTCATCGGCCGCGTGTTCATCGACGTGTTCAAGCAGGAGGCGAAGAGCATCCCCGACGCGCACTTCCTGGCGCAGGGCACGCTCTACCCGGACGTGATCGAGAGCGGCGGGTCGAAGGACGGACCGGCGGCGACGATCAAGCTCCACCACAACGTCGGCGGGCTACCGGCCGAGCTCGGGTTCGAGCTCATCGAGCCGCTCCGCGACCTGTTCAAGGACGAGGTCCGCCGCCTCGGCACCGACCTCGGCCTGCCCGACGAGGTGGTGTGGCGGCACCCGTTCCCCGGCCCGGGGCTGGCGGTGCGCTGCCTCGGCGAGATCACCGAGGAGAAGTTGAAGACGCTCCGCAAGGCGGACCAGATCTTCATCGAGGAGCTGCACAAAAGCGGGTGGTATCGGAAGACCTCGCAGGCGTTCGCGGTGCTGCTACCGGTGCAGTCGGTGGGGGTGATGGGCGACGGCCGCACCTACGAGAACACGGTCGCCATCCGCTGCGTGCAGACCGACGACTTCATGACCGCCGACTGGTCGCGCCTCCCCGAAGACCTGCTCGCCCGCGTGGCGACGGGGATCATCAACCGGGTGAAGGGCGTGAACCGCGTCGTCTACGACATCAGCAGCAAGCCGCCGGCGACGATCGAGTGGGAATGACCCGGATCGACGTGTGCGCGTCCGACGACTACGAGGGGATCGCCCGGCTCCAGGCCGTGCTGGGCGAGCTCGGGTGGGTCGCCGACGACACCTGGCACGACTCGCCGCTCGGCGTCGGGCTGACGCGCTTCCGCAACGGCGCGGACGAACTCACCGTCTTCCGCGACGCCTGGGTGGTGGACCTCGCGGGTTCGGCGGCGGCAGCGAACGCGGTCGCCGAGCGCCTGGCCGGGCGGTGAGGGCACGCGACCGCTCGCGGCTTCGCGCTTGACCGTCGCCCGGCGGCGTGCGAGAGTCGAGGTCTCCCGCCGCTCCCCGCCGCTCGTCACCGGGGGACCGCCGTGCCGCTCCCGCCCCGTCCCACCCGTCGGCACCTGTTCCGCGTCGGCGGCGTGTCCGCCCTTGGTCTGAACCTGCCGCAGTTGCTTCACGCCCGCTCGCCCGGCGTCGCGCCCGCCGGCCGTGTGCCGGAGCGGTCGTGCATCTTCGTCGTGCTGTACGGCGGGGCGAGCCACATCGACAGCCTCGACCCGAAGCCCGACGCGCCGGCCGAGGTGCGCGGGCCGTACCGCGCCATCCCGACGCGCGTCCCCGGAGTGCGCGTCGGCGAACTGCTCCCGCGCCTGGCCGGGCTCGCCGACCGCTTCCTGCTCGTGCGGTCGATGACGCACCGCGACCCCGGGCACGACGGCGGGATGCACGTCGCCATGACCGGGCACTCGAACCCGACCCCGGACACGCCGTACCTCGGCAGCGTGGTGGCGAAGGTCCGCCCGGCGACGCGGAACGTGCCGTCCTACGTGTGGCTCCAGAACCTCGCCGGCGACGTCCAGCCGCGCTACCTCGGCGGCGGGTTCCTCGGCCCCGCGTTCGGTCCCCTGCGCGTGGGCACCGACCTCGACAACCCGGCCGCGTCCGACTTCCGCCTCCGCGCCCTCGACGCCGCCGCGGACGTGCCGCACGCCCGCCTCCGCGACCGCACCGGGCTGCTGAACCTGCTCGACCCAGCCACGTCGGGGCAGGCAGCGGCGCTGCGAGGATTCCAGGAGCGGGCGGCGGAGCTGATCGCCGGGCCGGACGCGCGGCGGGCGTTCGACCTGAATCTGGAAGCGACGGCGGTCCGCGACCGGTACGGCCGGCACCCGCTCGGGCAGAACCTGCTGACGGCGCGCCGGCTGGTGGAGGCCGGCGTTCGGCTGGTGAGCGTGACGGCGTGGGCCGGGACGCCGCCGGGCGAGCAGTTCCGCAACGTGCAGACGTGGGACATGCACGGCGAGAGTGCCGGCCTGGGGAGCATGTTCGGCACCGGCGCGTACGGCCTCGGGTGGGCGCTGCCGAACCTCGACCAGGCGGTGTCGGCGCTGCTGGAAGACCTGGCGGTGCGCGGGCGGCTGGAGAGCACGCTGGTGGTGGTGGCGGGCGAGTTCGGGCGTGCCCCCCGAATCGACCGCGCCGGCCGCGATCACTGGCCGGCGTGCTACTCGGCGCTCGTCGCCGGGGCGGGGATTCGCGGCGGGCACGTCCACGGCGCATCGGACAAGAGCGGTGGGTATGTGAAGGACGGCCCGGTGTCGCCGGAGCGCTTCACGGCAACGCTGCTGCACGCGCTGGGGATCGCGCCCGAGACCCGGCTGGGCGCTGACGGGTTCACCCGCCCCGCCGGCACCGGCGAGCCGATCACGGGCTGGTTCGCCTGACCGACAGGGCGGACGGGCTATTGGGATTTGGATTTCAGGCCGTTGGCCTGAGATTCGATAGCCCGGGGCAACGCCCCGGGGAACCACCCGGGCGGGGTCACGGGTGCGTCGCGCCGCCGTGCCCCCCACGGACACCGCGGGCGGGATTCCCCGGGGCGTTGCCCCGGGCTATCGAATCTCAGGCCGTTGGCCTGAAAACCG
>VFQN01001400.1_pt1 | contig 40584 bp, 54 predicted proteins | sample 3512371 | NCBI WGS metagenome assembly VFQN01 (sample SAMN10412370, study PRJNA504923) | tailings metagenome | isolation source: Replicate 2 from Balatoc abandoned mine | place: Philippines: Itogon, Benguet | collected 2017-08-28 | reverse complement strand
GCGCGTGGCACACCTAGGTTTGCAAACGCCCGCAGGTGCGCCCACATGCATGCCATCGCCCGGCGCGAGGCTTGCAACACCATGTGTTGAGAAGCCTCTCCGCCGCCAGTCCCATCACATGCATTCAGTGGCTGTCTTCCTGTCCGCTCTCAGCGACGTCACTAACTAACTAACTAGCTAATGGCATGTAGCGGCAGTGCGGCCTAGGCCTGGTCCGGGCAAGTTCGTTCGGTCAACAGCTTGCCTGTGCTGGTTGGGCCTTGGACTCCCGCTGGCCTGTCCCTTCCCGTCTCCTTACCTGTAAACCTTTCCACAGAAAAAAAAACCAGCACGCCCTCCGTACCTGTCCGTACACCACGGCACCCCAGTACCGGTAGCTAGTATAGTGCAGCACGTCCCTCTTGACCACCTACTGAGATGCTAAACTACCAATCACGCCGGGGAGCAGGGAAGTTTCCCAGGGGAGAGCTCAGACATGTGATGCATGCAGGGGACAAGGCGAGTTCCCGTGCATGAGGACCTAGTACGTGCAGACTAGGGTTTTGGTTGACGAGGCCTCGCGCAGCGCGGCTTATGCGTTGGGGGACCGCACGACAAGGCAGCACGCGACGTGCCTATATTCGCCTCCAGGTGCTGGGGAGCGACTCTTATGACAAACAACGCGGGAGCATTATTATGCCTTTCGTACGGCGCAGCCCTTCTGCGGAAGGCGAAACTTCCTAAAAGCGCGCGGCCACAGGCAGGCTGTAGACCCCTGTAATGCACTACTAGTTACCCCTGGCCGTCAGTAAGGACCTTGGCCTTCTCAACTGCAGCACTTCTCATCTCGGCCCATCCATGCAAGCTGCGTGCAGCCGCTCCGGCGCCGGCAACCCATGTCGAGCCCGCCATGTAGCACCAGTGGGGCCCTGCGGCTTGCAAGCTGCAAGGCGTGTGGCGCGTGCTAGCTGCTACGTTGCGCGCGTTGCTGCATTGTCTGGAAATTCTGGAGGGGTTCAGCGCGTGCCTCAGCCTTCACCCTCAGACGATATGTACGAGAAAGTGGTAATGAGCTGGTTGAAAGTCGGTCGGCCGAAGTCGCAGCTTTCTGTTCGACCGAATCACTCACGTCGCCCGCCGTACTACGTGCAGATGGAGGATGTTGCGCGTATGGCCGAGAAAAACGAGGACGATGCTCTTTCCAAGTATCTAGAGGCGTGGGTGCGCAACGTGAGCCTCGAGGAGGGGCACGACCTAAAGGTCGCCCGCCTGAAGAAGGAGCTGGCTGCTACGAGCGACTGGCTACAGCAGGCAACTGTGAATTATCTACACTTACGGGGGCGGTTTAACATGCGCGGCATCTTGGGTGAGGTAGCGGGGCAGGGTCACGATTCGGCAAGTCCAGCAGCGTTTCGCATCCTCCGCATGAGATGTATCCGTGCCGCCAAACCTTCCTGACTTGCAGAGCACACCCAGGCTAGGATGGGTGTCATTGCCGGCGTGGATTGGGACGACGCGAACCGTGCTGCCTGCTGGGACCAGTACATAGCCGAGCGGCCTGCCCTGCAGGAGTGCCTGATCATCAAGTGCGAGTAAGTAGCGGAACAGTAAGGGTCTGGCGTTGGAGTTACTCAAACGCAGCACGCAATTACCTTCGTGTCATCCACACGGCTGAACGCGGGACTTGTGCTCTCCCGTGTAGTGTGGACGTGGCGGAAGGCGGGTCACTGCTGTCAACGATCTACAGCACGCTATCCACGGACGTGCAGAGGACGTAAGTTGCTGTGTTGGACGCTCCTTGCTCGGTGGTCCATACTATGTTGTTGCGCATGCCTGTCAGGATTGAAACGTAGTTGTGCGTTACAATCATGGGCATAGCTGCCAATTGGCGGGCTCCAGTTGCATGTAGCCCGCATGCAGGGACTACCCTGGTGCCATTGCCTGATGTCAGGCTGGGCTGATCTGCAATCGTACTGCACCATCTGACTGCAGGACGGGCAGCAAGCTGTGCATTGGCCCTCCGCTGGACCAGCAACAGCGAAAGGTCATGGGGTGCATATGTGAGGACGCCGACCTGCCGTATGAGTTCGTGCCAGACCTGACGTCAGATGCCTAAGCGTGAGGCAGTGCATGCTCACGCGGGACGTGGCGGTGGTGGTGGCGGCGGTGAAGGGTGAGGCGGAGGTAGTGAGGCGGGGCGGGTGCGGTACCTGGCCCGCTGTTCTCAGGCATGTTGGTCCTGACTACGCCGTCAGTGGCGGGGCTGGGGCTGCTACTGACCCGGAGGATGTCGTACAGGCGCTTAACGGCGGCGGCGTGGCGGTATGGCTGGCGGCAGTGCAGCGGGCAGGGGGCAGTGTGCCAGTGGTGGCGCACCAAGGCGTCACACTGCGCTTTCACGCTGCACAGGTGACGCTGCAGGGCACGGATGGGGTCATGGCGGCGCTGGGGATGGCGGCGGGGTGTGAGCGACTGACTGTTCACACCCCGCTGCAGGCTGCTGCACATGCTGGCACACGCCACTCGGCTGCTGCTGCCGCAGCTTGCGCGCTTGGTGTGCTCACAGTGGGGCGGCGCGGACGATCAGCGGCCTGGCCGGGCTGCGTCCAACACTCCTAGCACGCAACAGCGGGCAGCAGCGCGGGCGCGGGGCTTTGCGGGGGCGGCACTGGGGCCGGTGCTGCACTGGATTACGGGCCTGTCTCTTATGGGCCAATATGGCAGCTGTGGCAGCGTCGGCGGCGGCAGTGGCAGTGGCGGTTGCGGCGGCGTTAGCTGGGACAGCTATGACGGGGATTGCGGCGCTAGCAGCAGTGGCAGCACCGGGGGCAGGGCAAGCCACAACCGGTGGAACGCTGGCGGTGACGCTGGGCGCGGGCCTACGAGTGCTGCAAGCCAGGCGCAGCAGCAGCAGGGGGAGGGCGGTCATCGGGCTGTATGGCTGTGTCTGATGGCGGGCGCAACGCGCGGAAGGTGCCGGAGCTGGAGGGGTCTGGCGGGGATGCAGACGTGTAGGGCAGGGTGGGGCGGGGGCTGTGTCCGCTAGCGGTGGATGGGTTCGTGGCCGGGTTATGTGGACCCGGCCTCGTGCTGCACCCCGTGTGACCGCAGCCGGGACTGGGTTGGAGCTGGGGAGGTGGGCGGGCCAGCAGGCAGCAGCTGGCGAACTGGCAGGAAGGAGCAGCAGCAGCGTGCTGGGGCCGTCTAGCGGGTCAGTTGCGGCCTGGGGCAACAGCAAGGGATGCGCTGGTGCTTCTGCGGAGCTACCTGTCGAGTTCCTTCCCCGGTCACGCGACCTGCTGTGTGCAAGGGGGCTAGGGGCGAGGCAGGAGCGCAGGTATGCGTGCCAGGCGGGGTGTGAGCGACTGCATGCTTACGTGACTTTAGGAGTTCATGGACACAAGTGTAAGCGCATTAGTGGTGCAATTTCATGCAGGCTCCGTGCGGTAATTGTGCCTCATGGAGGGAATGAGGAACTGTGTTATTGTTGGGGGGCGTGTAAGGAGCAGGGGAAGGGGAGGTAGCAAGCACGAGGTGGGTTACACCAGGCTTAGGGCGTTCCCTGCTCCTACCAGCCCATTCTGGCCCCTGTGCGCCCGCACCAAACGTAACACGCTGTAACGCAGCCCTTCTGACGCAGCCCGACCGCCATTGATGCAGATACACGATATTTGCCGGCAAGCTGGTCCTGACTACGCCGTCACTGGTGGGGCTGAGGCTGCTGCGGACCCGGAGGATGTCGTACATGCGCTTAACGGCGGCGGTAGGGCGGTACGGCTGGCGGCACGGGCACCAGGCACGGGCAGGGGATGGCCCGGTGGTGCCGTACAGGGGGGCCACGCTGCATTGTCGCACAGGCGACGCTACGGGGCGTTGACGGGCTCATGGCAGCGCTGGGATGGCGGCGGGGGGCTGGGTGGCTGCTGCGGATGCGGGGGAAGGGGCTCAGGGGCGGCCTGAGGAACCTGGGGGCGGAGGTGGGGTGTCGAGGTTTTGGTGGTGGGGGCGTCGGGCCGGAGCGGGCGGCTGGCGCAACACGCGGAGCGTTCGGAGCTGGAGGGGCCAGGGCTGTGGGCCAGGGTTTGCGTCAGCTCGTTGCCGGATGAGTTCGTGCCCTGGAGGTAGACCCCGGCGCCTCCAGAGGTGCTGCACCCCATGTTGCCTGCAGCCGGGGCTGGGTTGGCGCTGGAGGCGTGGCCGGAGGTGGGCTGGCAGGAGGGAGCAGCAGCGGCGGGCTGGGGCCGCCTGGCAGAGGCGGGGACGGCATCTTTACCTCGTTCGCGCCGCACTCGGCCATGGGGGCTGCGGCTAGGGCGCACGCTGGTGGTGGCACGGGAGGTGGTCGTGGTGGGGAGGCAGCAGTGGAGCCCTCGGCGGCGGAGCTGCTGGCGTCGTTCATGCACGGGGGTAGGGGACTGTCCCGGGGGCCGAGCTCGCGCGCTGTGGGTGGAGCGGACACGGACGGTATGGGAGGCCTCGGACACACGAGTGGCACGTTCCAGGGACAGCAGCAGCAGCAGCTTCTGCTACCTGCTGAGGAGTGTGTAAGGGCGCTGCAGGGTGGTGCTGCGTCGCCCGTGGGGTCGCTTGCGGCGGGGGCGGCATGGGGGCTGCTTGGGGGCTGCGGCAACGCGGGGTGCACCCGCCTGGGTGGCGTAAGTGAGCCGGCGGCTGGGGGTGCGGTGGCGTGTGCGTGCAGGGAGGTGAGCTACTGCTGTGCTGCGTGCCGGCAGCAGCACTGGGCATCGGGGCACGCGGCTGTGTGTCGCAGTCGGAAGCGGCTGGGGCTGGGGTTGGGGCTAGGGCAGCATGGAGGCGCAGTGGCGAGGGCGGGGTTGGGAGCGGGGCCTGTGGGCGGGAGAGAGAGTGGGTTAGGAGGCCGGGGCACCGGGCGGCGGGGGGATGGGATGGTGCTCAGGTTGACGGGGGTTAGTGGGACAGCGCGTCGGTAACTGCAGGTCATTGCGGGGGTACAAGGGTAGGAGGTTTCACTGACTTCGAGGCCGCATGCATTCTAGAATGCACTGAACACTGACTGCGGAATTGGAATGTGCGGTTTTCAGTTGATGTTGGCGTGCAGAACCGTTTGGCACTTTTGCTGGATTGCAAAGGGGTGCGTCCCGAGACTGCTGGTACAGTACTTGTTGTGGTGGGGTCGGGTGGTCGGGCTACTCCCAATGGTGGTGACATCGTGATACACTGACACTGACACTGACTGGGGTAACACTGGGTAACAAGAACCAGAATGAGACCTTGATGACAATGTGCAGCTCCTTGAGCCTCTTTTGTCTACCGGCAATTGTTGGCATTTCTTCTCCTCCTGCAGACTTGGGCGTGGTCCTGCTTACCCTGTTACGTGTTGGTTAGCGGTTGACCTCTTTCAGGCAGGTGTCTGAGGTGTCTGCTAAGCGAAGCGTTGTGCCATGGACTAACCAAGGGGATCCTCTCGCCTGCCACTATCGGTGTTGCCGTAAGTGGCTTCAAGCCATATATTCAAGCCATATACCGGTCACCTCTCTCTGGGTTTGCGAGGACGTCGTTGACAGCTGGGCTCGAGGGGAAGTACGTACCCGTGCCAAATCGTGCCACCATGCATGCTGCCGTTGCCACGTTGGCACGTTGGCACGCACGCCTGCTCCTGTCCTACGACCGACGTGGACAAGGCTCCTTGTAAAAGAACCCTGTTACCAAGTGCGTAGCGACTGCCACTGCGTTCCTACGCGCTACCGGCCCCCTCCCCACCAATGTGGGAGCAATGTGGCTGGAACGAAATCCAAGCCTCCCGTAAACCATTCACAGAATAAAAACATAATGAATATAGACTTTAAGGACAAGTTCCAGTGAACACGGAAGCGCGCTCCCTGTACATGATGGGTACGGGAAACCTTTGGCGGGAATACCTGGGCCTAGCAACCCTGGCACCTCGCTCCTTACCACCCACGCTAGGCTTGTGGCCATTGCTTGCGTAATAAGTGCATGGCTGACGGGTTGCGATAGCAAAGCCGGCAGCCGGTTGCAGCCATGGCCAACTTTAATAGGCAGCGGCTAACGTCCGAGATCCCCGGCGTCCTTCAGTACACATCTGACCGTATTGGGGAGGCTGTGTTGCAACTCCAAGGTCTCTACCAGGCTGCGCGCGCAAAAGTCGAGCTTTCGGAACCTACCGAGGACGGCGACACCATATCGTCGACTGAGACAGCTGAAGTCGCTATCAAGGAAGCTGTGGAGTTGTTGCAGAGCGTGTTGAATATACACGACCAGCATGCGGAGGTCCAAATCGCTGACAGCATCCTGCGTCATGGCCGGCTCCGCAACGCTCTGCTTCAGCTCCTGGTCCTCACAATGCGCTGGGAGCTCCTCAACAACCGGACAGCACAACCATCTACCGCAGCTCCCGCTACAGAACAGCTGCAGCTTGCGTCAACGGCGGAGGAGGGAAACGGGCGGGATGTCCCGGAGTGCGGCACTGTAGGGTCTTGCAGGTTCTACCTACTCGCCGTCCTGTCCTTCATGCTGAAGGCGGGTGCTGAGCAGCTGACACGCGCGTACTCGGGCCGGGGTGGCGGCGGCAGCAGGGCCGCGCAGGGTGTGGGCAGACGCCGGGTCGGGGTCGCCTCTGCCAGTACCCTGCAGCCAGGCGGGCCGTCAGCCTCCGACGGGCCTCCCCTGTCGCTGCTGGCCCTGGATCTCGGGTGCGCACTGCTGCGCATGCACACGCTGCAGTGCTGCAGCCAGCAGGTGGCAGCCATATGGGCGTGGATGGGCGGTGACTGCAGTCAGCAGGAGGAGCGGCAGCAGCCCTCTCAGGTCTGTTTGCGGAGGCTGCCTTCAACTCCGCTTAGGGTCGCCCCGCATACCACTGTAACGCCACGAAAGACGAGCAGTCGGTTCAAGTCCACCACATTTATAACATCATGCAGTGTGAATTCACCAAGGCGTTGTAGGCCAATCGCTGTTGGACTTTTGGTAGCTGTGGCTGCACGCTTCCTTACACCTGTGGGCCTTATTGGCGTTGTACGGTGTTGCGCAGCAGCAGCAACACACTGCCCTTATCACCCGACGAGACACGTGGCAAGCTACGCGACAGCCTTGCCTGCACCCTTTGCTTGCCTGTCCCTTCCAGTAGGTCACCCTTACTACTTAGGTGTTTGTCCTTTGCTTGCCTTTCACACCCACAAAGCCTCCCTTCAAAACTTGCTGCCACGTGTTCACTTCACTGCACGCTGTAACGGTGCGCTTCCGACTTCGACCCCTGAACTCTGGTTCCTGCACATCCGGTTCTAACCTCTCGTGAATCTGCCGCACCTCCTCTCACCACTCCGTAGGAAAAGGAGGAAGAAAAGCAGCAGCAGCAGCAACTTGGTCGTCCACAGGAACGGGAGGAGCAGCAGCAGAGAACAGCGGAACAGGAGCAGGGCCGGGAGGAAGGGGCAACAGAAAATTGGGTCCTGGATGTACGGGCGCCGCTCAGACTGGTGGACGGGCTTCTGGCTCTGGCACAGGCTGCTGTGGGCGTGCTGGGAACTGCCGAGGGGCTAGCACCCGCAGCGGGAGCGGTGGCGGCGGCGGCGACGACACAGCGTGCGGACGTGCGACGCATGTCCCGTCGCTTCGCGCTGCTGCTTGCGTCGCACCTGCGTGACAGCCACCTGCTGGAGCACTGCGCCAGGGCTGCACTGATGGCGGCGGTGGGGGGCCGGGTGTGGGGTGCTGCCGGTGGCAGCAGCGCGAGAGGCGAGGTGGCCGAGGGGCGGGGGCAGGCCTCGCAACGGAGGCCGTCGGATGCGGACTCCGACATGCTGCATGTACTGCTGAGAGACTCCATGTGGTCGGTAAGCGAGGCGAGGGACCTGGTGAAGCTATGCATGCAGGCCCCCGCCCCCGCCAGCACCGTCATCGGCCCCGCCGTACTACAGGCCGTGACCGGCCCCGCAGTCGCACACCTGGACCTGGTGCTGGGGCTGCATGCCCTGTGTACGGCAGACGGCGGGCCCGCGTACGGCATGCCCGTGTCGCACAGGGCGCTGCCGGCCGTCTGGGAGCCCGGGCGGGCGATCGACGGGCACTGGGAACTGTTTACGGCGGACTTTCACGTAATGGGCTTGGTAAATGCGCTGAGGCGGCCCGAGTTGCGGGAGCGGCTCTATGAGCTGCTGGGAGGTGTGGGGCCGGTGCTGACGCTGCAGCTGCGCGTGTGTGAGCTGACCACGCGGTCGGCTGAGGTGCACGGGCAGGGGGCGGAGGAGGAGCGGGGCGGGGAGGAGGGGGTGCGCGGCGCGGCGGGCGGGACGCTGCGTTATGCGATGACCCCTGAGGCAGCGGTGGGCATTGGCTTCGACGCCCACCTTGCCGTGCAGTGGCTGCTCGGAGAGTGCTGGGAGCAGCAGGAGCAGCAGGAGCAACAGCAGGAGCAGCAGCAGGAGCGGGAGTCGGCAGCACGGGAGCCATGTGGGAGCGGAGGGCGCCAGGCTGCAGGGGCGGGGGGCAGCAGCCAGGTGGCATCGCAGGCGCAGGACGCGTTTGCCACACAGGGCCCAGCAGGGTGGGAGGAGGGCGATGCGGCCAGGGCACGTGGCGAAGCGGAGCGGGCAGCGGGTAGAGCACCGGCGGCCGCCCGGGCCGGAACGAGCGGCCTTGCAGGGCGGGAGGGGCCGGACGCGACAGGGGCGGATGCGATAACGCATCCTGGCGGCACGGCAGGTGCGGCCGCAGTGGCGGCCACGGCAGAGGATGCTTCCGGCGGTGACGTGGCAGCGGGGGTAAGGTTAGGGGAGCCGGGAGGGGCGGCTGGGGCAGCGGCAGCGGCAGCCGGTCTGGCTGCTGCCTTCCAGGCGGCAGGGGCCTTCCCGCAAGCCAGCGGGCAGATGTCTGGGCCTGGGCGGGGCAGGAGGCGCCCGCTGTCTGCTAGGGCCCTGTGGGCGTTCGAGGTGCGGTGGTGGCGCAGCGTGTGCAGGGCGGCGGAGCACATGGTGCCGCTGAGGGTGGGCCCCGAAGAGGCCGAGACGTTGCCGGCGCTGAGGCGCAACCTGGTGGGGTGGCTGCGGATGGAGGAGCTGCAGCTGCCGAACCCGATAGAAGGTGGGTGCCAGGTGGGAGTGTAGCAGCTGCATGGTTGTTCACCTGCATGGTGATGCGACGCGGCACTAGCAACAGTATAAGTGGCTACGGACGTATCCATGGTGTTTCCAGTTCAACAGCATTGGGCAGCACTTGCAGCATTGGGCTTGGAGGACGACATTCGGTGCGCAACCCGACCTGGTGCTCGCACGTGGCACAGCGCCAGGGCCTGACTGGTTTGGTGTGCACCGGCGCGCGCACAGGCTTTGTCCTTGGAGCCACGCAACAGCCACGCTACAGCAGCACTCAGGACGCAGGGGTGCTTACTAGCCCGCTTCATGGTGTACGCTGTACCGCACTGTACCCCCGTGGCCCAAAGTACCGTTACCCCAACCACCTAGCTGGCCCCAAGGCACCCACACTCAACGCCTTGCCGTGCCCTTTCCTTGTTGGCCCAGGTCCCCTCCCGCCCACGCCGCCTCCCCGCCTGGCCGCTGCCCTGGACGGCGGCCTGCTGCCCTGCCTGGAGGGCATACTGCGGAGGGCGGCAAAGGACCCGGAGGGCAGCTGCAGCAGGCTGGTGCAGGAGGTGCTGTCTTCCACCGACCCAGCGGATGAATCCGATGAGGATTGGCACGGCCTGCTGTTGCTGTTTGCGTACGGGGAGGAGGTGCAGAGCACGCGCGTGCTGTCTGCGCTGGCCGCACTGCTGCCCCGGCCGTGCGGCGGCGGCAGCGGTGGCAGCGGCGGCGGCGATGGCACGTCACGGCATAAGGCCAAGGGCGGCCCGAACGGAGGCGAGGCGAGCGACTTGACGCAATGCGCAATGAATGTGGCGTGTGCGTTACTTGACACCGGGTTCGGGCTGTGGGGGGACCCCGACCCGCCGGAGGGCGGCAGCGACAGCGGTAGCGGCGGCGGCGGCAGCAGCAGCCCCCAAGCGACCCGCAGCACGCCTGGAGTGCCGCCCCCGGGGCGCCGCAGGCTGCTGCACATGCTGGCACACGCCACTCGGCTGCTGCTGCCGCTGCTCTCACGCTTGGTGGGCTCCCACTGTGGCGGCGCGGACCACCCGCGTCCTGGCCGGGCGACGGCTGGCACTCCCAGCGCGCACAAGCGGGCAGCAGCGCGGGCGCGGGGCTTTGCGGGGGCGGCACTGAGGCCGGTGCTGCACTGGATTACAGGCCTGTCTCTTATGGGCCAATATGGTAGCTGTGCTGGCGGCAGCGGCGGCGGTGGCAGCAGCGACGGCGGCGGCGGCGGCGATGGCAGCAGCAACGGCGGCGGCGCTAGCAGGCACACACGTGCGGCACGCCAAGTGGACCAGCAGCAGCAGCAGGGGGAGGGCGCGCTGGGGTCTGTGCACGACGCTGCGCTGCGGCGTTTCCTGTTCGAGGAAGTGCAGGTGGTGGAGGTGCTGGGGAACGCGCTGCACCACCTGCCTAGCCTGGAGGGCTTCACCGAGAGGGGCCCCGCCTTGGCCGCATCACTCGTATACCTGACGGGCGCGTACCCGGAACAGGTGTGGCGCCGGATCACGGTAGCTGCCGAAGGCGGCAAGGGCGGCGGCAGCAGCAGTAGCAGCAGCGCAAGGGGCGGGGGAGGGGCGAGGAAGCAGCGCGGGGCGTCCGGTGCGGGAGCGGGCTGCTCCTCCCAGCCTGAGTCCTTGTGGCCCGTGGAGCTGGTCTGCGGGCTGCTTCCCGAGGTGGAAGCAAATGTGAAGGGGGGCGGGGCGAATAGCCTGTTGAGGGAGACGGTGTTGCTGGTACGGCTGTTGGACGCGTGGAGGAGTGCTGGTGCGGGTGAGGGGCAGGAGGGTGGAGGCAGCGGCGGGCATTCGCAGCTGCGTCCGACGTTTGGACGAGTGGTGGACATGGAGAACACGTCCGCCGGCCTGAAGCGTGCGCTGTATGAGGTGCTCAGCGCACCTGCCGCTCCGCTGGTCGCTTGACAGGCGCCTGGTGGGATGGCGACGGCTAACTGGGCTGGTCGTGCCGCGTGCAGTGCATCACGGCAACACATGTAGGCTATGCATCTGGTATGTCGCATTGTTAGTGCGGAGGTAACAAGCCCAGCGGTTACATATGCTAGGTGAAGCGACGCCAAGTAGCATGGGCACTTCCTAGTGATGCGGGCACTGTCCTCAGGGGCTGTGAGCTGTGGGGCGGGGTGGGAGCCGGGGGCACCGGTTGGAGGGGGTGTGGGGCAGTGCTCAGGTTGACAGGGGTCAATGAGATTACGCGTCGGTAACTGCCTGGGGTCCTGTAGGATAGGAGGTCTTACTGGAATGGAGGCTGCATGTTAGTCTAGTCTCAGCGGAGGGGATCAGTGTGCGTCGGTGATTGCAGGTCACTGCATGCGTGCTATGAGGCAGTGGGCACGGACCGCTGGATTGGAGTATTCGGCATCCCATGGGCGTGGCGTGCAAGTGTGCTTCGACGCTTTGGCTGGACTGCAAAGGGGCGCGTCCCAAGACTGCTACCGTATTTTTTTTCGTGGATAGCCGGGTAGGGCTACTCCATGGTGATGACTGCATGAAGCACTGTGAGGATGAGGTGACATCGGGCAACATGGACAATCATAAAACACTAATGACGTCTGCTGCCTCCTGTACAGTATATCTTCATTCATTGACGCAGCTTGGCGCTCGCCCCCAGGGTGTGTCGTGGTAGACCAGCGGGTGACCTCGTTCAGGCAGGATGTCAGCACACCAAAGTGTTGTGCCATGGGCTAACGGCGTAACGGTAGCCTTCACCGCCGTAAAGACGTGTTTCACTTCTCCAAATTTGCGGGGGCGTTGTTGACAGGTGGACCCGAGGGGAAATCACCTTGCCAACGTGCTTGCACGGCCCAGCCGGCATACCTACCCCTGCGCTACCACGGGAGTGGAGTCTGGCAGTCTGCAGCTGTGCGCCGGCAAGCGCTTATGTAAATGACATGTTATCAAGTACTCTTGCAGTTTGATCCGCCCAGATGCGCCTCAGCAGCCTCGCCCAAGCTGGGTGCTGAAGTGGACTCTTGGAAGACCAGAGAACGGTGTACCCGAACGACCGAAACAGCTGCATAAGCCCACACGTGCCCAGCCGGCACGTGGCTCAGGTCAGCCGAGAGCCCGAGACCCTGACGTCATAGGTGTAAGTAGCACACGCACCTACTGGCCGTTGCAATCTGTGTTGTGCCTTTCGTTTTCAGGAGGAGGCCTGCTTCAGACTTATCCAGATGGGAGGTCCGGTCCGTAGTCCGAGTGTCCGACCACGGGCCCCAAGGCCCCCTGGCAACTGTAGCCCACACTCGCATGCTTAGAGGTGCTGCACACCCCTATGCAACCTGCAGTTCCTGGCTGTCGGTTGGCACTGGTTGGCATCCCAGGGTCGGTCTGTCGGGAACTCGGGATGGAATACAACTGACCCCACGGAGACAGCTCGCTGACAGGTTCATGCGGGCATGCACCCTCGGGTTCTTTCCCACACAAGATGCCCCTCATTGCCAGCTCGTAACTGCTGTCGTTGCCTTGCTTCCTTTGCGTTACGGTACCATGACAAGCCATCTTTTTATACCTTCGTAAAGAAAGGTTACAGGGCTTGCAATTGCGTGGATCGTGGCATGCTGGCAAATGAAGCACACGGCGGGAGTCGCAGATACGGCAGGCGAAGCTGGATGTGGCGCAGCTGGCAGGGGGTGGGCCGTGACGTGTGAGGGCGCCTAGGCGGGGCTCCCTCGGTTGTGTATCGGGGGTTGGTGGGTTGCCCTGGGTAGCTGGGTTGCCACAACCGCGTACCGTATGGAGCTTGTTCAGGTCCCCTGACTGCGCGGTGGAGCTAGATGGCTTCATAAGCTTCCTACTGCATGATTGCAAGCTAGTTACCTGGACCCCTATTGCAGGCGGTGGCGTACCGAGTGGCGGGACGTACGGCAGCTGTTGCCGTGCCGTACCATGCAACTCGTCAACTGCAACTGCAACACCGTGGCACTTGCTTGCGCGTGTGCACTTCGCAACTTACCACCCACCCTAAGCCGGTTGTCAGTCAATATATATCAGCAGAGCATGGCTGACGGGTTCCGGTAGCATAGACCAGGCCGGACGTGTCAGCCATGGGAATTTGGTCCAGGCAGCGGCTGGTTTCCAACATCCCCGGCGTCCTCGACTATACGGCTGACACCGTCGGAGTACTTGTGCTACAACTTCAAGGAGCATGCGCAAAAGAAGACCTTTCGGGCGAGAACGAGACCGCGGACCGCAGCACTGCATCTTTGACGGAGACAGCTGACAACGCTATATGTGAAGCTACAGAGGACTTGAAGGGCCTATTAAAATTGCACGAGCATAATCCGGACCTCCACATTGCTGACAGCGTCCTGCGCCATGGCGGGCTCCGCAACGCTCTGCTTCAGCTCCTGGTCCTCACGATGCGCTGGGAGCATCTCAAAAACCGGACAGCAAAGCCATCTACCGCAGCTTCCGCTACGGGTCAGCGGCAGCTCGAGTCCGTGGCGGACGAGGGGAATGGCCCGCAACGCACCTCTCTCCCGCTTTGCGGCACAGCAGGGTCTTGCAGACACGTCCTGTTCGGCCTGATGTCCTCCATGCTGAAGGCGGGTGCTGAACAGCTGACACGCTCGGACCCCAACCTGAGCGGCACCGGCAGCAGGGCCGTGCGGGGCTTTGGCAGACGCCGGGCCGGGGCCGCCTCTGCCAGCAACCTAGAGCCAGGCGGGCCGTCAGCCTCCGGCGGACCTTCCCTATCCCTGCTAGCTCTGGAGCTCGGGTGCGCACTGCTGCGCACGAACACGTTACAGTGCTGCAGCGGGCAGCTGGCGGCCGTTTGCGCGTGGATGGGCGGTGACGGCAAGAACCAGCAACAGCAGCAGCAGCAGCGGCAGCCCCCTCAGGTCTGTCCTCGGGAGCTGCCTTAGCTTCAATGCACTGCAGGGCAGCAGCTTGACTGCACCCCGCTCACCTGGCGAGGCCCTTCGCAGGCGATGCAACAGGCTTGCCTGCACCTGCTTACTTGCCTGCTTGCTGGCCTGTTGCCTTTCCACACCGCACCCTCTGCCCACCACCGCCTTTCACAGGAGGAGGAGCAGGAGCAGGAGCAGCAGCAGCAGGCGGAACAGCAGTCGAGCCACCAGCGGGAACAGGGGGACCCGCAGCAGAGGACACAGGAAGGGGCAGAGGAGGGGGCAGGGCCTGGACAGGAGCAGGGGCGCGAGGGGAGGGCAGCAGCAGGCGAGGTCCTGGATGTAGTGCGGGCGTCGCTAACAATGGTTGACGGGCTTCTAGCTCTGGCGCAGGCCGCTGTGGGCGTGCTGGGCGCTGCCGAGGGGGCCACTTCTGCAGTCGGAGCAGCAACGGCGGCACAGCGTGCGGACCTGCGGCGCCTGTCCCGTCGCTTCCTGCTGCTGTTTGGCTCGCACCTGCGTGACAGCCACCTGCTGGAGCACTGCGCCAGGGCTGCACTGATGGCGGCGGTGGGGGGCCGGGTGTGGGGTGCTGCCGGTGGCAGCGGTGAGGCGGCCGAAGGGGCGGGCCATGGGCAGAGGCAGGGCTCGCGACGGGCGCCGTCGGATGCAGGCGCCAACGCCTTGCACGGCCTCTTGCAAGGCTACTTCTGGTAGGTAAGCGAGGCAAGGGAACTGGTGAAGCTATGCATGCAGGCCCCAGCCCCCGCCAGCACCGTCATCGGCCCCGCCGTACGCCAGGCGCTGACCGGCCCCGCAGTCGTACACCTGGACCTGGTGCTGGGGCTACACGCCCTGTGTACGGCAGACGGCGGGCCCGAGTACGGCATGCCCGTGTCGTACCGGGTACTCCCGGCGGTCTGGAAGCCTGCGCGGGCGGGCGACGGGCACTGGGGACTGTTTACGGCGGACTTTACGGTGATGGGCTTGGTGGATGCGCTGAGGCGGCCCGAGTTGCGGGAGCGGCACTATGAGCTGCTGGGAGGTGTGGGGCCGGTGCTGACGCTGCAGCTGCGCGTGTGTGAGCTGACCACACGGTCGGCTGAGGTGCACGGGCAGGGGGCGGAGGAGGAGCGGCGCGGGGAGGAGGGAGTGCGCGGCGCGGCGGGCGGGACGCTGCGTCATGTGATGACCCCTGAGGCAGCGGTGGGCATTGGTTTCGATGCTCACCTTGCCGTGCAGTGGCTGCTCGGAGAGTGCTGGGAGCAGCAGGAGCAGCAGCAGCAGGGGCAGCAGTGGCAGGAGCAGCGGGGGGAGTTGCCAGCACGGGAGCCAGGCGGGAGCGGAGGGCACCAGGCGGCGGGGGCTGGGAGCCGCAGCCAGGTGGCGTCGCAGGCTCCAGAAGCGTTGGTCGCACAGGAGCCAGCAGGGCGGGAGGAGGGACTGGCAGCCGGGGAGGATGGGAGGGAGCACGCGGGGGTTGGACCGCTGGAGGCCGCCCAGGCCGTGCCGGGCGGCGTCAGGGTACATGAGAGGCGGGACGCGACAGCGGCGGATGCGAGAACGCTTCCTGGCGGCACGGCAGAGGATGCTTCTGGCGGTGACGTGGCAGCCGGGATGGGGTCACGGGAGCCGGAAGGGGCGGCTGGGGCAGAGGCAGCAGGAGCATTGCCGCGAGCGGGCGGGCAGGTGTATGGGCCTGGGCAGCGCAGCAGGCGCCCGCTGTCCGCGAGGGCCCTGCGGTCGTTCGAGGTGCGGTGGTGGCGCAGCGTGTGCAGGGCGGCGGAGCACATGGTGCCGCTGAGGGTGGGCCCCGAGGAGGACGAGACGGTGCAGGCGCTGAGGCGCAACCTGGTGGGGTGGCTGCGCATGGAGGAGCTGCAGCTGCCGAACCCGATTGAAGGTGGGTGCCAGGGTGTGGCAGCTAAAGATGATTGCCTGGGTGTAGCTGCTGAGCTTTGAAACCGGCCTAGTGGCTGGTCCCAAGGTAACAACACTCAACGTCCCGCCGTGCCTTCCCTTGTTGGGCCAGGTTCCCTCTCCCCCACGCCGCCTGCCCGCCTGGCCGCCGCCCTGGACGGCGGCCTGCTGCCCTGCCTGGAGCGCCTGGTGCGGAGGGCGGCAAGGGACCCGGAGGGCAGCTGCAGCAGGCTGGTGCAAAAGGTGCTGTCTCCAACCAACCCAGCGGCTAACTCTTATGCGCGGTGGTACGGCCTACTGTTGCTGTTTGCGTACGGGGAGGAGGGGCAGAGCACGCGCGTGCTGTCGGCGCTGGCCTCACTGCTGCCCCGGCCGGGTGGCGGCGGCGGCGGTGGCACGTCACGGCATGGGTCCAAGGGCAACGCTAACGAAGTCGGGATGAGCGGTCTGGCGCAGTTTGCTGTGACCGTGGCGTGTGCGTTACTTGGCTACGGGGTCGAGGTGTGGGCGCACAGCGACCCGCCGGAGGGCGGCAGCGGCAGCGGCAGCGGCGGCAGCGGCAGTGGCAGTGGCACTGGCGGCGGCAGCGAAAGCCGCAGCGGCGGCAGCCGCCGTGCGACCTGCCCGCCTGGAGTGCCGCCCCCGGGGCGCCGCAGGCTGCAGCGCGCGTTGGCGCACGCCGCTCGGTTGCTGCTGCCACCGCTCGCGCGCTTCGTGTGCTTCAATTGTGGCGGCACGGACCATGGGCAGCAGGGCCGGGCGACGGCAAGCACTCCGAGCGCGCAGCAGCGGGCAGCAGCGCGGGCGCGGGGCTTTGCGGCAGGAGCTTTGGGACCGGTGCTGAGCTGGCTCATGAGCCTGGCTCTAATGGGCCTGGATGGCAGCTGTGGCGGCGCCGGCGGTAAGGGAGGCGGCGGCAACAGCAGCGGCGGGCCCGGTGGCCGCGGCAGCGGAGGCAGCAGGGATAGCGCTGACTCTGATTGCAGCGCTGGCAGCAGCACCCGTGGCACGGCAAGCCACACCGGTTTGATCGCTGGGGGTGACTATGGGAATGGACGCACAAGAGCTGCAGACCAGCCGCTGCCACAGCAGCAGCAGCATCATTACCAGCAGGAGGAGGAGGAGGAGGAGGAGGAGGAGGCGGTCGCGCTGCGCGCTGTGCATGACACTGCGCTGCGGCGTTTCCTGTTTGAGGAAGTGCAGGTGGTGGAGCTGGTGGGCGCTGTGCTGCGGCACCTGCCCAGCCTGAACGCCTGCAGTGATAAAGCCCATGCCTTGGCTACGGTGCTCGTCCACCTCACGGTCGCGTACCCTGCAGAGGTGCGGCCCCGGGTTGTGGGCGCTGTTGAGGGCTGCAAGGACGGCGGCAGGAGCCTTAGCGGGAGCGGAAGGGCCGCGGGAGGGGCGAGGAAGGAACGCGGGGCGTCTGGTGCGGCAGCGGGCTGCTCCTCCCAGCCTGACTCCGTGTGGCCCGTGGAGCTGGTCCGTGGACTGGGGGCTCAGGCGACGGGGGACGACGCGAGGGGCCTTGATGCGCGGTTGGAGCTGGCGGCAAGGCGGTTGGAGGTCTGGAGGGATGGTGGGCGGGAGGGCGCAGCGGTTGCGGAGCGTGCGGTGATGGTGGTGATGGACGACGACATGGCGGAGACGTCGGTTGGCATGATGCGTGCTGTGCATGAGGTGCTCAGTTCGCCCGCTGCTCCGTTGGTCGCTTGACTGGTGCCTGGTGGGATGGCAATGGTTTCGCTGGCGGCGTGCTAAGGGTGACGGCCGCACTCACAGGGTTTGCAAGGGGTGCGTAGCGGTGTGAGTGTTGATATACCCATTGCATGGCGCAGACAGGTACGGCGCGGAGCGAACCCAATAGTATTTGGCACTTACTAGTAATGTGAGCAACGTCCTCGCTGCCGGTTCGCTGATCTTGGCTGGTCAGACTTGTCATGTGAAGACGAAAACCACGTTGCAACTGTTGTACCGTGACCTTGCAGCACAAGTTCGGACGGCTTTTGGCGTTTTTGTGTACGTCCATGTCACAGCATGCCGGTTACACAGGGGCCCGCATGCAGGGTGGCCAATGCCGTACCCTGTGCCGTACAGTGCTGGTTGCCAGTTGTGCGCTGGTTCGCGCGCTTGCCACGTGTTGTACGCAAGTCGTATGGGTCTCCCCTCAACAGTGACCACGTTTATCAGCGTTCTGAGAGCACTGTGCAACTATGTTGTCGTTTCCCTGCCACGCCTTGTGGCGATGGGCTCTGCAGGGGTGCCTGTATGTGTTGAGAGTTGTGGATGTTGTGAATAGCGATCTGCTACGATGCAGTGAGACAGGGGCCTTTGTGGCACCTATTGGGGAATCGCATTTGGCAGCCTCACCGGAAAGCTGTTTTGACATTGCGCTGCCTCGGTTGAAGGGTGACAGGAGGCCACAGCGGCGGGGCTGCTTGCTGTGTGCAGCTACGCACATCGCGGTGCAGAAGGTGACCCTGTGCCCTTCTTCGGCGGCATAGTCGGGCTGACGCGCGTCATATCGTAGTGATACGACTCTTTGGGATCATATGTCGGGACGCCTTACATATTCATTCGTGATACTGGCACATCGGGCCTATGCTGGGCCCACTTAACAACTAGATACGCAATTCACAATTGTTGAGTGGTTGCTCTGGGGGCGAGCGCGTGGAAGGCAGGGGTAACCAAGGCCGTTGCAAGGCACGGCACCCAACTGCAGGCACCGTACCTGTATGGCTATGAGCTGCAGGCTCTCGAGGGGCAACACGGCTGTGGGTTGGCCCAGGTTGGCGTGGAGGTGCACACCGCCAAATGTGCGGCGCGTGCTCCGTGGTTACATGGCTTCAGGACAACAGTAGCGTGCAGAATGAATGATCTGTTTCGTGATACCATTCAGGATAAATTGCGGCCACCAGGATCACAAACGTGTCATACTACGGTATTACCGGAGCCGAAGCCTGCTCGTGGTGGGGAACTGGGGATGTATGGTCGTGCAGGTGCAGCGAGGTCCAAGCCTTATGCCTGTACAGTGAGACGTCTTTCTGGGAGCAGGTGGGCAACTGATCTCCGATATCCGTTTCTATGTGAGGGGCTTGATCTCTGGAGGGAAATTAGGAACAAACGTCACGTGCTCATTTATTTCTGTGGCTTGGCAGTGTCGCATGTCGCACGGGCTGTAACAGTAAGGGTGTGTGACGTTACTGCGAGCCGGAAAAGCGTATCTCCAGATGTCAGGGAAGGATCTTGTGGGTTTGAGCAGGTTTGAGTAACTCCTTACGGATGGGGCTCCGTACATCGTCACAGCTTGGGCTGTGGCATGTTCGCCAGGCGCCAGGCACCTGGTGCCTCACCGGCCTCGAACACAGTGTGCACCAGCCATCAGGTACACAGGGTGGGGCGAGTTCAGCAACCAGCCAGGGGGGCACCACTTCCAGGGGCACAACTGCCGCCTGAAAAGCGTTTCCTGCCATGCCTTCAATCTTTCCCTCCTGTCCCCCTTGAACCCGCCACCCGGGCTCCTCTGGGAGCTGGGGCGTGGGGGTAGCAATCAAGGGTAGGAACACGCCGCGTTACCAAGTCCGAGCTGTACAAAGTGGATGATCTTGCAAGGTTTACAAGTGCAAGAAGCTGCTCCTGCTAGGCGGCTAGCCACTCCGACTCGCGCTATGTGCGACAACCGTACGCAGTGGAGAGCTTACGCAATGTTCGTGCGCTGATAGTCGCTCCGTCAGCGCTGCACCCAATCTGAAAATACGCCAACACGCTTCTAATCTTGTTGACCAGAGCACTGTGCGTGCAATACAGGGGCCACGAGCATTTTGTAGGGGAAGCTACGTGTGTACTGAGCGACACATTGTCTGCTACACATTTCTGCGCATAGAGCTAGATAGTTGCTACAGTTATGCTCAAGCATACAGCCAGCTGTTTGCTGCGAGAGCGTGCGTAGCCACCAAGCCATGCCTTCGTTTTTGGCTTGCTTTCGCTGTGGACACTTGCCCGTGGAATTAAACGCCGGCAGTCGGTCAGAATCCTCACGAAGAGAAACCCTCACTGCAGTCGACAAGGTATGACCTTATGGCGCCCGCCTGTTGAAACCCCCTGGCCTCACTATTTGCAGAGCCTGATATGTGCAAAGGACTTGGGATATTGTTCCTAATATGACGCGATGGGCCTTGACGATTCTGTTATTTCGCTTTGTCCAGGTTTTCTCGCTCAAAAAACAGGATGCGGACAGTTTTTGTGGCACTGCCGCTGCGTCGCTTGGGCGCAGCGTCTCAGTAGCCAGCTGCGGCTACTCAGACGAGTATACAGACTGCGAGGCGTCTGGCCAGGAAGGTGCGTAGGTAGCCGAAGCGTTCCCTGAAACGGGCACCCCCTGACTACTGCTGCGGGACTGACTGCACTCCGCAGTGGGAAGCTGGACACCTCAAAACCTTCAATATGAGCTTGCCAGGAACTATTCCATGCGCCATTGCATCGGGGACACGTGATATCACTACCCCTCTGACGTGCCACACGCCAAACGCCATGAACAGGTGGTCACTCTCCCTGGATTTCCCCTCCCCTCCCCTTCCCCTGCAAAAACAGAAGGCTGTGGCCACACTCGGTCGCACCTGTCCTGCTCCTCCACCACCGACCACGCCAGTCGCACCACACGTGGCTCACAACCCGGAGGCAGCGGGGCCGCTGCAGTGCAGGCACCTGCAGGCGCCCCACAGCATGCGGGCATCCGGAGCCACCTGCCCTCCACCAGGTCCCATGGGCGGGGCCGCAGGGTGCGGAACAGCAGGATGGGCAGCGCCCGGACCTCATCCCACACCCATAGACACTCTAGCACACCGCCCACAGCAGCAGCAGCAGCAGCACCCGTAGACGGCGGCGTTGCCCTACCTCTGACCCCTGAGCAGATGGCGGTGGCGCTCGTTGCGTCTGCCCGCCCTGCGGCGCAGGCTGCTGCCGCTTGCGGGAGCACCTCCCCTGTACCTGAGCTGCACGCTTCCACACTATGTGTCCAGGATGTGGGGGCCGGTCACAGGGAAAGCGAGGGAGGCTGCGGGAGCGGGGGCAGCCGTGCCAGCACAGGGCGAGGAGGCGGTTCGTCGTGTGGCAGCGAGGTGCCAACGGACTTTCCCACAACGGGAAGTGTGGAGGAGCGGTCCAGCGGAGGCAGCTCGGCACCTGCTGCCACCAGCCTGCCGCAGGCTGACGCCGGGGAAGCTGGGGAGGAAGGGCTGTCTGAGGCGGATTGCGACGGCCGTCGGCTGTCAGGGTGCAGCCCAGGGCCATTGCAGCAAGCTCCTCAGCTGCCGCCGTCAGCGCAACAGCACCAACAGCAGCACCAGCAGCAGCTACAACAGCAGCCTCCGGTCGACCCCCTGGCGTTCCGCTTCGACCCCGTCGCGCTCGCCACTCTGCGCCGCGGCCGGAGCTCAACGGACGGTCCCATGCACAACACGAATGATCATGGACAGCAGCCCGGCCACCTGCAACACAGCTCAAGCTTGCCGTACGCCACTGGCCCCTGGCCTTCCACCACCCCACACGCAGTCGGCCCTCATCCACGTAGCCCCCTTGGCCCCGGCTTTGGCCCCTCCCCCGCCCCTGCTTCCGCCTCCCCCGGCCACACCGGCAGCCCCGCACAGCGCTACCAGCCCAGCCTCCGACCGGACGTGCTCCATCCTGCCCGCTCCCTGACCAACCAAACACACGTGCGCGGCTCCTTCACCGGCGGCCATGCATCCCCCTTCATGCCCCGCCTTACAGCAGCGGCCTCCATGGGACACAGCCACAGCCTAACCGAGCGGTGCGGCAGTATCACCACACCGCAGCGTGCCGCTGCGTGGGTTACCCCACCAGCCTCTCCGTGCCACTCGCAACCGCACCCACACCAGCACCACCTAAGTCCCGGCCTGCCCCGCTGCGGCAGCTGCAGCAGCAACACGGGAGGCGCTCCGCCTCTACCCCCTTCACCACGCAACCCGGGGACTAGCGTCCTCGTGTCAAAGGGGCTGGTCAACACGGCCGCATCTCACGTGGTACGGCAGAGGGCCGCTGGCGTTGCGCCTACGGGAGCCTCCCCTGGCATATACAGATCAGAGGACTCCCCTGCATCAGTGCCCATCCTGGGGCGCCCGCTGCAGCGGCCGCAGCTGCCAGGACGGTTTGCCGCCCCTGGAGGCCCGGGGAGCGCCCGGCACCGCCGTGCGTCGCTGGCGGATGCCTCCGAGGGGCGGTACGGCGTGCCATACGGACACGTGGCAGGGCACGAGGATGCCAGGCCGGAGGTGATGCTGCTGCTGGAAGGGGGCTGCGGTGATGGCAGGCACGGGGGGAGTGTGGGAACGGCGCCTCGCGAGGACCTGATGTACGACTTGTACGGCATGCGGCGCCAGGAAGTGGGCAAGCACAACCAGATGGCCCAGGTGCAGCGGCACCTGCAGCAGCGGAACCAGGAGCTCCGTGAGGCATTTGGCGTCATCCGCAGGACTGGCAGTTTGACGGCGGGTCGGGGGAGGCCGGCTGCTTCAGGGGGCGGCGGTGGAGGTGCAGGGTGGGGACCGGGTCCCAGTGCCCAGGAGTCAGGGTGGTCGGGAGGGAGGCAGGGCCCGGGGTCTGGTGTGGGGCAGCAGCTGCAGGTGCCGGGGAACAGGCTGTGGCGTGCAAGGAGGGCGTCGTGTAGCTCTGTGGTGGACGCCAGCGACAGGTACTAGTGCTAGGAACTGGTGCGAGCGCGCAATGTGCGTGTTCGGGCAGCTGCATTAGCATTCCCCTAGTCGGTTCCGCGGTTCCTGAATATAGGGTTGGTTTGCGAGCACACCGTGTCATTCGTGGAAGCGATAGGAAGCGAGCGTCGATGACTTGTCTGCCTGCCCATCGCGTGGCATGACCATGTAGTGCAGGTTGTTGCAGTGTGACGGTGCGGGAAGATATACAGTCGCATTCCTAAGGCCATGCTGTCGTTCGCTGGGACCTCGCAGGTGTCTGCAGAAGCTGAACGTGTGTGTGTGGCGTACTGGGATTGCCCAAGTGTGTGTAGTAGGTGGACCGGGGGCAGGGGGAGGGGCGTAATCTCTTACTAGTACTTATCAACGCGACTACTTAGTAGGCAAGACCATGTAGTAGTAGGTATGAATACCATGCAGGTCGCGTTGTGTGCTGATGCAAACGGTGCGGGGTACGGTCTCTGAATTGTAGGGCCGCTGCTGTGGGGAAGTGCCACGTGTGAGCGGCAGGTCAGACGCGCCAGGCGGGTACTCCCCATGTGCAGGTAGCCGACATGCATCAATGGCTCCGTGACACGTGGCAATGGCTCTGTCGGGTGTGATTGCAAGCCTAGTTTATTTGTCCGTGACGTTGCCTCGTCTTGTTGTTCTGTTTGTTGCATGTCTGAGACGCGGCTATCGCGCAACTTTTCAAGTACTGGGTGTGTAGGTATGCAGGGCAGGAGGACTGCTGCTGTTGCTGCTGGGATTGGATACCGGTAGCAGCTCAAGGCTAGAGAAGGTATTAGGCTGGCATGCATGTTAAACATGTGTGAGCAGGTAGCATGGTGCGCCACTCAGGGGTATATGTATTCCGTGTTGCGGCAGTAGTGCATAGTTTAGGTGGATCCTATGGTTTGCAAGGGTTTGACGGTGCATTAGTTGCCGGGAGTGGGCAACTCGAGAGCTTGCTTTTATGGTACTCAGCTGCGGGCCTGGTTGAGTCGAAGCGCCGCACCTTGATGCATGTGAACTCAGCACCTACAGCTGTACATGTTATTGCACCATATGGTTGTCTCCAGTGCACTATTCTTCACACGAACTTGGCACTGCACGACACCGCTCTGAGGACCTGTAGTTGACGTACAGCTGGCTTATTGTTTGTGACGTGCAGTGGTTGGCAGAGCTCGTCGCGGAAACGAACAGCATGTTCCTGCCGGAGCGCAGCGTACTTGTTGTCCAGGCAGGCGCAGGGCACCTCATCACATGTCGCACATGTCGTTGGAGTACGGCAGGGCGTGACGGCTGGTGTCTGTCACGCAAGGGTACGGCGTACGGTAATCTGTGGCCGGGGTCAGCTAGGCCTGACCTTAGTAGGGTCCTGGGCAGTCCTGGGAGCATGTTTTCCCCCAGGTTGCTGTAACGGCGTGGGTGTTAGCTGGGTGTTGCTGACCCGTTTTCACGTGCTCGGTGCACGTGCTTCACCTCCTTGACTTGAGAAGGCGGCGGCAGTGTGGGGGGCGCGCGCGATGTACGGTACCTCCGGTCCTTGCCGCTCCCACACCGCACCAAACAAGAGGGCCACACTACCTCTGTGTTGTACGGTACTTCATGTGTAAACGATGACTTGAACCACATGCACTAGTCACGCCCTGCCAAGAGAGACACCCTGGCACAAACCAGACGTGCACGATGCTGCTGCCCCCATGCGCTCCAGGCACCACCGAGACCTCCACGTCCGTCACTCCTTACACCTGCTCCACCCGTACACCCGCACACCCGCTCCTGTCAGATCAAGCTCCTGCTGTACTGCCTCCTCACATGCGCCGTGCCGTCCAGTTCATATAATGCATGCTTTCAGCCGTGTCCGCTCGGGAATGTTGCTCCTCTAGCCTGCTCAGCTCACCAAAGACCAAACCTGCTCAAGCTCAGCTGTGCCACACCACTTGACTACTCGCAGCCCGCTCACACAACAGCCCCACTGACCGCCCTTTGCGGCGGCCAGCACAAGAGCCAAGTTAGATGCGGTGCAGGAATACAAAGCACGTATCAAAGTTAGCACAAGTGCAGTTTTGCCAATGGGCCAACAGCTAAACAGCACATCGGTGTACGGCCATCCCCAGCTCCTGTAGAGCACACGCGCCGACAGAGCACGTGGCAGGACCTATCCCGGATGCCGGTTGCCGTATCCATGCCAACAGGCCGGCCCGACTGCTGGCCAGGGCCAGGGCACACTGGTGCATGGCCGTGCCCAACCGTTTCTCAACCGCTCCGCGCCCGCTCCTCAACCGCCACTACGAGTCCAGCTGCGCGCCGCTGCGCACGCGGTAGCCCTTGGGCACGTGCCAGGGGCCCAGCGCCACACCCTCCTCGTGCATGGCCATGGTGAGCGGCTCCGTGATGGCCAGCACCTGGGGAGCGGGGGGTTGAACGACCAATTGTGCATAGTGTAAATACGATCCGTGCGCAGTGCAGATTCACATAATAAGAACGCCAAAAATGTGTTGTGCTGTCGGCTAGTATGGCCACGGTAGGCGCCACCGGGGGTCGAAGATGTGCATGTGAAGCACGGTAACTTGCATACCCGTGTGGATACCAGGCAACGCTGCAAGATCCCTACGCATCTACAGTAACAGTTATTGGCTTGCCCCTTCTGTGTTCTGCACACGTGCCCCGGCCAACGTGCCCGTCATCGTCGTATGCTGACTGAAAGTACTAACTGCTAAAGGAAGCGCCACCATCAACCCGCATTACTGCCGTACGGTACCTTGTTGTACAGCGCGTCGTTCGTGGCGAGGAGCGAACGGTCGAACACCGAGTACGCGAGCCCGTCGGCCGTTGTCGTACGGCCGCCCGCCTCCTCCAGAATGATCGCGCCCGCCGCAACGTCCCACGGCTTCAGGTTGTACTGGTAGTAGGCGTCGATGGAGCCTGGCGGTTGGCGGTTGGTGAGTACGGACGGGGCAGTTCAATCCTATAACCCATTACGAGCGTAAAGCGCTGTTTGCCGCCGTTGGCCACCGTTGCCGTGCGCGTCCCTTGCCCAAGGAGGTGGCCGAACGAAGGAACCCAGCCAACGACCTGCACTCAGCCACGCCCTCACCACACGCCACGTGGCACATCTTGGCTGGCCCCAATCCGCCCGCGCTCCATGCGCCACGTTGCACGCCCCACGGACTGCTGCCCATCTGCCTGCACCCAACCAATAGCTACCACCCCACACCCCATGCCACGTGCCCCACGCCCCACGCCCCACGCCCCGCTTGGTTTGCTGCCCACCCCGCTGCATCCAGCCATGCCTCCTCACCCATGGCCAGGTTGGCGGCTCAACCGCAACCTCACGGCCCGCACCGCAAGCCCGTTCCATATGCCCCGCTTCCCTGTTCCCCACGCCCCACCCCCCACGCCTCCTCACCCATGGCCAGGTGGCACAGGTAAGCGGCTCAATCATAACCTCACGGTCCATGCAACGGAAGCCCATGCCACATGCCCCACTTCCCTATACCCCACGCCCCGCGCCCCACCCCCCACGCCCGCCTCACCCATGGCCAGGTGGCACAGGTTGGCCGCCGCCGCGCCCGACATGCGCACGCCACGTGCCTGCTCCGTGAACAGCTTGTACAGCTCCGCCAGCTGCGGCCAGCTGTCCTCGTAATACACAGCCTCCGTGGCCTGTGGAGAGGGCGGGGGTCAGCGGCCAAGCGCGTGAGCCACGGGCGGGTAAGGTGGCAGACAACGGACTCCACACGACCAGCCCAGCGATTAACGCTCTTAGTCCCACCGTGTACCCCTTTCCACTTGCCCCGATGGTGCCTGTCGACTGCAATACTGCTGCTGCTGGACACCTCCACCCGAACCCAGTGCCCGGAAGCCTCCATGGCCGCAATATATTCCCTTTGCCATCCGCCGCAAGGTGCCACGGCACGCCGCCTCTGCAGAGCCACGGACGCCAGCCCTTAACCCACAGCCACTGCCAGCGTGTCCGGCGGCTTCTCCACCCCATAAACTTCCACGCCCCCTGCTCAGCAACGCTAAGACACCCGGCCTCCTGCCAGCCCACCCTTCGCCCACACCACGCATGAGTGCGTCCCACAGCTCCCTTACCCTGCTGACCCACGGGTCCACGAAGCCGCACGCACCACCAGTGCGTCCCTTCGCTCCTTGACCCTGCTGACCCACGGTCCCGTTCAGCCACACCCACCAACCGCGCGTCCCGGCTTAACCCACACCAACGACCCGCCGTTCCCCCGTTAACCCACCCCCACCACCAGCGCGTCCCTGTTTAACGCCGTGCTGCCACCAGCACTTCTCGCAGCTCCGTCACCCATGCTGACTCCACGCCTACTACTACGCCACGTTAACCCACAACAGCTCGCCCACCTCCGTTGGCCCACACCTACCACGAGCGCAACCCGCAGCTCCGCCACCCTGCTTGACCCCTACCCAAACACCCATTGCTAAGCCACATTAACCCACTCGACCGCCCCCCCCCCATTCACCCACGCCACCACCAGCGAGTCCTGCACCTCCTTCACCCTGCTCCCTACCACGCCCGCTATCAGGGCCACATTAACCCACGCCGTTAACCCACACCCACCACCAGCGCGTCCCGCAGCTCCTTGACCCCGCTGACGAAGATTTGCTGCCCATCCACGAACGCCCCGCCGTTGCGGTGCGCCGTGAAGGTGCGCGTGTGCCACGTCTTGGGCCCCCCAATGAACTCCACCACGCAGCCGGCAACGGGCGTGGCGTGACGTAGCACCCCCACGCTGACGCAGAAGGACTGGTAGCCGGATGCGAAGTTGACCGTGCCATCGAGGGGGTCAACGCACCTGAAGGGCGGAGGGTTAGCCGCAGAGCGGAGGGGTGTGGCGATCAAACGCATGGAAACATAAATTGCACAACGGGTCCTTAGTGCTACAGTGACGCAGAAGGACGGGTAGCCGGATGCAGAGTTGACGGTGCCATCAAGCGGGTCAACGCACCTGAAGGGTGGAGGAGGAGGGGTAAATAAACCGTGTTGACATCGCGCTGACAAAAACAACCCGAGCAAAATGGTCTTTTTCCAAACAACAAACATCGCCATGGCATCCAGCAGCAGCCCGCCATTTGCAGGAACCACAGTCACGTGCTGCGGCTTACCAAACACGCTCTCTTGCTCCGCAGAAACCGCGGCAACCCGTTACGTGCACACTGCGCCACGGTCGCACCATTCGTGCAGTCCCGTGCAGCATTTCTCCACAGGTACGTGCCGTACCCGCCAACCAAGGTGCCCGGTGCGCCTCCTCTGGTCGTCCCAATCCGTTCATCAAATAAGTAGGTACTCACTACAACACATACGTACTTAATGTTATCCACCACAGGTAGTCGCTCCGTACGTTGCCCAGCACGTCCCAACGCATGGCTCCTGCCCCTATCTTGCCCCTACGTCCATCGACCCCCGACCCTTCCGTCATTAACATTGTTGAAACAAATGATGCAGATCCTAATATCACCCACCACAGGTAGTCGCTCTCCACGTTGCCCAGCACGCCGCCCTCCTCCCCCAGGATGGCGTGTTGGGGGAAGGCGGCAGAGAGCGCACCCACCACCGCAGCCTCGCTGGCCTTGTCCGTCTCCGTCACTGCACATCCGTAACCAACATACATTATAACAAGGCAAATGTAAATATCATAAGGCCATTGCAATGTATACTTAGTAAGGCAATTGTGTGACTGCGTGGCTGCAGCAGCCTCGCTGGCCTTGTGCCAGCAATGGGTGGCACGCGCCAAACGGGTGGTGCATGGACGTGTTTTAAAGCAATGGGTGGTGCATGCCTGCAATCTAAGCAACAAGGGCGGGCCTTGTCCGCCTCCGTCACTGCACACCGGCAACAAGCAAGGGGCGGCAGAGTTTATTGATCTTCACACTGGCGTGGTTGCAGCTAGCGTGAGCGCCATCCACCACTGCACAGCAGTTAGGAATGGCTAGGCAGGATGCCATGTGCGTCTGCGTCACTGCAAGCAGCAAACGGCGATCCACGGGTGGCTGTGTCATAACTGAGATCCAAGTGACAGCATACTCTATCCAGCAGGGGAGCTCCCCTGCTATCCAGGTGCTATGGAGTGGTAGATGCCAGCCTTGACCTGCTAAGGGTAATCTCTCCGTGAGGTGCGGATCTGAGGAGGGTTCTGTGAACAAACCGGATATGTGGTCTGATTTGGGGGACCGTTCTGAGTGCGGCGGTTGCGCGGGCATGAGTGGGTGTGGCTTGGACCCAGGTGTCCCCGGTCCCCTGGCGTGGCATAGGCATATCCGCCCGCTCGGGTAGATGCGCTGGCAGACATGCTAGTTCCCAGCCTCAAGCACCCGTCTTACCAATATCTGTCCCCTCTTTACGCGAAAACGTGCGGGGCTTGTCAAGAGCCGACATGACAACCTGGGTTGGGGGGGTGCGCGGGAAGGAGAGCAAGCACAGGATGGGGCCAAGGATGGAGAGTAGCACGTACATGCCTCAGCCTCTACTTGAAGAGGGTCAGTAACAAACAGGCCCTCGCTGGTATAGCAGGGTGATATCATAAGCATTGGTGCTTCTGTGGTCTAGGATAGCGAGAATGAGGCTGGGACTGAAGCGGTGGGGTCCATAGCCAGCATGCCACGTGGGGTGCCAAAGCCGGTGTCGCCCAGCAAGTCGAGAAGCGTTCCGCACCTCCGCTCCAAGCACAGCAGCCTTATGTGCAACTTCCAAAAGCTCCTCGGTTGGGACCTTGCCCTTGGCTTGCACGACGACATTCCGAAGTGCGGAGCCGCATCGCCGCGAGCTACACCGCGCGGAAGCGCTGCCTAGCCGTCCAGGTGCGATGCCACGAAGAGTTTGCATTGCACTACTGCGATCGACGGGAGGAGTAGAAAGGCGACAAGGGAAGGACGGTGTGCTGTCGGACTTGCTAACAGAGCACAATTGAGCAAACGCCTATGACGCAAAGTTGCAAAAGCTGCGTATGCCGTTCTGATAACCATCTTGCCAATTGGTGACTTGCTTGCGCACCGGCGCAGGGGCCGGTACCGGAATGGTGTACCGCATGGATCCCTGGCGCAAGGGAGGTCACCCGCTGACGCCCGGTGCCGAGGCCAACAGCCTCCTTCCTTCTCCTGTTCCTGCAGAGATCAAGGCACGAGGAGTAACTGTATAAGGTGGATAGTCTGTCACCCGCTGTGCGGCTTGGCGCAAAGGTTCAGTGCGCCATGGGGCAGCCTGTGCAGGCACGCCGCGAGGGAGAGACCCTTCACTTGGACCGCTTGCTGCTCAGCCCCCAGCCGAAGCTGCCCAGGGGCACGAGGCAGCCCTGAAACCGATTATGGTGGAGCAGCGGCTGTCGGCTGAGTCCTGAGTGAGGCAGACACAAGACCCACACGCCCCTTCTGGATTCTCATAGCCGCACGCCGCAGGAAGAGGGGAGACAACGGGGCTAGGAGGTGGCAGACCCCCGCAAAGACGAGCACAGCGACACGATTGCGTGAGCGGATGGTTACAGACGCGGTGTCCTCAAGGCCCAACCGCATGCAGTACCAATAGTAAGAAGGATTGTGCGCTGCTTAACATGACACGACACTGAAACCACGCTGTACATCAGGACACCAGCTAGCCTATAGGCCTGTACACGGTGCCTGGCACTCCTGGCAATTGCAATGTGCAGATGAGTCGTTGTTGTGGTGCTATGGATAAGGCATATATATGCAGGCAAGTGCGGAAGGGGACGTCGCCCCACGTGCACGTGCCCATGCGGTGGGTCGGACTCCGGAGAGACCCAGGGTGGCCAGGAGCAGCGGGGGCTCCCCTGGCCAGGAGTGTCTGCTAGCTGGTAACCCGAGGTGCAGCTCAAGCCAGATGGTGCAAATGCTTGAGCGGATGCAGAAACTGATGCTGCATAATTGCGACACGTGCACACTAACAAGCTATGACCGGGCGGAAACAGCAACGGGTGCTAGCGGCATAGGAAGGAACAGCTAGCAGCAAAAGAGAGGCCCCCTCGCAGACGTTCAACTTGCAACCCGCACCCGACTACCAACCTGCACACCTATCTGGCTCTTGATCTTACGCTGCATGTCCATTCCTCACAACGGCCGCCACCGGAAAGCCTCCCTAACCCCAACGTTGACCCACGCAAAAATGCAGTGCTGGACGCGCCTAATGTTAATGCTCCCAAGCAGATACTATATACTTGCTACCTGCCATACACAAAGCTCCCAGCTGAACGCTGTCCCGACCTCAAAGAATTTGTACAGCATGCACATCCTGCGCTCATCATTCTCCCCTTTAGTAAGCCACTTGCCATCAGCTAGTCACACGCCAAGCCCGCACTGCTGGCCTACCTGTGTGCCTACGCACTAGGTGCAACGAGTGCCACAAATAGCACTGCAGGGATGTTGCAATGGTGAATGACTCGCGTCCCTGCCTGCCTACCTATACAGCTACCCCGTCCCGCACATCCTGCAACGCGCGCCACTCCGTGCAGTCACAGGCTGAGTGGCGCGTGTCATGCCGGAACAGCAGGCAGCCGTCCCACGGGTCACCCATCCTGTAAAGCTCACTGCGCCATTGTTGCCCCAAGTGACGGCGGCAGTGCCACATGCACTCCTCTTGGCGGCGTCCCCGTGGTTCCCGACCCGATGGCCCCATGTCCCATGCGCCACCGTCCCATGGGCATCACTGCCGTACAGATTGAGTTCCTAAGTCGTAGTGGGATCAATGCCTTATACACAGATTACCGTCCCACGGTCACGCTGCCGGGGGTGCAGTGGGTGGTACAGGCGGCGGCGCAGGCGGCGCCACAGGCGGCGGTACGTCCGTATAGCCCGCCAGGTACGGGTCCGGGTTCTCATTCTTGGCCTGCCATTCCCTGCGGGGCGGAGGGGTAAGATGGTGAGAAGAAAATCTACAGAACGATGTTTCATTCAGGATATACTGCACTGGGAATAGGATTTACAATGCACTCAACGCCACGAGGTCTGCACGCCTGCGCTTGGGCGATGCCTTGGCTCCACAACCATCGAAACCACGATGCACTGCTCAATCGCATTAGGGCGCAATGGCGCTTGCCAACAGGGCGGTGGCGCCCAGTACTACAGTTCCCGCCCTGCCGTACTTACTCCGCGCACTTGTTGTACTCCAGGCGCTTGAAGCTGCCGTACAGTGCGTCGTACTGGGGGTCCATGGCCTGGTCAAAGTTGGTGACGCTGCGGGGCCAAAGGTTGAAGCACAACATCAGGTACCATCAGTCACACCCGTTGCACATGCGTTACTGTGAGATTGTACGGCGTGACTTTTAGGGGTCCCGCCAGCTGCAGTAGGGAGCGGCTGCTGGCCATGACGTAAGCCGCAGTACGGCACGGTAGCTGGTAGTTGTCGGTTAGTCTGCCGCGGCAGACCTCCCTGACCCGACGGTCTCCTGCCCTTGGCTGTCCTTTTTCTACGGCTAGGGTATTTGCGTCTGCTGCAAGCGACCTCGCGTTTGGACACTTAACGAAGCACCATGCGTGGCGTTACTAACAGCTGTCCAAATCGAATGCAACGGTGCATGCGGTGGCTGGAGATGCGAGGGTACGCACCTTCCGTCGGGGTGGACGCGGAGGAAGGGGTTGCGGCAGGTGGCGCCCTTGCAGTACGACATGACGGTCAGAATGACATCAAGGCGGTTCCAGAAGTTGCCGTACCGCGCAATGTCGCGCTGCATGACCGGAGACCTGCGCGCGCAACAGGCAGCACACCACAGCAGGCTGATCAGGCTTATGTTGGGCGGTTGGACGGAGTTGCCATGGTCCAATGTTGATACGGGCTCTCCACGGGAGCAGTCGCATCAGACGCCGCAGTGCAACAACGCACCAAGTTGCTGGTCAGGGTGTCAGGGTACAGTACTGCACATGCATGCACACTGTTGTGTTGCCAATGTTCAGTCCCAGCCGCCCAGCACCACGGCAATCAGGTACAAGCGCTACTCACTTGTCATTGACTTCGAACGGGTCAACCACCAAGTCGTACAACTCGTAGTTGGTTAGTACGGGGGTCTGCTTGGCGACGGGGTTGCAGATGACCGTGTACCTGCAGCAGGGCCAGTCCAACACAACGGTAACCCCCCGTCAGTCGGGACAGTGCCATGTCATTCTGCGTTGCAGGTGTGCACGATGCCCACGCGCAGCAGCCTCTCATCCTTGCTGCCTTTGCCCTCCTGCCCCGGTGCGGCTCACATTAACAAGGGCCCCTGCACCCAGCCCCCTCGGCGGTAGCAGGTGCGTAGTCGCTAACCTCTTTCACACCTGTCTGCTTATCTCCGCCGTTGTCTGCCCAATGCTAGTGTCGCCCCAGTCCCAGCAACTGCACCTCTACTCACTTGTAGCAGGTGCGCGGCGCCCGCCCCCCGAACGCCTGGTACTGTGTGCACACACGGATGGTGCGGTAGTTTTTGCCACGGAACACACCGTCGAGCCACGCCTCAATCAGGTGCCTGCGGGGCGCGAAAGCGGGACAAAACACGGCGTCACTATCATCCGTAGCAGTAGCTTTGAAAGGGCCTGAGTGACGTCACAGCGCCTTTACTTGCACACGAACAAAACACGCACTGATCACACGCCGAACTCGTACCAACAGCCTGTACGACAGACTGCAAACGCCAATTCGTGAGCCGGCACTTTACACTTGCAAGTTGGGCAAGGAGCTGATGCTGATGCTAGCTACCAATTGTATGTACGACAGACTGCAACTGCCAAATAAGTTAGCAGTAATTGTCAACACTTACACGTTGGGCCAGGAGCTGATGCTGGTGGTGGCCACCGGCTCACTGTCCACCCACACCCCGCTGTCGCCGCCCTCCCCATCGCCCATCTCGCCACCATCCTCCTGCACCGCCCGCCGCCGCCCGGGGTCTGCCGCCGCCGCCGCCGCCGCCGCACGCGCCGCCGCGCGCGCCGCCTTGCGTGCCGCCACACGTGGCAGGGACAGCTCCGTTGCTCGGCGGGCGCGTGCGAGGGACAGCTTGTGCAGGACCTTGCCGTCAACCTGGGAGCAGCAGTTTTCGCGTCGCGTTACCTAATGGACGTGGTCTTTTCTCACGCAGCGACAACCATGGCATAACATTCTTATGCCTGCATGCCTCCAGCTGCGCCCCCTAGCGCTGCTGCTCCTCTGCCCTCTCTAGATTCCACAACTGCACTAGCGTGGCGTGCGCACAGCAGCACGCAGTACGTATGGTATGTTGACAGCAATCGACCGTGACCAACGGCCATCAACGGTAACCAACCGCCCACCTTGATGGGGTGCACGTGCTCCGCCAGCATGCCGTGCAGCACGGCACGTGCCTGGTCGGGGTCTGTCACGCCGTCGCGCTTGCACGCCTCGGCAGCGGCGGCGGCCACCCGGCGCACGTTGTGCACCCAGCCCATGAGCCCCAGACCCTCGGCGTACTCCTGCAAGGGGGATGAGGAAGCTTGCGGTCGGCATCTTTGCTCGAGTTCGAGGTGTCCAGGCCTGGACAGGGGAGTGCTCTGTCGTGCAGCACGTGTCAAGCGGTGTGGGCCAGCTGCCTTGCACACCCACGCCCATGAGGCCCAGGCCCTCCGCGCACTCCTGTAAGCTGGGAGATACATGTTGCACTGGGCACTGCGTAACGATGAGCTGTCGACAGCTTGTCGTTTTACGCTGCCATCGCACTTTGTGAAGTTCCCAGTATCAGTGTGGCGTAGTTTGTCACCTTTGAGTAGCAGTGCTACCGCAGACACGAGGGACTGCTTTCAGCTCCGCCTCACCTCTACCCAAGTGTCGTGCTGCCAGGACCACCCCTCCGGCCGCCATCCATCCAGCAGCGCAAGCACGCCGGTGTGCGCACCCGCCAGCTCCCCCACGCCCGCGTCGTACGCCAATGCAGCAGCAGCAGCAGCGGCTCCAGAACCATCCACCGACACCTGTACGGCACTGCGGCCGCGCGCCAGCCAGCCGCCTACCCCACTAACGCCCGCGGCGGCGCTGGTGTCGTACGGCAGTACGGCGGGCGTTACGCGGGAGATGAGGACGGTTTCCAGTACGGCGGGGCCGGACAGCGTGCTGCGCTTGCCCCAGCCAACGATGTCGTCGGTTTCGGAGGCCGTGGCCGTGCCAGTGGAGGTGGTTGTGGTGCTTGTGGCCGAGTCCACGATGCGCCACTGGGTGAGCTTCCTGTGGTGTGCCCGCTTGTCTGTTCCCTTGTGTGTTAGGGACGTAACGGCATCCTCTTCTGCTGCAGAAGCTGACTCGTGGTCGTGTGTGTAATCAGCAGTGCGACCTGCGTTGACTGAGAGCAAATGCCTGGCCGGGCTGGTGGAGTTGAAGTCGATCGGGGAGGCGTCGGGAGACGAGGCAGAAGGCACATCAGAGGAAGGCACGGTGGGGCTTGGAGGCGGAGGGGAGATGTGACCAAGCTGAGGCTCATCCGATGGGGATGTGTGGTAGTAGGGAGGGGGAGGTGCAGCGTACTGTGGGGCGTAGTAGGGCGGCGGATTGGGAAAGTAGCTCGGGCCATAGGGAGGCGTGCTGGTAGGGTAGGAGGGCGGGTAAGAGGGGCTAGGGGCGGGAGCGGGACTAGCATAGGAGGGGCTTGGGCCGGGCAAGTTGGGAGGCGTTGGGGAGGGAGGGGAGGAGGGGCTGGGAGGAGGGGGGACGGTGGGGGGCGAGGGGCTGGGGGGAGGGGAACTGGTAGGGGGAGTGGAGGGAGAGCCGTAGATGCCGGGGGGAGTGGGCTGGGGGCTGGGGGGCGGGGGCCTAGGGGCCCGTGGCGGGGAGGGGCTGCGGCGCGGGGAGGTGGGATTCCGGGGTGGGGGAGGGAGGCGGGGGCTGCGGGGAGGCTCGCTGACGCCGGGGGGGTAGGGGCTCTGCGGCAGAGTGCAACGGCAGAGGGGAAGAGATGCAGGGTGGGTTGGAGCAGCTGGCAGCTGGCAGTTCGTCGAGAAACTGGTGTGCTGTAGCTGAAAGAGGTTGGTGCACAGTCGCAGGAGCTGTGCACCTGTCACAGGAAGTCACGAAAAACGTACGGGACACCCCCTCAATCGCAGCTGGCACTGCCACAGTCACGTCTTAACGCGTGTCACCTGCAGCATCTTACCTGGGGCGCGGTGGGGAAGGGCGGCATGGGGGGCATGGGCGGGGAGGGAGGCGGTTCCGGAGCGCACAGGCGGCTGTCGGGCGGCGGGGGCGTGTACCATTCCTGGTTGGGGGCGGTGAAGGCGGCGCGGATGTCGCTCAGCGGCAGCGCGGCGCCGTCGATGGGCTCGCCGGTCACGTTGGCGCCTGCGGTTGGCGGTTGCAGTGGTTGGGGCCGGTTGGCAGTTGGTGGGCCAGATTGAGAGCGGATCGGGGCCACAAGGTGCAGGTTTGTGTGTAGCGGGTGCAGGTTTGTGTGTGGAGACCGGTAAGTTCACGTGGGTTTGAGGAGGCATTTGAGGTAAAAGGCCCGGTGAGCTGCCGATAGCGTCTGTGGTTGGTTGGTCCTTCCGTGTGGGCAAGAGCATGATGGACATGGGACGATGGGAGAGGTGACCGGCGTTGCACAGCCAGGCGGGTGCTAGGACACATGCATTGCTACGTGATCGGCCCGCACCAAGAACCACTTCCCATGCCGGTATGCCCACATAATGCTTTGAGAAACTCAATGTCCGCCTTGCACACCCACCTGCGAGCTGCAGAATAGCGTCGGCGATGTCCGTCATGGCCCTAAGCACACCCCAGCTACATGCAGTGTGTATAAGCGCACATGGACACACACCCGCGCACACACACGCCCTCATCACCCACCTGCCAGCTGCAGGATGGTGGCGGTGATGTCCGTCATGGCGGCCTGGAACTCCATTCCCACCTTGACGCCCCGGGGGATGCCCGGGCCGGTCATGAAGAACGGCAGACGCACATCCTCCTCGTACTGCGTGAACTTCTCCTGGGCAATGTTGTGTTGGCCTGCATGAAGACATGCATGCAGGTGTGGTGTGTAGAAGCAGGTCACATCTCGCGCGCGTGTGGCAGGCCCACACACGTGCCGCCATAACAGCAAAAGTCCGGTTCCGCCGCCCAGCTAGCACCAGCTCAGGCGTGCCTGCATGCCTAACAGGCCCACACCCGCTGCCTAACCCACACCGCCCAGCTTGGAACTACCGTTACTGGTGTACATGACCGCCGAGATAGCTGCCATCTCCTGTGCCCCACCGCCCTGAGTTAACCCACAGCCCTTCAGTTAACCCACACCCACCCAGCTTGAAGCCGTTGTCGCTGGTGTACATGACGATGGTGTTGCCCAGCAGACCCAGACAGGCCAGACGGCGGTACAGCGCCCCGACGGTGTCGTCCACGCTGCGCATGCTCTGCATGCGGGCCCGGTAGCGCGACAGGATCACGTCCAGCTGCGTCGTCACGCCCGCCTCCCAGCTGTGGACAAGGAGACGAGGAAGGAGGGAGGGAGGAAAGAGAGAATGTGAGAGATGGGGTATGTAGGATTTGCAGTTAGTAAACACCTGTCAGACTGGCAGCGGCGTTTCCACGCCCGCCTCTCAGCGCAAAGGGACGTGGGGGTTTAACGGTCGAGACAAGGAGGGTGTGAGTGCTAATACGGAGTACCATTGGATACGCTGCAAACGCTTGCAGCAGGATGGACAGTTGCGGGGAACAACGGCAACTTTCCGCAAGCGGGGCGGCAGGGAAGCGCTAGGGCACACAAAGGCTCCGAGCGAGAGATGAATGGCACGGTGCGCTTGGAGCCTGCATGTCCTGCCTGTCTTCCACAGCGCACACAGAATGAATAGCGTGGTCGGCTTCGGAGTGAAGGTGCGAGCGTGCATGCCCTGCCTGCCTTCTAGACAACATGATACATGAGACAACGCTCCCACGTGCAAATGCTCCCTAGACTCAACGAGCTGACTCACAAGTAGCCGACTTGGCGAGGCGGGGGGTCCGCAAAGTTCTTGCCCTGTGGGATGAGCGGGGTAGGGACACATGGGGAGGATCAGATGGGCCATGTGCGGGCTGCGGCTCTCTGGACAGCCTCGTGCAGTCCTATGCGATGCACCATTGCAAACCAAAGAGCCAACACGCGCTAAGACACGTGCACGCACCTTGTTGGGCTGCAAGTCGGGGCACAGGTGCTGGTAGCTAGCCGTGCGTGAGTGCACCACATCTGCGCCAAGCTAATACACGCCTGCTAAGACACACGCACGCACCCTGATGAGTTGCAGGTCGGGGTACAGGTCCTTGTACTGGTACTCCACCTCAGGGATGGCGGATTTGTCCCTGTGGAACGAGCAGAGGTGTAACACATTCAGGTCAGCAAAGCATATTGGGCTACTGCAGTGGTCGCTGGACATGCAACCAATCACTAACTTAGGCGTGGTGGATGTTTCCTGGAAATGGCTAACGTCCGAGACGATGGGGGATGGTGGACTGCGGAGAGCCGAAGACAAAGACGTGTCGCTTTCCCCCAGATGTGTCGGTTTCACGTCTTGTACCCACCAGTATCCGTCGTGCGGGGCGATGGTGGAGACAACCATGAAGAAGGGGTTCTCCTTGGTGGCGGCTTGGCTGCGGGGAGGTACGGTGCAGGTTGAAAGGGAAAGGGAACACAGCGTTGTTAGACCGCAGCATGGGAGCACCTTTATTCTGCCATTCGGAAGGATACAGATTGAGTATTGGCTCCCCTTTGCCACATGCGGGAAGTAGGGAGCTGCCGGTATGACAGGGCAGCATGAGGCAGGCGGGCGGGTCGCTGCTTGTCTATGCTGTAGCGGGGTGTCAGACCTGCGTACTGGATGCCATGGACGATGTGAAACTGACAGCATCATGACAATTGAAATGTCCATTCTCAACGACTCACTCCAGGTACTTGAGCATCTTCTCCCGCAGCACCACCTCTGAGAAGATGTTGGGGTACGTCTCCTTGGTGGTGCAGTTGTTGGTGAGGAAGAGCGGCAGCTGCGGATCGCAAACAAGGACGAACAGGTGAGGGCTGCACCACAGCAGAGGTCGTCTCGGATATAAGCAAGGCAACCGACACACCGCCGACTGGGACGACCCTTGCTGTGCCACTACATCATCGCCTCGCCTTCACATGCTGCCTCTGCGTTGCTGCCAATGGTCTGCCCCTTAAGCCCCCTGTCGTTCGTCTACACCTGCCGCTCTCGCTCCCGCCCGCCCCTGACCCCCAGCGCACCCGTACAATGCCGATAGCTTCTAAGACGACACCCGTTCATAGTGCCATGCGCACAATGACCTCCTCCTGTTACGCTCCACCACCTCAGCACTGGCCACGGCCCCAGCCCCAAACTCACGTCCTGATCATGCACTTACATAGCCAAGCCAGCTCCCGCCGAGTGCAAATCCATGACAGCTGAGTTATCGCAGTTGCAAACGCACTATGTGTCAATCACGTGCTATGCTAGGACACTAAGGGCCTCCCGAACTCGCAACCACTCACGTCCTGATAGTACAGCTCTTCGTTGTAGCCCATGTCGCCCTGGACCAGCGCATCTAGGGGACAGGGTCAGGGGACAGGGTCAAACCATGTTACGTCAGTTGTTGTCGTTCATGTAGTGTGCAATGGGAATGAGGGCGCGGCAGGGCGGAGTGCCGTGGGAAAGGCAGCAGCTCAGAGGGCAAGTCGAGGATGTTCGGTAGCTGATGAAGGCAAGGGAGCAGGAGGCGACAGCGGTGGCCGCCCCTGCCCCCATGCGCGAAGGGCAGGGACAAGGTACGAGGAATGGCGGTAGTGGGAGGCGGCAAGGAGGGAAGCTCTGCGCTGCGATAAGCAGCGCCCGCTCTTTAACAGCACTGTACCAACCTAGGTGCTGGGGCCAGACCATTCTGTCCACATGTGGAGCCCCCAGCCCCCACCCCACCCTGAAACCAGCTCCAATCACCCTGGACTCGCCTTCAACCCACCCTGATACCTCCCTACACCGTCTCGTCTTGCAGCAAGCCCAGGGCAGGCCAACCAATGAACCCCCCTGCCCCCGGCCTCAACCCACCTAGGTGCGTCCAGCCCCGCGGACAGCCCACCGACACCGTGTCCTCCGTGAAGCCGTTGAGCAGCTTTCCGATGAGGTACGTGTCGTACCCGGCCCGCTGCGCAGTGTACGACAATACGACAGGGAAGCGGGATCAGTGTGCGAGGAGCGTGCCCTGCGATCTGCACTAGACACTGCACAGTGCGTTTCAGCCCACGTGTTCCCCGCCTATGTTCGCAGTCACCAGGCCTCACAGCCTGCAACAACAAACGGAGCGAAGGTGCAGATGACGGTACTGTGCTAGCTCAGGGCGTGTACTGCTGCTCACGTCCCATGGGCGATAACGCAGCCAGCGCAGCGTGGCTCACGACCTCAAGGTGTTGCCAGGCCCACAGCTGGGCCCCTTGCCCACATGGTGCAAGGCGCACACGTGGGGTTGGCGCTGGCGGTGCTCCCACATGGACCCTCTCCTGGCCTGGCCCTCAGCCAGCGCGGCAGTGCACCTGACACTCGCTGGGATAAACACGTCCACAGCCCACCCCCCCACCTGCAGCCACACCGGCAGGTACTCCTCGTCCAGCCTGTTCTCCATGAACTTGACGTAGCCGCCTGCCGGGATGACGGGGATAAAGGCGACAGGGGTTGCTACTACTGGCGCCTGAGTAGGGGGAGACGTGGGGCAGCCGCTACGGTCTGCATCCTGCATAATTAACACGAGCACGAGTGCAGGGGATACGGATAGCCCCTCTCCAATAGCGTCCCCGGCCAGCGCTCGCTACCCTCTCGCGCTGCTGTACACAGGGCGCCGGCCTCCCCGTCAGTGGCCAGCACGGGTGGGTGGCTCCATGCACCATGGCTCAACTGGTGCACAGCCTTAACCGAGTGGCTCAGCAGCGGCGGCAAGGGTTGGGAAACCGCAGCAGGCAGGCCGCGGAGGCAGTGGCGGCTGCACAGCGGGCAGTCGACGCCACACCTAGCGACCCAGCAGCCCTGGCGACGCTGGTGGAGTCTCAAGCCGCGCTGGCAGCGGCCCTGAGGG
>VFQN01001399.1_pt1 | contig 40607 bp, 59 predicted proteins | sample 3512371 | NCBI WGS metagenome assembly VFQN01 (sample SAMN10412370, study PRJNA504923) | tailings metagenome | isolation source: Replicate 2 from Balatoc abandoned mine | place: Philippines: Itogon, Benguet | collected 2017-08-28 | reverse complement strand
ACTACACCCGCGAACGCACCTGATGTACTCACCTCGTAAGGTCCCGTAAAAAGTACGCTGGGGCATGCCAGCCCGGCCGGTTTGACGCCGCGAAATGCTCCTAAGTTGTGCCTACCGACCCCCCGCAAAAGCGACAGTAAAACAGAGTGCAACGCACCTGAGGCAAGCCAGAGCGGAAGGAGGCATACGGGACAAAAGGGAAAGAAAGGGATGGTGAGCTGCGGTGGTGAAAAGGCGGAACGAACAGGGCAAGCAAATGCAACGTGCCTAAACCTAAAGCTAAGCGGCAAGAGGAAGAGGAAAAGCACACGAGCAGGCATGTGTAACCGCAACCCAGTACGGCTGAAGACGACGGTTAGGGGTCATGCAGGACATGACAGCCTGGCCTAGAAGGCTCCCCGGCGTCATGCACCCCGCGGAATACATCCTGCAAGGAAGAAAGAAAGAGAAACCTGCACAAAAAGAGGCGGGGGTTAGCATGGCCCGGGAGTCCCCCGCATTGTTCCAACCATGTAAAATGCCCTTAGCACATCGCCGCTGCGGCCTCCCCTGGCCATGATGCAGCGCGCAGCCGTGTGGAACATCCTTCCCCCACAGCACATCGTGGCCGCACCTGCAGGAATCGTCCCTCCGCCACCCACAGGCTGGGGCTCTCTGCCAGCACCGCCCCGAACACGTGCGGGTAGTGCAGCGCGGCGTACAGCGCCGCCACGCCCGCGAAGGAGCCCCCGCCGAACGCCACCTTGGCGGGGTCGCAGGACACCGAGTAGCGGGCCTGCACCTGCGGGGCGTGGGCGGGGGAGGCGATGGGCAGACTGGGGTGTGGAGCTTGCCGCATCATGCACATCGTGCCCCACGTACCGGAATGGGAGCAGCACCAACCCTCCTTTGTCATCCTACCCGCTGCACCGTCGTCAACGACTTGAGCCAACACCCACCAGCGGCACACTGTCCTCCACCTGCCGCCCCACGTACACCCCCAGCGCGCACTAAGCCCTCGTCAGCTCCTTTTGGCAGACGACCCGCTACCCCACACCCACCAGCGGCATCAGCTCCTCCACCAGCCGCCCCATGTACGCCTCCAGCCCTTACCCACCACCTCCGTTTCCGTGCACACACCCCGCTAACCCACACTCCCCCGCTACCCCACACCCACCAGCGGCATCAGCTCCTCCACCAGCCGCCCCATGTACGCCTCCAGCCCTTACCCACCACCTCCGTTTCCGTGCACACACCCCGCTAACCCACACTCCCCCGCTACCCCACACCCACCAGCGGCATCAGCTCCTCCACCAGCCGCCCCATGTACGCCTCCAGCCCGCCCCCAGGCCACCGCTCCGCGTCACCCCGGAAGCCGCCCGCCCCGCTGCCGGGCGGGTACGGCAGGTAGTTGAGCGAGCGCATGGCGCCCGCCGAGTCCACCGCCACCACCACGAAGGGCGGCAGCTCGCCCCGCGTGATGAGGTCGGAGGCGGTGTAGCCCACGCGCCACGACACGCCCTGGTGCGCCAGCCAGTCCTGTGCGAGGGCGGGAGGACGAGGCGCATGGGTGCATGATTGACATCAGGCAGGGGTAGGACAGCGTGATGTATGGCACACTTTTTGAGCTTGCCAGTCGTGTGTTGAGAGATTGGAAGGGGTGGGAGGACAGGCTCTTAATGCGCACGGGTTATGGGTGGCGAACGGACAGGGACGGAGGAGCTGCAAACCCCTTCGCGACTGTGAGTGCAAACGGTGCGTTTGGGATGGGCAAAGTGCCCTCGAGGCCCCACGCCGAAGTGTGCTGCCCGTTCCTCCTGTCTCATTACGCGAGCACGCACTGAACTGCACGGGTAAGGGAACCTTTGGCGCCCTGCCTGTGCCCACCTCGAACATGTTCTGTCCGTCGTTCATGTACAGCACGGGGTAGCCCCCCGGCGGCGGGTTGGCGGCGTCGAAGCCGGGCGGCGTCCACACGCGCAGCCGCTTCTCCTCCGTCCACTTGCTGGTGCGGCTGCCGCCCTGGCGCTTGGCCAGCGTCAGGATATGCAGCGTGCCTGAGGACGTCCAAGGGAGGTACATCTCCTCAGTGAACGCAGGTGACTTGGTAGACGTTGCCAAGGTTCGCTTCAAGCACGCCTTGAAACCGCAAAGTACCCATTCAGAAACACGTTACAGAGGAAGGGACCGCAATACTCCCCATGGGGCAACTACCTATCCAGCACAGCGCCGTAACAACCGGCTCCCCGAGTGCTGCAAGTTGGTGCATACTGCTTTTAGCCACACCCACCCGCCCCGTGCGGTGCGCTCTCCACGCTGTCAACCTCCCGCAGCGGCCGCTGCTCCTTGACCTCCTCCTCTTCCTTGCCACCCGCCGGCCTGCGCGCCTTGACGGGCAGCACGTAGTTGTTGCCCCTGTTGTTGTCCCATATGCCGTGGCCGTCCGTCAGCACGAACTGGAGGTCAGCGGCGTCGGCCGGGACGGTGACGGGGGCGCACCACCTGCACGCATGTGAGGGCACTTGTTGGGTCCCAAGCGCATGGAATCGAGGTCAGGCGGGCGAGCCCAGGCGAGACGCGGAGGCACCGAGGTTATGCAACATTTTACGTCAAGATTCCCCGGTCCTGTCCCATCCGTTGCCCTGTGCCTTTCCCCTGGATCACCCCAAGCTCCCACCAGTCGATGTCCTCGCCCCTCCACAGGTTGGTGGGCTTGAGGCTGAGCTCCTGCCCGCCCGTGCTCCAGCCGTTGAAGCCCAGGTGCAGCCGCAGGTTGGGGTTCTGCTCCAGGCCCACGCAGCGCCGCCGGTTGACGTACAGTACGGCGGGCTCGCCCGCCAGCAGCACCTCGGGGGTGGTGAAGAATTTGGAGCCGCCGCGACGGTGGGCAATGTCCTGAAAAGCAATCCGAATTTTGGGAAACCGGTAAGGCATTTCAGGGAGCGGACGGGCAAAAGGACCCCCAGACAGGACTTGCAAACTACCGAGTACAACGAACGACAGGTACGTGCACCTGAACACACAAGCACGCACAACGACGCAAAAACGGCCTCCCCCGCGGGCTTTCGCTACCCTCCTCTTACACACGCACTGCCTTAAAACCCTAAAAACCTTTCCTACACCCACCTGCACGTTGCCCCAGCTGGCTCCCTCCTGCACCGCCTTGTCCAGAGTGGCCGCCAGCTGCTCGGCGCTCATGCCCATGCGCACGCGGGCGTAGAAGTTGGCCCCCGCGTTGTTGTCCCACGTGCCGCCGCCGTCCGAGAAGGCCATGTGCAGCTCGTAGGCCTCGGGGGGCACCGTCAGGGAGGCCTGTTCCCGGGGAAGGGCCCGGAAAATGGCCATGGGCAATGCGCAGCCCTTCAACGTGGTTGTGGTTGTGGTAGACAGACTGATTGGGGCAGCATAACCGTGTGGTTCTTTTCGATTGGTGCGGCCGTGTCGCCATATCCCACCTGCAGCCAGGGCGTGGTGAGGTAGTCCTCGATGGGCTCCTCGGGCACGTGCACCTGCACAGGTGCAGGCACACCCACGACCGCACCCGCCGCTGACTTTGCCTCAGCCGTCCCCCTCTCTACCGCCGCCCCAGCAACTGCGTCAACCTTCTCCCCCTCCTCCTCCGCGACAGCCTCCGCAGCAGGGGCGGGTTTGGCCGCCGTTGCAGCTGTTGCTGTGGCTGCCGCCGCTGCAGCGGCTGCCGCCGCCTTGGCCTCCGCCGCCGCTGCAGCAGCAGCCTCGGCCTCTCCTCTCAGCTTCTCCTCCCGTTGCTGCCGTCGCGCCGCCGCCTGCTCTTCCGCTTGCCGCCGCAGCAGCGACACCCCGACCGCCGGTACCATCGGGGTCTTGCCCGCGCCGACTGACCAGTGAACGTTGAACCCGTACGACAGCTGAAGCTTGTCGTACGGCGTGGACGATAGCGTGGCAGACCTGGAGCAGGGTAGCGGTGTCCACTTCAATGGTTGTAACGTGTCCTTGCGGCTTGGAGATCAGTACATTAACAGTACTGCTAATTGTGTCCTGCCTCACAATTTGCCGCCATCGCATGTCCCAACGCAACGGCGGGGACCCAAACATCGCACATCTCTGTCCATGACCCAGCCCTAAGCTTGAGCGCTGCACACCCTACACCGCACCAAACGTCTTCAATTTATGGCACAGGCTTAGATACCTCCCTCCACCAACAAGCTATGCCAACAATTATACATGTGCATACGCCAGCACACAGCGCGGTGATGCATGCCACCCGCTGCGGGCCTCACCGCGTGGGGTTGAAGTACACCACCGCCCGCGCGCCCGCCTTGGGCTTCCGCGGCACCGTGAAGTACAGCGCGCCCTGCGCGGCGCGGCGCGCCAGCAGCGGCCGCCACCAGGGGAGACCCAGGTGCGCCAGCGCGCGCGGCAGGCGGCCCGCCCACGCGGACTCGGTGTGCGTGGCGCCCTCCTCCACCTCCACCTGCAGCCAGCCGAGCGGGATGGCCATAAGGGATCGTGAGTGTGGATTACAGGACGGTTTTCAGCACGTACATAAGGCTCGAAGCTGCATCTGGCCCGCCGCCAGGGCGCCTTTCGTTGCAGCCCAGCCCGTGTGCAACTTACTGTTTGTACGACCCCCTGCACCCCCATCCCAGTTGCCCCGGCGCCCTGCACCCCCATCCCCGGCCTGGCCCCCGCCCGCCTACCTGCAGGCGCGACCCGCGGGTCACCCCCTGCGCCTCCAGCAGCTCCGCCAGCTCGTGCGTGTAGGCCACCAGCAGGTCGTCGAAGGTGGAGCCCTTGCCGCTGCGGATGCCGCTGTACTCCTGGGGGTGGGTAAGGAGAGGAGAGGTACAAAGCGAGGGTGAGTGTGAGGCTTGGAAGCGGGAGTAGCTGCTGCGTGCGTCTCCCAAAACCCAGCCGGGTCCAAATGCACACCCGAAAGCATATACAGCTGAGATCGAAGACATCAAAAGTACTTCGTCATCTCGTCGTGACGCACCTCTGTGCCCATGGCCAGGTACATGCGCTGCGGCCAGGGCCCGCCGTACGCGGGCAGCTCATTCCGCAGCATGCGCTCCTCCCCGAACCACAGGCTGGGGCTCTCCACCAGCAGCCCCCCGAACACGCCCGGGTGCCGCACGGCGCAGCACAGCGCGCAAATGCCGCCGAAGGAGGAGCCGCCGAAAACGCGGAGCGCTGGGTCGGTGGAGACGCCGTACGCCTTTTCAGTGTACGGTAAGATCTCCTGCACCACCGCCTGCAGGTAGGAGTCCACGCCGCCGCCCGGCCACTTCTCCGCATCCAGCCGGAAGCCGTCGGCGATGCCGGGAGGGTACGGCAGGTAGTCGTACGAGCGGCTGCGGGAGGGAGGGCAACAGCGCGTGTTGCGAGAGGAGCAGGGCAGGTAAGGTGGTATGCAGTGTATGGCACGGTCACAGCGGCGTCGCACGCTAGGCAGGCTTACTTGTGCCCACGAGGACACAAAAGCTGGGCAGGGAGCGGCGTGAGGCGCGCGAATGCAGTGCATGCGGCACACGCACGATAAAGGCATGGCCGGGAGTGATCCCTTGCCTTCTCGTAAGCGACCCTTTTCACCACACAATCCCAATTCCCACACCGCGTCCAGAAACACACCCACAGACGCGCCGCCCGCCCGCGTAGCCGCGCTGGACTCACGTTGCGCCGCTGTGGTCCACACCCACAATGACGAAGGGCGGCAGCAGCCCCCCGCTGATGGCCTCCTCCGCCGCCTCCGCCGCGTGCCACGAGGCGCCCGACAGCGACAGCCGCTCGTCAAACAGGTTCTGGCCGTCGTTGAGGTACAGCACAGGGTACGGCTCGTGCGCCGCGTCGGCGCGGGTGTAGCCTGAAGGGGGGTAGGTTGGAGTTGGGAGAGAAGAAGTGAGCAGGGTATCGTGGGCCTGGCCACGGTAGGATGGCGCTACAGCCGAAAGCGTGAGATGGGGCAGGAAGGTCGGTGCAATTGCAACGGCATGCATGGTGCTTGTCTTCTGATGCAGCTAAGCATGGAACGTTGTAGCCAAAGCCCAGCATCCTGGAGGCCTCCACTAGTACGGCAGTGCCGTAATGCAGCGCGGCATAGACACAAACATGGCGTACTCCTACTGCCACCCACCTGGCGGCGTCCAGATGCGCAGCATGCGCTCCCCTTTCCAACACACAATGTCCAGCTGGCCTCCCGCAAGGGGCATGGACTTGACCAGTGAGAAGGGCTCGTGCGGGGGCTGCGGCTGCGGCTGCGGTGGAGAGGCGCGGGGCGCTGAGGTGGTCGTGGTGGTGGTGGGAGCGGAGGTGGTTGTTGTTGTGGTCGCTGCGAGGTAGGACATGGAAGAAGCGGGGTCGTTTGAAGAGGTGGGGTCGGATGTAACGTCTTGTGCTGGGGTGGTGCTAGGAGTAGCACCCGTGGTGACGGTGGTGGTAGCTGTGGTGGACGCCGAGTTCAGCTGGTGTAGGAAGTCCGCAGGCGCAGCGACGATGTTGTTCTGTGAGGAGGAGGCTGCCGCTGAGGCGGACGCATCTCCAACGGCTGGTGGCACCTGCTGGGGTGTGGGCATGGGCACCATGGGGACAGCGCGGGAGGGATAGAGGCTGGGTGGATGCATTTCCTGCCTACAGCATGATTGCAGGTACATGGTTGCTGTGCCCACAAGGATACTGACACACCGGTAAACTTGCTAATCCGGAAGCTGCAAAGGGGGCACCTTCGCAATGAAGCAGTGACCTGGCCCCAACAAGGCTCCACTCCCGCCCGAGGAAACCACATGTAAGGAGTTGTAGCATGCACATCCGACACACGCCCTGTGGGCCCGCACCTCAAAAACAATGTGGCCGTCCAGCTCGGAGCTGCCGTCGGCTGCCGCAGATGAGGGAGCACCGGGCGGGGCGGGGGCGGGCGATGGCCCGGCCGGTGGCGCAGCACGCACAGCCCACTGCGGGACATCAGAGGTTGCAGTAGGGGCGCCCTGCGCGTCCTTGCTTCTGTTCAAGGCAATGCTAGCTGAAGTGCGGTTTTTGTCAAGGAGCGACCGCATTGAGCATGAGAGGTCATTCGCTGCACCCGAGCACCAGCTGCCACCAGCTAGCCGAGGTACAGGGCCTTCATGTGGTCGTTCCCCGACGGCTGCCGTGTACCCCAGCGAACAACACTGTAGCTCCCATATATGGTATTATGAGCTATAGCGCAGTTGACAGCCCAGCCTGACACCTATTGCAGCACGTGAGAAGCCCCTCCGGCTGCTACCCATGTGCCGTGCATGCCCCACCACACGCAAGCTGCCACCCCGGCTGCTCGCGTGTCGCACCTGGAGCCGGCCACCCGGCCCGGCAGCACGCGAAGCACCGCTACCACCAGCACCAGCGGTACCGAGCATGAACGCCAGGGCGGCAGCTAGCGCCGTCCTGGCCGCCCCAGCCCACCCCGCCTCCCAGCTACCATCTGCACCGGCGCTGGCATCGGCCGGAAACGCAGCCCCGAGCCTGACCTGGCGTAGCTGCTCGCGAGGCCCGTGTAGGGTGCAAGAGCTGCTGCTGCTGCCCAGAGTGGTGCTGGCTGGTGTTGGCACCAAGGGTGACCGGTGAAGGCCGGTGCCGATGGGGAAGGTGCCATTGCAGGGGCGGCTGTGGTGAGGAGCGGAAGACGAATCGACAGGGCGCCAAAGATACTTTCAGGTGAGGCGTTTTGAACACGTGAAGGTGACAGGCCTCATGCGCGGTGCAAGCAAAATTGTTGAATAACTGCATGCAAAGTGGTGAAGCGCAATGCAGCGAAACGGTTTGGTCGGGGAGGGTTCCTATGCACCTGCCTTTGCGCGGTCAAGGTGCAGTCCCTCATACGTGTAACACCGAATCCTTGCGCTCCTTCGGTGAGTATGCTCACCTTCTAGGCAGCGCTCCGTGGCGTAGGCGCCCGGTCTGCATTCTCGAGCGACGTGTAGGGGCTCAGGCGACTGATGGCCTAAACGCCGACTGTGAACCTGTTTGCCCCAGTCCTTCGCGGTAGTCAAGAACCTCAGGACCGACGTTTTTGCAGCGCTCGCGCTCTCCAGCTTTCCTCCTCGCTTGTCGCCAGAAGCTTGGGAAACGTTAACGTTGAATGGCACCTTGAGGGTATAGGCTCGCTGACTTCGATGTTTGTGCAGGTTAACTGTGCAAGTGTACCAGCATAGCAATGATTATGCGGAGCCGGTGAGGACCTCTAGCGCATCACGCGCTTTTTAGACGAATATCTCTGCGGAAGGCTGGGTGAAGGATGTGATCACGAGAGCGACACTAAAGAAACATATACAAGTTCATATTTAGCTGTTGCTGCTGTGCTTCATCAGGCGTCATTCCGGAAGGACAAAGTGCCGGTTGGGTGTGCAACATCCTTCCCATGGGCAACGGCCAACGGCTCCCTTTTCGCCAAATTCGTCATTTTGCTTCCTTTTGCAGAACTCTGTATCTAAGCAACGATTATAGTATGGATGACTTCCTGCATCAGCGGTTCAGCGCTCTTGGAGCGTCAGAGGAGCACTGGCAGTGCTTGAGGACCATGTACCAGGAAAGACGCAATTAGTAGATGCAATCCGTCTTCGTGAGGCTTGATATCCTGACTTTAGCACAGTCCTGACTCAACCCTGCTCCTCAACCGACCTTGACTGCCAACTCCCGCTGCCCAGCTACCCCGTGCTTCCACGAGTCCAGCCCGACAGCACACAGTCCTCGCAGTCGCAGATGGCTTTCCCTGTCACTCGTTTAAAGCTTTGTACCCTCCCTGCCACCCATCTCCCGTGCCTTGCTACATGCAGGAGCCTCACCGCCACTACCACACCCTGTCCCACATCGCCCACATGCTGGCCTTCCTGGACGCCGCCGTAGCTGCCGGTCTCCGCCTGTACGACGCCGCCGTCGTGCAATGGGCCGTACTATACCACGACGCAGTATACGACCCTGCCCAGCACGGCGGGGCGAACGAGCGCCAGTCGGCTGCCCTTGCCCGGGAGCACCTGACTCAGCTGGCTGTGTGCGAGGAGCGCATCGCAGCTGTGGAGCTCCTCATCCTGGCCACCGTACAACATGAGCTACCCCCTTCCCTCGCACGCTGTCATACCAACACTGAGCCGCCAAACGGCGGTTCCAGGGGTGTTGCGGTGGAGGCTGGTCAAGGGGATGGGGAGGTCGGCTGCATAGGCCCTGAGCAGGACGCGAATGCGGCTGGGGCGGGGCCAGGGGCGGCGCTGCAGGAGGCTTCCATGGCCAGGCGGGGTGCTTCAGCAGCTGCAGCAGCACAAGCAGCAACAACCGTGGCGGACGCGCCCGCGGTTGTGAGCACAGGTGGTGGCTGCAGTCTCCAAGGGCTGGTTGAAGTCGGTCACGGACATGGCCCCAAGACGGCGGCGCCAGCTACACCCCAGTCCACGTCCACCACCAGCAGCCTCAGCTCAGCCCCCTGCCCCCTGACCGACTGCAAACTGTTCCTTGACGCGGATCTATCCGTACTGGGCGGTACGACACAGGAGTACGGCACGTACGCCGCCGGGATCGCGCTGGAGTACGGCGGCCTGTACAGCAGGGAGGAGTACTGCGCGGGGCGGGCCAGGGTGCTGAGGTCGTTCCTGAACCGGCCGCTGTACTTCACCGACTATGCACGAGCTAAGCTGGAGGACCGCGCGCGGGCCAATTTGCAGAGGGAGATTGCTACCCTGGAGGGGTGTCGGTGACCTATACCTGGCGCTACTGATGGCAACCAGGGGCGACTGAAGGGCTTGCGTGATACTTATCCGCCTCGCCCTCGTGGTATGGAACTCAAGTGCGGATGCGCCTCGCAGTGGGCAATGTGAAGGTGCAGGTAACCCTGCACATTGGCACACACTGAGCGGGGTCCTTGGTTCTGTGGTGTGGAACGAAGCCCATTTGCTCTCCCAACGTACGGTGCACGGCATGCGGAATGCCAAAAACGTTCTGAACCGTTGCCTAGCTGTCTTGTTGTGCAGCTGAGCGGCGTGGAGAGCCCCGTGTATGGGGGCACAGAGCCGTTGTGACAGGGCCGTTGTGACGACAGCTTTGTTCCCAGTTGTGGTTTGGCTGTCCAGCTTTCCAGCCGTTTGCTCCTTCCAGTGTCGACCACCGGATGTTGTCTTTCGTCCTCGGTCTTGCGGCTGTCATGGGACGATGGGTGGATGGCGTCCGGAGTTCCGGACCACAGAACCCCGTGTAATCCTGCATACCGGTATTGGATACGTGCGTCCTCTTCCAGAGCGCCAGCCTCACCCGTGCATCAACAGCGCAGTACGCTTCCGGTAGGAGCGTGAGACCAGTGCCGTATGTGGCGTGAGGACGCAGTGAGAAAAGCCACCTTAAGTGTGGGCGAGCAGCTAGAAGGGTGTGTGGCTACGCAGTCCGTACTGGTCCGCACATGTCGAGCAGATACGGTACTCTCTACTCAGCTTGCCCCTACCCCCGGGGCACCCCTTGACTGTTGACTCCCTGCCCCACAAGCAACGAAGTCGAGCCTCCGCACGTGCATTGGGCAAGGGCGTTCAACGCCTGGTATGGAAAGTTGTCCTGGGAAGTGGTCCAACTCTCCAACATGTACGCAACTACGCATGCGCAGCGTTGCAACGTAAGAGGCGGTGCAGAACGGCCATCTGCTCGTCCGCTGTTCCGGCAGCGTGCTGCAAACGCGCTGGCGCCGTGGACCGTCCCAGGCCAGGCGGCCGTAGCCAAGGGTTGGTGAGCTGCGTATGTGGCCCCGTACAGTAGCATTATGGTTGGTGCCATACGTAGCAGGCTGGCTACCGAACAGAGCCACAGTCCCGTCCTCCTGCTGCGCACCACCGTGCTCTCCCAGACAGTGGTTGGGCGGTCTCGTACTACAACCGCCTACAAAAGGTCCCGCATGCACAACGACGCCTGTGACACGCGGAAGTTGTACATACAGAGCCAAAGGGTGGCTTCCAGCAGACATCGTACCCCTTCCAGACTACGGCAGCACCCGATTGCCACAGCATTTCCCGGCCACCGTGGCAAAGGAAATGCACTAAATGCCCGCACATGCTCAATCATTCCAGTGCCTGCGACATACACACGCGATGCCATGCGTAACTATTCCTTCCTTCGTTGGCCTGCCTTGCACTCCTTGCATCATTCCTCCTTCCCCCGCCCCTTCTGCCCTCCACTACGCCTGCTCCTCCTCCCCTTGCCCGTCCCCATCCTCCAGGACTCTCTCCCGGTCCCCTGATCCTAGCCCAGCCCCTCCGTCCCCGCCCCGTACCGCCGACTTCCCCACCCGCCACCGTGTCCGCCGCCCCGCCGCCGCCCCCCGCCGCCCCCGCCACCGCCGCCGCCGCCCGCGCCGCCCTGTGCGCCCTGCCACCTTCCGTCAGCTCCCAGCGCCGCCTCAGCCACCGCTCCAGCTGCAGGAACGGCCAGCGGGGCCCGCCATCCCCGCCACCCGCCTCCGTCCCGCCCTCCTGCCCCCCCTCCTCATCCTCCCTTTCGCTCCCACTCCCACTGCTCGTCTCCTGCTGCTGCACCACCTCATCCACACTGTCCCTGCCATCGTAATCGTCATCGCCATCCTCCGTGCCCTCCTCACCACGCGTGTCCTCATCCCCATGGCTGCTGCTGGCGATGCTGGTATCACCACTGTCCGCATCGGCCATGCCCTGCCCCTCCTCGGTCACCTCCCCTTCCTCATCCTCCTCCGGCTCCTCGGTGTCATCATCTCCTTGCTGCAACATCTGCAGCTGCAGGCGCGTACAGGTGATGGACGTGCGCCGGAGGCCCCAGAATTCCCTCGGGGACAGCCCCGGCTCCACGGCCGTAAAGCGCCAGCCCTGCATCGCATCAGCACCAACTGCTTTTGGCCATACGTATGCATGGGGCATGGGTCTACTCCCGCGCATGCCTGGTGTTGTTGCTACCTGCACCCCTACCACAGACCTGGCGGTGCCACATGCCCCTAATACACAGCCTGCCGGCCCTAAGCCACCCACCATGTGCTGGCGGCACCGCGCGCAGTTGGCGATGGTCCACGCGTACCCTGGGAACCACGAGTGCTCCGTCTCGGGCCGCCCCACGCAGCGGGCGCCGCCTGGCGGGAGCATTGTGTTTGTCAATTCATGCTGCATTGCAGGAGCTTTCTCATCTTGTGATACGTTTCCAAATGGCGTTGCCACAGGACCAGGGGCAGACGGGGAGGGGCCCCCTTGGAAAGAAGGGTCCCACAGACTGCCGTGGCCTGTCGCAGACCGTACAAGTCACTGCACACTTCGGTCTCGCCTACGCGCAGCCACACACAGTCCAGCATGCCGTCGTGTCTCCGGCCCTTTTGTCCCGGGACCTGTACCCTTCCCTTGCGCGGTGACACCCATACATACGGTAGCACAAATCATATACTAATCGGAACGCCCAAAGCGCCTGCATGAACGCGATTTTACAGCGGCCGTCCTGTCAGTCCTCCCTAGGACCCCTTAGACACGCGTAACGGTCACAGGGTGCCCACGGGACCAGCGCACCTGCTATGACCTGCGTGAAGGTGGCTATGTCGTGCACGAAGCCGTGTGCGTTGACGAAGGTGCCCCCTGCACCCTCCGAGCTCATGGGTAGCGCGTGGCTGCACAGGGCCACCTGGGGGCGATTGGGTGATACCGGTAAGCACCGTTGTAGTACTTGTTACTGGCGAGTGTGATACTGAACGACACTGTTATACCGCCCCGCAGGGCCGGCTCACAGCACTGAGGCCCACGATAGGCCTCAGGGCACGAGAGCGACTAACGAGTATGTGAGCGGGCACAGTGATCTACAGGGCCACCTGGGGCACGGGGCGGATGAACAGCAGGTCAAGAGGGCCGGCTAGGGATGAACTATGTGTTGCAATAGGTATTCAGAAAAAGGTGTGAACAAGTACAGCAATAGTTGTGAACACGTGTAACTGCAAGGGCATGGCAGCACAGCTTGTAAGTGGTCCCACTGTAGAAAGGGCCACCTGGGGGCTGGCTGCACAGGCAAATGTGCGATGACGGCGGGATGGGTTGGAACAAAGGGACTGCACCCCACTTTACACCCTTCCACCCTTCCAACACCATACCCCACTAGACCCTTCCGACACCATACCCCACTAGACCGTCTTTGCCCCTCGCCCCTTGGCCCCACCCTGTGTCCGCAGTCGGTGCACGCCAGGGGCCACGCCGAGCGCAGCCACGTCAGCAGCAGCCGCAGCCGGTCGATGACCGTACGGCACTCCAGCAGTGTCTGGCGCTGCGTAAGGAGGGGAAACAACGTACCCATGAGGTGTGTAGTATTGCGTAGTTAAAACTAGTAGATGCAAGAACGGCGGAAATGAGGGGGGCGTCAAGGACGGGAAGACAGCGGGCGTGTCAGAAGGACATGCACGCGGTCAGCAGGAACACAAGGGCGCAGCCTGCCAAAGGCCCGAGCGGCATGAACCTACGGGCCTATGGCATTGGACGATTCGGCAAGGGGTCAGATTCTGTCACAGTTTCACGTCAGACGCGATGGCCTCACAGCCAGAGCAACCAGACGGAGGCCCCCTTTTAACAACGCAGCACCGAGTCCAACCTGTGCCCCACGCGCTTTGGGAGTGGCGCAAGGGGCAACGGGGAGCAGCTCAGTTGTCACCGTGTGTCCAGTGCCACGTGCCCGCGCCCCACCTGCTCTGTGTGCAGCGGCAGGTTGGCGGCCAGCCAGTACGAGTAGCGCACCACCGCTGCCGGGCCCAGGGTGTGGGGCGGAGAGTTGGATGACGGACCGGCGGGGAAGAGGCTCCCGGCCACCTGCGTGCGTGTGGGTGTGGGTATGGATGTGCACTGAGTAGCGTATCACAGCATACCGCTGGGCTAAGGATGTGGGCGGAGAGGCAGCACTGGCCGCTGGCCCCACGGAGAACAGGCTGCGACCACTCACCTGCAAGCTACCCCGACTCAGGACCAGGGGGTGTCAAGGGCTAGCTTGTGGGCAGGTGAGCATCGGGTAGCGTAGCTCTATCTTGCTAACCAGTTGCTCGCCATCCTTGCTACTACCCCATTATGCTTTCTCCCCTTCCGCACGCAACCGCTCTCCCCCTCCCCGTTCTCTTCCCTCCCCCGCCACACGATAAGCCGAAACGCTCACAGTGCTGCTTTGCCCGCCAACCGCCTCACTGCTCTTAGCCAGGAAGGCATGGCCCCGCACCTTTCGTGCCAAGCCAACCACCAACCGCAAGCCTCGTACAAAGACAGTGGGTCCCCGCCGTACCACGATCTTACCTGCGGCAGCACTGCGCCCACCAGCCGCTGTGCCGTACGCGCCAAGGCGGGCGCGTCGAAGGGGCGGGCCGCCCAGGGGGCCCAGAAGGCGCAGCCGGAGGACAGCTGCCGGTTTTGTATGCGTGACAAGACGATGGCAGTTCAGTTGAAGAGGGCGCTGGTTCCAGTGGAAACAGACGTCACCAGGACGGCCCCGCAGGTGCAGCTGGAAGACAAGTGTGGTGGGCAGAGGGTGTGCGACAGGGCAAGCGCTTTGCTGTGCGGGTTCTGGTGCCCGTAAGAACGAGTTGACCAGGCCGGCCCAACAGGCGCAGGCACAGGTCAGGTGTAGCGGCGGCGGATGAATGTGCGTAAGACACGCCGCCCTCACCTCCTTGGGCGGCGGTGTGGCTTCCCCTTCATCCATCACCCGCACGCGTACCCTGGGGGCATGGCCGTGGCCCGCCACAATTACACCATCGGCTTGCTGTACAGTGCGGCGCTAGCCGGCAGTTGATCCTCATTGCCCGTGTCCACGCCGCACTATGCAGCGCCGGCCCTCAGCCCACCTTCAGGCGCGCTCCGCCGCAGGCGCAAGCGCGCTTCAAACGCACGTGCCATAGCTGAGAACCAACCGCTACAGTCACACCTCCTTACATGTCGCACGGCCCAGCAGTGCAGCGCTGGGCGCCCCCGCGTGCTCCCCAACAGCGTACCGTCACCAAAACCAGTCCAACAGAACCCCCAACGCGGACCAGGCGCCCTGGTGCGCGAATTGCTACCGGTACTTCCTCAGCAGGGCACCCCAGCCACCCCGCAAAGGACGCCAACCCACGCGCCCCGTCCGTGTCCACACTCCGCAGCACCCAGGTGTGGGACCTTCTAAGCTGCCCTTGGGCGGCAGTAGCCCCTGCTCCACACAACACGCTCGGCCGAGAGCAGGCAACTAGACCCAGCACAACGGGGTGCAAGTAAGCCACATCCCTTCTTGCATCCGTTCGCCCCACCTGAACGTGTCCCGCAGGCTGATTGGGTCAAGCAGCAGCCGCTGCCGCCCCCTCGCCACCACCGCAACCACACCGCCGCCTGCCGCCCCTACTCCTGCTCCTGCTGCTCCTGCTGCCCCCTGGCGCCGCAGCCGCCGCACCTCGGCGCTGCAGCCCACCAGGCAGCACATCCCGCGGGGGCTGTGCAGTATGTTGGTCTGCGGTCATGTGCGCGGTACAGGGCGTTGCACACACGCAAGTGGCTGTGCAGCCGGTCTGTCCGCGCATCTGTGACCATAGAAGTGGGGTTCTGTTGCAGCAGTGATCCCCCGCGACTTCACACGATGATACCCAAGGCGTGTGACTCCCCGCCACTTGCCGCCTATGCTGTCAGCTTGTCGCTACATCGCCCGCTGCCACTCTTGACCCCAGGTGCTCGCCATGCTTCAGCCCTTCACCACCCCGGGACGAGGTCAGGTCTGCGTCTGAGCTCGCTACAACACTTCGACTCCGTACGCCTTTCCACTGTCACACTCACAGCGGTCCTCATGCCGCCACCCATCGTCCACCACGCCTCCCCGCCCGCCGCACCCAACACCCACCACTGCCCGCCACCCACCACCGCAATGAGGCGCGCCGTGGGCCCCTCCCTCACGCGCACCGCCCGCTCCACCTTGAGCACGTCCGGCGGCGTGTGCAGCAGCAGCGGCAGGCTGGAGCCGGGCAGCAGCACCACGCCTGTGGGAGGCGGAGATGGGGGCAGGGAAGGTCAAGCAGCCCATGCAACGTGCGTTTGGAGCATAGGCAGAGACGGCTGTCGCTATTGCGCTAATCTACCAGCTAATCTGCCCAGCGGGGCATACCTCGCTAAATCAATTCAATCACACGTTGCATGTGGATCAACCTGGATCAACCCCTACCTTCCAGCGCGAACAGCGGCAGGGTGTACCAGCGGCCCTCCTCCAGCAGGCTCACGCTGCCGCCCAGTTCGTCAACGTCTAGCGGTCAGGGGAAGGGGTATCATGCGTACGGTACGTAAACCTGGGTACGATGGCATTGGTACCTGTAGCTAAAAGGGTGGACAAGGCTTGGGTGAGAACGCCAAAGCGGACAGGCGGGCTCTGGGCGGGTTCACTCTAAAGTTGGTGCGTACGCGGCCTCACAGGCCCTTCCATGCCTTGCAGAGGTGTGTTTGTGCCGTTACTTGGCGGTCTGCCATGTCACTCGGTGCGCACCCTGGCACAGCGACCCTGCCACTTCCCGGCGTGTGCAGGGGGTGCCGCTCCCGCTCTGGCTGGCCGGCACCAGGGCGCATCGCCTCCGCCCGCTGGATAACCGCTGGCCCATGTCGCACCTGCCAGCTTTCACTTCACTCTGCTGACAGCTGCGTGGAAGGTGAGGCACGCCACGACTGCCATCGTGCACATGTGCGGGCACAAGACACAAGCTTCCCACAGCGCAGAGCTCGACCCACATGGACCCACTCCCTTGCCACGCAGTTCCCTTGCGGCGACGCACGCGACATGTGGCCACAACGGATGCCGAGCCATCGTACACACGTCAGAGCACAACCCAGAAGCTGTCCCATGGACTCAAACCGCAGATGACTCCCGAATTTTCATGAGTGCACTAATCACACGCGCTCACCGCCCAGGTACTGGTGCTCTGCGGCGAGGCCAGGGTTGAACGGGTGCTGCTGGCCCGCTCCTGCGCCTGGGCCCTGGCCCTGGGAGCCCTGCGCCTGCTGCGTCCCCGGCGCCACGGTCGGTGCCAGTGAGGGCGATTGGTCCTGCCGCCCTGGTCCCCGGTCTCGCCTCCCAGAGGGGCCGCCTGCAAGGCCATTTGGGTAGCACACTGTGTGTACCCCATGCGTCGCGAACCACGCGGCGCGTCCGAGGGGCCGCCCGGGAATGTCCCGGGAGAGCCCTGCTGGTCAACTGCTGGTCAAGCCCCTGTTGCTGCACTCCCGTAACGCGTAAGGCCCGTGCTGCAGGGACAAGTTTGCCAGACACGACCGGGGCCCGACATGCGCTTGCCTCTTTGCGCATCTAGGTCGAAGCTGGGAATTCTTGCGGGCCGCGGCTGCGCCTCCTCCTCGTCTTCAGAACTGCTCTGCATGTCTTCAGCTGTCTCCGTTGGCTTCGCGGGAAGGCTTGGGCACATGCATGTACTTGCGGCTGCCGAAAATCGATTTACACTTTATAGTGCCAGGCAAGGAACACGTTGAACGCAATTTGGGCCTATATTCGCAGGCTACACTCCGTGTGCACTCCGCCGCGTAGACTACCATGCTTTTTAAAAAGTGCTTCATTGCATTTGAGATTGGGTTTTGATGAGGTTCATGTGCTGTACTGCTGCCGCACCTTCCCCAGACGCCAGGATGCCGGCCAAACCCGCCCAGCTGTCGCCGCTACCCACCCCCGCTACTCACACCGCTGCTGCCCCTTCACCCGCAAATGGTAAGGCCCGCAAGCGGCGCCACATGGAGTCTTCTGTAGGCACCACGCTGACCAGTTGAGCCTGGTTGAGCGCTGAGATACTACTCTACGGTTCGGGTGTAGGGTTGTCAGTCCAGGTCAGTCCGCCACGGTCTGTAGGTGCAATCCGCAATCATGCTGCTCGGGTTCCTTGAAGGTAGGTTATTCATCGGCATGGACCCCAATCTGCATGCCGACGTGGGAGACATTCTCGACATCGCGACACATGCGCACGAACGTGGCACGTGTCACGTGCCACCAACGGTCCATGCATAGCTGCATGCACCAGCGTTGGAGCGAAGAGTTCGGAACTTGAGTTGCCGTCTGGGTCAGCTCGTCATCTCCAAAAGTGCCATCCATTTTGTGTTCCAAGGGTCAAAGTGGTTCAAGCCAATCCACGCATGCGTGCGCCCGCCCGCGCATGTCCACATGCCTTTGCATCCATACGGGTAAGGCGAAGACGGAGACCAAAACGGATACCGGTACAGGGTACACGTATGATCCGTAGAAAACGAGTTGCTGCAAGCCCAGCACCTCATCTGCTACAGTAGGGTTGTGCCCTAAGCGGTGCACCCGCTGGACCATGAGGGACCATGTGCGGTACTTCCACCAAGTGCAGCACTAGTGTGGATAGCAGCCGGACCCCCGCATGGTGCAGTTGACTCAACATGGAACACTCCTGGTCCCAGGCAGGTACAGCCTGCCGCAGGGCGTACCGGTGACCGGCAAGAAACAGCAAACAGGGATTGCGGGTGGTTGGTGCGCGGTACCTGCAGGTACCTGTGCCGAATGGGGTCCGCGTTGGCCTGGCTTTGGCGCATCCACGCTGAACACGCTTACAGCTGAAGCCCCTAGGCGCATGTATATGGCGTCTCTGCCTTACTATGCAGTAATCCAGCATGTAACGCAGCCCAGCTCGAGCCCAGCTTCAAACCCTGGTAGTTGATGCGATTCTTTCGGGATTTTCCTCACATCAAACTGACCGACTGTCTGCCAGTCATTACATACTGTTTTGCTATTACCTGCAATATTATACTGATACAGTTGTCAAGCGTATGCACACTTTTAGGGTGTTGCAAAAGTCCTTGTCGGAGATCCTGACCGAGGCGAAGTGACGAAGGGCGCATTTCATTTGAAAGAAACATGATCGGTTACTGGCGTGACAGCGATTAGGCGTCTGCGTCAGGTCCAAGCGGCAGGTCCAGTGAGCTCTACGTTAGGTCAAGTCGCTGTAAACCGAGAAGCAGCAGGTAATAGACAGAATGCGCTGTGGTGCTGTGGTGATCGCAACGCAACCGAAGCGTTGATGGTTCTGGCACATGGTCCATCGACAGCGCCAGATGATGCGCTAGCTGCCGTGTCACTCCCATACATTTTGTTGCTTCGGTCACAAGCAAGTGAAAGAGTACGGGTGCGCGCGCTGTTGCTGAACAGGTTTCGCGCCTTCCGAAACGTCCAGGGGCCGGTGACGTCTCCATGCCACTTCAAGGCCGCTATGGCGGCGCAAACGGCTTAGGATGTACATTTAACAGAGACCCAGCGCGCCGCTTGCGCTTGACCGCTCCGGTCGCGGAGCAGCTGTGCCCATCCCAGCTGGGGCGGGTCCGCAGGGCGTCAGGCAAGTCAGGGGAAGGGACCATGCTCTGCATTATAGCCCCAGGAGCGGCTTTCACTGTTACTGATGGCATTGTAGCCTACCACAATACTGCACGCCCATGGCCCACCGCAGGCGCGTCAGTCCCCGTGCGCTGCGTCATAGAGGAGCCGCGCCGCACCACCGGCAACGCCTCTGGACAGAGCAACAGCAACAGCAGCAGCAGCAACCACGGCGCCTCCAGCAGCCGCACCCCACGCCAGCCCCACAAGCGCTGGACCCACCAGCACCCCAATACCCACCTGCACCAGCACCAGCAGCAACAACACCGCCGGCAGCCCGCTGCCGCCGCCGCAGCCCCCTCCTCCTCCCCCGCCTCCCAGTCGCCCCCGCCCGCCATCCCGCTCGACCCAATCCTGCTCCCTGGGCCCCACACTCGCACCCAACAGCCACGCGGCAGCAGCAACAGTCCATTAGCATCATCTGGAGGCGCAACGGCAGGGGCAGCACCAGCCCAGGCTGCGGCGGCGGGCGATGATGACGTGCTGGAGCTCAACGTGGGCGGGAGGCTCATGCAGACGACGAGGTAAGCCGCAAGCAGGAGCAGGAACCAACGGGAGGTGGCCGTGGGCCTGCACGCACGCACGTGATCAGCAGCCGCGCGCGCAGCCCCAGCACGCGCATACCCCACCTTCGGAGTTTCGCACTTGCCCTGCTGGTTGACGACTCCACACAGCTGCACATCACACCCTGGTTCGCACTCCCTGTCACGCACACGCCCGACCCTGCGCGACCTTTCCTGCCTCTGCACCCCGCTGCCCCTCCCGTTCCCGCACCCTCAACCCTTTGTGACCTCACACCTCCAGGGGCCCACTGACGCACTTACGGTGGATCAACGGTACCCCTCTGAAATCCCCTGTCCCGATACCCCTGGTCGCCACCCCAACAGGGGCACGCTGACGCAGGTGCCCGGCAGCCGCCTGGCGTCGTGGTTCGCAGCGGACTCCCCCGCCTTCGCGGCCCTGGCGCGTGACGCCTGCGGCCGCGTGTGGCTGGACCTTGACCCGCAGCTGTTCGGGCTGGTGCTGCGGCAGCTGAGGGAGCGGCGCATGGAGGCGGGTGCGTGGGGTACCGCAAGGGCTGTACGTGGGTCAAGGCGTGTGGGACTTGGGTGGATGTTTGCCAAGCGCACGGCTACTGTTGCTGCAGCGCACGGAGCCGTGTGCGTGGGCAAAGGGTGTGGATCAATGCATAGCGATGCAGAAGGGCGGACCGTGCCGTCGGTACAGGTACGGTGCACGCCCACAAAAGTTTGCTCGGCCTGGTGTTCGTGTGAACGGTTTGCGCCGCCGGCGTGGATGCGCCCACAGGCACTGGGGGCAGCTGCCCACCGCCGATCCCCCCATCGGACGAGTCCGCCCTCCGCCGCCTGGTGTCGTATCTGGGCCTCCAGCCGTACCAACCAGCAGCCACCTCAACCGCCACCGCTGCCGACGGACCTGCGCATAGCCACAACATAACGGATGGTGCACAGCTCGCCGACCACATGCCGCAGCCGGACGCCAAGGAGCAGCAGCAGCAACAGCAGCAGCAGCAGCAGCTACGATACAGCTCCAAGAACCACCAGCCCCACCAGCCCAAGAGCAGCCGCTCTCGTGGTGCGACCTTCTCCTCCGCTTCCGGCCTTCCTTCCTCCAGCGTGCCACCCCTCTCCTGTACGGCACACGGCACGGACTCCGGGCCCCTGCACCTCGCGCCGCCGCCTACGCCCTCCGCATCACGCCTGCCCTCCTCGCTCCCATCCCCTGCCACCACCGCCGTCTCCTCCTCGCCAGCCCTCTCGCAGCTCTTCTACATCTCCGCAGACCTCTCCGAAACCAAGGGCCTACGCATCAGCGTACACACCGAGTCCGACCTGGCGCTGGCGCCGCCGCAACCGCCTTCAACCGCCGCCAGCCAACCGTCCAACAGCTGCGCAGCGTCGCCGCCACCTCCGGCCGCCGCGCTGCCCTTTGACGCGTTCGTTGACGCAACGTACGGCGACAACCAACTGTCGTTGACGTTTGTGTCGAGGCGGGAGCTACCGCCGGGAGGTGTGTTCCTGGGGCTGGCTTCTCGCTCGCAGTTGGACCGCCGGCAGATCCCCAGCTTCGGTTGGAGGTCCAACGGCTCAACGTTCAACGACCGAAACGGTGGCGGGCGGCTGACGGATGCGGAGGTGGACCGCCGCCGCAGGGCTGGAGGTGGCGGCAGCAGCAGCGGGAGCATCAACAAGGGCGTTGGCGCTGGTACGCTGAGGCTTGGAGGCGGGCTGGGGCCGACGGCGGGAGACGAGCCGCTGTGGGGCAGAGGTGAGGTTGGGTGAGCGAAGAGAGCTAGCGGGGTTGATGCACCAACGGGTCACTTCCACTTTGCACCTGCTGTAGCCATCTATACAATATCGCCCCATGCCTATTCCTCTGGCTACTGGACTGTGCCTGGGCCCGTAGTTGACTGGGCAAGAGTGCTGTGGGCGTGCCCGGATCTCCCTCTTCCATTCAAGGCACCTTATGTAGGCTTTGCCTGGCACCAAGAGTTCCCCGTGTTTCACCACCCCCGTGTGCAGGCGACTCCGTGGAGCTCATCATGCGGCAGGGCCAGCAGCACAACCAGCTGCTGCTCAAGGTGTGTGTTTGTGCACCAGCACGATGTGTTGTGTATCCAGCCATTGACATAACACTGTTGCCACCATCGCCCAGGCACTTCCTACGCTGCTCATTGTCACGGGGCCATGACACCGGGTGCCCAGACGGCACAGAACAGACAGGGTACCCGCCTGGCTGCCATGACGTTCCAACGTGCAACTGCCAACCGCCACCAGGTCAACGGCCGCCACGTTGACGTCATCAACCGCCTGCCGCCCGTGCGCCACTGGTGGGTAGGAAACTCGCACTTGCTTAGCCTTGTTGGGGCTCTCCTTTTAAGTGTTTTGGTAGTTCCCACCTTATCCCACCATCATTTACCTCATTTTACCTTTTAGGTGTTCACCGGAGCAGGCCCAATTAATGGCTTAGCACCCTGCAGCAACCTTGAAGAGCGAACACGATGCACTTGGACAGCGGCGCGTTCCTAGCCATGGGAAAGCCACTCGCTGCTTGACTGTAGAGGGCATACATACCGGTACTCCGCACACTACCGAGAGGTGCCAGTATGTAGGGCTGCGGAGCTGCGGTAAGACAGCACCCGTGTTAGTAAACGGCTACCGCAATTTTCCATACCAACCAATCACGCCGCCCGCCACAGGTGCTGGTACCTGGCGCTGTGGATGGGCGGCGACGTCAGCTGCGCGGTCTTCCAAAGGGACCAGTACGCAGGTGGGCTGGGTGGGGGCTTGGCCAGGGCAACACCCGGTGCGTTGTCTGTGTGCGGCGGTGTGGGCGGCCCGGTGGCACCGTGCCGTGCGTTTTCGAAATGCACTGGTACATGGGATACGTGGGGAAAGACGCTTTACGCACAAGTCACACTGGTCCCTGCATACCGATACCTGACCCGTGTCGACATACTGCTGGTAGGGTGACATCTCTGCGCTGTGCCGCGCCCCTTGCAGTGTACTGGGGCGACTACATGGTTAAGCGCTTCCTGTGAGGAAGTGAGGAACTGCAGCACAGCGCCACGAAGGCGGAGCGCGGTTGGCTGTCCGGGCGAGGCGCCTGGAGCAGAACACGACAGTTGAACCCTATCTTGGGGTGGACAGCTGAAGGCGCAGCGCACCAAGGACAGTGCAGCGGTGCAGCGCCGGCTTCTGCAAGCGGAGAGCTGAACGCAACGTGCAGCGCAGCGAGCACAGCGTGGCGGTGCAGCCGTGGCGGCACAGCGGCATGAGCTGGAGGGGCGAGCGGGGGAGCGCCGGAGCGGAGGGCGTCCAGAGGGCCCAGAGTGAGGTGCGGTCGGGCAGGTCGGGCGCCTGATGGTGATGGTGGGGCCGTGGTTGCAGCACTGTCGTGGATAGAGAGGGAGTGGGGGCGAGGAGGGTGGGGGTGGTGAGCCGGTTGGACGAGGGCTTGGGTTGGGGCTTGAGGGCTTTGGTTGCTTTGGTGTGACGCCAGGCCCATCCGGTGTGGGGCGTGTGGGGCCATCAGGGTTGGTGGAGTCAGTGTGAGGGCCGGAGAGGTAGCTGTCGTCTTCTCACATTTCATACGCGTTTGCTCGTATACTCGTGCTCCTGTGGTTACCTGTTGGGTGGGTGCGGTGCTGGTCTCGTGTTTTAAGTTTGCCGGTGGGAAGGATCAGTTTGCCGGCTGGAAGAGGCGCAGCGGTGACCCTTATGTTGAATGTCTGTACAGGCGGGTCACCTGTGGGCGCCGCGTGTGCAAGGGATGTGGCAGCTATTTGCACGGAGCGCGGAACAGGCAGTGTAAGGGATGAGGGTTTGTGCGCGGCGCAAAGTGGAGAGGAGGGACCAAGTGCCTTCCCAAAGTCGCCAGAGACAAGTTATGCGTTTGCCATGGCCCATGTAACGGCCCTGTGTTCTAAGGATTTGACTATTTGATAAGTCAGGGGAGGTCTCAACTCGTTTAGCCCTCGGTTGTATTTGTGGTACGGCTGTTGTACACTCATGCGATCAGGGGTGTCTCATTGCAAGTGGGTTGTAAGCGCAAGCATAGGGGAGCTCCTCCCGTGTTATAGGGCGGGCTGTATCAGTATTATAACGTCGCTCCATCCTGGTGGCTGTACGGCGATTGTACGACACATGCAGTACAGTCACGCCAGGTCACATGGCAACGATCTGCACCGTGACCCAGAGCCGTGGGAGGATGTTGGGAAGACACGGCCTGCACGTCTTGCCGATGCTGCGCTTAGCTTCCTGCTTGTAGGTCTCGCACGGCGTTCACAAAGAACGGCTTTGCTGTACCGCTTTCCCTCGATTCTTGCCGAGCGGTGCCCTCCTTTGCACCTCGGTCGCACACACTGAGTTCATTGTGTTGCTTGTGGTGGGAGGCCTGCATGGCAGGCTCCGCTTTGCTTGTGCTGAATTGGGTCGCACTTGACAGCGTAACGGTGGTTTGGCATTGCAGCATAGTTGCTGGGAAGAAAGCTCCCTTGGTTGTTTCAGACTGTTGTTGCTTTCATACGTGCGCATCTCCTTGGACTGAGATGAAACGAGGCGGCGCAGGGCTGACTATTTCGCCCGCCCCCGCCTACGGTATTTGTTGGTCATAAGCGATGATTCGGTAAGCAAGAAGCCAAGTGCATCCCGCTGTGTTTGATTGCTGTGGTGCAGGCGCAATACAGTTGTGTCAGGGGGCATCCGTGCTTCCGTGGTACCGTTGTCCGGTTGGTTTTGCTGCTAGCGTGCTCATCAGGCTTATCTTATCTTGGTGGTGCAGGGTGGTGGCGTGCTTGCAGTTCATGGTTCAGGATTGGTAGGGACCACGGCCTTCGTACCGTACATAATGCACAGAGTAGTGTGCTGCGTTGTCAGTGAGATGTATGTGAAGGTACATGGTCCAAATCTGAACGGTGGTGGAAGCGCAACGGGGTAGGGTGAGGTACAGGCTCGTGACCGGGCCTCGGAGACGTGGAGACCCGTCAAATTCCGGCACCTGACGAGCTCTGTACAGTGTAACATTGCAACATGTTGCACAACTCATGCACCATCGGCGAATACCCGCATACTGGCGTGCCTTGAGGGCAAAGCGTATAGCAGTACCCTGGCTTGGACTGCACCGGTCAACTGGAGTCCTGGCTCCCGGTGTGGCACCTTTCCTGGTCTTCGATCAGTGTGCCTCTCAATTGCTAAGGCTTCTGACAAGGTACTTATGCAAAAAACGGGGCGGTGCACCTAAGCGCAGGGCTTCGTCGGAAAGCCAGCGGAAAGCCCGCGTTCGGCGAAAAGGTTTCGGGGCAGGCGGAAACCTGGAGGAGAGTAAAAGACCTAGGACATGTACATTTTATACTCAACAGACATAGTTATTACTCTACTATGCATACTAAACTATTGCCACCTAATCCTAACAAGTGAACCGTGGGACATGCGTTTTCGCTGCAGACACCATCCGCATCGCTCCGACAGGAAGTGAGCATTCCTTGTTGTCAAGGTGAAACATTGATAGGCCAGGCTAGATAGGCCTCCGCCCGAGGCTCGCGCCGGCCGACAAACCTCAGCAAAGCAGCCGATGGCGCGCAAGGCCATCGTGACACTTCTTCTTGCCTTGACGGCCAGGTATGCACGTCAACGATATTTTATCACAATCAGATAGTGCAGATGATCTCGGGAAACTTATTTACTGCTTGCGACCGGCGCCCACGCGTGTCATGTCATCGCTACCCCGTGGCTGGCCGCCTGGCCCCGCCGCGTGCACCTCCCTCTCCCGCAGTTCCCCAGCTATGCCTTTCTGCCATGCAATAAACTTGCCAACTGCCACCCCTTCTCCTAACATTGCACAGTGCTGCGATCCTGGCTGCTGCGGCTGCCGCCTCAGCAGCGGAAGGCGACGCACAGCAGCCGCAGCAGCAGCAGCAGCAGCCCGCCTCTCCCGACGGCAGCTCCCCTTGGATCCTGCACCTGACGCGGGACACCGACCCGGACTCCTTCGCTGCCCAGCTGTGCTCCAGCTCCAACCCGCTGCAGCAGCAGCACGGCTACAGCTGCACCGCCACCTTCCGCACCCTCATATGGGGCGTCGCAGGTGGGGACCGGCTCTGTGGGCCAGCAGTCACTGATGCCGGCATGGGGCATGGCACATGGGGCCACGTGGCGTGGTTGCGCCATGGCAGACGGCGCCGTGGAGTGTGACACGTGCCAACATGTCCAGTGCCGTACCGTGTCCCGCAGGCCGCTTCAGCCGGGCAGCCATCCGCGCCATCTTGGCCCGCTACAAGGGCATCTTGGAGCGGGCGGACCGAGACAGGGGCATCTCGGTGCGTGGGAGGGAAGCCTCTGGGCGGTGGCCTGAGGGATGGGCTGGGGTGAGGAGGGTGCATGTCGGGCTGTGCTCAGCCGGCCCTGAATAAGTGCCAGGGCATGTCGCACGTATGCACTTGAATTGCAGCCGTACTCCATCGTATGGGCCTCTAGCTACTGCACATACGCACCGGCCCTGCTGCCGGTCCTTGCCTAAAGCCCCTCATGTCGTCCCACCGTCTGCTCACATTCACCCAGGAGGGCGTTCTGGAGGTGGCCCGTGTGACCTGTTGGTTGGTACCCCACTCCCTACTGCCCGCTTGTCGTCCTGTCCACAACTGCGTCCAGGTGGGGGATGAGCTGCTGAGCGCGGATGTGGTCAGGGCGCTGAGGCGGGCACGTGCTAGGGCCCTGGCCGAGCTGGAGCAGCAGGGGCAGGAGCAGGGTCCAGACGGGGGCGGCTACGCTCAAGGGAAGGGAAAGGACCAGCAACAACCACACAGCGGAAGCGGTGTCAGCGGCGATGGCGATGATGATGGTGGTGCCAGCGGGGAGTTTGGCGGGCGGGGGCACGGGGGCTTCCCCACGGTCATCGGCCAGCAGGGGCAGCAGGATGGCGGTGGGCTGCTGGGTGGCGGTGGGGCGGGGCCGCGGCGGCGCGTGCTGCCGGAGCAGCTGGACCCCGCCAACTGGGGCCTGGACCGCATCGACCAGGCGGCGCTGCCGCTGGACAGCAGATTCCACTACGACGCAGACGGTGGGGTACGGCCGGGAATAACCGCAGAGCGGCAGAGCGGCTGGGGGAATGGGAGAGGGACGGATCTGTACGCCTTAAGTGGGCCTATTGCAAGAGTGTGTGCATGAAGGCGGTATTGCTGGATACGGTAACGCAGGAGGTGCAGCGCTCGGTGGGCCTGCCTGCGGGGCCCACCGGCGCGACGGTTGGGCGACCCAGCCGCCGCAGGACAGCTGCGTCATGCTGGTGCGCCGACCCTACGACGGTGTTGACTGGGCCTTGCAATAACCCTATGGTCATTCTTTCGCTATGTTGTTCTGCTGGCCCGCGCAGGCTTCGGCACGTCGATAGCCCGCCGCAGCCGGCCTGATTACGGTATCAGTACTGACCCCCTTACCCCCGTTGCCCGGCTCGACGCTAATGGCTCGCAGGCTCGGGCGTGACGGTGTACGTGCTAGACAGCGGCGTGCGCAGCAGCCACGTGGAGTTCCGCCGCCCCACGCCCGCCAACCTGGCGGCGGCGGCGGCAGCGGCGGCCGCCTCGACCGCGCGCGTCAGCATTGTCAGCAGGAGCACCACCAACACCACCGCCACCACCACCACCACCAACACTAGGAGCAACAGTAGCAACACCGGTGATGCGACTGCTGGCGGCAGCAAAATAACCGGGAATAACAACAGTAGCAACCCCACAGGCGGCCCTGGGGGCCCCGCCAGCGCTGCAGCAAGCGATGAGCCAGACTCGGGGACCGTCGTCGGCGGCGGTGACGGCAGCAGCAGCGCCGGTGTTGCGAGCGGCGACAGCGGCGGCGGCGACGGCGGCAGCCGGGTTGTGCAGGGCTTCTCTGCCGTGGGCAACCCCGACACGGAGGACTGCTACGGCCACGGCACACACGTGGCAGCGCTGGCGGGCGGCCTGTCGTACGGCGTGGCCAAGAACATCACCATCGTGCCCGTACAGGTGCGAGTGCGAACAGGGTTGACACAGTGCTCCGGGTGCCATGCATGGCACACCGGTACCGGTAGTGTGTCATGCACTGTTGCATGTGCTATGCGGAAGGCGTGGCTGGAGGTGTGGCTCCTGGGTGTTGGATGGTGTGGTGTGGTTGATCATTAGGAAGGTTGGCTGACGGCAGCCGACCTTGGTGCGCCCCGCCGACACAATACAGTATGCACCCCTGTGCCGTACATCCAGGTGATGGTGCGGATACAAGTTCTTTTCGTTGCCGTCTGCCGCCTTGCAACTCCGCTGTACACCGTTTCGCGTCCCATGGCCCCAGGTCTTGGACTGCTACGGCAACGCCGACGAGCAGACCCTCATAAAGGTACGAGGACACACATCCCGGTGTGCCGTACAGTATTCGGCTTGAAGAGTTGTGCATTGCGAGCATTGCGCAAGGCTGTACGCCATACGCGCCAAGTGCCGCCATGCCACGTGCTAGTCCTACCTTGGCCCGCCCGTTCCCGCCGCCCGGCTTGCCGGACCCACTTCCCCGAATCCCCCTGCACATGCCATTGGCTGCCGTACACATGGCACAGGGCCTGGAGTGGGTAGCGCGCAACCTGCACCACCCAGCTGTCGTACACATGTCCCTGGAGGGGTACTACAGCACGGCAATCAACGCGGCAGTGGAAGAGCTGGTCAACACGTGAGTACTTCGCCTTCTGCTGACCCAGCCAAGCACTTGTCTTGCCCGCCTGCCTGCGTGCCTGCCTTGGCATGTGTTCGCGGTAGGAGCACCTCAACGCCACCCCACTCCATGGAACCAGCGCCATACCATACCTACTGGCGTGGCAAGGTCGCCGTCACCTCCGCCCTTTTCCCTATCACAGCAGAGGGGCACGTCTCCGCACCTCTTGCTCCCTCCCCTCTGCTCTCCCCGCCGTCAGGTACGGCGTGGTGGTGGTTGCTGCTGCCGGCAACCACAACCGCGACGCCTGCTCCGTATCGCCCGCCTCCGCAGCCTCCGCAGTCAGCGTGGCGGCCATGGACCGCGACAACACGCGTTGGGCCAACTCCAACTGGTGGGTGCCTGGTTGCGCGTTGTCGCGTATGCGTGGCCTCGGTGAATACGCATGCACCATGACCAATGGACCTCGACAAGCACCGTAACGTTGGGCCAGCCTCACCTGGTGGAAACGATGCCCCAGTCAACGCTTAACACTAGAAGCTGTGCACGCACGTGTACGGTACGCGCAACGCGCTAGCTCACCGCTTGCCCGCTTGTGGTAGCCCATGCTGCATGGGCGCCTGCGTGGACCCGTTCGCTCCCTGGTGCAGCCCAAACGGCAAGTATATGATACCCACGTACATGATGCACACATGGTTTCCTCGCGTTTTACGTGTACCCACATGGCGTAGATACTAGATAGAATCTACTTGGTTTGTGGCTTGGTATGCGGCGTGCAGGGGCGCCTGCGTGGACCTGTTCGCGCCCGGCGTGTCGCTGCTGTCCGCCGTGCCCTGGTCCGACACCTCCACCACCACCAAGACCGGCACCAGCATGGCCGCTCCCCTGGTCAGCGGCGTGGCGGCAGCGTACCTGTCGGCGCACCCGGTGCGTGTAGGTGTGGCGTGTGGGTTACCGCACTCAGCAGGCCGCCAGCGCTGACCGCTTGGGCACGTGGCTGTATTAGGTTGCAAACCCTCCAAATTCCCCTGGATGGCGCCTCCCCGGCCGACAGGGTTACAGCTTAACCCGCACGCACCTCATCATTGGCCCACAAATGCGTTCAGCACCTCAGTAACTCAAGCAAACGCAACTCGCGGCCCTCATCTCTCTCCTGCAGGGCGCGTCCCCCGCTGACGTGGCGCAGCGGCTGTCTCGCTCCGCGGTGGCGGGTGCGGTGGCGGACGACCGGCAGGGCCTGGCCTCCCTGACGCCCCTGGGCCCGGGGCAGGCCGGGCCGTGGGGGCCGCTGGACATCTCGGCGACGCCCAACCGCCTGCTGCAGTCGCGGCTGCAGCTGCAGGTCAGCAGCTCTGCCACGCCTGTGTCCGCTTACCGATACGCCCTGGAGGCACGTTCACAGGGCGGTCCCTGCTGGCGACTACCGGACGCATGCAATTGTGTGCACCTCCCCCGCCCAGGCGCGGTTGCATCCCGGCCCCATACCCATGATGCGCGCACCTCGTGCAGCAGGCACAGGACCGTACATGCACGCACACGCGCCTGGCACGTGGCACTTGTGACTGGCCCACTAGCTCACTCGCTCCCAGCCGCTGTGTCACCCGTCCGGCTGTGATGCACCTGTGACCGGCACACTGGCCCATGTCGTGTACCCGGCCGGCGGCCCAGTACCGTCCCCGCAGCGCCATTCACCTCGCTGATCACGCACTTGTGTCCCTGTCCGGTCATTGCACACTGCCCTTTCCACACGCAGGCGCAGCTGCGGCCCAGCATTGTGACCGTACCGGAGGTGCAGATGGCCGACGCAGCAACTACTGCGAAGCTGGCCGCGGCTGCGTACCCCACAGTCGACGCCGTAGCCGCCGCTGCAGCTGCTGGTGGCTTCGCCCAAAGCACCAATGCCAGCATTGTCCAAGGAGGGACCGGGTTCGCATCCAGCTGGGAGGGCGGAGGCGACGGCGAAGGCGGTGGGGGACGGGGTAGCGGTGTCTACGGAGGTGTGGGGCTCGGAGCGGGTGGAGGCAGCGGTGGCAGCGGTGGCAGCGGCGGGGGTGGTGGCGAAATTGTTGTTGATGCTCCTGCTAGCCCGTTCGCTAACACTGGTACAGGTGGTGACAACGGCGGTGGAAATGGCGGTGGCGCTGGCGGTGGAGGCGACGGTGTGGAGGTGGAGGTGGTGCTGCTGCAGCAGCCCACGGCGCAGGTGGGCCCTACATGTTACCCTCTGACTGCCTTCGTAGCTGTATCACGCACCTCAGTGCAGGTGGCCCTCACAGGCGAAATCCCCACGTCGTGGGGCTGTTGGGGAATCCGCACTGTATCTGCCATCACGTTCACAGCTTCTGCCTGCACACGTCATGTACCGATCCCGGTACCCATGCCCCCAGTCGACCGCGTGCACACAGTCCTTTTCTCCGTACTGTACGGTACTTGCCTATGTACCGTACTGTAGCGCACCCCCGAACATCCATCTCGCCCGGGCGGCCCTGCCTCACACTCGAAGCCGCCCCCGCCCGCCGGGTAGCCACTGTTGTACTGTACCTCCCGCACACCCTACCCTCCCTCGCCCAGGTGACCCTCACAGGGGAGGTCCCCACGTCGTGGGGAGGCGCCCCCGTGGCGCAGCTGCAGCCCCCCGCGCTGGCCTTCGACCCGGACAGCTTCTCGCAGCCGCAGCTGCTGCGGCTGCAGCCCCTGGGCGCAGCGGGGGGAGGGCCCTACTTCGTGCCGCTGACCATGAGGTGGGTCGGCATGGCGTCATGCATGTATGGTTTCCAACATACGTTCTTTTGCTGTTCACAAGTTATGGAAACGGCTGGTAAGGGCAGGCAGGTTGGTACGCTTGCTTGGCCTGCTTGGCGTGGGGGCAGGGCGGCTCACAGGTCAAGCCTTACTGTACCATATCCTGCCTCAGTCCTGCCCGCCTGGGGTACTGATACCGTTGCCGGTACAACGCATGGTCGGTACCGTACCGGTACAGACGCCGTACACTGCTAGCCGGGCCTTGCCTCCTCGCTTATACCCCCGCACCTTATGCCGTGCACCTATGCCCCCGCAGGAGCACTGACCCGCGGTTTGACTTTGCGGTGTACTCCTTCCGCGTGGAGGACCAGCGGCCCAGGGTGGGCGGGGGGCAGGGGCAGGGGCGGGGGCGGGGGCAGGGCTGTTGGTCGTGGGCCCTAAGCAACAGATGTCGATCAATCCTGGCAAACGGGCAAACTTGGGCAAAGTGTGCTAGGTACGCATATCAACTGATGCTTCTAGCGATGACAGCCGTGTCAGGGTTTACCATGCACAGGGGCTGTGCGGGCTGCTCAGCAGGAAACGGAATGCGGCACGCAGTGTAGGGCGCTCGCGGATGCCCATGCCCAAGGTCCACCCCGCAGGTCGGTGAGAGCGCTTCCAACCCTCGCCTCATCCGCACCCTGCCCTTCACCGACTCTGGCAACACGAGGTCCTTCAGGCACGACCACACCACGTCGCCAGGGAACCCGCTGGTAGGTGGTGGCCGGTAACCCACGTGCCCACCAACCCATTGTCCAGCTACCGGTAAGCTGTGCAGCCCGAGGCACGTACCGGTATGGGTGAACGTCCCAGTTGGCACGTGCACTGCAGGTTGGGCAGACGGGGCCTCTCACGCGAGCCGGCCTGAGACGTCGCCGTTGCAAGTTGCTGGTTGCGGGGACGCTGCCCGTCAATGCCCCTTACAGGCATGCCCCGTCTTGCCCCGCATCCTCATCCCTTGCTGGCCCGCCCTCCTCCCCCAGGACACCTCCCCTGACGTCGTGTACGCGCTGCTACCGCCCGGGCCCGGCCCCGCCTCCGTGACCGCTGCCACGTGTGGCTCGTCGTACGACACCGTGCTGCTGGTGGGGGTGGGCAGCATGGAGCAGCAGGTGCGTGTAGTAGCTGGGGACGCAGCAGGTGCGTGTGTGCCAGGGGACAGGTGTGGACGAGGCTCGTCGTACCATGTACGACAGTGACGCTGACGGGCGTGGGCTGCAACCGCAGCATGCACCATCAAGTTCGCACGTCACTCCTCCTAGCCAGTCCTGGCAGGTCGCAACTGCGTCTTGTGCAACCATTGCCTCCTCCCGCCCATCTGTTATCAGATGCACAGCAGCCCCTCAATGCAAGTCCTCAGCTAATACCGGTAACCCACATGCAGGACACGCTGGTCAACGACGACGACCGCGTCACCTGCTCTCCCACCTCCGGCAACTCCCGCCTCGACGCGGACCTGCCTCCAGGGGTGCTGTCGTACATAGTGGTTTCGGGGTACAACGGCGATGCGGGGGACTATGTGCTGAGCGTGTGGTGCAGGAGTGGGTGCGGTGGGGAGGCCGGCTGGGTTAGCGGCGGAAGTAGCAGTGGGAGTCCGGGTGCGGGGAGTGGGGCGGCTGTGTAGAAAGTGTCAAGCGCGGCATTGTAAGGGCATCCGTAAGCCGTGTCCACCGCGTGTACCGAAAACAACCAACGGGTGCTACCGGTCATGTACCATTGTGCAATTGCGTCTACTCCTGCTGGTTTCTTTTAACGCGGATGGCAGCTCTGAACAGCTCTCCCCTGGCTCTGAACTCTTGCGCATAGCGCCGGGAATGCGGAACGCCAGGCTACTAGAACGCATCGAAACCAGACGTTGTTCAATTGTACCTGATATTTGTACAGTGCGTGGGCAACGTGCCTGTGAGGCTTGGCCAATGCCTGTCGCGCATGCCGCGTAGCAGCTGGGAAAGGAAGCCTAGCGAGGGGCTCCGCTACCACGCGAGTCCGCTAACAGTATCATTGTGCAGAGTGCTTGTCAGCGTCCTGGCACAATTGAACTATAAGCGAAAGCAAGCCCCATGTGATGGTGACGAGCCCAAACGCGGAGGGGTCTCGAAGCGCCAGAACAATACGCTGCTGGAGAATCGAGCCCCCCTGAACTGGCTGCAAGAAGCCCCGGGAACTGGCGATAAAATCTATCGTTGTTCTGCGGAAGGGGTTTTCACGAAGGGATGAGGCTTCTGCCCAGCCAAATGATAGATCTTCCTTGGAAAGCTCGCACCAGCTCCTTGATGTATATCCATACTCGAGGCTTTACGGGGGGCCGTCAGGAGCAAGGAGGAGGAAGGAGGAGATGCTGGCCTAATGCGCTGACTGGCCCACGCCCTGCTCGTATGCGCGCAACCTTTCTCAAACATTGACATGAAACTAAGGAACGGGTATCTGCACACCACAGCGGGCTGTGATGAGCTGCATGTTTAAACGTGAATCGTAGACCGTAGCTTACAACAGCAGTGGCTGCAGCTCAACTCACTGTATACGTACATTTCATCGACGGGCATTTGCCTCTCTTGGAGGTCTGCGTGACCTTGACCGTTGACGCGGAGGAGTCATGCTGTGTGGGCAGTAGCCAGTCCCGCACCTATCCCCACGCACCTGTGTCCAGGGCTGTTGCCACCTGAAGTTCAGCGCCGCAAGTAATGAGTTAAATACCGTACGCCTGCATGTTGCAGGTAGCGTGGCCAGAAGGCCTCCACGTGTCCACGAGCCTCCACGAGCCGTGGGCCCAAAAGTACACTGTCCACGCCACCTGGCCTCAACGGCGCAGTGCTACTTACCTGTTACCGTTGATGTATCCAATCTGCCCCACTACCATGCTACAAAGGCCAGCTCAACTACGCGCAGCGTGGCAACACATAGCCCAAGTCCCAGGCAGCACGTACCGATACCTTGGCTAGGGCCCCTGCCCTGAAAAAAAAAAAAAAAAAATCCCTACTGGTGTGCCTTCCCCTCTCGGTGTCCATGCGAGTGTACAGAGCGTGTACGTGCCCAGTGATCCAAGCGCAATCGTGCAGTGGCAGCTTTGCATGGTGCGTTTGCGGTACGCTGTCACTCATGGCCTGTAGGGTTGCCTGTTTGAAAGGCACTGGAACTCTGGTCCAGACATGACACTGCAGAATAGTTAATAACAGCCTGCGGTGTACCAGCGTAACGGTAATCCCCAGACTCTGTTGGCCGTGCCAATGTGCGTGGACTCCATCATATTCCATCGCTCGCCTTGAAGTACAGGAGTGCTTGCCGCCGGGCTGCGGTGGAGTTTCTGTTCCCAAGAGCACCTTGGCAAGAGGGGTTCCCTGCTACATGGGGCAGAGAGGGGTGGACCTCTGGACCATGCAGACGGAGACCCACATGGCGCATCCTCTGTGAACCTCAAAGCTGCCCAGAAAGTTGAGTCCAAAGGGAGCCAGGGGCCCTTAGTAATCTGCTGTCGGGGCCCCCTGCTGATGGCAATGGCCGTACACGTGCATGCTAGGCCGCAATAGGCTGCAGGCGTGCTCGTTGGTGGACTGCTGCACGGGTGGCGACCACTAGGGCTCACATGGAATCTTGGAACCTGCTGTTGGAACACACGAACAACGTTACAGTGGCGCACGGCGCGCCCAATTGACTATTCAACGAGGACACGAAGCCGGTTGGGCTTTGATTGGGTCTTGGCCCTTTAACACACTTGCACACGTTTAAGTTGCTTGCCAGGCTCGCTACCGCCAAATGCATGCGTTTGATGCGCAGTGAAAAGTGATGCAGGCCTGAAACACCAGCACAGTACGAATTATTGCACTGACACTGTTTGCTTGTACCTGAATGCGGAGATGTTGGGAGCTACGCCTTGGCGGGGTTCAAAACGAACACAAGACCCAAATGAATTGCTCAAACGGTGAGGGCACGGATGCGTGTGTACTCCAGTTTTTGCTGCTTGCAGCGCCATCCTGCTGCCCGTTCTACAAACATCGCGAGTCCGTCCTCCTGACACCAACAACCTATACAAACATCACCGGTCTGTCCTTCTGACACCAACAACCTAACACTCACCACAACTTACAACTTCACAACACATACCCACGGGGGCAAGTGCCAACCTCCTACTCTAAATGCTCATGTTGTTGGGCGTGTATGCTTGTGTGCTATGCCTATCATGCTGGCCTTTCACGGCAGTGCAGCGGGTGATGCGTGACTCTTCACAGCGGAGACAGCAGGTCATCTGGAATGGGCGGGGCCTCAACCATGACCGCTTCCCGGTTGTCGCCGTCCTCGCTCCACAGGGCTGTGCCCGTGGGGCAGCACACCTCGTCCTCTGACAGGAACGCAATGCGGCACGCGTTGGTGTTGCCATTGCCGTAGCAGAACTGCCGCAGCGTTGGGCACTCATCCGACAGCGTGATGCAAAGCTTCAGGCCGCGCTTCGGCACGTCGGCCTTCGCCAGGTTGAAGTCGGGGAACTTGAACGTGGTGTAGGTCTCGCCGCTGCGGGTAGGGGCAATCAGCAGTACGGGCATACACTCAGTACTTATGACGATGCAGTGCACATGCATGCAAGAATGCGGACATGGGGTGCGGATGAGCGGCGGGTCAGTGCGTTGAGGCTAGGCATTCGCATGTACTACGCGGCCGGGGCCGGGGCTGCTTGGCACCCGCTGGACTCTGGACTCACTTGTGCACGTCCTGCTTGAAGGACCAGGCAATGGACCTGTCCTTGCCGGTGCCCTTGTCGTCGATGAGCGCAAGCTTGACGGACGAGCGGCACTCGTTGCCTGCGCAGATAGCATTGGCAGTGCAGTGTTGACAACCTGGCAGTGCCAACTGGATCATCTCTGTTGCATTTGAGGTGAACACTGTGACGGCAGCATCTCGCGGCTGGTAAGGAAGCATGCGTCAGCAGCAGGCCCAACCAAGCGTTTGGAGTACTTACGTGCGAAGAACTCGAGCTTCTTGACGACCATGTTGCAGCAGGTGTTGCTGGGGTCGCAGTCACCGGCCGTAATCTTGAAGCAGTGCTGGATGCGGTCCTTGCCGTCTGTCAGCGTCTGCTGCGGCTTGGAGTTGAGGTAGGTCATGCGGAATGGCTGGGCGTCCAGACCACGCTTTCTGCATGAGCAGAAGGGGAACTGCGGGAGGGAGGGAACGAGGGGCAGCACTCAGGTACTGTACGAAACGAAACGCCCTCAGCCCGTCATACGGTGGCTGCTGCACAGCATTCTCGCCTTCACAACTTCTTAGACATAGCGCCATTCGACTTTCGTAAACCCAAGGCCGTTGGCATCAGGCCCTTACCGGTGGGTTGCAGCTGGAGCCGTAGCACGTGGGCGGCGGCGGCGACGCGGTCTCGCCATTCTGCCTGGGCCTGGGCGCCTTGCCGGGCTTGGGCGCCTTGGCGGGCCGCTTGCCGGGCGACGGCACAGGCACGGGCGTTGGCGGCGAGGGCGGGTCCGGCAGGCACACGCGGCCGTTCCAGCCGGGTCCACCCGGCCGCGGCACGCTGAGGGTCCACAGGCAGTCGGCGGAGGAGTCAGGCACGCCGGCGCAGCCCGCGGGCTGGTTGTTGCGGTCCAGGCGCGGGTTGTCGCACGTGCCGTCCAGGCCGTTGGTGGTGAAGCGCACGGGGCGGTTGCGGTCGTTGCAGGTGCCCATCGAGCCGTCACCTCCGCGGATGCTGTACTCGATGGTCTGCGGCGTGTTGCTGCCGTCCTCCCAGCGCAGCCACTGGCAGTAGTTGCTGAGGCGGTCCCACGGGTTGCGCAGGTTGGAGCCGCCCGGCACCTGGTTGCCGGTCGGGCCGTCTTCCAGCACGGTCGTGGTCTCGTCGCCCGAGCACACGTAGCTGACGGACCGGTCCGCCATGCAGTCGCCAGCCCACGCCAGGCACACCCGGCAGTACAGCGCCGTCACCCCGCGGCTGTCCGTCCTGTAGACGCAGTCGCGGGAGTTGTACGACGGGTACACGCAGTTGGCCTGGCGGTGGCACTCCGAGTTGCGTGAGTTGCGGTTCGGAGGGTCGGTCGGGCCGGTGTGGGCGCAGGGGTCCGCGGGCGGCGGCGGCGGGCGGGGGAGGACCGGGGTCTTGCCGTCGAAGCGGGGCACTGGAGGGGACGGCGACGGCGGCGGCGGTGGCGAGGCCATGGCAATCGGGGGCGGAGGGCGCTTCTTCCCGGGCCTCTTCCCGGGCATGGGCGTGAGCCCGGGCGAAGGCGTGGGCTCCGGCGATGGCGACGGAGTCTCGTCCTTGGAGCAGTCCAGGCCGGTCCAGCCGGCGCAGCCAGGGCGCGGCACCCTGATGCTCCACAGGCACCTGGGAGGGCAGGGGCACCAGGGAGCAGGCAGCGAGAGACACTCAAAGCTGGGGGCCGCCAAACACAAGCACACGGTCTCATCAAAGGTACAACATGTAGGGTTGGAGGCGAGAGCTGCTGGCAGCAGGCAGGTGGTAGCTCAATGTCCGCACAGAGCGAAGATGCAGGACTTACTCGTTACCGATGCTTCCATCGTTGGCCTGGCAGCCGGCCACCTGGCCGTCGGGCATGAAGCGCGGGTTGGCGCACGTCGCCTGCATGCCGTTGACCTGGATGTCCGTAGACGTGTCTGCAGCACAGGAGGTGGGGCACACAGGTGGGCGTCAGCCTGGGACCATCACACAGCAATGCACACAGGCAGCACCTATTCCGCTTTCTGGCGCTGCACATCGCCGAGACCTCTGGCTTGCGATCATGAGCGGACCAGTCGTTAACGGTACTCACCGACGGGGGCGCATGCCTTGGTGCCCGAGCGCACGCTGAAGTAGACAGGCTGCGGCTGGCAGTCGAGGTTCTGCCACCTGACCCACTGGCAGAACTGAGCGCCAGCGCCCTGGGCCCACGGCGCCACCTGGTTGATGCCGCCCTGCACGGGGCTGCCCCGCAGGCCCGGAACCGCAGTGCCCAGCTTGTCGCCCGCGCAGATGCTGTCCACAGCGGCCCCGCCTGCGGTGTTGCGCTGCCGGCGGCTCGGCGGCGGCGACGCCGCCTGCGCTCCCGTGGGGATGAGCGAGCAGCTGCTGCCCGACCTGGGGTACAGCATGCACACCTGGCAGTACAGGTACTTGACCCCGTCCACGGTTGCGTACTCGCAGTTGGACGAGTCCACCTCGACGTTCACGCATGTGGCCTGGTCGCCGCATGCACGCCTGTTGGGCGGCGCGAAGAGCTCCGTGGATGGGCCCGTCATGCGGCAGTCCAGTGTGGGCGGCGGAGGCGGGGATGGCGGCTGCGGTGGGAAGGGGCTCAGGGGAGGGGTACCCACGTTGTCGACACGCGGCGATGCTGGGTTGCTTGGCGGTGGAGCCCGAGGCGGTGGGGACTGAGGCGGTGGAGCCAGGGGCGGTGGGGACGGAGGCGGTGGGAAATCCCGAGGCGGTGGTGGGGGCGGCGGTGGGGGTGGGGACGGTGAGGCGGATGGCTGGGGAGGCGATGGAGGGGAGGGTGAAGGAGGCGATGGCGGTAGCGGACTCTGAGGAGGCGGAGAGGAAGGAGGAGGCCGTGAGGGAGGCGGCGATGCGGGAGGCGGGCTTGCAGGTGGTGGCGATGCACGGGATGGGCTGCTTGGTGGCGGGGAAGCGGGAGGCGGGCTGACAGGAGGTGGCGACGCGGGCGGCGGAGATGCAGGTGGCGGGGATACGGGCGAGGGGCTGGCGGGAGGCGGACGCATGACAGGGCCGCCGCACTGAGACGTGGGAGGCGGATCCAGCAGCGTCAGGCCAGCACCAGCCAGCACCTGGCCAGGCGACCACGGCTGGTCGTTCACCCAGTTCAAGGCAAAGTCCTCTGGGATGTTGCCTGTGCCCTGGCGCTGGATGGACACGCCGGCAGCGCTGCTGGAGCTCTGCGTCCTGCCCACGTTGGCGGGCGACATGCCGGCGGCGGGGCCGTCCAGGGCCTGCACAGGGAAGCCCTGCGCGTTGCGGCCCACGGAGATGAAGTCCGTGACGCCGAAGCCGCCGTTGTCGCACGACACCTCAAGCGCCACGCTGAACAGGCCTGACGCGGGGCTGTTGATCAGCACCGACGGCAGCTGGACCTGCAGGGCGCGCCACACACCGTCGGCGACCAGGTTGCTGGCCAGGACGGTTGCGGCCGGCGCGCTGCCGTCCAAGTTGACCAGGCTGGACAGGGCGCCGCCTGCGGGGCCGTAGCTGTAGGTGGCGACCCGCAGCTTGGCCACGTCCACCATGGCGGGCAGCACCACCTCGACCCAGGCCTGGGTGGTGCCCAGCCCAGCGTACTCGATCTCGGTGAAGAAGATGCCGGTGCCTGCAGCACACGGTGGTACATGCACATGTTAGCAGCAGGTGATGGAACGCAATCCTACGACGACACGTGAGCAGCAACCACGCAGCGATTTGGAAGAATTTTACGAGGCAACAAGAAAGATACAAGTGGAGCTTCCAGGACTGTGAAACCTTGCAGCGACGCCCATGGGCCCCCATCACAATCGTGATAGACAGTTGGTTTGTTGCCGTCCCTGCGTGGCACGGTCGGCCTAGTACTTACAAGGCGTGCAGGCGGGTGGCGGGGGGCTGCGCGGCGGAGGGCTGGCCGGGGGCGGGCTCCTTGGCGGCGGAGACACTGGCGGTGGGTTGAAGGGCGGCGGGCTCGTGGGAGGCGGAGAGGCGGGGGCCGGGCTGCTTGGGGGCGGACGCATGACAGGGCCGCCGCACTGAGACGTGGGAGGCGGATCCAGCAGCGTCAGGCCAGCACCAGCCAGCACCTGGCCAGGCGACCACGGCTGGTCGTTCACCCAGTTCAAGGCAAAGTCCTCTGGGATGTTGCCTGTGCCCTGGCGCTGGATGGACACGCCGGCAGCGCTGCTGGAGCTCTGCGTCCTGCCCACGTTGGCGGGCGACATGCCGGCGGCGGGGCCGTCCAGGGCCTGCACAGGGAAGCCCTGCGCGTTGCGGCCCACGGAGATGAAGTCCGTGACGCCGAAGCCGCCGTTGTCGCACGACACCTCAAGCGCCACGCTGAACAGGCCTGACGCGGGGCTGTTGATCAGCACCGACGGCAGCTGGACCTGCAGGGCGCGCCACACACCGTCGGCGACCAGGTTGCTGGCCAGGACGGTTGCGGCCGGCGCGCTGCCGTCCAAGTTGACCAGGCTGGACAGGGCGCCGCCTGCGGGGCCGTAGCTGTAGGTGGCGACCCGCAGCTTGGCCACGTCCACCATGGCGGGCAGCACCACCTCGACCCAGGCCTGGGTGGTGCCCAGCCCAGCGTACTCGATCTCGGTGAAGAAGATGCCGGTGCCTGC
>VFQN01001398.1_pt1 | contig 40626 bp, 36 predicted proteins | sample 3512371 | NCBI WGS metagenome assembly VFQN01 (sample SAMN10412370, study PRJNA504923) | tailings metagenome | isolation source: Replicate 2 from Balatoc abandoned mine | place: Philippines: Itogon, Benguet | collected 2017-08-28 | reverse complement strand
AGCTCGATGATCGCGTTCGTATGCCCCTGCTTGACCAGGAAGCGCCGGCCGCCTTGGGCGCCAATGCTGCGCACGATCTCGAACTCGGCCTGGCTCAGACCGAAGCCCTCGACGTACTCTTCGCGCGCAGCCTGCGGATTGGCGAGGAAGATCTTGGTCACGCTCTGCTCGATCATCGTGCGGCCGATCGGATGGCGCAGCACGTCCGAAGGGCTCTGGGTGTCGAAGATCCCCAGGCCGTTCTGCTTGCGGATCGTCTTCTGCTTCTGCTTGGCGAAGTCGCTGAAGATCTCGTGGTCGAGGGCCTTCCAGAACTCGGAGATCACGTAGATCAGCCGCTCGCCGTTGACGAGTTCTTCCATCACCTGCAGCAGGTACATCATCACCGGCGTGCGGACCTCGGGGAGGTCGAGGAACTCGGTGGTGTCGAAGCCGATGACGTTGGCCGCATGCAGGTCGAGCAGCCGGTCGTCGGCTTGGTCGAAGACCCAGCCGAGCGCGCCGCCCTGGCACCAGCGGCCGAGCCGCTCGAAGAGACTGTTCTCGCCCGCCTTGGGCAGGTTCTGCCGCACTGTGGAGAAGCGGCGCAGCGGTGCCGGCATCATCGCGACCGCCTTGACCGCATCGGCGATGGCGCGCTCGTCGGCCGGCAGCAACGGCATGGCCGGCGTGGCGATGCAGGTGCGGATCAGCTGCTCCCAGAACTGGATGCGGGCCGGTGTTGGCTCTCGCTGCAGCGGGTTGCAGCCGGTTGGCTTGCCGGCTTCGAGCGTGAAGTAGCGGCCGCCGAGCGCGCGGATCGCGATTTCGCAACCGCGGTCCAGGTCGAACAGCACCAGTCGGGGCGCCGGCTCCCACTTGCGCGTGAGCGTCAGCAGGAACATCTCCAGCGTCGTCTTGCCGACACCGGTCGAGCCGATGATCAGCGTGTTGCCGGGCAACTTCTTGTCGGCGGAGTCTTCGCCTTCCGGGCTGCTGTGCAGGTTCAGGTAGAAGGGCTGGCCCGAGGGGGTGCGCAGCAGGGCCAGCGCCTCGCCCCAGGGGTTGCCGTCGCGCTTTCCTCGCGCGAAGTTGTGGCCGCTGGACAGTGCCGCGAAGGCCCGTGAGCTGAGTTTGGCATCCCGGGGACGCCACTGCCAGTTGCCGGGCATCTGCGCGAACCAGGCGGCATCGGCCACCAGGTCCACCGGGGACATCTGCAGGCTTGAGGCCTCGCCGACGGCGCCGATGGCCTGCGCAGCGCGGCGGCCGGCATCGGCCACGTTTTCGCCGAAGACGACGAGGCTGTAGTGGTACTCGCCCATGCAGAACTGGCCGTCGCCGAGTTCGTTCAGCGCCACGTCCATCTCGGCCACCTGGCTGGCCACCACGTCGTCGCTGGCGATGAGCTGGTCGCGCTGCAGTTCGAGGGCGCGCATGGCCTCGCGGCGCGGCAGGATCGAGAAGCTCTGCGTCTCGATGAACTCGCTGGCTTCGTACAGCAGCGCGTTGAGGATGCCGGGTTCCACGGCGTCGGCGTACTCCTTGATGTCGACGAGGGCCGCGTAGCGCCGCTGCTCGCCCTGGCGGAGTTCGAGCTTGTCGCCGCCGAAAGAGAGGCGCGCGGTGGGGAGGGTCCGGTACAACGGGCCGGCAGTCATCGGAACCGGCCGCCAGCAGGCGTTGACCAGGTAGCCAAGGAACTCGGCCACTTCGGAGTAGGTTCGGCCACGCCGCTCGCGCGTGCCCAGCAGTTCGGGGCCAAAGCCTCGCAGCAAGCGGCCGACCAGGGCCGTGCGCTCTTCCATCACCTGCAGGGCCTCGGCCTGGGCTTCGGCGATGGCAGCGCGCGTGCGTTGGGTCGACTGCAGGGCGCGGCTTACGCGGGACACGTTGGGCCGGTAGACGAGCGTCAGGTAGAGCTCGTTGCTCATCATCCGGCGCTCGCCGAGCTTGGCTTGGTAGGCCTGGGACAGGTCCCGCGCGAAGCCGGGCTGCGCCGGGTCCTGCAGGCTGTCGCTGACCACGCGGTGCAGCCGGTGCGTCCACATCGCCCACTGCCCGCCAGCCAAGTTGCGTAGCAGGCTGCACAGGGCCTCGTGCCGCTCGCCGATCTGGTGCTCGTCGGCGCATTCGAAGGCCACGCCGTCGAGCCGCCAGACGCGCAGATAGTCTCCGCCGCGGGTGATCACGTCGTGCCGGCTGACCAGCGACGAGAACGGGATGAAGCGGGCCAGCGGGTTCTCCGCCTGGGCCTGCGCCCAGTGCCGGGGTCGGAACCCACTGCGGCCCGGCCGCGTGTCGGCACCATTGGCTCTAGACATGCCAAGCATCGCGGGCTCCCCGGTAGAGGGTGGGCGCGTAGCTGCGCGCATGCCAGAAGCGGCGGTTGCGGTCGTGCAGGCGCAGCTTCATGGCGACGAACATCTGGCGGAAGCGCTGGTCGTCCTTGGAGGTCACGAAGCGCATCCACAGCAGCGCGGGAACGAAGGCAACGACCACGCCGAGGGCGATCCACCAGCTCACCAGGGTGCCGCCCCACATGATCAGCAGCATGCCGGTGCCGAACAGCACCACCAGCGGCACGAGCGGGATGCCCAGCTTCATAGCCGGGCGCGTGGCGCCCTTGTAGATGGCTTCGCCTTGCATGGTCGCGTCCGCTGGTCAGGTCACGATGTAGCTGGCGAAGGCGGCGGCGCCGCCGACCAGAGTGCCGCCGATGAGAACGTTGGCCACATCGGCCAGACGCGCGCCTTGGAAGATCATCTTGAAGCCGGCCCAGATGATCGCGATGGTCACCACCGCGATCGAGATCGTCACCAGGATGGTGTTGACGTTGGTCACAGTGGTGTTGATCTTGTCGAAGCCCTGGGCGAGGGCGGCCTGCGATAGCAGGGCCGGGACGATGGCGGCCAGGGTCGGCGCTGCGCGCCGGATCGATGCGAGGGTTGTCATACCTTCTCCTTCAGTTGGGCGGTGGGAACGGCGCGTGCGGCGACGACGACCTTGCGCACGTAGCCGTGGCGGAAGCCGGTGTCGAAGTTGCCGCTGTAGTAGCAGGACAGGGCCTGGCGCAGGGCGACCTGATCGGCCGCCCTCGCGGCTGCTCCGCTCGCGCGGTCGAAGCACTCGGCGAGCACGGTCTGCATGGCGGCCAGGTTGGCGCACGGCTCGAAGGCGGTTTCCACGGTCAGCCCGAGCCGATCGAAGTTGCCGACGTTGATCTGGCCGAGGCCGACGCTGAAGTTCCAGCCGGTATCCCGCAGGGCCTTGGCCGTGGCCAGCGCCTCGGCGCGGTTCCGTGGCTGACGCACGAGGGCACCACCGACCACGCCGATCGCCCATGGGTTGAAGGCGCTCTCGACGCTGACCAGGGCTCGTGCCGTGTCGGCGTGCACCTGGGGTGCACAGGCCAGCGCCAGTGCGAGGAAGACGGACGCATCCATGGCGGACTGCCTCAGTAGCCGGACTCGGCGACAGGTGCCGGCGGCGGCAGCGCGGCGAACCATGCGGCGTAGTCGTCGTCGAACTTGGTGTCCCAGGTGCCGAGCTGCGCCTTCGCGGCCGGGGTGAACTCGGTGACGGTGTCGCCTCCAGCGTTCCACCAGGTCCGGGTGAAGGGCGCGCCGTTGATGTTCACCGTCACTGCGCCGGCGTAGTCGCAGGTGTAGATCGGGCCGCTCTCGCCGTCGAACATGCGGGTGTACTGCGGCGGGCAGTAGCCGGGTGCGCTGGCCCAGGTGTTGCTCGCCGAGTTGCCGGCACCGGCCATCGAGCAGACCGGGAAGGGCTTGCCGCGCGCGAGGTCGCGGTGCAGCTGGGTGATCGTCGGCACGCACTCGGGGATCGAGCGCCAGCTCGGGGCGGCGAGGCAGAGCAGGACCTTGCAGCCGTCGACTGCGTGGGCCGTCCTCGGCGTGCCGGCAAGCGTCAGCGCCGCGAGGATCAAGAGGATTGCCGCGACCCAGCGCCGCTGAGCCCGGGAATCCGCAGAACAGGGGTGAGGCAGGGTGGTCGTCATGGCGCGGCTCCTTCCGAGAGTGCAAGGACTTGGCGGGAAGTCCGGGGCCTTGCAGTGAGTTCACTCTAGGAGCCGGGCACGCGATCTCGACTGCATGAAATGCGCGACTTTCTTGCGCGGGGGCGTCAGAGCAGGCCGTATCGCTTGCAGAGCCTGACCGCGTCGCGACGGTTGGCCACGCCCAGTCGTGCGTTGAGCCGATGGAACCGGCAGTCGATCGTCTTGGGTTCGGCGTCCAGCACCGCGGCGATGCGCTTGGAACCGTGGCCCATCGACTCGTGGCGCAGCAGGTCCATATCGCGCTCCGTCAGGTGAGCCCGCGCGACAAGCTCCTCCCGAGCACGGCGCTGTTGCCACTCTGCGAGGGCCAGCGCGAGCGCCCGGTAAACGGGCAGCAGTTCTGCCGTGGCGGCCGAGCCTTCATCCCATCCACCGGAGAGGATCAGCAGGCCCAGTGCATCCGACGATGGCGGCGACGGCGCAGGGATGAGCCACGAACAGCGCGATTTCGTCTCGTTGCCTTCGTGGTGCAGATCTGCTTCTGCTGCTGTGGCGCTTTGCGACGGAACCATGATCGGATGGCTCGATCGCGCGGCATGCGCCAGCCAGGCGCAGGGGCCCTCGTGCAGGCTGCGGAGCACGGTGGCACCCCAGTGCGGATCGAGCGCCGCGAGCGAGCGGAACCACCAGCCACCTTCGTCTTCGGGCGTCACCCACACGAACAACGCCGCTTCCGCGCCACCCAGGCTGGCAGCCATCTCCAGCGAGTGAACCGCCCCGGCCTCGTCCGCGACGACCAGGGAGTTCGCGAGCGCGCACAGCGCCATCGCTGCATTAGGCAGCGAGTCCATCGACCCGTCCTGCGGCTCAATCGGGAAGGCTCGCATGGCCGAACCGCCGGATCTCGTCGTGGGCGACCGCATGCTCGAACTTCGTCGCGGATGCCGCATGCCACGCGTCGAACTGCGCCCTCGAATGAAGCGTGAAAGTCTCCTCGACGACATTGCCATCGTGGTGCCAGGTGCCCAGGGTGACCTGGACGCCGTGCGAGGTCACGAACAGTCGCAGCTCGCTGAACGCACGCGGTCCGTGCCAGCTCGCGTGGACCTCCGTGTCCCGCCGGGTCAGCGTCGGCGAGCTCGGCGCCGACGGGGCATGGATGGCACGGCTTCGTCGAGCCATCCGAGCCTTGCCACGTCCCTGCCGCATCTGCCCGACAGCTCGCGCAGGATCAGCCGCAGATGAGTCATCCCGTGGCAACGAAGGTGGTGTCATGGCCGCGCTCCTGTGTCGTCCGGCGCCTGGCGAAGCGACGTCCCTCTAGCGGGCAGGACGTACCTGGAGTTGCCGGGAGGTCAGCCTAGAAAACCGACGCGCGGCATGTCAACGATCTGGCGGGGTCGTGCGCAAATTTGAGGCAGGTTCAGCTTTGCTAAACCGCAGTCCCGCGACGGCATTCCTGCCGGTGTCCGGCCTCAGCCGCTTCACTGCTCCGACGCCAGCTCGCGCAGGAGCTGCAGTGTCTCCTCGGCTCGTGCCTCCGGGACGAACAGGTGGTCGTGATGGAAGGCGGCCACGGCGTTGCAGGCGATTCCGGCGCGCGACAGTCGGTCGGTGATCCGCGCGAGGAAGCCCACGGCATCCAGCGACGAGTGGACGGTCAGGGTGATCAGCCGGCAAGGGAAGACGTAGGGAAGGGCGGCGGCCTCCGCTTCGCGACGGCCGACGATGGCTGTGAGTCCCTCCGCCTCGCGAAACGTACAGATCGGTTCGAGGCCGCCGGGCAGGCGGAAGTCGCTGAAGGTGCAGTACACGTACACCTCTTCCGCCAGGTGCGGCGTCATCTGCCGGCACAGGACGCCGAGATCCACGACGCCGCTCATCTGAACCTCCTCCTGCTGGTATGGCTCGCGCACCGCCGGATTATGAAGATCGCCACCGTCGACACCACCCCCGCGCTCGGCTGTGCAGCTCCCGAAATCGCTTCGTTTAGCGCGTCTGACGCGAAGCGAAAGTTCCTAAACCGTGCGCCCGCTTCCGCCGTCCTTGGTACCTTACCGGCGCCGCTGGGACGATGGTGGTCGATGCCGGCCTCCGATGCAGATCCCGCGTGCATGCGCAAGGAGGTCTCCCATGGCCGCCCGTTCAGACGTCCTCGCCGACATCGCGCTGCTTCGCCAGGCGCTGCGCCGGTCCGGCAACCCTCATCTGCCGCTCCTGCAACTTCAGCCCTGGAGGCCGGTCCGGGACGCCGCGCTGGATGTCGCGGCCATCGCCGCCGCGCTCTGGCTCGCGCTTGCGGATGCGTGGTGGCTTCCGGTAGCCGTGCTGGTTCTGGGAAATCGACAGCGCGCCCTGGGCAACATCCTCCACGACGCTTCCCATCGCAACCTCGCGCGCGACCGCCGGTTGAACGACCTGCTGACGGTGGCCTTCCTCGCACCGCTGCTCTTCGTCGATTTCCAGCGCTACCGCGAACTGCACTTCCGGCATCACCTGGAGTTGGGCAGCGTCGATGCCGATCCGGACCTGATCCCGATACCCGCCGTGAAGGCCGGGTCGTGGACTCGTGCATTCGCGGTGAACGTAGGTTCCTGGCGCGCGCTGTCGGGCTCGCTCTTCGGCCATCTGTTGGACGGCGAGGTGCCCCGTCGTCGGAAGGCGTACATCGTCTTCTGGTGGATAACGGTGTGCCTCGTCCTCGGCCTGGCAAGCAGCCCGCATGCGACGGTCGGCGCGCTTGCTGTCTGGCTGCTGGCCCGCGGCACGACCTTCCACGCCATCACGACCTTCCGCGAGATGTGCGACCACCATGGACTCGCGCCGGGAGGCGTGTTCGCCTTCGCTCGCGATCTGGTCGCGCCGGGCCCCTGGGCCTGGCTGATCCACCCCCGCAACAATGCATATCACCTCACCCACCACCTTCTTCCCGCGATTCCGTACTACCGGCTGCCGCAGGCGCAGCGTCTCTTCGCGTCGCTCGAACCGTATCGCGTCAGGGGCCATATCGGCCGCGCGTACTTTGCCGGCCCGGCCCCGGTGGTATCGGCATGGCAGCAGAACCGATGATCGACCGCACGTTGGGCGCCCTGCAGGTGGCCGCGCTGCTGGTGTCGGCCAGCTACGGCATCGGGTTTCTGTTCGGATCCGGCGAGTACGCCCTGCAGCTCGGCATGGGGGGCGCGATCTACGGGATTGCGACGGGCATCGGCATGCTGGCGCTGGCGGTGTTCGCAGGCAGGCTCTGGCATGCGCGGCGCAACATCTGGGATCTCTTCGCCGATCGCTTCGGGAGAAGTGTGGGGCGGCTGGTGGCGCTGCTGTCCATTGTCTGGATGTCGGGCGTCCTCGCGGCGCAGATCCACGGTGCCACCGCCGTGCTGAGGCTGCTGGAAGTTCCCGCTCCGTGGGCCACTGCCGCTGCAGTCGGACTGATCCTTGGCGCATCCCGCTTCCGGCTGCAGTGGGCCTCCGTTGTGTTCAGTGCCTGCCTGGCAGGCAGCGCGGTGGTGCTCGTCTACGCGCTGCTGCGGGTTGACGGGACGGAAACCTATCGAGGCGCCGTTCCCGCCTTCATGGACGCGCTGCCGTCGATCGGCCTCGTGAAGTCATTGGCCATCGCGGTGGGCGTCGGGCTGCTGGTATGCACGGGCGCCGACTACCACCAGTTCGTCCTCGCCGCGCGCGACCGCGCCTCGGCCATCACCGGCTCCGCGCTCGCGGGTATCGCGTTGCTCATGCTCGCATTCCTGCCTCCAGCGGTCGTCCTCGCGTCCGTTGCGAGTCCCGGTTGGTCGGGGGTGACGGACGCCAAGCAGGCGGTACCTCAGGCGCTGGCCCTGGCCGCTCGCGACTTCTCGGCATTCGGCGGTGCCGTGATGCTGGCCATGCTCGGACTCGCGGCCCTCGGGTCCGGAGCCGCCATCCTGCGGGCCATGGTGTCTGCGCTCGATGCCGCGCAGACCGGCGTCACTTCGCTCCGGCCGCTGACACTGGCGCTCGTCGCCACCGGCGCCGCGACCGCACTCACCATGACCGGGTTGCCGATCGTGGACACGATGGTCTCCGTCAATGTCGTCTACATCGCCAGTGTCGGCGTCAGCCTGGCGGCGCTCCTTCGCCCGAGTTCCGCGGCGGCCGGTCCGCGCGAGACCTGGGTCATCAGCGCAGGGCTCTCCGGATCGGTGGTGGCCTACCTTCTGGCAGGCATTGCAGGCTCGCCCGATGGTGCCGAGCTGGCCGCGCTGGCCACCGGCCTGACGTCAGCCACGATCGTCCGCCTCGCACTAGGACAACGCCATCGACGCCACCTCACGTGCCGGCCGTCCGACGGGTAGCACGGCACGGCGTCGCGACGCCTTGGCGACGGCACGCCTGGGCTGGATCAGGCGTCGCAGTGCATGGTCGACAACCAGCCGCGTGATGTCCTGGGCGATCGGCGGCTCCATCTCCCAGTGGTGCCAGTACAGGTCGACCAGCACCGGCTGGCCCGGCGCAAGGTCGATCAGCACACCTTCCTGGACCAGGCCCTGCGCCTGCGTCGATGGCGCGAGCCCGTAGCCTGCGCCCACCGCGATGCCTTCCAGCAGAGCCGCGGGAGAGGGCAGGTAGTGCCTGGGATAGCGATCGATGCGGATGCCGAACCGCCGCTCGAGAAAGTCGTCGTGCAGGGCGTCCTTGCGATTGAACAGCACCGCCGGGGCGCGAAGGATGCTGGCGACGGTCAGCCCTTCGGAGAGGAACTCGTCGACGAAAGCCGGCGTTGCATAGCACCGGTACTCCATCGCGCCGAGGGGCCTGGCCACGAAGCCGGAGGCCGGCTTGGCGTCGGTCGAGATGCAGCCGATGACCTCGCCCCGCAGCAGCCGTGCCGACGTGTGGTCCTGGTCGTCGGTGACGACCTCCAGGGCGACCTCACGCCTGGCGAACAGCTCGCGCAGCAAGGGCGGGAACCACGTGGCGAGCGAGTCGGCATTGACCGCGATGGACAGCGGCACGGGACCTTCCCGGCTGACCGGCGCAGCCAGTTCCCGCATGGACGACGCCTCCAGGAGGCGCAGCGCCTTCACGTGGCGGAGCAGCACCTCTCCGGACGGTGTCGCCGTCACCGGCTTCTCGCGCAGCAGCAGGATGGTCGAGAGCGACTCCTCCAGCGCCTTCACGCGCTGGGACACCGCTCCGCGGGTCACATTGAGCAGGGCTGCGGCGCGCTCGAAGCTCTGCTGCTCGGCGACGGTCGCGAAGGTCTCCAGTTGATCTCGGTCCAGCATGGCACGGCCTCCTGTCGGACGGGCCGCGGCACGAACTGCTGGCCGCGACCTGAGGGACGGTTGATCCCGTCACGCAAGGTGCTGGTCACGATCTGCGTCGATGCCGGTGTCGATACCCGCGGCCAGAGCCCTTGATGTGCTCCGGGTACGGGCACCCCGGTTCTTCCAAGCGAGCCTCTGCGCGTGGCGGGTGCTCGTTGGACCGCTTCGGCGGCGGCTTCGTGCAATGCGCTATTGATGTCGCGTGGCGGCTGAGTTGTCCACAGGCGTTACGTCACAAATCGTGAATGCACCCTGAGTGGCGCGCGTCTCCGCACGCGCGGGAAACGTCGGTCTGCGCTCCGGCCATGGCCTGCGCTGGACCGTGTCCCTCGATCGCTCGCGATGGCCCGTGGCCCGCCTCGCCGTTCGCCTTGACTGCGGACCGTAGCGCCGCACGCACGGCCACAAGGGGCGTGCGCGGCATGAACGGCCTGCGCCCCGCTGGCGCGGGTCCCCTCCATTAACGCCCCGGTCCCCTTGCAGCCGCGCTTGTCTGCGGCGCTCTCGGTGCCGCACGGCGACCGACGAATGCGGGGCAGGCACCAGCTCGACAGCCTGGCTTTCTCCGAGGGACCAACAGCCACGAACGGCTCCCTCGGAACTTAGGGCAGGGGACGGAAGGCAGGTCCACGCGGCACTCGGTCGGAGCGGCGAGACAGCGAAGGGAACGCAGTGCATTCACCCGGGCGTTTACGGAAAGTTGCCACGCGGGCCAGACATGGCGGGTGTTGTCACGCGGGCGTGCCGCCGTGACGGAGGCCGAGTCGTCCCAGATCGTCCCATCCACAACTGGAGTCCGTCATGAAGCACTCGAAGGAAATTCTGCTGATCAAGGTCGAGGACCTGGTGCCCTCGCCGTACAACGTGCGTCGCTACTCGGCCGGGCAGGTCGAGGAACTGGCGGCGCTGATCGCCTCGCAGGGGCTGCTGCAGAACCTGATCGTCACCGAGCAGGTGGTCGGCCGGGGCAGGCGCCAGGAAACGAAGTTCGGCGTCGTCGCGGGCGAGCGGCGGCGGCGCGCGCTGGTGCTGCTGCAGCAGCGCCACCAACTGCCGGCGAACCACGAGGTACTGTGCGAGCTCGTCGGTGCCGAGCGCGCGGTGGAGATCAGCCTCGCCGAGAACAGCGGTCGCGAGGCCATGCATCCCGCCGACGAGTTCGAGGCGTTCCATGCCCTGGTGCAGCAGGGACGGAGCGTCGAGGACGTGGCGGCGCGCTTCGGCGTGTCGCCGATGGTGGTGCAGCGCCGCCTCAAGCTGGCGGCGCTGTCGCCGAAGCTGCTGGCGCTGTACCGAGAGGACGGTGTCAACCTCGATCAGCTGATGGCGCTGTGCCTGAGCAGCGACCACGCGGCGCAGGAGCGCGCGTGGTTCGAGGCGCAGCCCTGGGACCGGACGCCTGCGGCGCTGCGCAAGCGCCTGACGGAAGGCGAGGTGCTGGCCCACCAGAGTGCGCTGGCGCGGTTCGTCGGCATCGAGGACTACGAGGCCGCGGGCGGTGTCGTACGCCGCGATCTGTTCGACAGCGACCAGTCGTGCTGGATCTGCGATCCCGAACTGCTGCGCCGGCTGGCCGGCAAGAAGCTCGACGGCGAGGCGCAGCAGGTGCGCGGCGAGGGTTGGGCCTGGGTGGAGGCGCGCATCGAGCTGGAGTCCGGCGTGCTGCGTGAGTTCGCGCGCTGCGAGCCGGGTCTGCGTGCGCCGACACCCGACGAGAAGCGCGCGCTGGCCGAGTTCGACCAGCGGGTGGCCGAGCTGGAGGCCGAGCAGCAGGCACTCGACAACAACGACACCTGGACGCCCGCCGATGGCGAGCGCATCGACCTGGAGGAGCAGGACATCGAGTCGCGGCGCAAGGCCATCCAGCTGGCGCGCCAGGTCTGGCGCGACGCGGACAAGCCGCACGCGGGGGTGATCGTCACGGTGGACCGCAATGGTGCCGTCGAGGTCATTCGCGGGCTGGTCCGACCGGGCGAAGTTCGCACGACAAAGGCTGCAGCGCGCAGCCAGCCCGCGAACAGGCTGGCGGACGCCACGGAGCGGGACGCAGGCACCGCCAGCGAGGCCGGCGGGCCGCTTGCGTCGTTCAGCGAGACGCTGCTGCGCCGACTGGCTGCGCATCGGACGGCTGCTCTGCAGGCCGTGCTGTCGCAGGGGAGCAGCGCGGCGCTTGTCGCGCTGGCGCATGCATTGGCGCTGCAGGTATTCGAGCGCTTCGGCCTGGAGGCGCGTTCGGCGCTGCAGATCACGGCCCGGCCGCCTCGGCATGAACTGCTGCGTGCGGCCGATGACCTGCCCGCTGCCCGTGCGTGGACCGAACTGGAAGCGCGCCGTGCCGAGTGGCTCAGGCGCCTGCCCGAATCCGAGGGCGAGTGGCTGGACTGGATCGCCGCGCTGCCGCAGGCGGACCTGCTCGAGCTTCTTGGCCTGTGTGCGGGCAGCGTGGTGCTGGTGCCGAGTGGCCCGGCAAGCGCGGCGGCGGGGCTGGAGCGTCTGGCCGGCCTGGACATGCGGCAGTGGTGGGAGCCGACGCCCGAAGCCTTCCTCAACCACGTGTCGAAGGCGCACATCGCGGCGGCGATGAAGGAGGGCGGTGCCGGCTCGGACGCCTCCACCGTGGCCGGGATGAAGAAGGGCGACCTCGCGGCGCTCGCCGCGACGAAGCTCGCCGGTCGGGGTTGGCTGCCGGAGCCCCTGAAGGCGGCCGCCTGCGCCTAGGAAGCAAGAGCAGGCAGGCGCATCGCGCGCCTGCCTGCGAGGAGAGCGTCATGCCCTGGCTGATCTTTGCGCGCGCACCGCCTCCCGATGCCGTCGTCTGGCCCGGCCGGCGCGTGCTCGCGCTGGTCGACGCCGTGGCGTGGCCCATCGCTTGGGCGGCGTTCATCGCGGGATGGCCCGCGTCGGGCGGGTTGGTCCGCCACGTTGCGCTCGCGCTGTGCGCCGTGTCGGCGCTGGCGCGAGCGCACCGTGCCGTCGCACACAACCATCGCTACTACTTCACCACCTGGCGCTGGGGGCGTCGGATCGTGCTCGTGCTGGCGCTCGGCTATGCACTGAAGCTGGCAGTGTTGCTCAGTGGGTGACGGCCGGCCGAGACTCGCTCCAGCGGTCGAGGTCCGCGCGGCGCCATGCGACCGCGCGGCTGGCGATCCGCACTGGGCAGGGAAAGCGCTTGTCCGCGACCATGCGGTAGATCGTGGACCTGCCCAGGCCGGTCAGTTTCATGACGGCAGGCAGGCGCAGGAACAGTGACGGCGGATCGCCGCCGTCGCGCGCGGCGATGGCTTGCAGGGAGCGCTCCATGGGGGGTGGACCCTCGGGGTGATCGATGGCAACACTCTAGGCGCGGAGTCAGCCGAGTGCGCTGCGTCATTCCGGCGCGAATCTCGCGCTTGTTCCATCCGGCTGCGCGTTGGCGTGGAATCGGCCGCTGAAGACTGATCTGAGTGGTTCACGGTTCAGGGCTTGAGCGACAGCTCCCGCCAACACCGGCCACTAGACGCCGGTAACTCGGTCAGCAGTTCCAATCCTGGAACTGACCGCCCGCCTGACGACTGGTTGGTGGTCTACTTTGAGCGTTACCCAGTTGCGACCGCGCTTGAGGGCCGAGCACTCAAGCATCCGGGAGACGCCAAAGGAGAGAACTGGACGCCTGGACCATCCGAGGAAGATGAAGGGCAAGGTCGGAGCGACTGGCGGAGCCGTCTAGCTAGCGGGCGTGAATGGCGACACAGGAGAACGAATGAGCAAGCCAGGGAAGAAGAAGGCCAAGAGTCAAGCGAGGAGAGCGAACTCGAAGTTCGCCTTGCACAACATCAGCATGCTTGATCATCATCAGCGAGTCGGAAGCAAGCTCATTCCGCCGCTGGCGCAACTGCCCAAGATGGCGACATCTTCATGGGTCGATCACCACATGCCTGAGATGCTATGGGCTGTACTGCTAGCTGGCACCATGGAGCGTCGGCACTACCTCAATTGCCTTCGCAGGATTGCAGTCGTGTGTCGAGAGTGGTTCCTCAAGAGTGATCAGACAGCCGACGCAGAGGACGAAGCCGAGGCTGCAGGAGATACAGAAGCCGGGCTCGATTTCAAGGTCATCGTCGATCACACAAAGCTGGCCGAAGTATCGGACCAGGAGTTCAAGAAGTTCCTGTCCGTTCCCTTGTCGCACCCACTGGGATATGCGGCGCTCCGGCCCTTGCTACTACTTGACTGCCTTCCTGGCCACGAACGGTGGCGACGCGAACTCGCGGTCGAACCGACGGGTGATGACTGGAATACGCTCGCCCGCTCGGTCGCCGGTGTGCTCGATCATCAGTCAGAGGCTTCGACCGACATTCGATGGTTCAAAGTCATTCTCCCGATCATCTCGGGCCGCATGTTCTTCCCAGAATCTGCCGCCGAAAGCTTGGAGGAGCTTCGACTGTTCCCTGACAAGGGGGACATGCGTCGAGTCCGTCCCTTCATCAGGTCCACCGAGATGACGATGAGGCGGAATCCACCCAGCCTGTGGGCCGATGAGTTCTGGTCCCTCACAATGCGTAGTACCGGATGCCTAGACCCCTCCGAAGGGCAAGGTTACACCTTCATCGACACTCACATCGACCCCGACTCACTTTACGCTGCGCGCGACGAAGTTGTGGAGCGGTTTCGAAGGAGCATTTCTCCAGAGCGTGTCGATCCGAGATTGGATTCCGCGTTCGGTCTCGCCCTGTATGCGCTGAGTGTGCTCGAAGAGGTTGGTATGCATCGCATACACAACCGGATCATCGGAGTGGTGTCGCTCCGAGCGTTGGCTGAGGTGTGCATAACGCTCAGATACCTTGCGCATGTGGATACGCCGCCGATGTGGCAGTCATATCGCGTTTACGGCGCCGGGCAAGCCAAACTTGCCTTCTTGAAGATCCAACAAACCCTGGGCGACTTACCAGCATTCGTCGACGAGGCAGCTATCCATGCCATTGCGAATGAAGACGTCTGGCAAGAGTTCTTGAACATCGACGTGGGCCACTGGGCAAACAGCAACCTGCGAAAACTGGCTACCGAATGCGGTGCCAAGGACATTTGCGATCGTTACTACGACTGGTCATCGGGCTTTATGCACGGCAACTGGGCTGCAGTCCGCGACACCAACTTTGTGACGTGCCACAACGCATTGCACAGGCTGCACCGAGTTCCGCGGATGGCGCATCGGCCTCTGCCATCAGTTGAACCCGACTGCGCCGAGCTGGTCAATGGGCTGCTCGGTGTACTGGAGAAGCTGTACCCGTCAGCTGAAGCGATCCCTCGTGTTGCGCTGCTTAACGCAAAGCAGGGCGTGGCGCCAAGTTAGGCGGCAGCGACTGCAAGGTTTGCGATGAGGCATCGCTAAGTTCTCACCGTGCGACTACCCTTGCCGGCCATCCCATTCCATGTCTGAAGAGATCAAGAACACTGCGATAACTGCCGCAGGCTACGTATACCAAAATCGGCAAGGGTTACGCCTCCTGTGCGACTGGCTCGACGCACCGACGCGCTACACCCGGGTGAAGTTCGAGTGTGACGACGAGGCCGACGCGCCGAAGGGGTTGGACGACATCGTGGCCGAGCGAACTAGCGGCCTCGTCGACCTTGAGCAGGTCAAGTACACACCGAACCCGTCGGTGTACGCGCTGAGCTGGGAGTGGATGCTCGAAAAGTCCGGCAGCACGGCGAAGTCTAGGTCGATGCTGCGGAAGTGGTTTGACGCCTTCGCTGCGTTGGACCCGGCTCGCGTTGGCGTGATCTCGCTGAAGACGAATCGTCGGCCAGATGCGGAGATTGAGGCGTGCCTCTCCGGCGGGCGAATCGACTTCGCCAAAGTGCTCGAGCCTCGGCGCTCAGCGTTGCTCGCCGAGCTGGGTGACGAGACGAAGTGCGAAGCCTTCTTCAGTCAGCTGCAGGTTCTTCACAGCGACAAGGGGTTCGAATCGCTCGAGCACGAGGTCGATGCTCGACTGCACCGGCACGGCACGCCTGAGGGCATCGCGAACCTCAAGAATGTCGCCTTGAACTGGGCGATCCGGAAGAATTTCCCGCCGCCGGACGGGTGGATCTCCCTGGACCAGGTGCGCACCATCCTGCGGGCAGCGCCGCCGGCGCCCTTGCCTGAAGACTTTTTCGTGCCTGTCGGATATGAGGTGCCGGACGAGACGTTCCACCGGGACTTCGTGCGCGACACCGCCGCTGGTGCCGGGCAGGCATTCGTGCTTACGGGGCCGCCTGGCCGGGGGAAGAGCACGTACTTGAGCGCGCTGTGCGACATGCTTGCTAGCTTGGACATTCCCACGGTCCGTCACCACTACTTCCTGTCGACGACCGAGCGGGGGCGCGACCGCGTGCACAGCTACGTGGTTGAGCAGTCCATCGCGGCACAGGTCAAGCAGTTTCATCCAGGCGTTCAGACGCCCGGCGGTGACTTGCGAGGGCTACTCGAAGGTTGCGCGGCCTACTACCAGGAGAAGGGCAAGCCGTTCGTGCTGGTTCTGGACGGCTTGGACCATGTCTGGCGTATCAACGCAGCCGATAAGCGCCCGCTGGACGACTTGTTCTCCCAAGTCCTGCCGTGCCCAGACAACATGGTCCTGTTGGTGGGCACGCAGCCGGTCGACGATGTCCAACTGCCCAAGGACCTCTTGGCCGTCGCACCGAAAGCCAACTGGCGAGAGTTGCCGGCGATGTCCGAAAACGCGGTGTTGTCGTACCTGCGCAAGGCCGTTGACGAGGGCAGGCTGTCGACCCGATTCGACCATGAAGAGCAATCGGAGCGCCAGTTGCAGGAGGCGGCGACCGCGCTTCGCAAGAAGACCAACGGCCACCCACTGCACGTCATCTATGCCACCGCGGAGCTTGAGCACGCCGGGCGAGACCTGGACAGCTGGGATATCGGGCGGCTGCAAGGGGACATGACCAAGGAGGTGAAGTTCTACTACGCGTCCCTGTGGGAAGAGCTGCCGCCTAGTCTGAAGGACACACTGCGCTTAGTGTGCGCGTTCCCCTTCTTCTGGCCGAGGGCTGCGTTCTCGGATATTGCGGCGAAGCTCGGCATTGCTCAGCCCGATGTCGCGAACGTGGAGCACCTGTTGCATTCTTCGGTCGCAGGCTTGAAGGTCTTCCACGAGAGCCTAGCCGTCTTTGTGCGCTCGACTCCGGGATACGACGAGCGCATCAAGGAACTGATGCCGGCGGTGGCGAGCTGGCTGGAAACATCGGCGCCGCCCTCTTTGCGCGTCAACTGGCTCTGGTCGGTTCAGGCCAAGCTCGGTGACCCCAAGAACCTCATTGCCGGGTTGACCCGCGACTGGATCATGCTCCGCCTGGAGGAGGGCTATCCAGAGTCGCTGTTCGATACCTTGTTGTCGGAGGCCATGGTCGCGGCGCTGGATACCAATGCGTTTGCCGACGCCTATCGCCTTGACCATCTCAAGGCGCGGATGGTTCGTGGCAGCGAGTTTCAGATGCAGGACGACGACATGGCTCGGCTTGTGTCGTTTACGCTGACGCTGACAGCCGACGATGGTGTCGTCCGAGAGGCTGTGGCGTCGCGGCACGAGAAGGACATCCTGCGTGTGGCCGCCCTTGGCTTGGCCTTGCAGGCGCGAGGACAGGCGGTACTGGCCAATACCTGTGGTGCCGAGGCGCTGCGGCGTTTCAGAGGGCTCAGCCGCTTCTCCACGCGGTACTCGTCAAACGCAGGAGCCGCTGATTTCAAGTTCTTGGTCGAGGCATTCGCGCGCTTGGGTGCTATCGGTGGGACCTCAGAGGCGCTTGCCAGGCTGGTTCGCGAGAACGGCCCTGTCGTGTGGATGCCGAGAGCCCGGATGCTGGTTGATGAGGGCGCGCTGGACGACCTGATGGATGCTGCTACTCAGCTGCCGCCCGACGACTCTGACAAGAGTGTTCTCAGCGACGTCTGCGTCCGTGCGGCTGCAACTGCCGGGGTGAGCATCTTTGACCGCGACGACTTCAGCAAGCTGGCGCGAACCCCGTTCGTTGCCGCATTGGAGGCCGCCCGCTCGCGGGTCTCGAAGCCGCTGAACGAGCCCATCCCCATTGAGTGGCTCAAGGGTGACTACTACGAGCGTAAGGACGACCTGAGTGCGCTCGTCCACCATTGGTTCTTCAGCGGCGTGCACCTGAGCCTTTGCATGCAAGCGGAAGGACAAACCGGCTTCGAGTTCGTGCGGGCGCCCACCTACGAGGACAGGAGGAACATCAGCTACTTCCTGAATTCGCTCTCAGCGATTGCAGCCCAGGTTGCCGAGCGCTGGTGGCGCGGGGAGTTTGTGGACTTCAATCAGCTGTTCGAACTGCTCAAACCTGTCCAGTTCAGGCGCTTCAGGCAGGGGTACGACGCCAGCTCAGCGGCGGAGGACTTCCGGGCTGGACTGCATCGCATTGCCTGCGACATCCGGCTGGGCAGCTGCCTGCTCGCCGGTCGCGACGATGTTGACGTCACTGAGGCGACCATGGTCGCCGCAGGTACCAGCGAGTGGTTCGACCCTGCTTCCTTCCGCACCCAGTACGAGGCAGGATTGCTGACTAGGATGAGCGATGAAGCAGCAGCGGCCTTCATCCGATCCCAGCGCGTCGTGCTCGATGCCGAGATCCGCCAGGAGACCAGCGTTCATCTTCAGACGCCTCTGCAACTCTGCGGCATCGCCCTCAGCCACGGCTTGAACACCAGCGGCCGGGAGCTCTGCACTCAGACTTGGGAGCTGGTGACCGGCTACGGGCACCGCAAGGACCCCACCTTGAACAACACCGTCGACGCCATTGACTACCTGGTGGAGGTCGTGCCAGACGATGCTCGACGGCTGCTCAGCTTGATTTCGCCCCAGGTCCACCGCGTGCTGGACTTCACGGACGGAAAGGGCACGAGGCACGTGCTCTCAGCCGCGGACCGGTTGCTGGCGAAGCTCTGCCCGCCAGCTCTGGTGGTGAAGTATGAAGAGCACACGGACGCGGGCGATTGGTCGCATGCAGAGGACAGCCTGCGGGCATACGTCGAGCAGGGCGTGAGGGACGGTTGGCCCCTGGATGCGCTCTTGCGCACGGGTGTTCACCCAGAGGTCCAGGACGCATTGATGCGGCTTGAACGCAATGGTCAGGATGGCGCTGCCGAGCGGCTGCGTATTCTCAGGGAGCATGCCGGCTGGGATATCGGCGTGCTTCAGCGCAATGACTCGTCTAGCGGCGACATTGACAGCAAGCAATACACAGGCGACGTCACCACGTTTGCACCGGAGCAGGTCGACGAGCTGCTGGCAAGTCTGTCGACCAGCTACAAGGAGAAGAAGAGGCTACTCCGAGCCTGGTACGAGCACTGGGATAAGGCCGGGCAGGGCAAGCGCCTTCTCGCGGCGTTGGACAGCTTTCTTCAGTCAGACGAGGGGCGCAAGAACGGCATCCTTGAACTGTCGAACATCGCCTTTGAGACGAGGCGCAAGCTGAGTGGCTCGAAGGCTGCGTGGAACTATCTTGTCCAGGCGCAGATCCGGAAGGGTGCATGGCTTGGCTTCGCGGAGAGCGAAGAAGAGACGCGTAAGCGGCTGGATATGGTCGTGCAGCACTACCCGAGTCGCTGTGATGAGTTCGTCGGGGCGACGACGTACGCCATGTTCGGAGAGCCCGAGCCGCCGCGTGTAGCTCCAACGGAATTGATGGTCTATTTCTATGCACGGCAAAAGCGCGTTGCCGACGCCGTGAAGTTCGCCGAGATGATGGTGAATTGCGTGCTCGAAGACACCCGAACTCTTCCGCTGGAACGGCCGCGCTGGGCGGATGAGCTCGACGCTGCGAGGGCGAAGGGCACGTGATGGAAGACCTGCGCATCCTCGTCGCCAGGCTGGGCTGGCCATCGACCGCTGCACGGTGGTGGACCATGCAGGAGCTCGCCGCTCGCCTGGGCGCGCCGGCGTCGAAAGGGGCGACGGAGGCCGCACTCCTTGAATTTCTCGGCACAAGGAAGCTCGAAGCCGAGGTGGTGGAGGCGCTCGTCGTCTTCTGGATGGCCGTGCAGGCGCACGGGTACGAGGCCAGACCGAAACTGGCCGAGAGCATTCCTAAGACGTCCATCCTCTCGGAATTGATGCTGGAGAGCCTCGGTCTATGGGCGGATACCCCGGACGAAGGCCTCGAAGAAGTGCCTGAAGACTTCGAGATCCCACAGGATTTCAACGGGGTGCAAGGTGCAGACGTTCCGCGGATGTTCCGCACCTCCATGACGGAGCTTGAGGCCGCTACGCGGCTGCCGTTCGTCCGCCAGATGGCTTTCGAGTGGTCGATGAACAAAGGCGCCTACCCGGACGCTCCTTTTCAGGGCGACCCTTGGCACTTTTCGCGCCCCTTGGGCGACGGGTTCAGCGGCCAAATCTCATCTCGGACTGCCTTGCGGATGATCTCCGCCTACCACCGCACGTTGGCGGTTGCTGAGGCGTTCTGGGGCATGCCTGCCGATACGGCGGAAGACCGGGCTCTGTTGGCTTTGCCTGTTCACCCGACACTTGCGCTGCTCAGGCCCAGACGACCGGCTTGGTTTCCAAGCCGACCGGAATTCGACGGCGATGACGAGGCTATTGGTGGGGCCGTCCGCAGCCTCGTCGAACGGGTTCGGCTGGAGCGTCCTGGTGATGAGCTGATAGCCTTCTCGTCGCCCGTTGTAATGTCGATGGACCGCTGTGTGGAGGTCTCGGTCGTCCGGTGGGCGCAGGCGGCAGGTGGCAGCGTCGCTGATGAAGGCTTGGCGGAGCACTTGAAGGACCTGTGGAGAACCGGCGAGCGACTCGCAAGTGACTTCCAGGAGCCTCTGGACACGACTACGGTCCTGGAGTCGCCAGCTCCCCACGAGATTGCCGATGAGAAGAGCAAGGCATGGCCACTGGCCAAGCCGCTCGACTTCAATCGGCTTGGCTATCTGCAGCACGACCTTTACCCGGGGCGGCTCTTCTTGCCGACAATGCCAGGGCGTGGACAGTTGGAGGTCACGCCCTGTGGCGGAGGGCTGGAGGTCAAATCCGGCAGTGAGGTCGTCGCAGACCTTTGCTACTGGAATGCAGGCTGGGGATCGGTTCGCCCCATGCAGTTCGACGGAAACTGCGGTATGGCCCTTGTCTCCAGAGGCACCGCATATCGCACATCACCGGATGAGGCAGTCCAGGAGGTGCGATCGTTCTACTTCTGGCGTGTGAGAACGCTCGACGGGAAGAGTGGGTTCAGCGGCTTTGAAGAAAAGCTAACCTTTGGTGTCACCTTCGTGTGACGCAGCTCCCTTTCAACGAATCTTCATTAGTCCGCTGCTCGGGGCCGCTTAGTGGCCCACAGCGTGAGTTGATCCGTTCAAGCCGACCGGCGGCAATCGCTGCCCAAGCGCCATTGAGGGGTGGCCGCCCGGTTCCGGTCATAGGGCAAGCTTGGCTAGCGCAGTCGCCGCGACTTCGCTGCGCAAGTGCCCGTAGTGCCGCTCGATCATCGCGACGCTGGTCCCCGAGATCTGCGCCACGGTGAGCAGGTCGAGGCCGTCGTGCACGAGATCACTGATGACGCTGTGCCGCAGGGTGTAGGCCGTCGTTCCGTCAGGTAGCTTGGCAGCCGCTACGGCCTCCTTGACAGGGCCTTTCCAGGCGTCCTTGTTCCAGGCCTTGCCGTCTGCCCGCGCTAGTAGTGGCGCCGTCGGCAGCTTGTCCTTGGTGGCCTCCTCGAAGAAGGCGGCGGTGACGTCGGGCATCTTGATTCGCCTATCCTTGCCCGCCTTGTCCTGGCCGACCCTGAGCACCTTCAGGCGCTTGTCGTAGTCGCCGACGGTGAGCTTGGCCAGCGCGCCGGGTCTCAGCGGCAGCTGGCATAGGCCGCGGAGGAATGCGGCGAGGTCGGACGGCGCCTTCTCGATGAACCTTAGGCGCTGAGCCCGGTCGAGGTATAGCTCGCGTCTGCGGTCGGCGTTCTTGATCGGGCGCAGCTTGCTGCGCCAGGCGAAGTCGCTGGTGACGAGGCCGTCCAGGAACGCGAGGTTCAGGGCCGCGCGGAAGCAGGTCATGTCGCGGTTGAGCGTGCTCTCCGAACGAGGCCCGCCGCGGCGCCCGCCGCTTCGTGTAGGCAGTTCCTTCAAGGCCTTGCGCCAAGCCTCGAGCTGCAGCGGCGTGAGCTTGGTCAGCTCGGTCGAAGCCAGCTTCTGGTTGTTCAGGACGTAGTTCTTGAACCGTGCATCGGCATCGTCGGCAGCGCGGTCGGTCTTGTGCGCGCGCAGGTGCTTGACGTACCGGGCACAGGCGTCGGCGACCGTGGCGCCGCCCTTGAGACCTCCGCGGCCGAGGTGCTCGAACCAGGCCTGTGCCGCCTTCGAGGCTGCATCAAAGCGCTGGTGGTCGGGCAGGGCGCCGAAGTCGCCGAGGGACTCGTAGAGCTGCTTGGTGGGCCCCGAGGCCTCGTCGCGCGCGCGGGCGATCCAGACGCCTGCGCCGTCGCTGGTCATCTTTCGGTAGCCGAGGTAGCAGCCACGGCGAAGCCGGTGCCAGTACGGCTCGCGCCGTGGCTTCAGCTTGTCTCGCGACGCGACGGTGTCGATGCGGGTGGCCATGCAGCCCCGGTTCCCCAAGTACGGAAAAAGTACGGAAAAACGGGGTGAATTTTAGAGGCCCTCGTGGGACCTCGAATGCCACTTTTGCCTCGTAAAGTTGCGTCCAAGGGGGTCCCAGGAAGTCCCGTTTTCCCACCTTGACATGGTGGGGGTCGTTGGTTCGAGTCCAATCGCGCCTACCAGATTCGGTAGAAGGAACAGGCACCCGGCGGCAACGCCGGGTGCCTTTTTCTTGGCGGTGCCAGGAACGTCCGCACGGGCCGGTGCTCCGCCGGAGGGCACGCGATGCCGTCAGCCGACCTCCGGAGCCACCAGCCACTCGCGCAGGGCGCGCTGCGAGCCACGGACGAACCCTGGTCCCCACGGGCGATGGTCCACGGTGGGCCAGTCATCCAGGATCCACGCCAGCGTGAGGAACAGCCGCGCCGTGACCAGCACCTCGACCTGCCGTTCCAGGTTCGATGGCGGCGTGCTTTCGGCGGAATAGCCGCGCAGCAGCGCGTCGCGCAGGTGAGCGTACTGCCCGCGATGGTCGTGGTTGCCGGCCAGCGGATGGCGCAGGTACTGCAGCGTGGCGGCGAGGTCCATGGCGTGGTGGCCCATGCCGCAGTCGGTGAAGTCGATCGCGCCGGCAGCGCCGCGCACGAACAGCAGGTTCCACGGGTGCAGGTCGCCATGCACGAGGCCCCAGCCCTCGGGCCCACGGCCGAAGGTTTCGATCGTGGCGTGCAGTCGCGCCGCCGAGTCGCGCAGAACGGCGCGATGGGTCGGGCTCAGCCGCTGCATGCCGGCTCGCGTGCCCGCGGCCCAGGCCGGCAGGTCCAGGGGCGTGGCCTCGCGCCGCGTGCGCACGCGGCCTGCTGCGCGCAACGAGGTGGCCACGCGGTGCATGGCCCCGGTCAGCCGGCCGACGGACGCCAGCCGTGCGGGCGTGAGCCCGCGGTCGTACTGACGCCCGGCCAGCCAGGTCAGCAGCACGGCGTGACGGCCGCCCGGATGGCGGTGCAGGCGCGTGCCGTCGACGCTGCGTTGCGGTACCGGCACGTGCAGCCCGCTGGCCGCCAGGGCCTCGAGCCAGTCGAGCTCGGTGTCGATGGCGGCGCGATCCTGGTGGCATGCCGGGTACAGCCGCAGTGCCAGGTCGGGCCCGGTTCTCGGGCGGACCCGCCAGACCTCGCAGTCCAGCCGCGCCACGCAGCGCAGCGCGGCGGCCCGCACACCGTGGCGGCTCAGGAGGGTCTCGATGAACGGGTCGTGCACGGCCGGCAGTGTCCACCCGCGTGACCGGATGCGCCCGGCGGGCTTGCCCCCGGATGGCGGGCCGTGTTCCGCGAGATGTCATGATCCGGGCTCCCGTGGGGCTTCATGCTGCCGGCGCCACCGTTCCATTGCGCCTTCGGCCTTGACCAAGCCGCGACACATGAACGACTTGCTACGACCCCGCCGCCTGCCGGCCGGCCGCCAAGGCTGCGCCGTCGTGCGGTCGGGCGCCTAGGCGGCCTGCCCATGGGCAAGCTCGCCTGGGTGCTGCTGCCGCTGCTGCTGGCCGGCGCCTGGGTGGGCTGGCGGGCCTGGCGGGCTCGGCTGCCGCCGCGAGCGACGCTGAACGCCGCCTTCAGCCTGCTGCTGATGCTCTACCTGCTGGCCACCGCCGGCCTGGGCATCTTCTGGGTGGCCACGCAGCACCTGCCGGTGTTCGACTGGCACTACCTGTTCGGCTACGCCATGCTGCTCCTGCTGGCCGTGCACCTGGCCTTCAACCTGCGCAGCCTGTGGCGCCACCTCGCCGGCCCCGCGCGCCGCGCCGGTGGCGGGGCTGCGGCAGAGCCTGCGCGTCGCCCCTGGCTCGGTGCGCTGGGGGTGCTGGGCCTGTTCGGGCTCGTCGGTACCGCCTACTGGGTCGGCCTGCGCCACGGCCGCACGGAACTGCGGGTGGCTTCCGGTTCCGACGGCGGCCACGTGGACGCCGGTCGCGCGATCGTCGAGACCTTTCACGGCTTCTCGTCGCACTCGCGCGCCGGCCTGCTTCGGCGTGCGGCCAGCACCGAATGGGGCGGCCGGCCGCCTTCGTTCAAGACGAACGCCGGCGCCGAGGTGCTCTCGCTGCCGCCCGCTGCCACGGCAGCCTCGCCCGGCACGCTGCTGACGCTGCAGGGTCTGGCTTCCTTGCTCTGGCACACGGCCGGCATCAGCGAGGTGCGCGGCGGCATTCACTTCCGCACCGCGCCGTCGTCAGGCGCCTTGTTCGCCGCCGAGTTCTACCTCGCCGCGCGCGCGGTGCCGGGCCTGCGTGCCGGCGTCTGGCGTTACCAGCCGCTGGACCACTCGCTCGTGCTCGTGCAGGCCGGTGCACCGGACGCCACGCTCGTGCCTGCCGATGCGCCGGCGGCGCTCATCGCCACGGCCGTGTGGCGACGCAGCGGGCACAAGTACGGCGATCGCTGCTACCGCTACGTGCTGGCCGACCTCGGCCACGCGCTGGAGAACCTGTGCCAGACGGCCGCGGCGCTCGGCGGCGGGGCGCTGCTGCTGCCCGGGTTCGACGAGGCGGCGCTGGCCCAGCGCCTGCGGGTGGGCGAGGCCGAGGAAGGCGTGCTCGCTCAGGTGCTGCTGCATGCGGAGCCGATGCGCCTGTTGCCGCCACGACAGTCCCTGCGCAACGCTCCAATGCCGCCATCGACGTTGCTGGGTGTCACCGCGGCGATCCATGCCGCCAGCTCGCTGCGCGGCGACATCGCCTGGGCGACGACGCGCGCCGAGCCGCGCGCGGCCGTGCCGCCGGATCCGCTGCCGCTGATCGCGGCGCGCCGATCGCGGCGCCGCTACGTCGAGCGGCCGCTGGCAGCGTCCGCACTCGGGCGACTGATCGACGCGATGGTCGGCCCGCCGTCCCGGCTCAGCGATGCCGTGCGCCTTCACGTGATCACCCACGCCGTGCAAGGCCGCGCGCCGGCGGCCTGGCATTGGAGCGAAACGGCGCGGCAGCTCGTGCAGGCCAGGGTGTACGGCGCCGACATCCGTTCGCGATCTCGCGCCGCGGCCCTCGACCAGGACGTGGTCGGCGACGCCGCGGCGGTCTTCGTGCTGGGCATCGACCGCGAGCGCTTCGCTGCCGATGCGGCCGGCGCGGCGCGCGGCTACCGCCACGCCTTCATCGAGGCGGGCCTGATGGGCGAGCGCCTGTACCTGGGTGCGCAGACGCTCGGACTGGGCGTCTGCGCGGTCGGCGCCTTCTACGACGACGAGGCCGCCGCGCTGGCGGCGGTCGACCCGGCACGCGAATGGATCGTGCACTTCGCCGCCGTGGGCGCGCCGGCGTGAGCGCGAGGCCGGCTCAGGGCCTGGCGGCCTTCGCCTTGGCCACCATCTGCGCCAGTTCGTCGCCCGACTTGTAGTGCGGCACGCGCCACACCAGCCGCTTGCCGCGCTGCCAGAAGCTGTTGGTGCCGGCCACTTCCTCGGCCCAGTAGCGGTTGGCCAGTGCGAGGTTGCCGGGGATGTCGAGCTCGAAGGCTTCCTGGCTGCCGCGGCCGCCGAAGATGTAGAGCTTGCCGTCGATGATGCGCCAGGTGTCGGCGTCGCCGCCCCAGGGGATCGCATAGGCGATGCCGTTGGCGCAGTAGCCGCCGAACTGCGGCAGGTACTTCGCGGGCTGCGCGTCGAACAGCGCCTTGTGCTCGGCGCTGGCGAAGCGGAAGGTCACGCCCTCGTACACGCTCTTGATCGAGGCCTGGCCCGGCTGGTAGCGGCCCTGGGTGAAGTAGGCCACGACGTCGGCGCCCTTGAGCATCAGGCGCGCGTCGTCGCCGTCCTTCACGGCGTTGACCGGCTTGAGCGCGCTCGACGGGTTCTGCGCCAGCATCGCGCCGCAGCCGCTCAGCGCGACGACGCACAGGGCAGCGGCGAGGGACACGCGCCACAGGCGCGGCGCGGTGGACAGGCTCAGGCTCATCAGGAAGCTCCGTAGGGAAGGGGGGAAGGGGTGATCGCCTGCGCGGCCGGCGTTGCCGCCGGAAGATCGCGATAGGGTGCCGGCCAGCCGAGCAGCGCGCTGGCCTGCTCGGCGCGCTCGCGCAGGTCGGCCCGGTCGCGCCCGCCGAGGTGCACGATGCCGTAGCGGTGGCTGCCGGTCCACTTGTAGTCGCGCTCCAGCGCGTGGCCGTGCTTGGGAAAGCTGAACACGAGGCCGTCGGCAAAGCTGCGCGCGAAGGCGTGGCGCTGCCACGGTGACGGCGGCGCCGGAGGCGTTTCGCCGGCCAGCGTGCGGTAGACGAGGCTCGCGGCTGCCCCGGCGGTCGGCGCTTCGCGCGGCACGTCGCGCGGGTCGCGGCCGAGTGCGAGGGCCAGCGCCATCGCGTGGGCGTCGGCGCCGAGCACGCGCCGGTACAGGTCGCCGAACTGCGAGGCCATGCGCGGGTTGAACTCGATCACGCTGAGGCGGTCGCTGGCCGCGTCGTGGAAGAACTCCATGTTGAAGAAGCCGTGGGAGAAGCCGATCGCCTTCAGGAAGCGGCGCGCCACGTCCAGCGCGCGCGCCTGCACGTCGGCGCCGAGCCGGCTGGGCACCTCCCAGCGCATGAAGGCCTGGGTGCCGGGCATCATCACCGCGTCGACCACGCCCAGCGCATGCACCTGGCCGTCGAACACCCAGCCGTCGAGGTTGTACTGGGCGACCTGCGGCAGCACCGGTTCCTCCAGCAGCATGCGGTGCGACGGACCAGCCTCAGGCAATCGCTCGCGGCAGACGCGCTCGAACGGCTCGACCAGATGGCGGATGACCCACAGCTCGCGCCGGCCGAAGCGGGTGTGGCGCTGCAGCTCGGCGCGGCTCTCGACGCGGCGTGCCAGCACCGAGAAGGCGGCCTTCACCGGCTTGGCGTAGCTGGGGTAGTCCAGCCCCTCGGGAATCGGCTCGCCGTACTCCGCCAGCAGCGGCGCGAAGCGCAGGTTGGCTTCCGGCGCCACCTGCTCGAGCACCCGGCGTGCATGCAGCTTGTGCTGCGCGGCGAGGATGCTCTCCGGGCTGGTTCCCGGCAGCCCGGCGCGCTCGGCCACCAGCGCCGCCGCCAGCGCGCCGAACTGCTCGTGGTGCGACAGCACGCCCTGCCAGCCGCGCCGCCGGGCGCGTCGCGCCTGGCGTTCGGCCATGCGCTCGAGGTCGAAAGCGATCAATGCGGCGTTGCTGGGGAAGCTGAACAGGTCGAAGCCGGCGGTGTCGAAGCGCGCCTGGCCCGTGGCCTGCAGCGCGGCCAGCGCCTGCGCATCCCAGTCGTAGACGAACAGCCAGCCGATGCGCGGCGCGGTCATCGAGCCACTGCTTTCTGCATGCGCCGCCGCAGCCACCACAGCGAGGCCAGCATCAGCAGCGCGGCCGCGGCCAGCGGCATCGCCTCGGCCGGGCTCGTCGAGCCGATGTGCTGCGCCGACAGGCCCAGCCAGACATAGGGCACCGTGCCGAGCGTGAGCCCGGCGAAGCTGGGCATCACGAAGTCGCGCAGCGGCATGCGCGTGATGCCGAGCATCGGGTTGAGTACCGGAAAGGGCACCAGCGGCACCAGCCTCAGCAGGAACAGCGACCAGCGGCCGTGACGAGCGAGGAAGGCCTCGAGCGCTTGCAGCCGGTGCGCGAAGCGGGCCTGCGCGGCCGGCCGCGCCAGGTGGCGGGCGACAAGAAACGACGCCGTCGCGCCGAGCGTCGAGGCGGCGCCGACCAGCAGCGTGCCGGCCACCGCGCCGAACAGCGGCCCGGCCATCAGCGACAGCACGCTGCAGCCCGGCAGCGTGAAGGCCGCCAGCGTCGCGAAGACCAGCGCGAAGCCCAGCGTGAAGCCGAACGGATGGGTGTGGCACCAGTGCTCGCAGCGCGCCAGCTGCTGCCGCCACCAGTCCGCGTCGGCGAGGCTGTCCAGCGGCAGGAGCCAGCCGACCGTCGCCGCCAGCAGCACCATCGCGAGGAACAGGCGCCATGCCATGGTCTGCCGTCCCCTTCAGCGCGCCAGCACACGCCGGGCGCCGTAGCTGGCCGCGTCGACGAGGGCCACCAGCACCAGCATGCCGGCGAGGATGGTGGCGGTCTTGCCCATGTGGAACAGGCCCATGTGGAAGGCCAGCAACTGGCCCAGGCCGCCGGCGCCCACCACGCCGAGCACGGCGGCGGCGCGGATGTTGTTCTCCCAGCGGTACAGCGTGTAGCTCAGCAGTTGCGGCAGCACCTGCGGCAGCGTGGCATAGGCCATCACGCGCAGCGGACCGACGCCTTGCGCACGCAGCGCGTCGGCCGGGCCGGACGGTGCGTTCTCGATCGCCTCGGCGAACAGCCGCCCGAGCACGCCGGCGGTGTGCACCGCCAGGGCCAGCGTGCCGGCCATCGGCCCGAGTCCGGCGGCGATCAGCAGCAGCGCCGCCCACACCAGCTCGGGCACGCTGCGCAGCGCGTTGAGCAGCAGCCGCGTCGGCGTGCGCCATAGGGCGCGCGCGCCGGCATGGCTGCGGCTGGCCGGCAGCGCCAGCATCAGGCCCGCCACCGCGGCCAGCAGCGTGCCCAGCCCCGACATCGCCAGCGTCTCCCAGGCCGCCCAGGCGACACGGCGCAGGAACTCGGGCTGCGTGTCCGGCGGGAAGAACTCGCCGAGGAAGCGGCCCATGCTGCGCAGCGCATCGGCGGAGAAGAACTGCGCCCACTGCAGGTCGAGGCTGACGAAGCTCGCGACCACCAGCACCACGATGCCGGCGCTGAACCAGCAGGCCTTGCAGCGCGCATCGAACAGCGGCGGCGGCAGCCGGTAGGGCGGGTTGGCGGCGTCGCGTCGGTCCATCGTCACGCTCCCGTCAGCCGAGCGCGCGCCGCAGCGCGCTGCTCACGTGGTCCGCCAGCGCCACCAGCAGCATGAACACTGCCAGCATGGTCAGCACCTCGCCGCCGGCGAACATCTTCATCGAGTTGTCCATCTGCTGGCCCAGGCCGCCGGCGCCAACGAAGCCGAGGACCACCGAGCTGCGGATCGCGCACTCCCAGCGGTAGACGGTGTAGCTGGTGAGCTCCGCCGCGTTCTGCGGCAGCAAGCCGTAGAAGAAGGCCTGCAGCCGCCCGCTGCCGTTGCGCATCAGCGCCTGGGTGGCGTGGGCATCGCCGCTCTCGAGGATCTCGGCGTAGACCTTGCCGAGCATGCCGCCGTAGGTCAGCGCGATGGCCAGCACGCCGGCGGTGGGGCCGAGGCCGACCACCCGCACGAACACCAGCGCCCACACCAGCTCGGGCACGCTGCGCAGCACGATGAGCAGCCAGCGCAGGACCTGGCGCAGCCAGAACGGCCCGCGCGCCATGCGCCCGGACAGCGCCGAGACCGACAGCACCCGCGTGCTGGCCAGCGTGAGCGGGATGGCCAGCAGCAGCGCCAGCGTGATGCCGGCGGTGGCGATGGCCACCGTGCGCCAGGATTCGCGCGCCACCAGCGCGAGGAACTCGCCGCTGTGCGCCGGCGGCCAGAAGCTGGCGAGAAACCGGCCGCTGACCTTCAGGCTCTCCGGCTCGAACAGCGTCCACGGGCGGAACTCGGTGGCCTGCAGCAGCGGCCACAGCAGCACGAGGCCGAAGAGCATCCAGCCGAGCCGGCCCAGCCACGCGGGGTCGCGCGCGGGTGGCGGCAGCGTGGCGGCGGTGTTCATCGGCAGTGCATCACCACCGGCTGCGGAGCCGGCGTCTCCTCGGGCACGGCCACCGGTGCGCCGGCGAGCTCGTGCTCGTGCTGCGCATACAGGCGCGCCAGGTGCTCGCGCGTGACCTGCGCAGCGCTCAGGTCGAAGGCCAGCACGCCGTCGCGCAGGCCGACGATGCGCGGGAAGCGCGCCAGCGCCACGTCCACCTGGTGCAGCGTGGCCACCAGCGTGACGCCGCGCGCGCGGGCCTCGTCGCACAGCGTGGCGATGGCCTGCTGCGCGCGGCTGGGGTCGAGCGCCGACAACGGCTCGTCGACCAGCCACAGCCGTGCCGGCGCCAGCAGCGCCCGCGCCAGGCCGACACGCTGGCGCTCGCCGCCGGAGAGCCGATCGACACGGTCGAACAGTTTGTCGGCGAGGTCGAAGCGGTCGAGCGCCGCATGCGCGGCGGGGATGTCGTCGGGATAGAACAGCGACCGCAGGCTGCGCCACAGGCCGAGCGCCGGCAGGCGCGCCGCCAGCACGGCGGTGACCACGCGCTGGCGCGGCGGCAGCGGCGGCACCTGCGGCGCGAGGAACAGGCGGCCGCGCAGCGCCTGCAGCGCGGCGCGCGGCAGCGCCCAGGGCTCGCTGCCGTCGAGCGCCAGCCGGCCCGAGGAGGGCGGCAGCGCGCAGCCCATCACCTGCAGCAGCGTGGTCTTGCCGGCGCCCGAGGGACCGATCACGGCGACCTGCTCGCCCGGCTCGACGCCCAGCGACAGGCCGCGCAGCGCCGCCGCGCTGCCGCTGCGCGCCGCCGGATGCCGTGCGGCGATGTCGTGCAGTTCGATCTTCAAGCGGCGTGGCCCCGAGGGCTGGCCCGGCGCATCACAGCAGCCCGGCGCTGCGCGCGGCGGCTTCGATGCCCTTGTAGTTGTCGACCTTGCTCGGCACGAAGCGCGTGGCGCGCTGCAGCTCGAGGATCTCCTTGCCTTCGGCAGTGTCGCGGCTCAGCGAGAGCAGCGCCTGGGTGAGCTTCTCGCGCAGTGCAGCGGGCATGTCGGCGTGCACGGTCCAGTTGTAGTCGTAGTAGGGCGGCGTGGTGTAGAAGGCGCGCACCTTGCTGGGGTCGACCTTCTTGTCGGCGACGAACTTGTCCCACACCGAGATGTTCAGCGCGCCGGCCTGCACCTTGCCGGCGGCCACGGCGGCGATCGTCGCGTCGTGCGCACCGCTGTAAGACACGCGGCGGAAATCCTTCTCCGGGTTGAGGCCGGCCTGCAGCAGGAAGCTGCGCGGCATCAGGTGGCCGGAGGTGCTGCTCTGCGAGCCAAAGCTCACATCCTTGCCCTTGAGGTCGGCCAGCGCGTTGATGCCGGCCTCGCTGGTGATGAACACCGAGCGGAACTTCTCGTCTTCCTCGCGCTGCGCGATGGGGATCACCTTGCCGCCGGAGCGCACGTTCGCCTGCACGAAGGTGAAGCCGCCGAACCAGGCCATGTCGACCTTGCGGTTGACCAGCGTCTCGACGGCGGCGGCGTAATCGGTGACCGGGGTGTACTCGACCTTCATGCCCAGCTTGCCTTCCAGGTACTTCACCAGCGGCGCCGCCTTGCGCGCCAACTCGGTGGGCGATTCATCGGGGATGGCGGTGATGCGGAACACCTGCTGCGCGTGCGATATCGCGCCGAAGCTGAGCAGGGCGCAGGTCAGCAGGGCCTGGAGCGTGCGGGACGGGGACAGGTCGAGCATGGGATCTCTCCGGCAAGGGTGGAAGTGGCAGGTGCGCACTGTAGCGGGGACGAGCAGGTAGAGTGACGGGCAGGCCCATCTGCGTCGTACGCGCTGAGAGGGAGAACGGATGCCGATGTCTACGACCAGAACCCCGCGATTCATCCAGTTGCACCGCATCGACGACGCCGCCCTGGCCGACGAGGCCGCGGCTGGGCTGCTGCAGCCGGCGGCGCAGGTGCCGCCCAAGTTCTTCTACGACGTGCTGGGCTCGCGCCTGTTCGACGCCATCACCGAGCTGGCCGAGTACTACCCGACGCGCACCGAGGCGGGCATCTTCACCGGCCACGGCGCGGCGATCGCGAGGGCGGCGCTGGGCAGCGTCGGCCCCTCACCGCTGATGGTCGACCTGGGCGCGGCCGATTGCGCCAAGGCGGCGCGCCTGTTCCCGCTGCTGCAGCCGGGCCGCTACGTCGCCGTGGACATCTCGGTGGATTTCCTGCGCCAGGCGATGGGCTGCCTGCAGCGCGAGCACCCGCAGATGGACCTCACCGGCGTGGGGCTGGATTTCTCCGCGCGGCTGCAACTGGGCAGCGAGATCACCGGCGACGCACCGGCGCTGGTGTTCTACCCGGGTTCGAGCATCGGCAACTTCGCGCCCGGCGATGCATTGCGGCTGCTGCGCGAGGCGCGCGCGCTGGCGCGCGGCGGCGCTCTGCTCATCGGCGTCGACCTGGTCAAGGAGGTCGCGATGCTGGAGGCCGCCTACGACGACGACCTGGGCGTCACCGCCGCCTTCAACCTGAACCTGCTGAAGCACCTGAACCGGCTGCTCGGCGCCGATTTCGACGTGCGCCAATGGCGGCACGTGGCGCGCTTCGACGCCGCGGCCTCGCGCATCGAGATGCACCTGGAGGCCCGCCAGGACCTCGTGGTGCGCTGGCGCGGCAGGCAGCGACGCTTTGCCGCCGGCGAGCGCATCCACACCGAGAACAGCTACAAGTGGACGCTGCCGGGATTCGGCGACCTGCTGCGCCAAGCCGGCTTCGGACCGATCGAGCACTGGACGGACGAACGCAGCTGGTTCGCGGTGTTCCTGGCCTCGGGCTGAGCGTCGCTACGGCGCGCAGCTGCGGAATCCGGCCGGCACGTCGTTGCGCCCGGGCGGGAAGTAATTGCGGTAGCGCGGGTGGCGCATGCGCGGCTGCGTCATGAACGAAGCGCCGCGCAGCACCGGCCGGCCGTCGAACCACGGCGCGGAGTAGTCGCGGTAGGGGTGGGCCTCGAAGCCGGGGTAGGGCGCGAAGGGGCTGGCCGTCCACTCCCACACGTCGCCCCAGCGGAAGCGCCCTGGCTCGCTGATCGCCGCGCGCTCCCATTCCGCCTCGGTGGGCAAGCGGCGGCCGGCCCAGCGGCACCACGCCAGCGCCTCGTGCTGGCCGAGGTGGCAGGCGGGCAGGGCGAGGTCGAGGTCCGCCCAGGCGCCAAGGCGGCGCTGCTGCCAGCGGCCGGTGGCGCGGCGCAGGTAGCGCGGCGGGGCGATGCCCGTCGCCTCGACGAAGGGCAGGTAGTCGGCCCAGCGCAGCACCTGCGCATCGATCTCGAAGGCGCTCAGCGTGGTGTCATGGGTGCCACGCTCGTTGTCGAAGGCGAAGCCCTCGCCGTCGGGACTGCCCAGCCGCCAGTGGCCCGCCGCGAAGGCGAGCGGCGGCGGCGGCTCGGGCAGCGTGGCGGGCTGCCAGCGCGCATCGTCGATGGCGATGTCCAGCACCTGCGCCATGTACAGCGCGGCCTCGTGGTGCATGTCCTCGTGCAGCAGGGCGAGGCGGAAGAAGTACAGCGCCTCGTCGGTGTCCGGCGTGTCGGCCAGCAGGGCCAGGGTGGTGTCGAGCTGGTCCTGCAGGTGCGCGCGGGTGGCGGCGGCGTCGGGCAGCGGCAGGCTCCAGCGGCTGTCATGGGGCACGCGGCTGGAGTGGTACAGCGCCTCGGCATCGGCCGGTACGGCGGGCCCGCGCGGCACTTCGGGATCGGCTCGAACACCGAGATGGCGCTGCGGGTTGCGCTGCAGCCACCAGGACTGGAACCAGCCGACGTGGCCGAGCTCCCACAGCGGCGGATTGAGTTCCTCGCGCAGCGGCACGTGCAGCCCGGGCAGGGCACGTTCGTAGGCGGCGAAGGTGGCCAGCGTATCCGCGCGGCTGTCGCGCAGGGCCTGGGACAGCGCATCGCGGCCACCCTGCCGGGCGAGCCGGGCGGCGTCTGGGGTTAGGCTTGCGTCGTGCATCGGAAAACGATCGTCATCGTCACCCCCGCGCTGGCCGACGCCAACAACGGCAATTGGCAGACCGCGCGGCGCTGGGCGCGAATGTTGTCCGCAGCTTACCGCGTGCGGCTGGTGGGAGACTGGAGCGAAGGCGGCGAAGACCTGATGATCGCCCTGCACGCACGCCGCTCGGCGGCCTCGATCCAGGCCTGGCGCGAACGGCGCGGCGCGGCGCCGCTGGTGGTGGTGCTGACCGGCACCGACCTGTACCGCGACATCGAGGCCGATGCCGGCGCGCAGCGATCGCTGCAGCTTGCCGATGCGCTGGTGGTGCTGAACACGCACGGGGCCGAGCGGCTGCCGGCGGCGCTGCGCCCACGGACGCACGTGGTGCTGCAGTCCTGCCCGGCGCGCCGCTCGCTGCCCAAGGCGGCGCGGCACCTGCGCGCGCTGATGGTGGGCCATCTGCGCGACGTGAAGGACCCGGGCACCTACTTGCGCGCGGCCGAACGCCTGGCCGCGCGAACCGATCTCTTCTTCGACCACATCGGCGGTGCCCTCGACCCGGCGCTGGGCGAGCAGGCGATTCGCCTGGCGGAACGGCATCCTCGATATCGCTGGCTCGGCCCGCTGCCGCACGGGCAGGTGCGTCGGCGCATCCAGGCCGCGCACCTGCTGGTGCACACCAGCCGCCTGGAAGGCGGCGCCCACGTGGTCATCGAGGCGCTGCGCAGCGGCACGCCGGTGATCGCCTCGCGCATCGATGGCAACCTCGGCCTGCTCGGCGACGACTGGCCGGCCAGCTTCGAGGTGGGCGATGACGCCGCGCTGGCAACCCTGATCGAGCGCGCCCGCGACGAGCCGGCTATGCTCGCCGAGCTGCAGCGCCGTGCCGCCGAACGTGCACCGCTGTTTTCCCCCGAGGCCGAGCACGCGGCGCTGATGCGTGTCGTGCGCCGCCTGATCGAAGCCAGATCCGAACGGAGAGACCTGCCATGAACGCGCCCGAGAAACCCGCCGAACCGCGCCTGACTTCGCTGTCGCATGGCGGCGGCTGCGGCTGCAAGATCGCGCCCGGCGTGCTCTCCGAGATTCTCAAGGGCACGGCGGCGATGCCCATCCCGAAGGAACTGCTGGTCGGCATCGAGACTGCCGACGACGCCGCCGTCTACCAGCTCAACGACGAGCAGGCGCTGATCGCCACCACCGACTTCTTCATGCCCATCGTCGACGACCCGTTCGACTTCGGACGCATCGCCGCCACCAACGCGATCAGCGATGTCTACGCCATGGGCGGCAAGCCCATCCTCGCGCTGGCGCTGGTGGGCATGCCGATCAACGTGCTGTCCACGCAGACCATCGGCCGCGTGCTCGAAGGCGGTGCCTCGGTGTGCCGCACGGCGGGCATCCCGATCGCCGGCGGCCACACCATCGATTCGGTCGAGGCCATCTACGGCCTGGTGGCGCTGGGTCTGGTGCATCCGAAGCTCGTCAAGCGCAACGCCGATGCCAAGCCGGGCGACGTGCTCGTCCTCGGCAAGCCGCTGGGCGTGGGCGTGATGAGCGCGGCGCTGAAGAAGGGCGAGCTCGGCGAGAGCGGCTACGCGCAGATGATCGCCAACACCACGAAGCTCAACACGCCGGGGCCGGAGCTGGCCGCACTGCCGGGCGTGCACGCCTTGACCGACGTCACCGGCTTCGGCCTGGCCGGCCATGCGCTGGAGATGGCGCGCGGCGGGAACTGCCGTGTCGAGCTCGACTGGGCCGCGGTGCCGCTGCTGCCCGGCGTGCGGCAGATGGCCGGGCAGGGCTTCGTCACCGGCGCCTCGGGCCGCAACTGGGCGGGATACGGCGAGCACGTCGAACTGCCGGCCGGCTTCGCCGCCGAAGACCGTGCGCTGCTCACCGACCCGCAGACCAGCGGCGGGCTGCTGGTAGCCTGCAGCGCCGATGCGGTCGACGCCGTGATGGGCGTCTTCGCCCGCCACGGCTTCGAGCGTGCCAGCGTGGTCGGCCGCATCGTGGAGAGCGGCCGCCCCGGGGTGGCGGTGAAGGCCTGAGGCCTCGGCCGAGGCGGGAAAACCCCTCCGGGTGTCGCGAGGGGCGCTCCGTAGAATTTGTGCCCTGCACAACGAGATTTCCGGAGCACCCGTCCATGGCCGCAACCCGTCGAACGACCAAGGCTTCCGCGCAGGCGAGTGCCTCGCCCCAGGCCGAGGACGCCGCGGTGCGGGTGCTCAAGAAGTATCCCAACCGCCGTCTCTACGACACGCAGTCGAGCAGCTACATCACGCTGGCCGACGTCAAGCAGATGGTGATGGAGGGTGACTCCTTCGTCGTGCGTGATGCGAAGTCCGGCGAAGACCTCACGCGCAGCATCCTGCTGCAGATCATTCTCGAGGAAGAGACCGGTGGCGTGCCGATCTTCTCGACGCAGATGCTGTCGCAGATCATCCGCTTCTACGGCCATGCGATGCAGGGGATGATGGGTTCCTATCTCGAGAAGAACCTGCAGACCTTCACCGACATCCAGGCGCGCTTCGCCGAGCAGTCCAAGGGCCTGTACGACCCGAAGGCGATGAACCCCGAGCTGTGGACGCAGTTCCTGCAGGGCCAGGCACCGGCGATGCAGGGCCTGATGGGCAACTACCTCGAGCAGAGCAAGGCGATGTTCCTGCAGATGCAGGAGCAGATGGCCAAGCAGGCCGAATCGCTGTTCCCGGGCATGGGCGGGCTGCATACCCCGAAGCGCTGAGCGATCGGCGGTGATCGGCGAAAATCCGCCGATGACCGACACCTCCACCGCCGCGCCGGCTGCCACGCCGAAGATCGGCTTCGTCTCCCTGGGCTGCCCCAAGGCGCTGACCGACTCCGAGCTGATCCTCACGCAACTGCGCGCCGAGGGCTACGAGACCTCCAAGACCTTCGCCGGCGCCGACCTGGTGATCGTCAACACCTGCGGCTTCATCGACGACGCGGTCAAGGAGAGCCTGGACACCATCGGCGAGGCGCTGGCCGAGAATGGCAAGGTGATCGTCACCGGCTGCCTGGGCGCCAAGGCGGGCGAGGGCGGTGCCAACCTCGTGCGCCAGATGCACCCCAGCGTGCTCGCGGTCACCGGCCCGCACGCCACGCAGGAGGTGATGGACGCGGTGCACGTTCACGTGCCCAAGCCGCACGACCCCTTCGTCGACCTGGTGCCGCCGCAGGGCGTGAAGCTCACGCCGAAGCACTACGCCTACCTGAAGATCAGCGAAGGCTGCAACCACCGCTGCAGCTTCTGCATCATCCCGAGCATGCGCGGCGACCTGGTCTCGCGACCGATCGGTGACGTGCTGGGGGAGGCGCAGCGCCTGTTCGAGTCGGGTGTGAAGGAGCTGCTGGTGATCAGCCAGGACACCAGCGCCTACGGTGTCGACGTGAAGTACCGCACCGGCTTCTGGGACGGCAAGCCGGTCAAGACGCGCATGACCGAGCTCAGCGAGCAACTCGCCGTGCTGGCCGAGCGGCATGGCGCCTGGGTTCGGCTGCACTACGTCTATCCGTACCCGCACGTCGACGAGATCCTGCCGCTGATGGCGGCCGGTCGCATCCTGCCGTACCTCGACGTGCCGTTCCAGCACTCGCACCCCGACGTGCTCAAGCGCATGAAGCGCCCGGCCAGCGGCGAGAAGAACCTCGAGCGGCTGCAGCGCTGGCGCGAGGCCTGCCCCGAGCTGGTGGTGCGCAGCACCTTCATCGCCGGTTTCCCGGGCGAGACCGAGGCCGAGTTCGAGCACCTGCTCGATTTCATCCGCGAGGCGCAGATCGACCGCGCGGGCTGCTTCGCCTATTCACCGGTGGAAGGCGCCACGGCCAACGATCTGCCCGGCATGCTGCCGGCCGAACTTCGCGAGGAACGCCGCGCGCGGTTCATGGCGGTGGCCGAGGCGGTGTCGACGGCCAAGCTGGCGCGCCGGGTCGGCGCGACGATGCAGGTGCTGGTCGACGAGGCGCCGGCGCTGGGCCGCCGCGGCGGCATGGCGCGCAGCTATGCGGACGCACCAGAGATCGACGGCCGCGTGCGCCTGCTGCCGCCGGAGAAGGCCTCGAAGACGCTGAAGGTGGGCGAGTTCACGCGCGCGCGCATCGTGGCCGCCGAAGGCCACGATCTCGTCGGCATGCCGGTCTGAGCCATGGCGGTGAACAAGCCCGATCCGGCCACCGCGCTGATCCACCATCCCTACCGCCCGCCGGCGGGCTTCGAGGCGCCGCAAGCGCCGGTGCACAAGGCTTCGACGGTCATCTTCCCCAGCGTGGCGGCGCTGAGGGCGCGCGACTGGAAGACCAAGGGCGGCTACACCTATGGCCTGCATGGCACGCCGACGATCTACACGCTCGAGGAGCGCATCGCCACGCTGGAAGGCGGGCTGCAGTCGCTGCTCGTGCCCAGCGGCCTGGCGGCGATTGCCCTGGTCGATACCGCGCTGCTGAAGTCCGGCGACGAGGTGCTGATTCCGGACAACGCCTACGGCCCGGGCAAGGAGCTGGCGCGCCAGGAACTGGCCCGCTGGGGCGTCGCTCACCGCTTCTACGACCCGATGGACCCGGCCTCGCTGGCGGCGTGCATCGGGCCGAAGACGACGCTGATCTGGCTCGAAGCCGCCGGCTCGGTGACGATGGAGTTCCCCGACCTGCGCGCGCTGGTGCGCATCGCCCGCGAGCGCGGCGTCACCGTCGCGCTGGACAACACCTGGGGCGCGGGCATCGCCTTCGACGCCTTCGACCTCGGTGACGGGCTGGGCGTGGATATCAGCGCCCACGCGCTGACCAAGTACCCCAGCGGCGGCGGCGACGTGCTGATGGGCGCAGTGACCACGCGCGACGCGGCGCTGCACCTGCGGTTGAAGGGCAGCCACATGCGGCTGGGCTGGGGCGTCGGCGCCAACGACGCGGAACTGGTGCTGCGCTCCCTGCCGTCGCTGCCGCTGCGTTATGCCGCGCAGGATGCGGCGGCGCGCCGGCTGGCGCAGTGGTGGGCCTCTCGACCGGCCATCGTGCAGGTGCTGCACCCGGCGCTGCCGGGCTCGCCGGGGCACGCACACTGGGCTTCGCACTGCCGCGCCGCGGCCGGGCTGTTCTCGGTGGTGTTCGACGAGGGCATCGCTGCCGAGCGTGTCGATGCCTTCGTCGATGCGCTGCGGCTGTTCAAGCTCGGCTTCTCCTGGGCGGGCCCGGTCAGCCTCGTGGTGCCTTACGCCCTGGCGGCGATGCGCAGTGCACCGGCCTGGAAGGGCACGCTGGTCCGCTTCTCGCTGGGCCTGGAGTCGGCCGACGACCTGATCGCCGACTGCGCGCAGGCACTGCAGTCGTCAGGCCTTGGTTGAGACCTTGTGCCGCATCAGGCGGCCCTTCTCGCGTTCCCAGTCCTTCTTCTTCTCGCTGTCGCGCTTGTCGTGCTCGGCCTTGCCCTTGGCCAGGGCGATCTCGACCTTCACGCGGCCGCCCTTGTAGTGCAGGTCCAGCGGCACCAGGGTGAAGCCCTTCTGCTCGACCTTGCCGATCAGCCGGCGGATCTGCTCCTTGTGCATCAGCAGCTTCTTGGTGCGATCGGCCTCGGGGTGCACGTGGGTGGAGGCGCTGCGCAGCGCGTTGATGCGGCAGCCGATCAGGAACAGCTCGCCGTCGCGGATGACCACGTAGCCGTCGGTCAGCTGCACCTGGCCGGCGCGGATGGCCTTGATCTCCCAGCCTTCGAGCACCATGCCGGCCTCGAAGCGCTCCTCGATGTGATAGTCGTAGCGGGCGCGGCGGTTTTCGGCGATGGACATGGGAGGCAGGTGAGGCCGAGGGCCGCCAATACAATCGCATGATTGTATGAAGCACGTGAAGAAGTCCGTCTTGCTGTGGTACTCCCCGCACGAGATGTACTCGCTCGTCACCGGCATCCCGGAGTACCCGCGCTTCCTGCCCTGGTGCGAGCGCGCCGAGGTGCTCGAACAGCACGACGGCGGCATGACGGCGCGGTTGCACCTGCACTATGCCGGCGTGCGCCATGCCTTCACCACGCGCAACACGCACGTGGCCGACACCTCGGTGGAGGTGGATCTCGTGGACGGCCCGTTCTCGCTGCTCGAAGGCATCTGGCGGTTCGTGCCGCTGGCCATGCCCGGCGACGACGAGGCGCAGGCCTGCCGCATCGAGTTCGACCTGCGCTACGCCTTCAGCAGCAAGGCGCTGGAGGCCGTCGTCAGCCCGGTATTCGACCGCGTGGCCAACACCTTCGTCGACTGCTTCGTGCGCCGCGCCGAAGAGGTCTATGGCGCCCGCTGAGCGGCTGCGCGTGAGCGTGGCCTACAGCCCGCGCGCCGGCGAGGTCGACGAGGTGACGATCGAGCTGCCGGCGGGCGCGACCCTGGGCGAGGCGATCCGCGCCAGCGGCATGGCGCAACGTCACCCGGCACTGGACCTGGCGCAGGCCAGGATCGGCATCTGGGGCCGCGTGCAGCCGGAAGGCACCGTGCTGCGCGAGCGCGACCGCGTGGAGATCTATCGGCCGCTGCAGGTGGACCCGAAGGAGGCGCGGCGGCTGCGCTACCGGAAGACGACCCGGACGAAGCCGCGCGCGGGCGGCTGAAGGCGGCCTACTGCTTCCCGCAGTCGGCGTTGGCCAGGTCGCGGGCGCGCTTCATCTCCTCGGCGCGCATCTTGTCGTCCAGCACCTCGCGCTCGCCCTTGTCGTTGATGCGGGCCATGCGCATGCCGCTTTCCAGCGTGCGGATCTGCTCGCGGGCGCGCTTGCAGTTCTCCGCCTTGGCAGCGGCGACGCGCTCTTCCTCGGCCTTGGCCTTGGCCGCTTCTTCCTGCTCGGCCTTCTTGCGCTTGGCCTCTAGTTCGGGATCGACGTTCTTCGGCGCCAGCGGCGGCGCCGAGGCGGCCGGGGCGGCGGCCGCCGGAGAGATGGCACGCAGCGTGGCGCCGCTGGGGCGCTGCAGGATGTCCTTCTCGGATACGCCCGGAGGCGGCGGCAGGTCGCTGTACTGGATCTGCCCATTGGCGCCGCGCCACTTCCACTGGGCGGCGGCAGGCAACGCCAGGGCGGCGCCGACGAGGG
>VFQN01001397.1_pt1 | contig 40647 bp, 43 predicted proteins | sample 3512371 | NCBI WGS metagenome assembly VFQN01 (sample SAMN10412370, study PRJNA504923) | tailings metagenome | isolation source: Replicate 2 from Balatoc abandoned mine | place: Philippines: Itogon, Benguet | collected 2017-08-28 | reverse complement strand
GTGCGGCAACCAGCTTCGTCTTGATTTCCTTCACGACTTCAATAGCCGATTCCATGCCGGAATATGCGGTATCAGCTTTAGCAGCGCCGAGACCGATCGCATCCTGCACAGCCGAGAGCGCCATATTGTCCGAGCGCATCGTCGTGGCGATGGACCAATAGGCAGCATTATCGGAAGCACCGCCAACCCGCAGGCCCGAGGAAACACGCGCTTGCGTTTCCTCCATGCTGGAACTGATGGAACGCAAAGTCTGGAGCGCGGTCATAGCCGCAACGTTGGTGAGAATGCTCGTCATAAGAGTGCTTGCCCCTGATTGGCTGAACGATAAGGGACATTCCGGGTTTCACCGGGAGCGGCAGCCAGCATCATGCCCACTAAATCCTTGATTTTTCAAAGATCAGTTTGCCGCTTCGATGACCTTAGCTAATGCCAACATGGTTAAAGCTTTCCTAAACACCACGGAAATTCGGGAGCAGGTATGGTTTTTTTACAACCTTCGCGCGCACGCGCGTGCCAGAAAAGGGTTAAAAAAATGATAAGGCCGCCCCTTGCGGGAGCGGCCTTGTCGAGGCGTTTGATCGAACGGTCAGCCCCCGTTCGTCATTCCCATGTGCTTGCCGATTAACGGAAGAGCGACAGGACGTTCTGCGACGAGCTGTTGGCGATCGACAGCGACTGGATGGCCAGCTGCTGCTGCGTCTGCAGCGCCTTCAGACGGGTCGACTCTTCGTTCATGTCCGCATCGACTAGACGACCAACGCCTTTATCGAGGGCGTCGCTCAGCTTCGAAACGAATTCTTCCTGCAAATCCATGCGCATCGAAATGGACCCGAGTTCTGCAGCAGCACTCGTCATATCGCCGAGCGCCTGATCGACGACCTGGATCATCTGATCAAGCTGTGCACCAGTGGTGCTGCCGTTAATCGAGATAGCAGTACCAGTACCAGCAACCGTATAGGCAACCGTCGTCGTAGTCGGCGCGTTCGCAGTGTCAACTGTGTAGTAGTTGCCACCCGCGTCTTGATAAGCAGCTTCCTGACCACCGGTGTCGGAAGTGGTGAACTGGGTCGCCTTAACCCAGTTGCTCGCATCAACCTTCACATAGAAACCATTTGCTAGACCGGTGCTACCGGCAACTTCTACAGAGTCGCCAGCGAAGGTCGTCGTACCGCCCCCTGCCTGCACGCCGAGTATGTCATCAATGCTATAGGCTGCAACGGTTTCACTGGTCGTCACACCGCCAGTGTTTACGTCGAGTGTGACGCTGGCACCGGTCGTAACATCATAACGCTTATCGAGAATGCCAAGCTTCTGAGCATTGGTGGCCGCGGTGTTCGTATCGAACAGTACAGTAGACCCACTCAGCTCATATTGAATGGTTTTGACCGATACATTTCCACTGGCATCGCGAGTGAAAGAACCAACAATTTCCTTATCGATATTGGAGATGCCGCCGGAACCGTCATTGATATCAGCCTGAAGCCAGTTTTCACCGGAGAAAGAAGCCGATTCGGCAATGCTCTTCAGCTGATCCTGAAGCTGGGTGATTTCTTCCTGGATCTTCGTCTTATCAACACCCGGTTCCCGTGCGGCAACCAGCTTCGTCTTGATTTCCTTCACGACTTCAATAGCCGATTCCATACCACCATAGGCAGTATCCACTTTAGCAGCACCAAGACCAAGAGCGTCTTGAACAGCAGAAAGTGCAGCATTGTCCGAACGCATGGTGGTTGCGATCGACCAGTAAGCGGCGTTGTCAGACGCGCTACCGACGCGCAGGCCCGAAGATACGCGCGCCTGCGTGTCTTCCATGCCGTTGTTGATGGAGCGCAGCGTCTGGAGCGCAGACATGGCTGCTGCGTTGGTGAGAATGCTCGTCATTATCGTTGTCCCTTTGAACATAATACTGGTGGGGGACATACCGGACTGAAAACTTTACCGGTTACGGCGGTTCGGCATCATGCCAACTCGGTTTCTCCAGGGATCTGAAGGGATACCAAACCCGTCGTGTCTGAGCAAAACTCGCAGCCAATCATTGCCAACTCCTTAAATCGACAAAGTGCTTTCGAGCGACCGCCAAGTATGGTTAACCGCTGGTAAAATTTTTTGGTTAAGAAAAGCTGACGCGCCTGAGCAACGCCAGGACGGCCACGCGATTTTACTGCCGGAATACTTTAGCTGAAGGAGCGGACCAGGCTGCCAACAAGCAGGTTCCAGCCGTCGATGAGGACGAAGAACAGGATCTTGAAGGGCAGCGAGATCGAGGTCGGCGGCAACATCATCATACCCATGGCCATGGTGATGGTGGCAACGATCATGTCGATGACGAGAAAAGGCAGCACGACGAGGAAACCGATCTCGAAGCCGCGGCGGATTTCCGAGATCATGAAGGCCGGGATGACGACGCGCAGGTCCGCGACGTTGTTTTCGACGACCGTCTGGCCGCGCTCTTCCGCAAGCGAGATGAAGAGTTCGAGGTCCTTGTCACGGGTATTGGCGACCATGAACTCTCGGAAAGGTTCGGCGATGCGCTTGGCCGCCTCCGTCTCGTCGATCTGGTTGGCGATCAGCGGTTCCACGCCGTTCTGCCAGGCCCGGTCGAAGGTCGGAGCCATGACGTAGAAGGTCATGAACAGCGCCAGCGAGACGAGGATCATGTTGGAGGGCGTCGTGGCGAGGCCCATGCCGGAACGAAGAATCGAGAACGCGATGACGAAGCGCGGAAAGCTCGTCACCATGATGAGGATGCCGGGCGCCACCGAAAGCACGGTGAGCAGGCCGAAAGTGCGGATGATCCAGGAGGCGACCGACCCGTCGACCTGCGCGTTCAGCAAATCACCCGGCAGCTGCAATTGCTGCTGAGCGTAGGCCACGCCGGTCATCGCCATCATGGCGACGAAGGTCAGAAGGGCTCGAATCATTCGATCACAAAGGTCCGGAACATGACGTTGGTTACGCGCCCTTCGGACCGAAGGTCAACCCGCTCCTGCAGGTCTTCCCGGAGATATTGGAACCCGCGCGGCCCCTGCACCTGCTGCAGCGAGACCGTGCGCATGTAGGCGAGGATGTCCTGGTGGATTTCCTCGGCCAGCTTGACGTCGGGCACGCCCTTGAACATCAGCGCCACTTCGAGGCGGATGCGGTTGTCCGAGGGATAGGCGAGGTTGCTGGTGATCGGGTCGAGCAGCACGATGCCGTTGGCCTCGGTCGAGATATGCGGCACTTCCTGCACCGCCTCGCCTTCCGCACCTCCCTCGCCGCCGGCTTCCGCCTTCGCCACCTCTTCCGCCGGCTTTTCGGCGGGCGGCGGGGCCAGCATGTTGCCCACCAGCCAGCCGCCACCAGCCGCAAGCAGCGTCAGCACGGCGATGGCCGCAATGGTGATGACCAGGGTCGGCTTCTTCTTTTCCGCGACGACCGCGTCTTCGTCCGCCATGTTCGTCTTCCAGTCTTGTCAGGGCTTGGTCAAAGCGGCGAGAGCAGATCGACGGCCTGCTGGCCCCATGGCGGCTGCTGCACTTCGGTCAGGCGACCACGACCACCATAGGAGATGCGGGCTTCCGCGATGCGCTCATAGGCGATCTGGTTGTCGGCATCGACATCCTGCGGGCGCACGATCCCGGCGACGTTGAGGATGCGCAGTTCGTGGTTGACGCGCACTTCCTGCGAACCGCTGATCAGGAGATTGCCGTTCTCGATGACGCCCGTCACGACAGCGGCAACGAGCAGGTTCAGCCGCTCGGACCGTTCCGTCGAGCCGTCGCCCTTGGTGCTGGTCGAGGAGCCGTATTTAAGGTCGGCTTCCGTATCGACCTTGAAATTGTTGCCCGAGCCGCCGAAACCGAAGTTCATGCCACTTTTGTTGGTACGCGAACGGTCGGTCTTGTTGTCGAACGTGGCGCGATCGTTGACGCGGATGTTGACGGTCAGGATGTCGCCGACCTTGAAGGCGCGCGAATCCTTGAAGAGCGCAGACTGCTGGTCGCTCCAGATCGAATAGCCGGCGACCGCGGTGCGCGGCTGCTTGGGATACATGGCCATCTGCGGCGTTTCCGCGTAGTTGAGGCCGCTGCCGATCGGGCTCATCGAGGGAGCCCTGCCGATTTCGTCGATGGCCTGGCTCGTGCAGCTCGAAAGCGTGAGCGCCACGGCGAGTGCGGAGGCGATCTTCTTCATGACGGGTCCTTTGCCTTTGACGTATTCGGATCGCCCGCAATGGCGATGAGACGGGTGAGCAGCGCAGCCTTGTCGGCCGGCATTTCAGCCAGAATGGTGCTCGACTGGCGCGGCGGCAGCTTCATGACGATCGCCGAGGCGATCTCCGGATTGATCTCGGCAAGCTGCGCAGCCGCGGCGTCAGGCTTCATCTTGCGATAGATCTCGACGAGCCCGCCCTCGGCCGTCTTGAGGAAGTTGTTGCGACGGTTCAGCCAGTCCTCGTATTCGGCGCGACGGGTTTCCAGCGTCTTGATGCGCGCGTCGATATCCTTCTGGAGGTTTTCCAGTTCCTGCTTCTGAAGCAGGTAGCGCTGGTCGCGCGCAGCGTCTGCGATATTCGTGCAGAACTCGCGGATCTCGTCGGCGGTCGCCTTGGTCGTCATGATGACGGGGCGTTCCTCGGCGAAGGCGCCGGGAATGGCCATGAGCACGAAGCCGGCCAGCGGCAGTGCGAGCTTGCGCGCCAGCGTCTTCACGGCAACAAGAGTCGTGACATCGGTCATTGCAGTACCAGTTCTGCCTGGAGGGCGCCTGCGGTCTTGATACTCTGCAGGATGGAGATGATGCCATCCGGCTTGACGCCGATACTGTTGAGACCGGTGACCAGCGAGCGCAGGCTCGAACCGTCGAGCAGGGCGACCGTGCCGCCATCCTGCTGGACGAGGATGTCCGTGTTCGGCTCGATCGCCGTCTCGCCTCTGGAGAAGGGTTCCGGCTGCACGACCTTCGGCATTTCGTTGATCTGCACCGTGAGCGTTCCGTAGCTCACCGCGACAGGTGAGATGCGGACGTCCTGGCCGATGACGATCGTCCCGGTACGCTCGTTGACGACGACACGCGCGGGCGCATCGGTCTCGATGACGAGGTTCTCGATATCGGCCATCAGGCGGGAGAGATCCGCCATCTTCGGCTTGGAAACGTAGACCGACTGCGAATCGCGCGACTCGGCGATCGGCGATCCGTACTGTGCGGCCGCATAGCGGTTGATCGCGTCCGCCATGCCGACGGACGTGGAGAAATCGGGGTTGCGCAGCTGCAGCACGAGATCGGAGCTGTCCTTGAAGCGCGAGGGAAGCTCACGCTCGATGATCGCGCCGTTCGGTACGCGGCCGGCCGTGGTGACGCCCTGCTGCACCGTGGCGGCCTCACCGCCGGCGCTGATGCCGGTGACGACGATCGAACCCTGCGCGACTGCGTAGATCTGGCCGTCGGCGCCGGAGAGCGAGGTCATGACAAGCGTGCCGCCACGCAGCGACGAGGCATCGCCGAGCGAACCGACGGTCACGTCGATGCGGCTGCCGGGGCTCGCGAAGGGCGGCAGGTTGGCGGTGACGAGCACGGCCGCGATGTTCTTCGCGCGCGTCTGGGTACCGACCATGGAGATGCCGAGGTTCTGCAGCATCGCCCGCATGGACTGTTCCGTGAAGGGCGAGGACCGCATGCTGTCGCCCGTACCCTGGAGACCGACGACGAGACCGTAGCCGATCAGCTGGTTGTCGCGGCCGGCCTGCAGCGAGGCGACATCCTTGATGCGGGCTGCCGGCAACGCCGGCCCGGCTGCCAGCATGAAGCAGGCGAGGACGGCAAGGGCACGGGAGAAAAGATCACGCATCATTTCGCCACCACATGCACGGTTCCGTCCGCCATGACCGTGCCGGAGACGATCACGCCCGAATCCTTGTTGCGGACCCGGATGAGTTCGCCGACGGCGGCATCCTGCAGAGGCGTGCCGTTGGTGCGGATGACGAGCGAGCCATCGTCGAAGACCATCTGCACGGTGGTGCCACGGTTCACGAGAAAAGGTTCACGCAGGGCCGAGACGAGGATGACGCGGCCGGGCAACAGGGTGCGCTTGGTGATGAGCCCGTTGACGTCGGAGATGCTTTCGGCAAATCCCTTGACGATGTTCGGGTTGGTCACCTCGACCACCTCGAGCTGCCCCGCCTGGATCTCCTCGCCGGGATAGATGATGCGCTTGGGCACGACGGCGGTGCGCACATCGGCCAGAGCCGCATCGGCCACGAGAAGACCGACGAGCGCGGCGGGCGCGACGAGGGCCGCGGGCCACCGGGCTGACAGGGTCTTTCCACTCCGAAGAGCTGCTTTCAGGCGAAACATCATGTTCCCCGCGTGTTTGGTGTTATCTCAGGTTCTTGCTGACCACGGCCGCCATTTCGTCCGCGGCCTGGATGATCTTGGAGTTCATCTCATAGGCGCGCTGGGCGGAGATCAGGTCGGTAATTTCCTTGACCGGATCGACGTTGGAGGCTTCGAGGTAGTTCTGCTGGATATAGGCGAAGCCCGCTTCGTCAGGCGCGCCGACATTGGCCGGGCCGGAGGCAGCGGTTTCGCGGAAGAGGTTTTCGCCGAGCGGCTCGAGACCGGCTTCGTTGACGAAATTCGCCAGCGTGATCTGGCCGAGTTCCTGCTGCTCGCCGCCGACCGTCGCATAAACCTGGCCGGACTTGCTGACGGTAATCTCCGTCGCATCCTGCGGCACGTTGATGCCCGGCACGACCGTATAGCCGTCGAGGGTGACGAGCTGGCCTTCGGCATTTGTGTTGAAGGCGCCGGCGCGGGTGTAGAGCGTCGATCCGTCCGCGGCCTCGATCTGGAACCAGCCACGGCCGATCAGCGCGAGGTCGAAGGAGTTGCCCGTGCTCGTCAGGCCGCCCTGGAGATGCAGGTTGCGGATGGCGGCCGTCTTGACGCCGAGGCCGATGATGGCGCCTTCCGGCACCACTGCCTGGTTGGCACGGTTCGGCACGCCGGCGGCGCGTTCGGTCTGGTAGAGCAGGTCGGAGAATTCGGCGCGGGCGCGCTTAAAGCCGGTCGTGTTGATGTTCGCGATGTTGTTCGCGATGACTTCAAGGTTGGTCTGCTGCGCGTTCATGCCGGTGGCGGCGATGGCAAGGGCTTTCATGTCCGGTCCTCAGATCTGCATTCTTGCGACTTCGAGATAGGCGGTGACGACCTTGTCGCGGATGGCGATCGCGGTCTGCAGCGTCTGCTCGGCACTCATGACGGCATCGACCACTTCGCGGGTCGTCGCCTTGCCCTGGATGGCTTCGAACGACTTGGTCTCGCTGAGTTTCAGCGCGTTGGTCATATCGGTCGCCATGTCACCCATCACCTGGGCGAAGCTCATCTGGGTTCCCGTTCCCTGCACGGCCGCACCGGAGGCGGAAACCGAATTGGACGTCTCGGTGGTGACGCCCGAGAGGGCGTTGGTGGAGAAGAGCGAACCGACGCCCTTTACGCTTTCGATCATTGCGAGGCCCTCAGGAGGTCGATGGTCGCCGAGATCAGGTCACGCGACTGCTTGATGCTCTGCAGGTTGGCTTCATAGGAACGATTGGCTTCCCGCATGTCGGCCATTTCGATCAGCATGTTGACGTTCGGCATCTTGACGATGCCCTCGGCATTGGCCGCCGGATTGCCGGGATCGTATTCCGTCGAGAACTCGCCCTCGTCGAAGCCGAGGCGTTCGACCTCGACGAGCGAGGCACCGGACGCCCGGTCGAGTTCGGCCGCAAAGGTCACCGTCTTGCGGCGGAAGGGATCGGCACCGGGGACGTCGCCGGTCGAACGGGCGTTCGCCAGGTTCTCCGAGACGATGCGGATACGGGTGGATTGCGCCTCAAGTCCCGAGGCCGCGACTTTCAATGAAGCTAAGAGCGGATCCATTTTTTACCTTCTGACTGTCATCAGCATCATGCGATGAAAGGCCTTGACGAGGCCGGCATTCAACTCGAACTCACGCTTGACCTGGCCCTCTTTCATGAGTTCCTCGGCAAGGCCGACCGTGTTGCCGGACTCCTGCACGCCGATCCCGTCGGTGGGCTTGGTTTCGACGACGCGGCTCGCCATCTCGCCGCCATCGGTGAGATGGCCCGGCTGGGTCGCCGCCATGCGGATGCCCGTCGTTTCGAGCACCGCCTGAAAGGGCGTGACGTCCTTCGCCTTGAAAGCGGGGGTGTTGGCGTTGGCGATGTTGCCTGCAACCACACTCTGGCGGACGGATAGCCATTCGGCTTGTTTCGAGGCCAGTTCAAACAGTTGTATCGGTTGCATGACAAGCTCCATCCTTGTTCATGGCGAACCTACGGAGCCAATCTTGCGTCAGACTTGCTGCGCGGCGGTTTATCGGCAACCTGCTGAATTTGCGGGAGAATAAGTGCTGCGTCTTTCGCATACGCGCGGGGTGCGCGCCCTCATCCGGCCTGCCGGCCACCTTCTCCCCGCAGGTGGGGCGAAGGGATATGCCGTACCGGTTTCCTCAACCACCCCCCGCTCGAGGGGCAAGCCTCCTCTCCCGCTTGCGGGAAGAGGGCTAGGGTGAGGGCAAAGCCACGGGCAATCGCCTTGCCCGCGGAGGTTCGTCAGTTGCGCTTGATGATGTCGCCGTTCGAGGTGACGATGACCCACGCGCCGTCGCGCTGTTCGAGGGTCGCAAGACGGCTGTTGTCCGGCAGGATCGAGCCGACGCGCACGATATACATGCCGCTGGCATCCTCGATCAGCGCCCGACCGTTCGCCACATGCATCAGCCGAAAGCCGGACGAGGCCGGCAGCGGCTGGTCGAGGCCAGTTTCGACCGGTGTGCCGAGCGTCTTGTCCTTCTCGCCGACGCTGGGCGCGGTGGCCGTCGAGACGGGGTCGAGGCTTTCCAGTCCCGGATCGTTGTCGTCGTCCACCATGGCGGCGGGCGAAACGCTCATCACTTCCTTTGCCGCCGTTTCCGGCAGGTCGCGGGTCGTGCCCTCCCAGAGGGCCGGCACGGAGAATTTTTCCGGATTCAGGAAGACATACCACGGGAAGAAGGCCGCCATGGCGGCGAGCAGCACGCCCGTGCCCACCAACAGCTTGTCGCCCGTCGAATAGCGTCCCTTTTCCGCGCGCTTCATCGGCTGAATGGTCTGGTCCGCGTCGAAATCCGTCACTGTCATCCCCTTCTCGTTGCCGGCGCACCGCCCTGCCCGGCCGCATTCTTCAGCGCCGTGGCAAGATCGGAGAATGCATCGCCAGCAGGCCGTTCGCCCGGCGTCTGTTTCAGAACCTCATAGATGATCGGCACTTGCTTGATCGCCATGTCGAGATCGGGATCGGCTCCCGGCCGGTAGCCGCCGATGAGGCGCAGGTCGCGCGTTTCCTCGAAGCGATGGATCAGCGCCTTCAGCCGTGCGACCAGCCGCTCCTGGTCCGGCGTCCAGGCCTTGCGGGCAAGACGCGAGATCGAGGCGAGCGGGTTGATCGGCGGATAGCGGCCCTCTTCGGCAAGGCTTCGCTCCAACACGATATGACCATCGAGGATACCGCGCGTCGAATCGGCGATCGGGTCGTTGTGGTTGTCGCCGTCGACGAGGATCGAGATGATCGCCGTGATCGTGCCCGCGCCCTCCGCACCCGGCCCGGCCCGCTCCAGGAGGCGCGGCAGCTCGGTGAAGACGGAGGCAGGATAGCCGCGGGCGATCGGCGGTTCGCCGGAGGCCGTCGCCACCTCGCGGATCGCATGGGCGAAGCGCGTCACGCTGTCGATGATCAGGAGCACGTTGTCGCCCTGGTCGCGATAGTGTTCGGCGATCGTCACGGCGGTCAGCGGCGCCATCTTGCGCAGCATCGGGCTTTCGTCACTGGTCGCGACGACCGCGACGGATTTCGCCAGGTTGTCGCCCAGCGTGTCCTCGATGAATTCGCGCACTTCGCGGCCGCGTTCGCCGACCAGCGCAATGACCACCTTGTCGAAGGCATCGGCCCGCGCCAGCATCGAGAGCAGCGTCGACTTGCCGACACCCGAGCCGGCGAAGATGCCGAGGCGCTGGCCGAGGCAGAGCGGGGCGAAGATATCGACCGCGCGCACGCCGGTGGAAAACCCCGTCTCGACACGCTTGCGCGTCATCGAGGGCGGGGCGGAATTGGAAATCGAGCGCCGCACGCCGCCCTGGACGAGCGGGCCCAGTCCATCGATCGGCTCGCCGAGCGCATTGATCGTACGACCGCACCAGTCCGATGTCGGCGCGACGCGGAACGCGCCCTTGCGGATGACCACGTCGTGGATGCCGATCGGCTCGCCCGGCTCGATCGGGCAGACGACGACCGTCTCCGGCTCGACGCGGACAACCTCGCCGAGATGGATGCCGGTCGGGCTGCGATGCGCGACGAACTCGCCGAGCCGCACATGGCGCGACAGGCCACTGACCGTGTAGTTCCCGGCCGCAATGGTCTGGACATGGCCGCCATGCGCCACGGAGAATTCCGGGGAGGAGTACCGTTTGACGAGGCCTGCCAGCGCATTCAGCTTGCCGCCGGCCCTGCCCGTTTCGCTGCTCATGCCGTCCTGTGCCGAACTCATGGGCGCTTACCGGTTTCCGCCGAAGGTGCGGATGGCTTCCTTCAGCGATTCCTCTGAGTCGCGCATCAGCGAGGCGACGCTTTCGAAGGCGCGCGTGACCTGGATCAGCTGCGTCATCTCGCCGATGGCATTGACGTTGGATTCCTCGATGTAGCCCTGCACCACACCGGCATCGATGCGATCGACGACCGGTTCCGGCGGGATGTTGGTGATGATGCCGCTGTTGCCGGCGCGCACGAAGCCGCCGGAAAGGTCTGCCTGGAACAGGCCGAGTGCGGCGATGGGCTGGCCGTTCTGGTTGAGCTGGCCGTCGGCGCTGAGCAGGATCGGCCCATTGGCGAGATCGAGCTGGATCGGTCCGCCGCCGGCATCGAGCACGGCATAACCGTTGAGGGTGACGAGCTCGCCGGCATCCGTCACCGTGAAGCGACCGTCGCGCGTCAGCGTCGGGCCGGAAGGCGTCTGCACCTGGAACCAGGCATCGCCCTTGATGGCGAAGTCGAGCGTGCCGCCTGTCTCGGTCATGCCGCCACTGCGCGTGGAGAGGAACTCGTTGCCCTGCGACACGAAGGCGACGTCGGCGACCTTTTGGTCGCTGACGACCTGGTTGAACTTTATTTCCGTGGCACGGAAGCCGACCGTCGTCGAGTTCGCGACGTTGTCGGCCAGCGTCGTCAGGCGGCGGTCGAGCGCAAGCTGGGACGAAAGCGATACATAGAGTCCGGTCTGCACGTCAGCGACCTCCGAGTTTCAGATTGTTGATGGAAATGAGGAGATCCGTCGAAATGCCTGTCAGGCTCGACGGCTGGAAAGCGGTCATCGGGTCATAGCTGCCCGACGGGTTTTCCAGTTCCCACATGGAGGTGAAGCGCTCGAGGAACTTGCCGACCTTCGAGGTGTCCTTGAAGTCCTCGAGATTGAGCACGTCCTCGTAAAATTCCGCCTGCCGGTCGATATCGGTGGCCGCAAATTCTGCCGGAAGCTGCAGCGCGGTGCGCACGACCTGCGCCAGCGCATCATCGGCGATGATCGAGTAACCCGATGTGATGGAGGTTGCCATGCGCTCGAAGTAGAGCGCGAGCCGCACGCCGGTATTGTCCTCGCCGGCGCTGACCTCCAGCGTCTGGCGGGTATATTTGTCGACAACGCCCTTCTGCGCACGCTCGAAGGTGGTAGCAACCTCACCGTGCCTCGCGAAGTTCAGCGACTGTGCCAGCTCCTTGTAGCGCGTGTCCGAGAGCTGGTTGGCGAAAGCCGCCTTGTCGTCCACACCTTCCGTCAGCACCTTGCGCATGAAGGCCTTGGCATAGGCCATGTCCTCCAGCCCGTGCGCCTTCATCGCGTAGTTGTAGAGCCTGGCATCGGCGAAGAAATCGTCGACCGACTTCACGCTGCCGATCTTGGCGAGATAGTATTCCGTCTCGCGCTTGACGTCCGGCTGCTCCGAAACGCGCTTCAGCGACGTCTGGAGGTCTGCGGTAATCAGCTTGTAGCTCGTATAGGTGGTCGTCACGATGGGCCGCCGATCAAGGTTCGGGAGGGCATGAATGCCCGTTTTGAACCATGATCCTCGCGGCTTTTGCTTGCGCGAACCTGATCGGTAAACCTGCCGTTAGGTACAGCTTCACGCAAGGCTGGAACCGTATTTCCGGAACGGTCAGAATTGTGTCGGGACACCTGCGCTCATGAACATCATTATCGGTCTAATCGTTACCTTCGGCTGCGTCCTTGGCGGCTACATGGCCATGGGTGGTCATCTGGAAGTGCTGAACCAGCCCTTCGAACTCCTGATCATCGGCGGCGCCGGGATCGGCGGCTTCATCGTGGCCAACACGATGAAGGTGATCAAGGAGACCGGAAAGGCGCTCGGCGAGGCCTTCAAGCACAAGGTTCCGAAGGAGCGCCACTACCTCGATACGCTCGGCGTGCTCTACAGCCTGATGCGGGACCTGCGCACCAAGTCGCGCAACGAGGTCGAGGCGCATATCGACAATCCGGCCGAATCGCCGATCTTCCAGTCCGCCCCGACGGTGCTCGCCAACAAGGAACTGACCGCCTTCATCTGCGACTACGTCCGCCTCATCATCATCGGCAATGCCCGCAGCCACGAGATCGAGGCGCTGATGGACGAGGAAATCCAGACAATCACCCGCGACAAGATGAAACCCTATCATGCGCTTGGCACGATGGGCGACGCCTTCCCGGCCATCGGCATCGTCGCCGCCGTTCTCGGCGTCATCAAGGCCATGGGCGCCATCAACGAGAGCCCGGAAGTGCTCGGCGGCAAGATCGCCGCCGCCCTCGTCGGCACGCTGCTCGGGGTGTTCCTGTCCTATTCGATCGTCACGCCGATCATCACCAACATCAAGGTGGTGCGCGAAAAGCAGAACCGCCTCTACATCATCGTCAAGCAGACGCTGCTCGCCTACATGAACGGCTCCGTGCCGCAGGTGGCGCTGGAATATGGCCGCAAGACCATCTCCTCCTACGAGCGCCCGTCGATCGACGCGGTGGAACAGGAAATGATGAATCCCGGCGGCGGTTCGAAGGCGGCCTAAGAGATGAAGGATGCACGCGTGACCGAAGCCCCTTCAGCCATGGACCCGATCGTTCTCGCCCGCCTCACCGGCCGGCTCGGCGACCAGGCGACAATCTCCAAGCTCTGCGCCAGCCTCGGCGACGTCTTCGCCGAATTCCTGCCGGACATGCTGGAAAACGAACTCGGTTTCGAAGTTGCGGTCTCCTATGCGGGGTTTGCGACGGGCAAATACGGCCCGCTGGTCGAAGGCCTCGGCGGTGCTATGGCCTGCTGCGACGCGTCGCTGCGCAACTGGTGCGATCGATTCACGCTGATCTGCGACAGCCCGATGATCATCACGCTGGTCGAGAACATGCTTGGCGCCGTCAGCGATGCGATCGACGACCCGGAACCGCGCCCGCTCTCCAAGATCGAGCTCGACCTTGCGGCGATGATGTTCGACCGGATTTCCGGCGTTCTGAAGTCCGCGGTCATGGGCGCCAACGGATTTGAACCCTTCCTTGGCCCGGCGCACAATGTGGAAACCCGCAAGGCCTGCGAGGACGGTACGGACGAGGCCTTCGTCGCCATGGTCAACATGGCCGTTGGCATCGGCCCGGTGCTTTCGACCTTCCACGTCATCGTGCCGCAAGCCGTTCTCCTGAAATCGAACATCACCGCGCCGAAGCCTGCCAATGCGCCGAAGACCCGCGTCGAGTGGAGCGAGCAGCTCGGCGAGCAGGTCCGCCGCTCCAAGGTGTCGCTCGAGGCGCGCATCCGCCTGGAAGCGCAGACTCTCGACACGATCAGCCGCCTGCAGGCAGGTGACATCATCCCGTTCAACGAGGCCGGCGACGTTCGCGTGGAGGTCAATGCGAACGGCCGCAACCTCTATGTCTGCGAATTCGGCCGCTCCGGCGCCCGCTACACGGTTCGCGTCAAGGATACATACGGCTCGGAGGAAGACATCCTCCAGCACCTCATCGGATAGTTTGGGCATGATGCCTGCCTGGCGGCACGCCTCGGGCAAGTTTCGAATGGAATAGTGGTCTTATGGCACCGAAGAAAACACCCATCGTTGACGACATGACGTCTTCCCTCAATGCGGGCGACCAGGAACTGGAGCAGGCGATCGACGACCTGCGCGGCGTTCTTCAGAAAGATACTTCCGGCGGCTTTGCCACCGACCTTCCGGCGACCGTCGACAACGACCCGCTGGCCGCCTTCGGCGGCGATTTCGGCTCCTCGGACTTCGGCGGTGGCGCGACCACTCCGGACTTCGGCGCCGGCGCTGGCGCCAGCTTCGGCGGTTCGGATTTCGGTGGCGGAACCGATTTCGGCGGCAGCGACTTCGGCGCCGAGCCGGGCGAAGCCGCACGGCCGGGCAGCGCATTGCAGTCCAATCTCGACCTCATCATGGATATCCCGATCGATCTGCAGATCGTGCTCGGCTCCTCGCAGATGCAGGTCTCCAGCCTCATGAACCTTTCCGAGGGCGCCACGATCGCGCTGGACCGCCGCATCGGCGAACCCGTCGAGGTCATGGTCAACGGTCGCGTCATCGGCCGCGGCGAGATCACCGTTCTTGAAAACGACGACACCCGCTTCGGGGTCAAGCTCATCGAAGTGAAGAGTACACGCAAAGTCTGATACCGGTTGAGGTCTCAGGGGGATGGATCCATGATGGATTTCGAAAATTTCGGCACCTCCACTGCGGTCGGTGCACCGCTGTCGCAGGTCGAGAAGGCGGCAGCCGTGCTTCTCGCCATGGGCAAGGGTGTTGCCGGCAAGCTCTTGAAATATTTCACACAGAGCGAACTTCAGGCGATTATCGCCGCTGCGCAGAACCTGCGCGCCATCCCGCCCCATGAGCTGATCGATCTCGTCAACGAGTTCGAGGACCTCTTCACCGAAGGGGCCGGCCTGATGGACAATGCCAAGATGATGGAAGGCATTCTCGAAGAGGGCCTGACGCCGGACGAAGTGGACGGCCTGCTCGGCCGTCGCGCCGCCTTCCAGGCCTACGAGACGACCATCTGGGACCGCCTGCAGGATGCGGATCCGGTCTTCGTGGCAAAGTTCCTGCTCAACGAGCACCCGCAGACCATCGCCTACATCCTCTCCATGATGCCCTCGGCCTTCGGCGCCAAGGTGCTTCTGGAAATCCCGGACGATCACCGCGCGGACATCATCAACCGCACCGTCAATCTGAAGGATGCGAGCCCGAAGGCGACCGCGATCGTCGAGGCACGCGTCATCGAAATGATCAACGCGCTGGACGCCGAACGCAATTCGATCGGTTCGAACAAGGTCGCAGACCTCATGAACGAGCTGGAGAAGTCGCAGGTCGACGAAATGCTCGCCTCGCTCGAAACGGTCTCCACCGAATCGGTCAAGAAGGTCCGTCCGAAGATCTTCCTCTTCGAAGACGTGCTCTACATGCCGCAGAGAAGCCGCGTGTCGCTGTTCAACGACGTTTCCGGCGACATCATCACGGCGGCGCTGCGCGGTGCCTCGATGGAACTGCGCGAATCGGTCCTCTCGTCGATCGGCGCACGCCAGCGCCGCATGATCGAATCCGATCTTGCGGCCGGCGACCAGGGCGTCAACCCGCGCGAAGTGGCGATCGCCCGCCGCTCGATCACGCAGGAAGCCATCCGTCTCGCCGCGGCCGGACAAATCCAGTTGAAGGAAAAGGACGAGGAGCGCCAGGCGGCCTGATCCTCCTTGACACGGTAGCGCCACAGGCGGAGCGTATCTGCGGCCCGAATCTCCAGAATGGGGGTTCGGGCCATTTGTTTTTGGCCGCCCTCGACGGCCCGGGAGCGCGACGTGTCGGACGACGACAAGGACAGTAAAACAGAACTTCCGACCGAGAAGAAGATTCGCGACGCGATGGAGAAGGGCAACACACCCTTTTCGCGCGAGATCACCATCTTCGCCTCAACGCTCGCGATCTATCTCTTTCTCGTCTTCTTCATGCCGGGCGGCGTTTCCCGCATGAACGAAACGCTGCGCGACTTCTTCGAGCAGCCGGAGGCCTGGAACCTCAAGACCGGCACCGACGTCATCGCCATCTTCCGCCACCTGGGCTGGGAAGCCGGCGCGATGCTTCTGCCCATTCTCGCGATGATGATGCTCTTCGGCATCGCCTCCTCGGTTCTGCAGAACCTGCCGAGCCCGGTCATGGAGCGCGTGCGCCCGCAGATCTCCCGCCTCAGTCCAATGAAGGGCCTCAGCCGCCTCTTCGGCAAGCAGGGCCTCGTGGAGTTCGGCAAGTCGCTGATCAAGATCCTCATCGTCTCGCTGGTCGTGGCATTCGCCATGCGCGGCGACTACTTCGCCTCGCTCGACACCATGTTTTCCGAGCCGGCGGCGCTCGTCTACATGATGACGTCCGACATCAACAAAGTGCTGCTGATCATCCTTTTCGCCACCGCGCTGATCGCCGGCATCGACTTCGCCTGGACGCGTCATCACTGGTTTTCAGAGCTGATGATGACGAAACAGGAAGTGAAGGAGGAAATGAAACAGTCGCAGGGCGACCCGATCGTGAAGGCCCGCATGCGCTCGATCCAGCGCGACCGCGCACGGCGCCGCATGATCACGGCCGTGCCGCGCGCCACGCTCGTCATCGCCAACCCGACCCACTTCGCCGTCGCACTGCGCTACGTGCGCGAGGAGGGCGATGCCCCGGTGATCGTCGCAAAGGGCCAGGACCTCGTCGCACTGAAGATTCGTGAGATCGCCGAGGAGAACGGAATACCGGTTTTCGAAGACCCGCCGCTCGCACGCTCAATGTTTGCGCAAGTCTCGGTGGATAGTGTCATTCCGCCGGTGTTCTACAAAGCCGTGGCGGAGCTGATTCACCGGGTTTATGCAGCTTCGCCCCAGACCAGACGGGTAAACTAGATCCGATGAGAAAATGCACCTACTCCGCCGAGCGCGAGAAGATTGTTGCAGAAGCAATCTGCCCGGTCGCCACTGAGCTTCGCCTGCTCGATGCCGCCGATCTCGTCTCGTTGTTGCGTTTCGAGTGCTACGGGAACCTCGCCGACCTGGTCTCTTCGGCGGCTGAACTCTATTTCCTGCCGGGCACCGTGAATTTCGGTGCCGGCGGCGATTATCGTCTCGACTGGGACACCGAGCCGGAAGTGACGCTCGACATGGAACTGCGCCCGCAGGGCGTGACGGTCTATGCCAAGCTGATGCTCCAGAAGGACAAGGCCGGCGTGGAGGTCACGCACGTGGCGTTCAACAACCCGTCCGCCGATCCTGACGACAATACGGATTTCTTGCGCAAGAGCCTGGCGGAGGCGAAGTACGTGAAGTCCAATTCAGGCTCGCAGCACGCTCATTGAGCGTTCGGAGTCTCTCCGCTTTTCTTCGAATCGCGAAAGCGCACTCAACTCATCCTCGGCCTTGAGCCGAGGATCCGTGCCTTGCGCACAGGGGTGGAGGCTCAGGGCAAGCCCAAGCACAACGAAGGGAAAGCGCCCGGGAGTTCAACGGCGGCTCGGCCACTTCGCCCCCCGCTTCTTCAAGTAATATATCCAAGCCGGATGGCCTTGGCGATCGCCTGGATGCGGTTGACGGCGTCGAGCTTGGTCGTCGCCGTGCCGAGATAGGCGTTCACGGTGTGCACGGAAAGGCCCATCTTCTCGGCGATCGCCTCGGAGATGCAGCCGTCGCCGGCCATCTGAAGGCAGGCGATCTCGCGCTCGCTGAGCGCTTCGGAAGGGGCAAGCTTCCGCTCTTCCCCGGCCAGCATGTCGATGAGCACCTGGCAGCTCTTCATGTGCATGTCGACGATGAGATCGCTGGACGGAGCGATGAAGGTGCCTGTGAAGACGACATAGCCGTTGCCATGGGCGCCGAGCCGGACGGGAAAGGCGATGCCCGACCAGGGCAGCAGCCGCGCGGGAAGGCGCGCCGTGAAGGGTTCGGCCCCCGATTCGGCGAACTGGTTGTCGCCGGCCCCTTCCCAGAGCAGCGGCAGCATCGAGGCCTCGAGATGGGCCAGCATGGCAGCACCGTGTGCTTCGAGAAGCGCACGCGCATTGCCATCCACATTTTGCGCCCAGTTGTGTAGCGACAGGGTCAACTTGCGGGCTGCCGGCAGACCATGGCCGCTGAGACGGAGCACCGCGAAATGCTCCGCACCGATGACCGTCTGCATCACCTGCAGGCGGGAAACGAAATCGGATGCCCGTGCCGCCTTCGGTGGACGCGCGAGGCGAATTTCCGTCTCCAGGACAGCGGGGGAGGAAAGCTGGATGTCCATGGCAGTTCTCCTGTCTGTTTGTTCTGCGCCGTTCCGGACGCAGAACCGCTCAAGCGCCTTGCTGTAATCGCGACGGCATGTTGTCTTGCCGCATTGTCCGGAGCCGAAGCCGTGCTGCTTCGACCGGAAATGCGTCTAGACGAGGCTGTTTCGAACGGCCCAGGCGATCGCTTCCGACCGCGTCTTTGTCGCGGTCTTGCGCATCACGCTGGTGATGTAGTTGTTGATCGTGTTGCGCGAAATACCGAGGATGACGGCGATTTCGTCGCTCGTCTTGCCTTCGGCGATCCAGTAGAGGCACTCGATCTCGCGCTCGGTCAAGTCCATCTCGCGATCGTGCCGGGCGATCACCCCCTGGCAGCAGACGCTGGCGAAATAGCCGGTCATGACGCCGACATCGCGCAACTTGCTTTGGGAGAGGATGAAATGCTCCGGGAAGAGCAGCAGGAGCGACATGCGCACCCGGCCGACCTGGAAGGCGATGACGCAGTATTCGCGGCTGACGCCGCTCGGCATGGCAATATCGTCAGCCATGTGATTGAAACAAGGTTTCAGCAGGCTGAGGCACTTGTCGAGTTCGCTCATGCGGGACTGGCTGGCGACGACGGCGCCGGCGATGCTGCGCACCAAGTCGAAAGGCCAGTCCGAGGCGACGACCGTCTCCATGCCCGCTTCGGGCGAGATGTCGTGCCGGACGAGAAGGTAGTGGGAGGCGCTGACATAGTCGGTCAGCGCCCTCAGACCGCAGGACAGGCCGGCGCGATCCGCACAGCGTCCCAGGTGTTGAACCAAAAGTTCACGCGCACTCTTACGCTCACCCGTCTCGGCAGAGAATCCATAGGATTCCCAGGCCGCGACATCCGACCGGATCGTTTCCATGATAGCCCCCTGTTCCGATTCCGAACGGAGATCCATGCCTCCTTCCCGTCAAAGGTTCGGAACCGTCCGAACCCCTTCCCGGTCAGGCCGCATCGGCAAGAATCACCAAGCGAATCAGTAACTAAAGTGTACATCGGCTATCGCTAAAAACCACCGCCATCTTCTCGGGATTTACTTTTGCCAGCTTCTGTGAGTCTGCACATGCAAGATGATTTGCTTTCCGGCGGCCGGCATGAGACGAGGGGTTAAGCCATTGTTAACCATTAATTATTGGCACACTGCGATCGACACCGCAGAGAAAGACGCTGCTAATTCGTGGAAAAATTGCGATCCAGCGCCCAATCACTCAACCGGAGCGGCGATAAATTTTTTTCACCTATCACGCGCCCGTGAGCGCAAGCGCATGCGGCACCGGTGCCAACACGACAAAATTGCTGCAACGGGACTGAATGAGCGTTGCCGAAAAGCGACAGGCGGGCGTCAAAAACGGACATCGCCGTTTTTCGGCGCAAACGAAAACGCGACCGTTTCCGGCCGCGTTGCTGTTCCTTCCGAGTGCCCTGTTCAGGCTGCTTCCTTCTCGGCCGACCACTTGCGCAGGATCTTCGCAGCGCGCTCCTCGCTGATCTCGACCATGCGGCCGAGGCGGCGCTCCGGACCTTCCTTGACACGGCGGTTGAAGGCACCGTCGCCATCGTCGCCGGCATTGAGCAGGTCGTCCGTGCTGTCGAAGCCGAAGTCCGCACCGAAGCCATCCATGAGGGCCGCTCCGGGGCCGCCGGCGCCGGCGGCGGGAGAGAAGTCGGGCAGTTCGAGGCCGCCCATGTCGCTATCCAGCGCATTGGCCGAGGCACCGCCACCCGTGACCGAGCGAACCGCCGGACGAAGGCCGAACCAGACCACCACGAAGGCGACACCGAGGAAGGCGAGTGCGTTGATGATGCCGCCGAGATTGCGCGTCAGCACTTCCATGATGCCGGGACCTGCCACCGCCTCGTCGAGAAGCTGGTGATCGAGGAACTCCATGGCGGTGATGGTGATGACGTCGCCGCGCTCGGCATTGAGGCCTGCGGCGGACGAGACGATCTTCTGCATCTCCGCGACATAGGCATCGACCTTCGCCTGGTCGGCCGGCTCGCCCACCATGGCTGCGACACGGGCGCGATTGCCCACGCCGGCGACCGACAGCTTCTCGACCGTGTAGCTGTTGCGCATGGTGGCAACGGTCTTGCTGTTGATCTCGTAGTTGGTCTGCTCTTCCTTCTTGTCGGCCTCGTCACTCGACTGCGGACCGTTGGCACCGCCCTGGGGGCCGCCCTGCGGAATGTTCTGCTCGACGGTTGCGGCCTTGTTGTCGGCCTGCTGCTGCGACTTCTGGCTTTCGCGCGTCACCCGGACGGAGCGCTCGACGCGTGATTCCGGATCGTAGACCGTCTCCTGGATCTGCTGGGTATCCATGTTGAGCGCCGCGGTGACGCTGGCGCGGAAGTTGTCCATGCCGAGGAAGGGCGCGAGCGCCTTTTCGATGTTGCGCTCGACTTCGCTCTGCACGGTCTGTACGGCCGTCAGCGAACGGTTGATCGCGCCGTTCTCGGCATCGTCGCCGGAGGCGAGCAGCTGGCCGGCAGAATCGAGGATGGTAACGCCGTCGACCTCGAGGCCAGGAACGGAGGCGGCGACGAGGTGGCGGATCGCGGCGGCCGATTCACGGCCGGCCTGCGCGCTCGCACGGATCATGACGGAGGCGGTCGGCACCTGCTCGGCTTTGCGGAAGTTGCCGCGCTCCGGCATGACGATGTGCACGCGGGCGGCGGCGATGCCGCTGATCTGCTGGATGGTGCGGGCAATCTCGCCTTCGAGCGCCCGGACACGCGTTACTTCCTGCATGAACGAGGTAAGGCCGAGAGAGCCGACCTTGTCGAAAAGCTCGTAGCCGGAATTGGCGCTGTTCGGCAGGCCGCGTTCGGCAAGATAGAGGCGCGCCTTGCCCGTCTGGCCGACCGGAACCTCGATGCTCGATCCGTCGGTGCCGGTGTTGAAATCGATATTCGCTTCGGCGAGCGCCAGACTGATCTGGTTCGCATCGGTCTTTTCCAGACCGACATAAAGCGTCTCATAGGCGGGCTTGTTGACCAGGATCCCTGCGGCGAGCACGAGACCGATCGAGACGACGGCGGCTCCCGCCAGCATCGCGAGTTTCGCCTGCCCCAGCGAAGCCAGGTTCTTGTAGACTTTCGTCAACTGTTCCAACAGATTCATTCTGTTCCCGCACGGACTAGTCGCCTGGGCCCCGGCCAACATGCCGGCACGATCAGACGCATTTTCAATCTCGTGGGACGGAACCGGCACATTTCCGCACGCGCCGACCTGCCCCATGGAATACGCGGATCTAACTGATCCGGGCTGGAGACTAGACCGTGAAACTTGCGCGAGCATTTCGTTGCCGCGCGCCGGGCAAAAGCGGCAGAACGAAAGACGGCGCCTGGAGGGCGCCGTCGAACATTCTGATTATATTGGGAAATAGGCTAAAATGCCTCAAAATCGCCAGCAGCCTTGCCGAGCGGCTGGGAGTGGCCGTGGCGCATTCCGTTGCTCAGCGCCTTCTGCATGTCCGCAAGTTTCACCAGATTGAGCGCCGTCGTGACATCGACGATCCAGCTATCGGGAATGCTTGCAGTGATGGTGTCGATGAACTCGGCAAGCCCGCGCGTCTTCTGCACGGCAAGATCGATGCCCTGCAGCACCATCATGCGCTCGGCAGCATCCAGCACGGCATCGCCATGGATGCCGGCGAGCTGCGGTTCGATGCGTTCGATCAGATAGGCGACATCGTGCAGTTCGGACACGATCCGCATCAGGACATCCGGAAGGGCTTCCTCCATGGCAGGGACTGCACTCAGATACTCGGCTTGCATGGATTACCCTTTTCCCCGTACGAGGCCGTCACCCTCTGGGACGGCCGGCTACGCAACACTGTTCGTACTTTCGCGCCCTTGCGACGAAACCGCCGCTCAGAAGAATTCGATCGAGCTTTCGACAGGCTTGGCAACGGGTGCGGGCCGCTGCTCCAGTGCCACCGTCTTCTGCGTCTCGACGCCCGTCAGGGCATATTGCCGGGCCCGGCCGCTCGACGGCCAGTATTCCAGCTTCCGGCCGTGCTCGCCGCCGGTGCTTTCGCCAACGACCTTGATGCCTTCGTCCATCAGGAACTGCCGGGCAAAGCGCGCATTCTGCTCGCCGACATTGGAGAAGCGCGCGATCGTCCTCGCCCCGCCGAAGATCTTCGCCTCCAGCCGGTCACGCCGCGCGCCCTGCTTCAGGAGGCCGTTGATCAGAAGCTCCATCAGGTGCACGCCGTAGCGCGTGGCGTCACCCCCCGAGGCCATGGCTTCGGCCGAGCCGGGGAGCAGGAAGTGATTCATCCCCCCGACGCCAACGACCGGGTCGCGCATGCAGGCGGCCACACAGGACCCGAGAATGGTGGTGAGCACCACATTCGGGTCGTTGAGGACCTTGTATTCGCCCTGAATGACATGGACGCGGCGCGTCCCGGCGTCTGATATCATTTCAATGCCCCGAACACGGCTTCGATGGCCGCCTTCATCTTCTCGATGGTGAACGGCTTGGCGAGGACGTTGTTCGCACCGAGGGCCGCCGCCTTCTGCACCAGCGCACGGTCACCCTGCGCGGTGAGAATGATGAAGGCCGCCTTCTTGGTGGTGGGGTTCGACCGCACCGCCTGAAGGAACTCGATGCCGTCCATCTTCGGCATGTTGAAGTCGGAGATGACGAGATGGTGCGGCTGCTGGGACATGATGGCCATGCCCTGCGCGCCGTCGCCGGCCGCCGTGATCTGCTTGAAGCCGAGCTGCTGCAGGGCATCGCCCAGAAGCAGGCGGCTCGTCACCTGATCGTCAACGATAAGAACTTTGATTTTTTCAGCGATAGACATTATTCGCTCCCTTCTCTACGGGCCGCAGTTATTTTCAAGACTTCCTCCCCGATGGAGGAGAGCGGAAACTGGTGTTCTACGGCGCCAAGCTCGAAAGCCACTCTCGGCATTCCATATACGACGCAGGTTTTTTCGTTCTGGCCGATGGTCCGCGCCCCTGCATGACGCATTTTCAACAGGCCGCTTGCCCCGTCCCGGCCCATGCCGGTGAGGATGACGCCGACGGCGTTCCGGCCGGCAAGCTCGGCCACCGAATCGAACAGCACATCCACCGAAGGGCGGTGGCCGTTGACCGGATCCCGTTCCACCAGCCGGCAGCAGGGCGCATGCGGGTTGGCGATCTGGAGATGGCGTTCACCACCGGGAGCCAGATAGATTTTGCCGATCTCGAGCCGCGCACCGTCCGTCGCTTCCTGCACCACGGGAGCGCAGAGCCGGTTCAGCCGGTCGGCGAAGCTCTTGGTGAAGGTCGGCGGCATGTGCTGCGTGATCACCGTCGGCGGGCAGTTGACCGGGAACTTCTGCAGCACCGCGATCAGTGCCTCCACACCACCCGTCGATGCACCGATGGCGATCACACGCCGGCCAGGCTTGTAGGCGGCGACCGGATTGACGTTAGCAGCGGTCGGCGCGAGCGGCGGCACATCCGTACGGACCTGGCGGCGCTGCGAGCGGGCGGCGGCCTTCACCTTCTCGGCAAGGTCGCCGAAGGGACGGGCATCGCCCGGCTGCGGCTTGCCGACGCAATCGAACGCACCGATCTCCAGCGCCATCAGCGAGGCTTCGGCACCGCGATGGGTGAGCGTCGAGACCATGATGACCGGCATGGGCCGGAGCTTCATGATCTTGTCGAGGAATTCGAGCCCGTTCATGTTCGGCATCTCGATATCCAGCGTCACAACGTCGGGATTGAGCTGCTTGATCGCGTTGCGGGCTTCCATGGCGTCGCCGGCCTGCCCGATGACGTTAACGTCCGGGTCGGCATTGAGCACGGCCGTGATCAGGCCGCGCATGGTCGGCGAATCGTCGACAACGAGTACGCGCGCGGGTGCCATCATACGCTCCTCCTGTGCTTGCCGGTGTAGCGGTAGGTTGTGATACCGATATTGTCGAACTGGTTCTTCGCCTCGCCCGAGACGCGCTCGGAATGGCCGATATAGAGGTGGCCGTTGTCGCCCAGCATGCCGGCGAAGCGCGACCAGATCTTCATCTGTGTCGGCTCGTCGAAATAAATGACGACGTTGCGGCAGAAGATGACGTCGAACGGCCCCTTGAACGGCCATTGGGCCATCAGGTTCAGCTCGTTGAAGGTGATGAGCCGCTTGACGCGGTCGTCGATCTGCCACTTCTGCCGGCCGGCCGCATCCGTTTCGCGGAAGAACTGCTTGCGCATGGCGGGGTTGACCGTTTCCAGCGCATTGGCGTCGTAGGCGCCGGCCCGGGCAATGGCGAGGATCTTCGGATCGATGTCCGTCGCGAGGATGCGGAAATCGTAGTCGGCGACGTTCGGCATCAGCGAGAGCACGGTAAGTGCGATCGAATAGGGCTCCTGCCCATCCGAACAGGCCGCCGACCAGATGCGCACGCGGCCGCCATTTCGGGCGCGGGCAAGAAGATCCGGCAGGACCTCGCTCTTCAGATGGTCGAAATGGTGGTTCTCGCGAAAGAAGCGCGTGAAGTTGGTCGTCAGGTGCGACAGCATTTCCTTGCGCGGACCGGCACCGGCCGGCGAGGAAACAAGCGCGCAATATTCCCGGAAACCCTTCAGGCCGAGCTGGCGAATATGCTTCGACAGGCGCGAATAGACGAGCGAGGCCTTGGTCTCGTTGAGGTAGATGCCGGCGTCCGCATAAATCATCGCCGCAATCTCGGAAAGGTCCTTGCGCGTCAGCGGGTATTCGCCGCTTGCCAGGCACTCATCGGGAGACTGCCGCGTGTCGATGGCCGAAGAATAGGTCATGCGGCTTCACTTTCCGTATGCGGGAACAGGGCGTCGAGTTCGATGAGGCAGATCATGCGCCCCTCGATGGCGAGGATGCCGCGGGCATAGGCCTTTGCCGCCTCGTTGGCGATGTCGGGCGTCGGCTGCATGTTTTCGTCGGTCACAGTCAGGATGTCGGAGACCGCATCCACGAGCAGGCCCACCACCCTCGCCCCGACCTGGGCGACGATGATGACATGCCGCACGGTCGGCTCGGCCGCCTTCATGCCAAGACGCAGCGACAGATCGACGATCGGCAGCACGGCGCCGCGCAGGTTGATGACGCCAAGCACATAGGACGGCGCATGCGGCATCGACGTCGCCGGGGTCCATCCACGGATCTCCCGGACAGACATGATGTTTACACAGAACTCCTGGTCACCGATCCTGAAGGCGATCAGTTCACGTCCGTGCGAAAGGTTCTTTACCGCGTACGTCGTCATGGCGTCTTAACCGGTGGCAGCAAGCGAGATGTCTTGTCTCAAGGACTGGCCGCGCGAGGCGGCAACCACCGCATCGACGTCCAGGATGAGGGCCACGCGGCCGTCGCCGAGAATGGTGGCGGCGGCGATGCCGGGCACGTGGGTGTAGTTGGCCTCCAGGCTCTTGATGACCACCTGACGCTGGCCCTGGATGGCATCGACCATGAGGGCGCGCTGGCCGCCGCCTTCCGATTCGACGAGCAGAGCGACGCCCTCGATCGGATTGGCCTGCGTGGCGCGGAAATTGAGAATCCGGCCGACATCCACCAGCGGGCAGAAGGAATTGCGGATCGAGATGAGCCGCTGCGAGGCGCCGAAGGAGTGGATGGCCGAGGCTTCCGGCTGCAGTGTCTCGACGATGGCCGTCAGCGGCACGACGAGCGTCTGGCCGGCGACCGTGACCACCATGCCATCGAGCACGGCGAGCGTCAGTGGCAGGCTCATGGTGAAGACGGAGCCCTGCCCCGGCTTCGAGGAGATCGAGATGCGGCCGCCGAGCGCCTGGATGGAGCGCTTGACGACGTCCATGCCGACGCCGCGGCCGGACAGGTCCGATACCTTGTCGGCGGTCGAGAAGCCGGCGTGGAAGATCAGGTTGTCGATTTCCTCGTCCGAGAGATTTGCATCGGCGGCGATCAGGTCGTTGTCGATGGCCTTCTGGCGCACCTTCTCACGGTTGATGCCGGCGCCGTCGTCGGCAAGCTCGATGACGATGCGGCCCGAGCGGTGTTTTGCCGTGAGGCGAACCGTGCCTTCCGGGTTCTTGCCGAGCGCTTCACGCTTCTCCGGCATTTCGAGGCCGTGATCGACCGCGTTGCGGATCATGTGCGTCAACGGTTCCGCCAGCTTGTCGATGACGGTCTTGTCGACTTCGGTGTTCTCGCCCTCGGTGATAAGGCGGACCGACTTTCCGGTGATGTCGGCGATTTCGCGGACGGTACGCGCCATGCGCTGGAAGACCGGCTTCACCGGCTGCGCGCGGATGGCCATCACCGAATCCTGGATCTCGCGGGTGAGCTGCTGCAGCTCCTCGAGACCCATATTGATGGAGGACGTGCCGTTGGTGTCGTTCTCCACGACGCTCTGCGAGAGCATCGCCTGGTTGATGACGAGTTCGCCGACGAGGTTGATCAGGCGGTCGACGCGGTCGAGATCGACGCGGATCGTCTGGCCGGCAGCGGCGGCCTGATTGGCTTGCGCAGCGCTGGCTGCCGACGCGGCGGCTGCCTTGGCGTTTTCGGCGGCGCGGCTAGCGACCTGCGAGACCTTGGTTGCGGTCTCTGCGGCGGCAACAGCGGCGGCGGCATCGCTTTCCATCACGGCCGGCTCTTCGGTAGCGGCAGAGCCACTTTCGTCGAGGATCGAGAGATCGAAGGGAACCGGCTGCATCGGCAGTTCTTCGTCGTCGGCGGCATCGCCGACCATTTCTTCCTCGATCGTGTGGATGTCGAGGTCGCAATCCCATTCGGCGAATTCGAAGACAGAGCGCACACCGTCTTCACCCTTGTCCGTCGTGACCGAGATCTTCCAGGAGAAGTAGGCTTCCTCCGGGTTCATCTTGTCGAGCGGCGGCAGGCTGTCCATGTCGCAATAGACACTCATCTCGCCGAGGCGGGAGACGTCGCGCAGGAGGAGCACGGCCTCGTTGCCCTTGGCGTAGAGATCCTTCTTCGGCTTGAAGACGACCTGGCAGGTCGGCACGTAGTGATCGGCCGGCTCGTCGTCGAAATCACCGAAAGAGAAGGGGATCGGCTGGAAACCTTCGTCGTTGACCGCCGGCTTTTCGACGACCGGCGCCGGCGCGGCCGCCCTGGGGGCAGCGGCTGCGGGTTTTGGCGCAGGCGCTTCGGCAGCGGCCGGGGCTTCGCCATGGGCAAGCGCCTCGAGTTCGCGGATGAGGGTCCGGCTACGGGCCTCGTCGACGCTTCCGCCGTCACGGGCCGCATTGGTCAGATCCGCCAGGACATCGGCGGACTTCAGCATGACCTTCAGGACGTCCTGGGTGGGCTCCAGCTTGTTGGATCGAACGCAATCCAGTGTCGTCTCGAACACATGGGCGAAGGAGACGAGATCGTCGAGGCCGAAGGCACCGGCACCGCCCTTGATCGAGTGCACGGCGCGGAACACGGCATTCACCGTTTCCGGGTCGCGGTCGCCGTCGTTCAGCTTCAAGAGGCCTGATTCCAGTTCCGCGAGCTGCTCCTCGCACTCCTGGAAAAAGATCTCTTTGATTTCGTTCATATCCATCGGGAGCAATCCTGGATTCGTGAATTTAGGCGGTTACGCGCTCAATTGCGTCGATCAGCTTGGTCGGATCGAAGGGCTTGACGATCCAGCCCGTGGCACCGGCCTGGCGTGCGCGGTTCTTCTTCTCGGCATCGCTTTCGGTGGTCAGCACGAGGATCGGGATCGCCCGGTACTTCTCGTTGCGACGCACACCCTCGATGAAGCCGAAACCGTCGAGGCGCGGCATGTTGATGTCGGTGACGATGACGTCTGGGTTGGCGTTTTCCAGCACTTCCAGACCCTCGACGCCGTCTTCAGCCTGGATGGTCTCGAAGCCTGCATTGTTGAGCGTGACCAGAAGCATGTTCCGGATCGTCCGGGAATCATCCACGGTCAGGACTTTTTTCTTCATTGCCTAGCCTCCTGTGCCAGCAAGTGATCAATATTCACACCGATAAGTTGCATTGTCTTCATGAAAGGGTCGGACACCTTGCCGAAGGTAAAAGGCTGCCTGTCCTCTTCCCAGCTCTTGGCGCCAGCCATCAGGACCTGGGCGCAGAGCGCGCCGACGCGCTCGACCGCCGAGGCGTCGATGACGAGCGGACTGCCCTTGAGGCCCATGAGCTGCTGGTGCAGCGCCGTCGCCTCGTTGAGATCGAGAACGGGGGCAAGGCTTAAACTTTTCTGAGCGGCTTTCTTGCTCGCCATTACCGTGTTCCTTGTTTGAAACAGTCTCTGCGTCTCACCAAAATCGCCGCTCCGCTGTCCGGAGCGACGGGCGGATGACTTCCTTCCGAAATCCGGCTGCGCGCCGTCGAAAACCAGTGCCGTGGCCGTCTTGCCGCCATCTCAACCTCCAAAGCCGACGGCGCGGGCCGTCAGAAATTCGAGGGGAGAGGTCTCCGTCTCGCCGCGTTCCGGTACCGCGCGCGTTTGCGCGGAAACAGGCTGTACCGGACGGCGCAGATCACGCTGCGCGGAAACGTGGAACTCGCGGACCGTGCGGCCGAGTTCGAGAATGACCTTGTGCAGGTCGCCACCGGCGTTGCCGACGCGGCCCGCATCCGCGGCATCCGCCTCAAGCGCGCGGCCGGCACGACCGATATCGGCCGTTACGCCGTCGAGCCCTTCGGCATCGGCCGCACTTTCACGCACGATGCCGGTAATGGCTTCGTTGATGCCCTCGACCTGGCGCACGATGTTGCCGATCGCATCCTGGGTGCGATGCACATGCTCGACGCCAGTTTCGACCTGCGCCTTGGTGCCTGTCACGAGCTGCTTGATCTCGCGCGCCGCATCCGCCGAACGCTGGGCAAGCGCCCGCACTTCCTGTGCGACGACGGCAAAGCCGCGGCCGCTGTCGCCGGCGCGCGCGGCCTCGATGCCGGCATTGAGCGCCAGAAGATTGGTCTGGAAGGCGATCTCGTCGATGACGCCGATGATCTGGCCGATCTTTTCCGCCGAAGCCTCGATATCCGCCATGGCCGACATCGCCTCGCCGACGATGCTGCCGGAAAGGGCCACCGAAGCCTGCGTGGCGGCGGCGGCGGACTGCGCCTTGCGCGTCTCGCCGAGCGTCTGGCGCACGCGCTCGACGATGGTGCCGAGCGCATTGGCCGTCTCGATCAGGTTCGCCGACTGCTCAGCCGAGCGAGCCGAGAGCGCGCCGGCACCGGAGGCGAGCGTGCCGACGAGACGATCGCTTTCGCTCGCCCGGTCGGCGGCGGACGTGAGGCGGGACTGGATCTCGTCGAGCGCGCCGTTCAGCGTCTCGGCCATGTCGCGCCAGGCATCCGGCATCTCGCCGGAAACGCGGGCGGAGAAATCAAGTGCGGAAAGGCTGCGGATCGTCTCGCCGAAGACGCGGTCGAGTTCGGCGCGGTCCTGCTGTCTTTGTTCACCGAGGGCGCGGTGGTGGGCGTGGCGCAGCTCGTTGAAACGCAGCGAAACGCCGATCTCCGCATCGACCATCGCCGTGCGGAGAAAAGCGGAGATGAGGTCGGTCAATTCCTGCCGGCGGGCTTTTCCCGCACCGGGCAGGATGGATTTCGGCCAATATTCCTCGATGAGGCCGTTGACGACCGTCTCGACGACGATCGAATGGCCGGCGATGCGCCAGCGCGGGTCAAGGCCCATCTGGCTTTCGCTATCGGCGAGAACTTTTACACGCTCTGCATAGAGGCCGTCGAACCGCGCGTCGGTCAGGACGCTCCAGTGGGAACTCTGGAGGTCATGCAGCCGGTCGATCTGGCGCTCACTCTGGAAATGGCGGGCGGCATCGGGAAAGGTCTGGAAACGCTGGAAGAGGTCGCGGAGCGCCGTTTCGACATGCCGTTCGAGCGTCTGGCGATGGCGGCGGAGGGTATCGCCCTGGGCGGCCTCGACGCCGGCAAAGCGCAAACGGTCGCGCAGGCTGGCCGCCTGTCCCGTTCGAGCCTGTTCTGCCGGCATTTCCTGCACGCGTATGCTCCCAAACCCATGACGCCCGGCAGCCCTTGGGGCAGCCGCTGAACTTTCGCATGGAGAGGCGGTGGCCGAAGCCGTGGCCAGTCGACGATCCATGATCGAATTCGGTGAAACTCGAATACCGGCTCAGATCCGGTACGGCGGTTCGGCATCATGCCTGGGTGAGAAACGGCGAATTTCCCATTCCGACGTGTAGTCCCAATGTTTATGGTTAATTCCTTGCCTGAAGGTTAATGGTTCATGGCCTGCTTATGGCTTTGCTAAAATTAAAACGACCCGACGTAGCGTCAGCCTCACGCAAGCTCGCGCGCGTAGGGTGGAAGCATAGACTGACAATGACGTCAGGAGGAACGGACAATGATTGTTCTGGCACTGGGCGCCATCGTGATTGCTTCCGCAACGCTCGCCGCCATCTACCTGCTGCTCGATATCGATGCGGGCCGCGCGCCGGCCAAGGTCCGGGTTTTCTGAGCGGCCTTCACCCTTCGCAAGCGAGCCTGCGCCAGCGCGCCGCATAATCCGCCGCGCCCTCGGGCAGACCGTCCTCTACCGACGCCAGTACGGGCTCCGGCGCCCTGCCCGCGGCAAGACAGGCCGCGCCGACACTCGTGCCCGTCGCGCTGCCGCCGGAGAGCACTGCGCGCCCCGTCGCCACCTCCAGCATCATCAGGAACGCCCGGTTGGCCGCAAACGGCCCCTCGATGATGACGGGGCCTTCCGCGCCGATCAGGTCGAGGCAGGTCGCAGTCATCAGGGCGAGGTGGAAGGCGATGACGGCCTGCGCCGCCGCCTCGCCCAGATCCTCGCGCGGTACCGTCCACTTCGCCCTGCGGCCGGGGAACGGGCCGGATTCCGCCGGCAGCGACGGCAGCAGCATGGCGCCGCGCCGGAAAACCTCGGTGATGGCTGCGGGCGGCAGATCGCCCGACTTGCCGCCGAGCACGGAGAAGGCCCGGCCGCCCATGAAGCGGGCGGACGGCACCGGATCGCCGAGTGCGTTGACGTTGATCAGCGTATCGCGCGCCTCGTCCAGCACGACCGGCCGCGCGCCGATCGCCATCACCACCACCCAGGTGCCGGTGGAAACGACGGCATAGGGCGCCGGGCGCGTCAGCACGTAGGGCAGCAGCGAGGCGTTGGAATCGTGGATGCCGCAATGAACGGGCACATCCGGCTTGATGCCCGTCGCCGCCGCGATGTCCGGAAGGATCGGGCCGAGCACATCGCCGGCTCTGCGTACCGCCGGCATCAAGCGCGTCCAGCCCTGGCTTTCCACAAGGCTGGAGAAGCGGCCGTTCCGCGGCTCCCAGAGATCGGCGTGGCAGCCGAGCGACGTCACCTCGCTGGCAGCGATGCCGGTGAGGCGGAAGGACCAGTATTGCGCATACATCAGCAGCCAGCGCGTTTTGGCAAAAGCGTCCGGAAACGCCTTCGACTGCCAATAGACTTGCAGGCCGGCGTTGAGCCCAACGGGCAGGACAGGCGTCCCGCTGTCTTCGAAGCGCGGGCGGATGGCGCGGTATGCTTCCGCAACCGCCTGCGGGCCGTCATGCTCGTAGTCCAGCACCGGCAGGACGAGGTCGCCGTCCTCCCCGACCAGCGCGACGGTCGCGCCATGCGTGGTGACCGAGATGGCGTCGATCGGGCGCTCGCGGCCCAGCGCGGCAAAACTTTCCAGAAGAAAGGCCCAGAGCTTTTCCGTGTCGAAATGCGGATAGGGCGCGGCGTTCACCACGCCGTTCGGCATGGTGCGGGCGGCGACCTCGCGAAAATCCTCGCCATCGACGAGCACCACCTTGGCGTTCGTCTTGCCAATATCAACGACGGCGATGGTCTTCATCGGCTCATTCCATGTGGAAGACGGTGACGAGCGGCACGGCCACGGGCTCGTTGTCCGGCTTCGTCTCCATGATATCAGCCATATGCGCCCACCAGCGCTGCATGACGGGATGGTTGGGCAAGTCAGCCATCGCGTGGTCGTCGCGCCGCCAGAGCACGCCGAAGAGCAGGTTCGTCTCCTCGTCGAGGTGGATGGAATAGTCGGAGACGCCGGCGTCTTTCAAAAGCGCTGACAGTTCCGGCCAGATCGCATCGTGCCGTGCCTTGTATTCGGCTGTCATGCCGGGATTGAGCCGCATGCGAAAGGCATATTTCTCCATGGCTCAACGGCTCCCGCGAAAACGCCGGTAGAGGATCGGCAGCGCGATGACGGAGATCAACAGCAGGCCGATGAAGATCGACATGACGATGCCGGGCACATTCAACAGGCCGAAGCCGAAGGTGACCATGCCCATGATCAGCGCCGCCAGCACAACGCCGGGAATGGTGCCCGAACCGCCCAGAATGTTGACTCCGCCGAGCACGACCATCGTCACCACCTCCAGCTCCCAGCCAAGCGCGATGGAGGGGCGCGTCGAGCCGAGGCGGGCGGTGAGGCAGATCGAGGCGATCGCCGCCATCAGGCCGGTCAACAGGAAGAGCACGAATTTCACCCTGCCGACGCGGACGCCGGAGAACAGCGCGGCCGTCTGGTTGTTGCCGATGGCGTAAACGGCGCGGCCGAAATTCGTCTTGTGCAGCACCACGCCGTAGATGACGGCGAGCGCCGCGAAGAGGCAGAACTCGAAGGAGAAGACCCACCAGACATAGCCCTGGCCGAACCACGAAAAACTTGCCGGATAACCGGTAAAGGCCTGGTCGCCGAGGATGACGAAGGAGAGGCCGCGGAAGAGGCTCATCGTGCCGATGGTCACCACGATGGAGGGCAGGCCGAGGCCGGTGACGAGCAGGCCGTTGAACGCCCCGCAGAGAAGGCCCGTCGTAAGGCCAACCAGAACCAGGGCGGGCGTATCGAAGCCGAGCTGCACGGCATAGCCCATCACGGTGGAGGTGAGCGCGATGATCGAGGCGACGGAGAGGTCGATCTCGCCCGAAATGATGACCAGCGCCATGGCGAAGGCAATCATCGCCTTTTCGGTGAAGTTGAAGGTCGCGTCGGACAGGTTCCACGGATCGAGGAAATAGGGCGAGGCGAAGGAATTGACGAGGAAGATCGCCAGCGCCACGGCGACGAGCAGCGTTTCCCAGCTTTTCACCAGCCGCGCGCCGCGGCCTTCCAGCCGGTCGGGGATGTGGCGCGCGATCATCTGCGTCTCAGCCATGGGCCGCCTCCGCTTTCCTAAGGATCACCCGGCCCTTGCGCTTTTCGGCGCGGGCGTTCACGGCGACGGCGATGATGATGACCGTGCCTGAAATCGCCATCTGGGCGAAGGGCGAGATATTGATGACGGGCAGCGCATTCTTGATGACGCCGAGGAACAGCGCGCCGAGCACCGCCCCGCCGACCGAGCCGATGCCGCCGGCGATCGACACGCCACCGATGACGCAGGCCGCGATGATGTCGAGTTCGAAGCCGGCCGCGATATCGACATAGGCGACCGCATAGCGCGAAACCCAGAGATAGCCGGAGAGGCCGGCGAGCGTGCCGGACAGGCAATAGGCAAGGAAGCGCGTGCGGCCGACATCGATGCCGGTATAGACGGCGGCATGCGGATTGCCGCCGACGGCGAAGAAGGCGCGGCCGAGCGGCGTCAGGCGCATCACCACGAGCATCAGCGCGATGATGACCAGCGAAAGCCAGGAGAGCAGCGGAAAGCCGAGCAGCGCCGTGCGCGGCAGCGCCTTGAAGGCGTCGCTCATCTGGTGCGCATTGATCCAGGCGCCGCCGGAGAGGAGGAAGATCAGGCCGCGATAGATGGTCAGCGTGCCGAGCGTCACGACGATCGGCGGGATGTCGAGCTTCCAGACGAGCAGGCCGTTGACCGAGCCGAGAAGCGCGCCGAGCGCCATGGCGACAAGGAGGATCAGCGGGATCGGCAGGCCGGGCATGGCGGCGTTGAGCATCGCCGCGACCATGCCGGACAGGGCAAGGTTCGCCGCCATGGAGAGGTCGATGCAGCGCGTCAGGATGACAGCCATCTGGCCGAGCGCCAGGATGATCAGGATCGACGTGTCATTATAGACATTGGCGAGATTGCCCGGCGTCACGAAGGGCGGGAAGCGCAGGGCGATCAGCGTCACCAGCGCGAGGATCGCGACGACCAGCAGCATTTCGCGGTTCTTCAGCAGGCGTTTCATGCGGCCTCCTCGATGCCGGCGGCGGCGCGCACGAGTTTTTCCGCGGTCAGCTCCGCGCGCTCGAAACGGCCGGCGATGCGGCCCTCGCGCATGACGATGACCCGGTCCGCCATGCCCATGATCTCGGGGATTTCCGAGGAGACCATGATGACGCTGAGGCCGGAAGCGGCAAGCTCGCTCATGAAGGCGTGCACGGCGGCCTTCGAGCCGATGTCGATGCCCTTGGTCGGCTCGTCGAGGATGATGACTTTTGGCCGCGTGGCGAGCCATTTGGCGATGACGACCTTCTGCTGGTTGCCCCCCGAGAGCGTGCCGACGTCCTGGTCGAGTGAGGCGGCACGCAGATCAAGGCGTGACGTGTATTCCCGGGCTAGCGCGAATTCCTCGGCCATGCGCAAAAAGCCCGAACGCGAGGTGCGTGAGAGCGAGGGCAGCGTGACGTTCTGGAAGATCGGCAGGCCGATGATCGCGCCCTGCCGGCCGCGCTCCTCCGGCACATAGACGATGCCGGCTTCGATGGCTTCGGCCGGAGAGCGAATGACCTTGATCTCGCCATGCAGTCTTATCGCGCCGGCGGAGGGCCTCGTGACGCCGATCAACGCCTGCATGAATTCCGAGCGGCCCGCCCCGACGAGGCCGTAGAAGCCGAGGATCTCGCCGCGACGCAGCTCGAAATTAATGTCCTCGAATTCGGTCGGGTGGCGGTAGCCGGAGACGGTCAGCACCGGCTCGCCGATCGCGACATCCCGCTTCGGGAAAACCTGGCCGACGTCGCGGCCGACCATCTGGCGCACCAGATCGCCCTGCGTCACCTCCGAAATCAGCCCCTCGCCCACCATGCGGCCATCTCGAAACACCGTGTAGCGATCGGCGATACGGAAAATCTCGTCGAACTTGTGGCTGATGAAGAGGATCGCCTTGCCGTCCGCCTTCAGCCGGTCGACCAGGTCGTAGAGCTCGTGGATTTCCTTGTGCGAAAGGGCAGCCGTCGGCTCGTCCATGATGACGACGCGGGCGTCGATGGAAAGTGCGCGGGCGATGGCGACGAGGTGTTTGCTGGCGATGCCGAGATCGCGCAGGCGGATCGACGGATCGAGATCGGCCCCGACGCGGGCGAGCAAGGCGCGGGCGTTCGCGTTCATCGTCTTCCAGTCGAGAAGGCCGAAGCGGGTGCGGGGGGCATGGCCCAAAAAGATGTTCTCGGCGACCGACAGTTCGTCGAACAGCACGGTTTCCTGGTGGATGGCGGTGACGCCGGCTTTTGCCGCCGCGTTGGCGGTCGGGAAATGGGCTTCAGCACCATCGACGCGGATGGTGCCCTCGTCGGGCTGGTAGATGCCTGTGAGGATCTTGACCAGCGTCGACTTGCCCGCCCCGTTCTCGCCAACCAGCGCCGTCACTGAGCCCGGATAGAGCGACAGCGAGACCTCGGCGAGCGCGCGCACGCCGGGGAAACTCTTCGAAATCCCCTCGAGCGCGATGGCGGGCTTCATCCGCGATGTGGTCGTGTCCTGCAGCAAGTCTCGGTCCACCGGTTGGGTTATGGGCTCGATCGCGAGCGATGCGGGCGGGGCTACCCCTCACCCTAGCCCTTTCCCCGCAAGCGGGGAGAGGGAACAGAGGCGTTGCGGCTCGGTTTCCTTCTCCCCGTTCACGGGGAGAAGGTGGCTGGCAGGCCGGATGAGGGGCGCATTCCGTTCATACGCCAGATCAGAAGATCTTGGCGAATTCCTCGACGTTCTTGGCATCGTAGACGAACGGATCGGCCATGGCGCCTTCGTTGTTGTCGTCGAGCTTGACGGCGCCCATGCGGCCCATCTTGAGTTCCGCGCCGGGTTTGGCTTCCGCGCCGCCGATCAGGTCGTAGGCGATCATCGTCGCGGAATAGCCGAGGTCGATCGGGTTCCAGATCGCGAAGGATTTGGAGGCGCCGGATTTCACATGGCCGGCCATTTCCGAGGGCAGGCCGAGGCCGGTGACGTTGATCTGGCCGATCTTGCCGGCATCGGTGACAGCCTGTGCGGCGGCGACGATGCCGACGGAGGTCGGCGCGATGATCGCCTTCAGGTTCGGATGCGACTGGATGAGGCCTTGAGTCTCGCGATAGGACTTGTCGGCAAGGTCGTCGCCATAGACGGTGGCGACCACGTTGATGCCCTTGTAGTTGCCGAGCACCTTGTTCATCTCGGCGATCCAGGTGTTCTGGTTCGTCGAGGTGGCCGTCGCCGAGAGCACGGCGACATCACCGCCCTCAGGCAGGTTGTCGGCGGCGAGTTTTATGATCATGTTGCCGATCAGCGGGTTCGACGACGGATTGAGGTGCATCGAGCGGCCCTCCGGCGCGACGCCCGAATCCCAGGAGATGACCTTGATGCCGCGGTCCATCGCCTTCTTGAGGGCGGGCACCAGCGCATTGGTGTCGTTGGCCGAAACGGCGATGGCGTCGACCTTCTGGGCGATCAGCGAGTTGATCACCTCGATCTGGCCTTCCGCGGTCGTCGTCGTCGGGCCGGTATAGATGACCTCGACGTCGCCGAGTTCCTTGGCAGCTTCCTGCGCGCCCTTGTTGGCCGCTTCGAAAAAGCCGATGCCGAGCGCCTTGACGACGAGGGCGATCTTTTTGGTTTCCGCCTGCGCGGTGTTGGCGATCAGCGCGACCGAAACGGCCGCCGTCATGAGCAATGTCTTCAGAATTTTCACGACTTCTCCTCCCAGTGAAATCAAAACTCCGGCCTCACGCCGAAGAGGGTGCATTCCCAGTCTTGGTGTCGGCCTGGACATTCGCGACGATCAGGTTGACGCCGGCCTGCTCCAGCATCGCGGCGTCCCTGTCCTCGATGCCCGAATCCGTGATGATGGTGGCGATGCGCTTCAGCCCGCACAGGATGAGGCTGGAGCGTTTTCTGAATTTCGTGGAGTCGACCAGCACGACCAGCTCGTCCGCCTGGTCGATCAGTTTCTGCTCCGCCTGGATGAGCAGCGGATCGGCCTCCATCAGCCCGAGCGGGCCGATGCCCTGCGCGCCCATGAACATGCGGCGCGCATAGAAATTGCGCGTCACATCATTGTCGAAAGGGCTGAGCACGATGTTCTGCTCGCGGTAGATCGTGCCGCCGGACAGCATGATCGTGTTCTTCGAGTGTTTCAGCAGGTGTTCGGCGATGTTGAACGAGTTGGTGAAGACCTGCATGCGGCGGTTGGTCAGGAAATGCACCATCTGGAACGTGGTGGTGCCGCCGTTGATGATGATCGGATCGCCGTCCTCGCAGAGCGCCACCGCCTCTTTCGCGATCGCCTGCTTCTGGCGGGTGTTGAGCGTCTCGTTGACCGTGAAGGGCCGGCCGGCGAGGCCGACGAACTGCGGCGGATGCAACGCCTCCGCCCCGCCGCGCACCCGGCGCAGCTTCTTCTGCACATGCAGCGCCGCGATGTCGCGCCGGATCGTCGCCTCGGAACTGTCGGTCAGGTCCACCAGCTCGGGCACGGTGACCACAGGCTTTTCCTGAACCGCGGACAGAATGATCCGATGTCTTTCCTTCTCGTGCATGGCTCCTCCAGTGCTGGCAATGCTTCCATCAGGATCGCGCAATGTCAATCATAGTCAATCATGTTTTTTTCATTGTGCAGCGCAGTATGATTGTTTTTGATCGTTTCTGATTGACATCGGCGACGCTCTCATGTGATCTGAAAGCATGCCTTCAAGCGCGGCGATAGCCTTGCGCCTAGGAAATACCGGGAGGAAATGCCGATGCTGGAGAAGAACCAGGGCGCACGCCTTGCCAACCTGTGGGATGACGCCAGGGCGTCGACGATGAGCGAAGCCGAGCGGCTGCTTTATCGCTCCAACCTGCTGGGTTCCGACAAGCGCATCACCAATTACGGCGGCGGCAACACCTCGGCGAAGGTGACGGAGACGGACCCGCTCGGCGCCGGCGCGGTCGAAGTGCTCTGGGTCAAGGGCTCGGGCGGCGATGTCGGCACGATCAAGATGGATGGGTTTGCAACGCTTTACATGCAAAAGCTCCATGCGCTGAAGGGGCTTTATCGCGGCGTCGCGCATGAGGACGAGATGGTGGGCTACCTCCCCCACTGCACCTTCAACCTCAACCCGCGCGCCGCCTCCATCGATACGCCGCTGCATGCCTATGTGCCGAAGAAACATGTCGACCACATGCATCCGGACGCGATCATCGCGATTGCCGCCGCAAAAAACAGCCGCGAGCTGACGCGGAAAATCTTTGGCGACGACATCGGCTGGCTGCCGTGGAAGCGGCCGGGTTACGAGCTGGGCCTGTGGCTCGAAACATTCTGCCTGGACAATCCCGGCGCGCGCGGCGTAGTGCTGGAAAGCCATGGCCTCTTCACCTGGGGCGATACGGCGAAAGAATGCTACGAGACGACGGTCGAGATCATCAACAAGGCGATCGGCTGGTTCGAGGAAAATAACGTGGCTCCCGCCTTCGGCGGTGCGGTGAAGCCGGTGCTGCCGGCCACGGAACGCCGTGCGATTGCGGAAAAGCTGATGCCGGTCATCCGCGGCATGATCGGCCGGGACGAGAAGAAGGTCGGCCATTTCGACGATGGCGAGGCCGTGCTCGATTTCGTGACCTCGAAGAATCTTGCCCCGCTCGCCGCGCTCGGCACTAGCTGCCCGGACCATTTTTTGCGCACGAAGATCCGCCCGCTGGTCGTCGATTTCGATCCGGCCGATCCGGATATCGACAGGGCGCTTGCCGGCCTTGCCGATGCGATTGCCGCCTACCGAGCCGACTACGCGGCCTACTATGAGCGCTGCAAGCGGGAAAACAGCCCCGCCATGCGCGACCCGAACGCGGTCGTCTATCTCGTGCCCGGCGTCGGCATGATCACCTTTGCCAAGGACAAGGCGACGGCGCGCATTTCCGGCGAATTCTATGTCAATGCGATCAATGTGATGCGCGGCGCTTCCGGCGTTTCCGATTATGTCGGCCTGCCGGAGCAGGAGGCCTTCGACATCGAATACTGGCTGCTGGAGGAGGCGAAACTCCAGCGCATGCCGAAGCCCAAGAGCCTGGCCGGCCGCATCGCGCTCGTCACGGGCGGGGCCGGCGGCATCGGCAAGGCGACAGCGGAGCGGCTGATGGCGGAGGGTGCCTGCGTGGTGCTCGCCGATATCGACGAGACGGCGCTGGCGTCGGCCGAGAAGGAGCTTGCCGGCCGCTATGGCAAGGATGTCGTGCGCTCGGTTTCGATGAACGTCACCGACGAAGCGCTCGTCGAAAAGAGTTTTGCCGACACGCTGGTGGAATTCGGCGGCCTCGACATCCTCGTCTCCAATGCCGGCCTCGCCTCCTCGGCAGTCATAGAGGACACGACGCTGGAACTGTGGAACAAGAACATCGGCATTCTCGCGACAGGCTATTTCCTCGTCTCGCGCGAGGCGTTCCGCATCTTCCGCCGGCAGAAGGCGGGCGGCAACGTGGTCTTCGTCGCCTCCAAGAACGGCCTTGCCGCCTCCCCCGGCGCATCGGCCTATTGCACCGCCAAGGCCGCCGAAATCCACCTCGCCCGGTGCCTGGCGCTGGAAGGCGCTTCGGAACAGATCCGCGTCAACGTGGTGAATCCGGACGCGGTGTTGCGCGGCTCGAAAATCTGGACCGGAGAGTGGAAGGAACAGCGTGCCGCCACTTATAAGACGGACGATCTCGAAGCGCATTACCGCGAGCGGTCCATGCTGAAACTCTCGGTCTTCCCGGAGGATATCGCGGAAGCCATCTATTTCCTCGCCTCCGACATGTCGGCGAAATCGACCGGCAACATCATCAATGTCGACGCGGGCAACGCCCAGTCCTTCACGCGCTGAGGAATTTTGCCGATGACGATGATTTCCGAAGATGTGGTCGCCCACGAGAACCAGAAACGTCTTGCCGATCTCAAGAGCGACTACGCGCATCTCGGCACACAGCTTGCCCGCCGCGGTGTCGATATCGATACCGTGAAGCGCAAGGTCGCGGCCTATGCGGTCGCCGTGCCCTCGTGGGGCGTCGGCACCGGCGGCACGCGGTTTGCGCGTTTTCCCGGCGAGGGCGAGCCGCGCAACATTTTTGACAAGCTGGAGGATTGCGCCGTCATCCAGGAACTGACCCGCGCCACGCCGACCGTCTCGCTGCACA